>Ga0335085_10002069_pt1 | contig 38982 bp, 47 predicted proteins | sample Lox_Sample_45_FD_206712 | JGI IMG/M metagenome (GOLD analysis project Ga0335085, IMG submission 206712) | Soil microbial communities from Loxahatchee National Wildlife Refuge, Florida, United States - Lox_Sample_4.5 | ecosystem: Environmental > Terrestrial > Soil > Wetlands | place: USA...
TTTGAAAACCAATTCAATTAAACTTAAACCAACAAATCGCCCGAAAGCCCTATCCACGTTTTCGAAGAAAGATCAGGTTTAATAAACCCTGTAACTGAGCCGAAACGAAGCCAAAAATCAAAAAGACCGCCCTCTCAATTCCCTTCGCCGAATGGCTGCAGTATTATTTTAACCGCTCTAAATGACCCAATTGTTTCTTTCCCGCCCGCTTTTTATTTCATATAAGGAACGTCATTGAACGAATGAACATCCACCACTTGGAATTGTTCTACTACGTCGCGCGGCACGGCGGAATCATGGAGGCTGTGCGGAACATTCCCTACGGCATCCAGCAACCCGCCATCAGCGGCCAGGTCGCGCAGCTCGAGGAACATCTCGGCGTCACCCTTTTCCATCGTCGCCCGTTCGCGCTCACGCCGGAGGGCGAAAAGCTTTACAAATTCATTTCTCCGTTCTTCTCGAACATCGAAAAAGTCACGTCCGAACTTCAGGGCGGACAGGCGCGCCACATCCGCATCGGCGCTTCCTCCATCATTTTGCGCGACCATTTGCCCAGCCTGCTGCGCGGGCTGCGAAAAAAATTTGCCCCGCTGAAAATCTCCCTGCGGGAAGGCTACCCCGCCCATCTCGAAAACCTGCTCATCAAGGAGGAAATCGATCTGGCGGTGACGTTGATTGAAAAAAAATCCACCGCCGGCATTCACACTCGCGAATTGATCGAGCTGCCAATGGTGCTGCTGGTGGAAAAAAGCAGCGGCATCACTTCCGCCGAGCAATTGTGGAAGCGCGATAAAATCGACGAGCCCCTCATCTGCCTCCCGTCCGGCGAACTGCTCTGCAAACAATTTCAACAAAAACTCGCCGAACTGGGCGTGGATTGGTTTCCGAGCATTGAAGCCAGTTCGGCGGACCTCGTCGAAACCTATGTCGCCAACGGCCTCGGCATTGGTGTTTCAGTGGCCATCCCCAAGAAAAACCTGCCGGAAAGCGTCATCGCCCTGGACCTGCCCGGATTCCCGCCGGCGGTGATCGGCGCCATGTGGCGCGGCCGCACGACGGCGTTGCTGCAAGTGTTCCTCAACGAAATCCAGGCCCGCGCCAAGCAATTGGTTTAGGGTGATGGCGGAAATTTATATCTGAAAAGATTTCGCGGTACGAAGTGTTTGAGGCGGGCGCTCCCCTTTTCCTCAGATTCGCCCCAGCCGTTGCGTGGGACGAAAGGCTCCGTTCAGCCGGAAAAATCTCCTTGAAAAGCGTCCGAAGCCCGTGAATGGGCGCTGCCTCATTTTTAAGCTGCGGAACCTCTTTTCAGGACAGTGCCCGCGAAAACGCGGCAACCCCAGCCATTCCGTGCTCCTGGTCCGGCAAAATCCACGATAAAGCCCCGCGCGCACGGAAATCCCTCGTGGCAAGGGAATTGCTTTTTTGAGCATTAAAAGTTGCTAAAATTATGCGATTGCAGGTACCAATGTTGGCTTCCAACCGGGCCATAAAACTCCGCGGCTTTACTCTGGCGGAGGTCGCAATTGCCATTGGCATTGTGGTGATGATTTTCACGGCCATCATCCTGGCCTACACGCAGGCCACTTACCGAGCCGAGTGGAGCGGATACTCGCTGGCGGCGGAGTCACTCGCAACGAGACAGATCGAGCAGGCGCGTTCGGCGCGCTGGGATCCCGCCACCCAATCCGGCCAGCCCAACGAGATCTATTTGATTCCTCTCGTCAATTCCAACTACTCGGGAGGCACGCTGACCGGCTACACCTATACCACTTTGGACTTGCCCTCCAGCGGCACGAACGTCATCTACGGCACAAACTACGTGACCATCAAACCGGTCACCGGCAGCGGCAACGCCAGCAACATCATGGTCCGTGTGGACGCCGTCTGGAAATTCCGCTGGAGAACCACGACACGCCTTTACACGAACACCATTGTCACCTATCTCGCGCCGGACAACAAGCAGCCCGAGGATTTGTTCTAAACGGAGGAGTTCATGCGAATCACACTTTCACGACATCCCAGTGCCTCGAGCAAAACCCGCGGCCTGACGATCATCGAAATGATGATCACCATGGGTGTGTTCGGTTTCGCCATGATGGCGTTCCTGTACGCCTATATCTTCGGAATGAAACAGGACCAACTGGTCCAGAGCAAACTCGGCGCGAGCGATCAATCCCGCCGCAGCTTTGAAAAAGTCGCGCGCGACATCCGCTGCGCCAATTCCCAGGCGATCGGAACCTACGACGGTTCCACCTTCACGCCGAATGTCAACGGCACGAACCTGGTCGGCAACGCCATTCGGGTTTTTCTCAACGCCACGAACAACAATTCAATCGTTTACTGGTTCGATACGAGCGGCGGCAGTGGAAACTATATTCTCTACCGCTACCACACGGGAGATTCCGGCGCGACCGTCATTGCCTCCCATTTGCAAAACAGCTGCACGTTTTCCGCCGAGGATTACAGCGGCGCGGTGCAGACCGCGATGCTCGACAAGGAAGTGATTCATTTCACGCTGGATTTTTGCGAGTTTCAATATCCCCTGACCAAGGTGGGAACGAATTTGTTTTACGATCGGTACGTTCTTGATTTTAGAGCCACACCCCACGTTCCAGGAGGCAAATGAAAATTAAATTCAAACTCAATTCCCGTTCGGCCTACGCGCTGTTGGTCGTGCTCATCATGGCGATCGTGGCCGTGATTATTCTGGGAGGAACGCTCAATCGTACTTATGGCGTTGCCCGCATGAACGGCCGCGCGGTCGATATGATGACGGCCCAGAATGCCGCGGAGGCGGCCATCGAAATGGTTTTCTCGCACATGCAATATGATTTCCAATCCTCCGGCGGACTGGGCATGGTGACGACCAATCTCAGCACTTACCGCGGCCTGTATCCGACCGCCAGCCAGGATGCCTACTGGGGAAATTTCCAGTTCTCCGACGGGCAAGGCAACGTGGGCAAGACTTACGTCTCTCAAATAGCAACCTACACCGGACCGCTGCCGATTTCTTATTCCAACCGGACGACTGCCGGAGCGCCGGTTTTCCGGCTTCTCTCGAACGCAAGACCACTCAAGGGAACTTCCGGCGCCGTTGGCACCGCGCAGGAAGACGTGATGCTGGCGCTGATCCCGCTCACGGCTTACGCCATTTTTTATAACGGCCTGCTTGAATTCAGCACCTGCGCCACGATGACCGTGAACGGCGCCGTCCACAGCAACACAAATATTTATGTGGGCGCGGGCAGCAGCGCCACGCTCACATTCAACACCACCGTCACCGCTTCCGGGATCGTCGAAGCGCCGCCCGACAATGGGCAGAGCTGGGGTTCCGGCTCCAACATCACCAATTACAACAGCGGCTGGAAGACGACCTTCAACGGCGCGACCAATTTCATCAACAAGCTGGCCAGCATCCAGGTTTCCATCCCGATGACCAACACGCACTCGCTCATCGAGGTGCCTGCGACCAACGATTCCGCGACGGTCGCGGGCCAGCAACGTTTGTATAACCAGGCGCAAGTGATTGTCACGGTGAGCAACCTGAATTCGAGCGACACTTACACCAACAACATGGTGATCAACCTGAAGATTCAGAAAGCTCCCAACAGCTCCTCTGTGCCGGGCGCCGACACGACTCCTACCATTATTACATACACCAACGGTGTCGGAGCGTCGAACCAATGGGCTTCCGCGCCGGCTTTGGCGACCAACCTGCCGTTCCTGTCATTGACGAATCTCTTTTACGACAAGCGAGAGAGGACCACCAACCTCACCACGCAAATAGATGTCGGCCTTTACCAGCAATGGCTGACGAACTCCACCAGTCCCGTCGTCGGAAAATTTCCAGCCGACGGCAGCAGCGGTTATCCGACCATTCTCTTTGTCGACGACACGCGCAACACCTCGCCCTCCGGCGGCAATAAGCTGGATGTGGTTCGCTTGAAAAACGGGCAGGCGCCGCCGGTGAATGGAGGATTCGGATTCAGCGTGGCCACGCCCAATCCGCTCTACGTCTGGGGAAATTACAACCAGACCAACAACGCCCTGCTGGGCACCACAAACACTTCGAGCGGCACGGTACCCTGCGCCTTGATGTCCGATGCCTTGACCATCCTCTCGCCGAATTGGAGCGACAACAACAGCATGACGACGACTTTCAGCCAAGGTTCGTCCGCGTGGAACGCCACCACCACCACCATCAACGCCGCCATTCTGACCGGCATCGTTCCCTCCACCGGCACAAGCTCCAGCACGTTCAGCGGCGGCGTTCACAACCTGCCACGAATGCTCGAGGACTGGAGCGGTGTCACGTTGACACTCAATACTTCCATCATCAACCTTTACAACAGCGCCTCGGCAACCGGCGTATTCGTCAATCCCGGGACCTACTATGAACCGCCCACACGCCAGTTCTCCTACGACCTGAATTTCTCCGATCCCACCAGGGTGCCTCCAGGCATTCCGTGTGCGCTGGTCGCGTTACGGTATAATTGGACCACGCCTCCTCCCAACACCGTCACTTACAATGTCTCGCCATAATACCCTGTTCGCGGCGTTTCTGCTCGGCACAGCCATTCTCGCCACGGCCGCCTTTGCAGATGAACCCTCCGCGGCTTCCTCCGCCCCCGCCGCGACGACCAACTATACCGCGTTCAACGCCACGGTGCGCGGCGGCGAAACTATCGGCGATTACCAGATCCATCGGGCTTTCCTGACCCTTGGCACCAACCAGATTGTTTTCACCATTCCGACGGGCTTTTTCATGGATGCCTCGAATCCCGGGAAAATTGTCCTGACGGATCCGGACAGCAATTATTTCATTACCGTGCGCGTCCTGGGCCGGCCCACGACTGAGGCGGGCGCCGAGGCGGACTATTATCGCGGCACGGCGTTGAACCGTTTTCCGCAGGCAAAAATTACCAGCCAAACCTCTCAATTCGCGGCAAATCATTCCGGACCGTGCTTTGACATGCAATGGCTGACTGCGAATGGCGGCGCGCAATCCGCCCGGATTGCCTTCGTCCCCTGCGCCGCCGGCGTCCTCGAATTCAGCATTTTGACCCGCACTCCGAACTTCAAAACCGCGCAAACTTATCTGACTGTGCTTATGACGAGCGTTCTCAGTAATGAGACAGGCAAGATCGTCATCATCCCCCAGCCGCCCTATAGTTAAGCGGTTTTTTTGACAGATTCTTCATTCAGCCGCCGCATGGCCCGGAGGCTGCTATTCAACGGTAAAGTTGAACAATTGCTGGTGGTGTCCGCGAATCGGACACGCGCTGCCGGCAATAAAATTTGAACAGATACTAAACACATGGCCTTGCCATTCATGAAGCGGGACTCCAGGAAGAAGCGCGACCAGATGCTCGCCGTAGATCTGGGCGCCCGGAGCACCAAAGCCGTCCTCCTGCAACGGCGCGGCAATCGTTTCGCCCTCGCCGGTTATTCCGTCCTCGACACTCCCATTTTTGACAAAGTCATTTCCGAGGAATTGTTGGGCGAACACCTCCGCAACATCGTTCAGACGATGCAAGCCAAGGGCAAACCTGTTGCCCTCACTGTGGGCGTCGAGGACGCCATCGTCCGCCACGTCGAAATGCCCTCCATGCCGCCGGATGACATCCGGATGATTCTTAAAAACAATCCCCGCGTCTACTTGCAGCAGGACCTGGCCGGCTACGTGTTCGATTCCTACACCGCCCCGGTGGCAAATGGCGCACCGGCGCCCGCGAAAGACGCACAGCAGAAAAACAAGGTTCTTATCGCCGGCACCAGGGACCAGATCATCACCAATTACGTCGCCGCCGCGAAAAATGCCGGATTGATCCCCGACCATATCGTGCCGAGCATTCTCGGGCCGGTAAATGCGTTTGAGCTGGCCATGCCCGAGGCTTTCGCCGCCGAAACCTTCGCGCTGGTCGATATCGGCTTCAAATCCTCCTCGATTTCGATCCTGCAGGCGGGAGAGCTTATCCTCAACCGCGTCGTCAGCATCGGAGGCGACCGGCTCACGACCGGGCTTTCCGAAGCGATGAACATCGGCTATGCCGAAGCGGAAGGCATCAAGGTGGGCATGCCCGCCGAAGTGGAAGCCCAACTCGACATGCTCATCTCTCCCCTCGCCCGCGAATTGCGCGCGTCCATCGACTTTTTCGAACACCAGCAGGAAACGACATTGCCCATGGTCTACGTTTCCGGCGGTTCCGCGCGGTCGGAATTCATTGTGCAAACGCTCCGCCGCGAAATCGCCATCGAATGCAAAACCTGGAATCCGCTGGCCGGCCTGCAAATGGCCCTGCCCCCGGCCCAGGCACCCGAAGTTGAACACGTCGCGCCGCAGCTTTCCGTTGCGATTGGCGCGGCACTCACCGCCATCTGATTATGCCCATTAGAATCAATCTTCTGGCCGAAATGCAGGCGCTCGAGGAGATTCGCCGGCGCGACCCCGTCAAGCGCGCCATCCTCATCGCCGTTGGACTCGTTGCCATTGTGTTTGTCTGGATCACCTCCCTGATGGTCGAAAAGATCGGCGTCAAAAGCGAAATTTCGAACCTCGAACTGAAAATTCAAAACGGATCCAAGGACTACAAACAGGTGCTCGACAACCAGCAAAGCCTCGTTGACGGACGCCAAAAGCTGCTCGCCCTGCACCAGTTGTCCACCAATCGCTTTCTCATCGGCAACGTCCTCGACGCGCTGCAAAAGAGCACCGTCGACAACGTTCAATTGACGCGGCTCAAAATCGAACAGTCGTACGCGCTGACCGAAGCCACCAAGCCTTCCACCAACGAATCCGGCGCCGTTTCGCCCGGCAAACCGGCGCAGGCCATCGAGCGCACGACGCTCATCTTGAATGCGAAAGACAGCAGCGGCGTGGCGGGCGATTCCATCGGGCGTTTCCAGGCTGCCTTGTCTCGCAGCGCCTTCTTCCATCCCCTGCTTACCAACCGCACCAATGAATTTCGCCTGACCACTTCGCTGACTCCGCAAGTGGATGCAGACGGCCGCACGTTCGTCGCTTTCACCCTCGAATCCCATCTCCCTGATAAATTACGATGAACCGTATCTCTAAAGAAAAACGCAACCAGTTGATCCTGGTGGGCATTGTAGCGGTGGCCGTCGTGGCCGGCCTCTGGTTCGGCATCATCCGCTCGCAACAGGACGAACTGCACTCTTTGGCTGCGAAGAAAAACGAAGACCAGACCAAATTGTTGCAGATCCAGGACACGATTAAAAACAGCGAGAAAGCGAAAAACGAATTGCTGGCCGTGAACAATCAGCTCGCGCTCGCGGAACACGACATGGCCAGCGGCGACCTTTATCTCTCGCTGGTCAACACGATCCGCAAATTCCAGGGTGAGTACGACGTGCAGATTTCGCAGTTTACCCCGAATGGCGGCGACGCCCCGGTCAATCTGTTGCCCAGATTTCCCTATCGCCAGGTGACCGTTTCCATTTCCGGCATGGCGCACTACCACGACCTCGGCAAATTCGTGGCGAATTTCGAAAATCAATTTCCCACTTCGCGCATCCTGAACCTTGATCTTTCTCCTTCGACAGTGACCAGCTCCGAAGACAAGGAAAAGCTGTCCTTCAAAATGGACGTTGTGTCGCTCGTCGCCACCGCTGGAAACCGGCCTCTCAGCAACCCATGAAAACGCCTTCTTTTCTCCGCGTCACCCTCGTCCTAACCGCCCTTCAGTTTTCATTGCTTGCGGGGCGCACGGCGCCAACGGCCGGCAAGAATGCGGCCGCCACCAACGCCATTTCGAAATCTGTTTTCACGATGCCCGAAAGCAAGAAGGACGGCTGCGATCCGTTTTTCCCCAATTCGACGCGGCTGTGGGGAATTTCGATGGCTGCCCAGCCGGTGGCCGTGAAGGAAAACAAACCCTCCGGCATTGATTGCCTCGCTCTCAAAGGCCTCTCCGGCGTGCCAGCCAACCCGCTCGCGATGATCAACGGCCGCACGATGGCCAAGGGGGAAGATGCGGAAGTGACCACGGATTGCGGCCGCCTGTTGGTCCATTGCGTGGACATCACCACGAATTCCGCGATCATCGAAGTGAGCGGTGAGCGTCGCGAATTGCATCTGCGCTCGGATTTCTAAACGCGCGCGCACGGCAAAAAAATCCGTGCGTGTCCTCTCAAAAGTGTCCTGATTTCTTCCGCGTGTCCTGAGCACGTTTTCGCGCCGCGCTCCTGGCGCTTCTTGAATCCTATTGGGATGCTCACCGCCGCCTTGATTCGCAAATAAACCGCGAAATTTTGCGCGCGCATCTTTTGTACGGATGAAATCGTTTCCCGCTCGTCTTATTGCTGGACAAGGAGTGCATGAAAATCAAAACACGAATATGTAGCGATACAGATTTCATTCGGTTGGCACCGAGGCTGCTAATTTGGAGCCAATGGAAAATAGTCGGTCTAACTCGGACAACTTAAAACGAATGAAAACTAGTCATCTGAAAATGGTTTCAAAGTATGCCCTCGCGGCCGGGTGCTTCGTCGCCCTGTGCCTCGCGAGCGTGCGCGCACAGGACTCGAAGGGCGGGCCTGTCTATTCCCCCATCGATTTATCGACCAATCCGCCTGCAGCCTCCACTCCTCCTGCCGCTGCTGCGCCTGCGGCAACGGACACCACTGCAAACCCGGTTGTTACGACAAACGACGTTTCGACTGCGCCCGCGCCGGCTGCTGCTGCGGCCCCGGCCGCCCCGGCCACTGAGACTCCGGCTGCTCCGGCCACCGCCGAGGCTCCGGCTGCTCCCGCCGCGGACACGAATGCGCCGGCTGCCGCCGCTGCTCCGGCTGTCGCTACCAATTCGCCCGGCGACGTCGTCATCCCGACCATCGTGATGGACGAAGTTCCGCTGACCGACGCGATTAAGAATCTCGCGCGCCAGGCAAATTTGAACTACATCCTCGACCCGAAGGTCACTTTTGGCCCCCCCACGCCGGACGGCAAAATCCCTGTCCCGAATATTTCTATCCGTTGGGAAAATGTGACAGCGGAGCAGGCCTTGAACACCCTGCTCACCACCTACGGCCTTCAATTGGTGGAAGACCCGAAGACTAAAATCGCCCGCATTACGGTGAAGGATCCCGCCGCGCCGGATCCGCTGGAAAGCAAAATCATCCAGCTCAAGTATGCCAGCCCGAGCAACATGCTCTTTGCCGTGCAGACCGCGCTCGTTGACAAACGGAGCAAAGTCATGGCCGACATCCGCACCAGCCAATTGGTCCTGCTCGCCACCGAAAAGGAAATCGACGAAGTCGACAAGATGGTCGAACGCCTCGATACGCCGACCCGCCAGGTGCTGATCGAAGCTCGTTTGCTCGAAACTTCCATGAACCCGAGCACCATCAAAGGTTTGGATTGGACCGGCACGTTGCAGGCCCAGCACCTCGCCTTTGGGAACAATTTGCAGCAACAGCCGGTTTCTTCCGAGGAAAGCGTGAACCAGCCGCTCTCGACTCTCTGGCCCAAGATGATGTTTGATACGGCCCGCGGCTTCAACCCCGCCACGGCGTTCCTCGATGCGGACGGCGTGAACGCGGTATTCTCTTTCATCAACCAGGATTCCGAAGCGCGCGTCATCTCCGCTCCCCGCACAGTGACGCTCGACAATGAAACCGCTATGCTGGCCGTCACCCGCGCGACCCCCATCATCAACGTCACCGCCGGCACGGCGAATACAACCGGTGGTTCACAGATCACTTACACCAACCTCGGCATTATCCTCCACGTCACACCGCGCATCTCCGCGAACAACTTCGTGAATCTCCAGGTCATGCCTGAAGTTTCACGCCTGTTCGACACCGTGACCAAGGTCATCAGCAGCCAGACCTTCCAGGCGGACGAATACGATATCCGCAAAATGGAGACGCAGGTCATGATCCCCAGCGGCCATACGCTGGTGCTCGGTGGTCTCGTGCAGGACGATACGCGCAATGCCAGCACCAAGGTCCCGATCCTCGGCGACCTCCCTGGTTTGGGACGCGCCTTCCGCAGCGACAGCAAATCGCGCCAGAAGAGCAACCTGCTGATCTTCATTACCCCGACGATCGTTAAGGATTCGGACTACCAACCCACTCAGTCCCACTACCTCCAAACTCCGTTGGAGACGACGGACACAAAAGATTGGAATGCCTGGGACAGTGGCAAGCCGGTGGATTGGCACAGTGTCATGCACGGTGGTTACGAGACGGTCCAATAACTCAGTTTGAACGTTGTTTGATATGAAAACATTATTCGCAACCTCGGGCCGTTGGATCGGCCTTTCCGTGGCGGCGCTCCTCGCGGTGGTCGCCCCGGTAACGAACGCGTTCAGCCAAGCCCCCTCCCCCGTCGGCCAGTGGGATTGTGTGATGAGCGGCAACGGGCAGGACGGCATTATCTTCCTGAACTTCACGGACCAAACCGATGGGCTCACGGGATTGCCGGTTTTTGAAGGCATTTTCGTCCAGGGTGGTCATAAGAAAATTGACACCGGCACCGGCCGCGGCGGCTCGACCGGCAACAGCCGCGGCGGCGTCACTTCCGTGAGCTTCACCAATCTCTTCGGTGGCGGTTTCATTGATGGCTCCGCCAGCGATACGGTCACCAATATCGGTCCCGAAGATTGGCTCGCAGACAGCCGTGGGCACCGCGGAACCTGGTTTTTCAACAGCAAAGGCCAGGTGGTCGGTTCCTACTTCACCGTGCTCGACGCCTCTTCTCACGTCACCAACTTCTTCCAGACGTGCATTGATGAAGTCCTGGCGATTCCGCTGACCAACGGCGGCGCGTTCAATGTGCAAGTCGCCTTCTGTTTCACCAATCCTGTCATTGTCACAAACTTTCCGTGGAATGCCCCGGATGGCGAATTTGGTTTTACCAACCTGACCTTCACCAACGACAACTTCACGATCGGCGCGGTCGGCATTACCAACAACGTGAGCTTCCTGGGTAAAGTTGTTCCCGGCAAACGTCTCACGATGGTCGGCAGCTCGGCCTATGGCAAGTTCACCATTCGCGGCATACCGCTCCAGCCCATCGTGACCTCCCTGCCCGTGGATGGATTTTTCTGGACCGGCACCAAAACGCAAAACAACTTCAAATACATCGAGCAATTCAGCCTCGTCAATATGGGCATTCCGAACTTCTTTGGGATGATTGGCCAGGGGCCTTCCTATACTTACGACCCGCTTGGCACGATCTGCCTCATTTCCCGGCAGAACAGAATAGGCTTCTCCGTGGTTGAGATTCCTTACGGAGCCGGCACCAACGGGGTCATCACGGCCAACTTCCGCGGCACCGTCGGAAAGCTGACCAACAAAACAAGAGTCATTGGCGGCAAGACCGTCGGAGCCTCGACTGCGGACCCGAATCTAATCGAGTTCGACGCGAACTTGAGTCCGTACCCGCTCCCTTAATCTAACTGTCGTGCACACGAACACCACCCGCCCCGGCGGGTGGTGTTTTTGTTTTCACCAACCTAATTCCTCGGCAACTCCCCTACCCGCTTCAGGTAATCAAAGGAATAAATTCCGGTCGCATGGCCATCGCCCCAGACAGGTTGCACCGCGTAACCACCGATGTTCGCGATCTTCACCAAACGAAACGCCTGCGGCGACAGCGGCCGGTCCGGGTTTTTATAAAGGTTGCCCATGATATCCATCTCGCCTTTGCAGCCCGCGCACGGACAATGCCGGCGCAACTGTTCCAAAGGAATGAATGTCTCCGTCCCATCATCCCACTTCACCGCCAGTTCCCCGCCGATCTGCTGAATGTCCGTTGGTCGCATGCATTCATCCTACGCTGCAACTGTCTGCCGCACAATTTCCGCAAAATTAGCTATGTCTAACTTTTATAGTTGACTAAAACTTAACCCGTGGCACCGTATTGTTCATGAGTCTACTCATCTGCAAACCTGCAATCGTGGCGCCCTTATGCGTGCCGGCGCTGCTTCTGACCGGGGCGGGCGCGCAGGCCGCGGAAAATAGTCCAACCGTCGATAAATCCGAATTCAACCTGTTCAACCCCACCCCACCGGCCTTAATGCGCGAATTGGCACCCGACCGGCCAGACCAAACCGAGACTCCCCATACCGTCGACGCCGGCCATTTTCAGCTCGAAATGGATTTCGCGAATTTCACTTACAACCATTCGCAAAACGAAACGACCAGGGCCTGGAACGTCGCGCCCGTCAACCTCAAAGCGGGCCTCCTGAACAATGTTGACCTCCAGTTCATCCTCGATGACTACTTCCACGTCCACACGGAAGACCGCGCCGCCGGCGCCTCCGATCGTTCCGGATTCGGCGATTTGACGACTCGTTTGAAAATAAATCTCTGGGGTAATGACAGCGGGCTCACCGCCTTCGGACTGCTGCCTTATTTGAAATTTCCCGTGAACACCGGCCATCTCGGCAACGACGGGCTGGAAGGCGGCATCATCCTCCCTTTCGCAATGAAACTTCCGGCCGACTTCGAATTGGGCGCGGAAACGGCGGCCGGTGTTTTTCGAAATCAAAACAATAGTGATTACCATGAGGAATTCATCGGCTCGGTCACGGTGGACCATGAAATCATCGGAAAACTCAGCGGTTATCTGGAACTTTTTGGCAATGCCACCACCGAGCGGCATTCGGGTTGGATCGGCACCGTGGACCTCGGGCTCGAGTATCTGGTGACCGAAAACATCCAGCTCGATTGCGGCTGCAACCTCGGTATCTCCCCCGCCGCCGATACCGTTCTCGCATTCTCCGGCATCACCGTAAGATTTTAGCGGCCATGGATGAAGAGAATTTAAACGACAAAATCGAGCGCGTCGCCGAGGCGCATTCGAACCATCTCTCGCTCGAAGGCATGCACGGCAGTGTGGAGGTGCCGCATCATCAAGCCGGCTTCTGGAAACAATGGCGCGCGTTTGTCGGGCCGGCCATCCTCATCAGCGTCGGTTACATGGACCCTGGCAATTGGGGCACGGACCTGGCCGGCGGCGCGCAATTCAAATACGGTTTGCTCTGGGTGGTCGCTCTCGCCAGCATCATGGCCATCTTCATGCAGGTCATCGCCGCGCGCCTCGGGGTGGTCGCGGGAAAAGACCTCGCCCAATGCTGCCGCGATTGGTACCCGCGCTGGACCCGCTGGCCGAACTGGATCCTGTGCGAGCTCGCCATCGCCGCGTGCGACCTCGCCGAGGTCCTCGGCAGCGCCGTGGCTCTGAACCTGATGTTCCACATTCCCCTGCTCTGGGCCGTCGTCATCACCGCCTTCGATGTCCTCCTGCTGCTCGGCCTGCAGCGTTTCGGAATGCGCACGATTGAAGCCGTGGTGCTTGTGCTGGTGGCGACCATTTCGGTTTGCTACCTCATCGAGATTTTCATCCTGCCGCAGACACGGCCGGACCTTTTGGAAATGGGCCATGCATTGCTCACGCCGGGCTTGCGCGAGCCTGGAATGCTGTTCGTCGCCATCGGCATCATCGGCGCGACCGTCATGCCGCACAATCTCTACCTTCATTCGGCGCTGGTGCAGAGCCGCAAATTGCAGAAGGACGAACACTCCATTCGCGGCGCAATTCGTTTCAACACCATCGATTCCGTCCTCGCGCTGACCATCGCTTTTTTCGTCAATGCCGCCATCATGATCCTGGCCGCGTTGGTTTTTTACGGCAAAACCAGCGTGATGATCGCCGGCGGAGAAGTGGTTCATTTCAGTCCCGACAGCGATTGGATCCGCATCGCCTATCTGACCCTCGCGCCGTTGCTCGGGACGGCCGCCGGGAGCGCGCTGTTCGTCATCGCGCTGCTGGCCAGCGGACAAAGCAGCACCATCACCGGCACGCTCGCCGGCCAGGTGGTCATGGAAGGCTTCATGCACTGGCGCATGCGGCCGTGGATGCGGCGGCTCATCACCCGCGCCATTGCGATTATTCCCGCCATCTTCGTCATCGGGCTGCGCGGGGACGGCAGCGTAAATGATTTGCTCACGCTCAGCCAGGTGATCCTCGCGCTGCAATTGCCCTTTGCGATGTTTCCGCTGTTGCATTTCACCAGTTCCCGCAAAAGAATGGGCGCATGGAAGATTGGCGGATTTCTGATCATTGCCGGCTGGCTCAGCGCGATTTTCATTACCGCACTGGATCTTTACGGCCTGCCTGATTCACTGAAATCCGCGTGGCAGGTGATTCTCGGCCATTAAAAAAGGCTGAACATGTACAAGACCATACTCGTGACTCTCGACGGCACGCCGACCGACCGCGCGATCATCGAGCACGTGAAACCGCTCGCCAAACTCGGCGCCAGCCGCGTGGTTCTTTTCCACGTTGCCGACGGCTGGGCCGCGCGCACCTATGGCCGCGACGCCGTCAGCCCCGAAATCAAGGAAGACACCGCCTACCTCGAAAAAATCCGCAATGAATTTCGGGCGGAGGGCATCACCACGGACGCTGATCTCGCCTTTGGTGATCCGGCGACGGAAATCATCAAGTGGGTGAAGCAAAAAGGCTGCGACCTCGTGGCCATGAGCACGCACGGCCACCGTTTCCTCGGCGACTTTTTTTTCGGCACGACTGCCAGCCGCGTGCAACACAATGTCAGCGTCCCGGTCCTCCTCCTCCGGGCAAAATAAAGTGCTGCCGGCATCCTGCCGGCAGTTCAATTCAATACGGTCTCAAACCAGCTCCAGCACCTTGTTCAATTCCGCATCGGTAATATAAAAATGCGGTGAGAACCGGATGTAATTCTGCCCGGTGCGATCCGTGCGCAACGACGCCACCACATTCGCATCGGTCAATTTTTGATGAATCGCCGCGTGGTCCTTGCCGGGATTGTAAAACGTGACGATGCCGCTGGACGATTCCGGCGGTGCGTCTGCGTTCAATACCGTGTAGCCCCTGGCCTGCAATTTCGGAACGAGGAACGCCCGTTTGCGCAGCAATTCGGCGCTGATGTTTTCCAAACCGATTTCGGCGATTAATTTCAATCCTGCCAAAATGCCCACCAGGCCCAGCAGATTATGCGTGCCGGCTTCATATTTCCGTGAGTCGTTGCGAAACTCGATTTGTTCCAGTGCCACGAAATTCGGGTTGTTCACGTTGTGCCAGCCGTAAATCGGCGGGTTCAGCCGCTCCTGCACCTCGCGCCGCACATACATCAATCCCGCGCCGCACGGGCCCAGCATCCATTTGTGCGCGTCGCCGGCTGCGAAATCGACGTATTCGAGCGGCGTGGGAAACGCGCCGAGCGTCTGGATGGCATCCACGCAAAACAAAATGCCGCGGTCGCGCAGATATTTTCCAATTTTTGAAATATCAATCCGCCATCCGCTGATGAAATGGCACGAGGCCAGCGCCACCAGCCGGGTGTTCTCATCCACTTGTCCCATGACATCGATCGGACGGATCAAGCCGAGAGCTTTCGTGTTCATCAACCGCACCTCAACCCCCTGCTCCGCCAGCGCCATCCAGGGATAGACGTTTGAAGGATAATCATCGAAATAAACCAGAACGTTGTCCCCGCGCCGGAACTTCAGTCCGCTCGCCACGAAACTCAGTGCCAGCGAGGTGGGCCCGACAAATGCCACTTCCTCCGGCTGACACTTGAGCAGCCCCGAAACCAATTTGCGTCCGTCCGTCAAAATCTGCGGATAGACAAAACGCTCCTGGTCGCCCGTCGTCCCCTCCTGCGCGTAATTGGAAACCGCTTCGGCCACGCGCCTGGGCAGCGGGCAAACTCCGGCATGCGCCAGAAAAATTTTCTTCTCCACCACCGGGAATTCCCGCCGGCGCAACGCCTCATCCGACAAAATTTCTTGCAATGTCATCCGGTGAAATTATTGGCCCGCGGCGCGAGTGCAAGCATGGAATCTTGGAAATCCGCGGGCTTGGAAATTCACAGCGAGAAAGATTTCTCTTTCCGAAAGAGGCGGAGGGCCGCCGCACTCCAAAACCTGGCGGACAATCTTACGCCCATTGACTCGCGCTAGCGTCTTGGACTGCGGCGGCCCTCCGCGGCTTTTTTCGAGGCTGTGTTCGCACGGGCAGGACGCCGTGCCACTATGCTTTGTTCAGAACCCAATCGACTTCCACATGTTGTTGTAAAGATTCGTCCAAAACCAAATGACAAAAGCGCCGCCGCCAATCAATACCAGCAGGTAAATCCCAATCGGGATCCATTGCGCCAGCATTTGCACCTTGTGCCCGCCGCTTTCCTGATAATAATCCCGCATCCGGTCCATGGTTTCGTCCAACCTCCCGCTGACCTCGCCGGCCGCGTATTGATTGGTGAATATTTCCGGAAATTTTCTCGAGCTCTCCAGCAGTTCCGTCGGTGTTTTGCCGGCGCGCAACATCGGCACCCAGGATTCCACCGTTCGCTGCAAGGCCATCGAACCGCTCGCTCGCGCCGCCATTTCCCAAGCCTCGATAATGCTCACGCCCGCGCTGATGAGCGCCTCCAACGCCGCGGACAATCGCCCGATGGCGAGATGTCTCCGCGCGGTTCCCACCACCGGCACCAGGTTCAGAAGAAATTCCACTTTGGAGCGCCAGCCTTCGCCGTGTTTATTTTGCGTGGCATACACGAGCACGAAAACCAGCACATAGAGAATTCCCAATCCAATCACCGGGTAAAGGCACCATTGGGGTTTCGACAGGAAGAACACGAGCGTCATCACGCCGGCGATCAGGTGCACCAAAAAGGCCGGATAGGCCAAACCGGCGATGACCCGCCTCGCCACCTTGGCACGGTCGGTGTAATAATCCCCCAGCATCCGGAAAGAGCGATCGAGCCGGCCGCTTTTTTCACCCGCCTCGATCAGCATCACGTCAAATTCCGGCAGCCAGCCCGAAATGGCCCGCAGCGATTCCGCCAGGCGCTGGCCGTGCTCGACGTGGCTGATCAATTCCCGGGTGGCAGCACGATAGGCGTGCGAGGGAGCACTGCGCTTGAGTTGCTCGAGAGAACGGACGATGGGCAGCCCCGCGGCAGTGAGCTGCTGGAGCTGATGATAAAATTCCGCCCGTCGCTGAAGTTCGCGGGGCGTGACGATGAACGGCATAATTGGCCGTTCAGCATCAAACCGCCACGCGGTCGAAACTGGCTTTCAAATCGCGCTTGCTGCGCAATCCGACAATCTGGTCGGCCACCTGGCCTTTGTCGAACAGCAGCAGCGTGGGAATCGCCCGGATGCCGTATTCCGCGGCCAGCCCCTGCTGTTCATCGATATTGACTTTGGCGATCTTGACCCGGCCTTCGTACTCATCGGCCAGTTCACCGAGAATCGGAGTGATCATCTTGCAGGGCCCGCACCATTCGGCCCAAAAATCCACCAAGACCGGTGTCGTGGATTGAAGAACTTCACCCGCGAAATTTTCCTGCGTCAACTCAACGATATTCGGAGATGCCATAACACGACTAAAATTAAAACATGAACGAGAAATAAGCCGTGGTGCCTACCGCCACCAGTGCGGCGACCAACGCTCCAATAACCAATCCTTTATCCACTCCGCTCATCGGACGCACCGTGGGCACGGCCGGAGCCATCGGACGATGTGCCGAAGGAGCCGTCGCGGCGGCGGGCCTGGGCGCGGTAGGAGCGGCGATCGTCGGCTTGGGCGCGGCCGGGGCGGCAGCCGAAGCGCTCGGGGGCGCCATGCCCGGCACGCCGGTGGGTCCGGCGGGCGGCAGCGTCGGCAACTTGATGGTCGGCGCCGCCGAGGGCTTCGGCGGCAAATTAATGCGTACCGTTTCTTTCTTGGGCTGCACCTTGCCGGTGGATTTCTTCATCGGCACCGCACCCTCAGGTGCGCCTGGAATATTGGAAGGGATATCGGCCATACTTAGTTCAAGATAATTTGCGGGCTTTCACTGTCAAACTCTTAATCGAGGGTAGCGGCGCCGCGCTGCGGCGTCGCCGTCCGCGTTCAGCGGACGGAACGGGATTTTCAAGCGTCTTGAACATTCCCGTTGCGCCGCTGAACGCCGCGCGGACGGCGCGGCGCGCCGTCCCTACCGAAAAGCGAAAACCGGACCCGCCGGCAACAACTGTGCGAGTCCGGTAAAATCCCGCTCGGACCATTAACGGCGCTCGCGGCGCTCGTATCCACCATCACGGCCACCGCCGCCACCACCACCACCGCTCCAGCGCTGCTGTTGCGGGCGCTCTTCACGCGGACGGGCAATATTCACCGTCAGCGCGCGGCCTTGAAATTCCTTGTTATGGAACTGTTCGATCGCTTTGTTTGCTTCATCCGGGTTCGCGAATTCGACGAATGCGAAGCCACGGGATTTACCGGTCATCTTATCCATCATAAGATTGACCGAGTTCACTGCGCCAACCTGGGAAAAATAATCCTGGAGATCATTTTCCATGGTCTGATAGGACAAGTTGCCTACGAAGAGCCGGGTGGGATTCATAATACGAGGGTCTAGTTTAAAAAAACTGCGTGGAGGACTGCGCCGGCAGGGTCTCTGAATGTCGTTTAAGGTTCACTGACAATCTGTCTTCTGACACCAACACTGTTTCTTTCAACTGACTGGCGCTATTTGTAACAAACCCCTGCCGCTCGTCAATACTGATTCCGCTCCGTGTTTTTCCGGAGTCCCTGCCGCCGAACGTGTTCAAAGAACTCCTCCGCCACGATATATCCCACACATCCGGCCGCCCCGCAGCCGCACGGATGCTCGCGATAATCCTGCAAATCATAACCATAATTAAACGTCAATTCCTCCCCCGCCTGGATCCCGCGTATCGCCACCAGCCAAATGCGACCCTCCGCCAACAACGCTTCGCAATTCGGTTCGCAACTGTGATTCAAAAATCGCGCCGGGTTCCAACTCACATTGCCATCCAAATCCCATTCCTCATTCAGCGCGAAAATGTATTCGTTGTTCCGCTCACAGCGCGCGAGCGATTCCTCTTTGGTGATTTTCTCGCCGAAGTATTCGATGACGCGCGTGTTGGGCAAAATATCCGCGCGCGCAAATCCACCCGTGCCATGAATTAGCGAAGATTTGAAGACGACTAAATCTGTCTCAGTAACTGTCATTCGAACTTTTTGTTTTCCCGCCATCCCATCCGGGGAATCAAGCCCCAGATCATGAGGGGGGAGGCAGCGCAATCTGAAACCCATACCTCCGACAGAAATCCTCCACCGGCGCGCGAATCTTCACCAGTCGCCGCGTGAACGGATCCGTGTACGCCAATCCAATCGCCCGCAAACCCAAATCCTTCCGCGCCGTCGAGCCATACAGCTCATCCCCCACAATCGTGTGCCCCGCCGCCGCCAGGTGCACGCGAATTTGATGCGTCCGCCCTGTGAACGGTCGCGCTTCAATGAGCGCCGTGTTTCCCACCACTTGCAGCACGCGAAACGTTGTCTCCGCCTCCTTGCCGCCGCGCGGGTCCACTATCATTTTTCCGAGTTGCTCTGGATCCGGCCCGAGCTTCAGCCGGCACGTCCATTCGGTTTGTTTCGGGGCGCCATGGGCCACCGCCAGATACGTTTTCTCCATCTTCCGACTTTCAAACAAATCGCCGAACGTATGCACCGCACCCAGGCTCTTGGCGAACAACAAAATCCCGGTCGTGCCTGCATCCAATCGATGCACAAACCGGAGAAATTTCAAATTTCGCGAGCGCGCCCAAAAATCCTTTGCTGCGATGGACGACGTCAGCGCCATCTGCAAATTTCGGCTCGTCTTCTGCCACGAGGCCGGCACGAGCATCCACCCGCGCGGCTTATCAATGGCCATTACCGAGCGATCCTCGTAGAGAACGGGAATCGTTTCGCCGGTTGTCAGTTCAATATGGTTTGTTTTCGGCACGGGCTTGGAATTTTATGATTTACGATATACAATTTACGAGCATGTGGAAATAACACGAACGTCCCGCCCGTGCGAACGTCGCCACTAAATTTCACTCTTTCCCACTCACCCACGGTTTCAATGAGTACGGCGAGAGCGGCGCTGGACGCGGCAATCCCGGCGCCCTTCTCTCTCTCACCGCCTCAATCTCCGCAATGAGCTCTTCTCGCGCCGCGATCAATTGTTTGATCACCACCGGCGCGCGCAGAAATACAATCGTCGCGTGCAGGCTCGTCCACAATTTCTTTATCTCCCGCAAATAATAATGTGCCAGCAATCCCGTCGGAGGCAACGAGAGCGCATACCAAAGACTCGCGGGCCAGCCAAAGAGCCATTGAAATACTCCGATATAAATCGCATAACACACACTGAATCCAACCACACCCGCCGCGATCGCCGTCGTCGAAGCTTGCGCCTTGCGTTTGCCTTCCAGGGTGAATTTCCGAGCCGACCATTTGATGAGTGCGTACGGAATCAACCGATGCAACCAACCGTAAAGCGCAATCGGCGCGCCCACCACCGCCACCACTGCCCATAATACGGTTACGGCCGCCAGCTTCCTTTTCTTCGCAAATAATTCCAGTGTTTCATCCGAAATCTCCAACCGCCTTAACCATCGCTGATAAAAATCCAATTTGGTCACGAACGCCGCCACTCGCTCCGGCTCGGTGCGATGCAGTTGACTCACCGCTCCGGCAATTTGCTGCGTCAGCAACAACTCCCTTGCATTGCCCTCTGCTGACTCGTCAGCCGCCCCGCTCGCAGTGAGCAATCGCCTCAGATAAAGACTCCTCACTCCTTCCACTACTCGCATTTCCTCCAGTCTCGGAATGTGCACAATCAGCGATTGAATCCGCCGCTCGATTTCCTCCGTGAGTTTTACAATGCACTCCTTCCGGCGCTCTTCATATCCCGCGAGAAATTCCGCCGCCACGATCGGCTCACCGAAATTCACGAGCGCGTCGCTTCGGTAAATTTCTTTCGCCGAATACGTCAGTCCCACCGGCACCAGTCGCAACCCGAGTTTGCCGCCGTGGCGATGCTCCAATTCCAGCGCCATTCGCGCCGCGCCGGATTTCACTTCCTTCAACGCCGAATCGTCATACGTGATGCCCTCCGGAAAAATCCCCACCGCCTCGCCGCGTTCCAGCACCTGGTAAACTGCCTCAAACGTGTCCGCTACGCTGCGCATTGCCTTCGGATTATCCTTCGCGCGATTGATGGGGATCACGCCACACTGCGTGAGCAGCCATTTCACCGGCTTGAAGGAAAACAATTGCACCGTCCCAATGAAATTCACTTTGCGGGGCACGGACGCCCCAATCACAAACGAATCCGTCAGCGAATTGGGATGATTGGAAACGAATAGTACCGGCCCGCTTGCAGGCACGCGCTCCAAATGAAAGTGCTCAATCCTCCGAAAATAGAACCCCAGCGCCAGCCCGATAATCTGGCGCATCGCGCGATAGAGTCCTGCGCTAGTCTTCAAAAATCTTTGCCTTTTTCGAGTTTGATGAAAATCCCTTTGGCCCGTTTTTCAACAACGATTCTTTTTATAATCGATTGTCTCAGATTTTCGGGAAGGTGTCGTGATTGCCAATTCCATTCTTTAGCGACTCTCTTCTCGGCTTTGGCAGGATCAGCCGCGGCAACTGCTTTGAGCGCATATAAAGCCCCGCCAAAAGCGTGCTGAGCCACATGCGCCGTCGCCACCGCCTGCCCCGCAGCCCGCGCGGCAAAGCAAGCGGCGTCGTTTTCCTTTGCCTGACGCGCTGCCGCATGAGCGCCCAGGGAGGCACCGCGTATCATCGCCATTTTAAAAACGCCTGTACGCGCCCAGGCCCGCCCTGCTTCGATCGCCCGCCCGGGACGATCATCTTCCGGATACATCTTCTTGAAAAGCGGAAGCACCCGCTCCGCACAGTCCGCTGCCCAAACCGCCAACGCTTTCTGATCCCGCCTGGTGTATTTTTTCATCCGGCTCAAGCCGCGCTATTCACACGCTTGATCACTTCGTTACATACGGCCTTCGCCGCCTGTGGCCGGCCAAGAGCTTTCGCCGCTGAGGCCATCTGCGCCAGCTTTTTCGAGCCGAGCAATTGCTCAATCCGATACGGCAAATCCTCCACGCGATTCACTTTCCCCGCCGCGCCGCGTTCCAGCAGAAAGTCGCTGTTCGCCGCTTCCTGCCCCGGAATCGGATTTAAAATGAACAGCGGCTTGCCCATCGCCAGCGCTTCGGACGACGTCAATCCGCCCGGTTTTGTAATCACCAAATCCGCCACCGCCATCAACTCGTGCATGTTCGAAGCGAAGCCGAGGATGTGCGTCGGATGCTTGCGGTCTTGCGCCGCAAGGTCCCGGCGCAACTCTTCGTTTCGCCCGGTAACTACAACCATCTGAAATTCTTCCGGCACTTTGTCTAATTCCTCGAGAATGTCCGCCACCGGCCCCATTCCAAAACCGCCGCTCAGCACGAGCAATATTTTCTGGTCATCGCGAAGGCCGTAAGTCTTCCGCACCGCCTTGGCATCGACCTTCGTCGAAAATTTCGCCGCGATTGGGATGCCCGTAGCCACAATGTTTTCCGCCGCAGCCCCGCGCGCGACCAATCGTGCCTTTGTTTCCTCCGCCGCCACGCAATAAAGGTCCACGCACGAATCCATCCACAAGGCATGCGCTTCAAAATCCGTGATGACGCTCACTGTCATCGGCGCGGGACAATCCTTCTTTTTTCGCCTGTGCCCCAATAATTCCAACGGCAAATAATGCGTGCAAAGCACCACGTCCGGTTTGAAGTGCTTCACGTGCCGCTCGAATTTCGCGCGCGAATTACTCGGAAAAAGCCGCTTCAATTTATTCATGCTCCGCGCCACTTTGGGATTATCCGTTTTTGCGAACACCATTCCCCAAATTTCGGGCGCGCGCTCGACCAGTGTCAGATAGCCTTCTGAGTGGATTTTCCGGTGCAGCGGCGAAAAAAATTTCAAGAGATCAATTTTCTCCGCCACATCGTCCGGTCGCGAGGCGCGCCACGCCTCCTCCAATGCAGCTGCTGCCGCCAGATGCCCGCCTCCTGCCGTAATGGTCGCAATTAGGATACGCATTTGCGGGCGCAGCTTAATCAGTCACCAGAGAATCTGAAAGAATTGTTTGCCCCCGAAAATGCCGGGACTCCCCGACGCACATCAACCGGAGTGGCTGCTCAGGAGCGCGACCTTCAGGTCGCTTCAAGGTAATAGAGTCAATAGATTCCGATTTTTTCGATACGCTCGATAATGTCGTGCTGAAGCGGCCCAAAGGCAGCGCTCCTTCAAACTCGATAACACTATCCATTGCCACACTCGCTTGCATTTGCGTCCAACGCGTCCTAACTTACCGCCGTGAATCCCCGCAAATTCGTGACGCCGGCCGTGGCGCTCCTGATTGGAGCATTGCTGCTGTCCGCGGAAGCACAGTTTTGGGGGGGTGGCCGCCGGTTCCGCGGGGGTGGGGAATACGAAATCAGCGATCCGGAATTACTCAAGGAACAGCAGGAAATACAAAGTGCGGTGAAGCCCGGTTTTGAGGAGGACACCTTCACGTTTGCCCGGCTCCGGTTTAACGCGGATATGCGCTACGGACTCGGCCGTGGAAGGTTGTGGGACGATGACACTCCCCTGGCGGACCTCACTCTCACCTATCGTCTGTACCAATTAACCAGCCTGAAGGTTCGGCCCGGTTTGCATTTCATAGACATCACCACGAACGACCTCGACAATTATCCTTTTGTTTACATTGCCGCCGCGGGCCGGCTCGACATGAATGACGACGAAGCGGCGATTTTGCGGCGTTATCTGCTCAATGGCGGTTTCCTGATGGCGGACGATTTTTGGGGGGATGAGCAATGGCACCATTTCTATGACCAAATGAAACGGGTGTTTCCGGACCGCGAACCGGTGGAGCTGCCGTTGCAGCACCCTATTTTTCACAATGTGTTTGATCTGAAGCAGCTGCCACAAGTGCCAAGCGTGGGAGCGTTTCTAAGCTATCGGCTCTCGTATGATCCGGGACCATCCTATGTCGAGCGGGGTCATGATCCCCACTTTTACAGCATCTACGACGACAAACGTCGAATGATGGTGCTCATCTGCCATAACAATCATTTTGGCGATGGCTGGGAGCACGAAACGGACGACCACAGTTACTTCGACACGTTCTCTGAACCAATGGCGTATCCGATGTTCATGAACGTTGTTTTCTACGTGATGACGCACTGATTCCAGGCACGCTATTTGTGTGTGTCCGGATCCGAGGGCTGAGGCGGAGGGAAACCAAGGAACGCTTTTTCCGGTGAACGGCTGACGCCGGGTTTATTCTTCGGATACACCGTGACCAGTGCGAACATGCCGTTATTCATGTGCTCGGCCACATGACAGTGAAAGAGCCAATCGCCCGGATCATCCGCCAGCATGTCGGCAACTTTCATTGATCCCGGCAGCAATTCAACAGTATCCGTTCGCCGCACGCCGTCCTCAATCACGCGCAGGCCATGCCAATGGGGAGTGTGCAAATCCATTTCCGAACCGAGGCCAAAGAGATACCAGCGCACATGCTCGCCTTCATTCATTTCCAGTCCGGGCAGGTTGCCATAAATGTAACCGTTGATGGCATGGCGTTCGCCTTCCTCCTTGAGGTCAATCGGGCTGGTGGCAGTCGGCGGGACTGCTGAAGTTGCCGCGGAGGCCAGATTACTGATTAAATTACTCAATGAACCGCCACCGGCTGCGGCGTGTTCCGCGGCTTCCGGATCCACCTCGCTCTCATTGTAAATCTGGAACAGCGCCGGCATTTCCCGATCCACATCGTTTGGCGTGCCATCGGGCCGGGCCCGTTTGGGGTCAGTGACAATGATGATGCCCTCCAGGCCAAGATTAATCTCCCCTTCACCACTGACGTGGCTGTGATAGAGCCAACCCTTCGAACTAGGTTCCGTGGGCAGCGGGCCGGATGCCTCGTCGAGATACCAAACGTAATCGAATCGGCCACCCGGCCCAATGGCCGCCCCGAGCCCCGGAGGGGAATGATTTTCTTTATACCTCGTTTGAATCGATTTCAGCTGGTTCACATCGCCGTAGTAGCTGCCCTCGCTGTCTTTGTCATATTTAACTCCGTGCGGGTGCATGGAGAGAGGCAGCGCGGTGCGATTTAAAAACGTTATTTCCAGATAATCTCCCACCACACCCCGCAGGACCGGGCCAAGAATGCCCAGGCGCGGATCCTGTGGCACACGCTGGGTGAATGTTGCGTCCGTATATTGAATGTAACGCGCCTTGCGGACGCGGTGCCACTGCAGGACGTTCGCCGATGGGGTCATGCCGCAGATTGGATCGGAACCGGCGGGCATGAAATCCCATTGGACCGGTTCGGCGGCGATGTAGTAATGACGCGTCCTGGCCGGATCGGGTGTTTGCCCGAAATATTTGCCGCCCATCTCACCCATTGCGGATGTGACCGTGGGTTTGATGTCGTGCGTCACCGGCGTTTGTGCGCGAGCGTCGTGAGAAGCCAGCATCGCCAGTATTCCAGGCACGCTCAAAATCGAGAAAGCACGCGCCTTGATTTCCCGGATGTTCAAATGCAAATAACCAAACACGCATTTTTAGTGGACTCCATGAACTGCACAGGGGTCAAGTCGCATTTCATCGTGGCCAAGGCTTCACCGAAGGTGTAATCCAATTCCCATGACATCCGGAAAGTTTTCCCTCGTGCTTGTCACCGCGCCGGACTTGAAAACTGCCCGGCGCCTCGCCCGCGCAGCGCTGAAAGCGCGCCTTATCGCTTGCGCCAATCTTGTGCCGAAAATTGAATCTCATTACCGCTGGCAGGGAAAAATCGAGCGCGGCTCGGAAATCCTTTTGATCCTGAAAACCACCGTCGCCCGGTTAGCCAAACTCGAAAAGTTCATTCTTTCCGAGCATCCCTATGATACGCCGGAATTCATCGTCATCCCCCTGAAAGCGGGCAATCGCGGTTATCTCGACTGGATTGGTGTCAGTTGCGGACCGGGAAAGGATTGAATTGCATCCCAAAAACTAGGGATACGCCTAGGGTAAAAATTCCATTTGAAGATGCCTCGCGGCGGCGTAGGTTCAAGCCATGGCCAATGTTGGTAGTCTAATTCCAGCTCTGCTCCTGGTACTGTTCATGGGTGCGGTGTTGGGCGGCGCTACCATCACGGTCCTCGTCCTGAGCTGGAAACGCAGGCAACTCCTTGCTCTGGACCAGTCCATCAACCGCAGTTTCAAGGACCTCTCCGCCTCCGTGGCGCCCGCGCTCCTCAAACGCCCGCAAACGTGGCTCGCCGTGCGCAGCAAGAATGTCCACGCCGTCCAACTAGCCCTCGGCCTCAACAACGCCCAGCCCTGCACCTGGCTCGAAGGCCTTTCGGGCGATGAAAAACTCTTTATCGCGCCCGCCGTCAAAGGCTGGGTGCTCATCATCGGTTCCGGCCTGCCCGACCCTGCCGACGATGTCGACATCTGCTTTCGGTTCCTCACGGGATTGAGCCAGAAACTCGGCCAGGTCCAATTCTTCCAGGCCAGCCGCGCCCTGGGTCATCACGCCTGGGTGCGTGTCGAGAACGGCAAAGTCACGCGCGCCTACGCCTGGGCCGGCAGGACCTTGTGGAACCAGGGAACACGCACCCGCGCCGAATCGGATCTCGGTCTGAAGTGTTTCCAATATTTCGAGTCGGACCAGACCTTCGAGCAATCGGACACCGTCACGAACAACGTCGAAAAAGTCTCCTCACTCGCCGGCCGCTGGAGTCTGGACCCTGCCACCGTGGACGAACATCTCTTCGAACACGCCTACGGCATCGCCGGCGAGCCGCCGCGGTTATATTGAAGGCTCCAGGAGCAACGCTATGTCCTGGTTTGAAGGATCGCGGCTTTTAGTCCGCTTCATCACGACATTATCCGGCGTATCGAAAAAATCGGAATCTATAGACTCCATTGCCTTGAAGCGACCTGAAGGTCGCGCTCCTGGCAGTCGAATCCGGGCACCGCCGGCTTTCCGTCAGAGTTGACATCGCCGCGTTCTCTGCAAAGACTACCAGCAATCAAACAGGAAGCCTATGTCTCTTGAACTCGAACTCCAAAAGTTCCCCAAAAAGATTCTCTTGAAGGACAAATTCCAATGCACGCTGCGTCCGCTCAAGAAAGATGACGAAAAGAAATTCCACGAATTCTTCCTCTCCGTGCCGGAGGAGGAACGCATGTTCATCAAGCATCGCGTCACGCAACCAGCGGTGATTCGCGAGTGGTGCCAGAACATCGATCTCGGCCGTAATATGCCGCTCCTCGCCATTGCCGAGGGGAAAATTGTCGGCGACGCCACGCTGCATCAGCAACTCGGTGGCTGGAAACGCCATATCGGCCGCGTGAGCGTGCTCGTGCTTCCGCAGTATCGTGGCCGCGGCCTTGCTCGCGCGATGGTCACGGAAATCGTCCAGATTGCCCGCAACCTCGGCCTCGAACGCGTTGAGGCGGAATTCATCGGCGAACAGGAAGCGGCCATCAAAATGTTCGCCATGCTCGGCTTCAGCAATCTCCTCCGGCTCGAGGACTACGTGAAAGATATGCAGGCCATCTCTCATGACTATGTGCTCATGGGTGTGAACTTGAAGGTGGATGAAGATTACGCGGGTGGTGAGTAAGGTGATTTACGGTATTCGATATGCGATTTACGAGCGCATTGATCTGTCGGGCCACGCGTAAATCATATATCGTATATCGTAAATGACACCGGAGATTTGTCCTTGTTGCGGCGCCGAAGTCCCGCCCAACGCCAAAGCCTGCCCGGAATGCGGCGCGGATGAGAAAACCGGTTGGTCCGAAGAAGCGCGCGCGGATGAACTCGGTTTGCCGGACGAAAATTTCAATTACGAGGAATTCGTCAAACGAGAATTCGGGGGAGGAAAAAAGAGTTTTTTGCCACACGGGATCCACTGGTTTTGGTGGGCAGTGGCGCTCGTAATCCTCGGCATCATTCTCTTCGCCTGGTTGCGATAATTTCTATCGCTGGCAGGAGGCGTCGCTCAGCACGCGCCGAATCGATTACGCCTTGAGAGAATGAATCATCTCGGCACAACGGTTTGGAGTTAGGGCTCCGTTGATTTCCGGAGTGGCAATTTCGAAAAGCAGGTCGGCAATTTCTTCTTCAGCGCCAAGCTCATATTCAATTTCTTCAAATGCTTCGAGTTCGTCAGCTATCGTGTTTAACTCGACGCTGTACGTTCTCCGTTTAGATAATGGCCTAAAAACCGGACCAGGGTCGCTTTGTTCAGCCTCAATGGGGATTGACGACTGGCCGTTCGCCGGAGCTTTACAATGTCTTGAACTGTTTCAGATCCTGTCAATTCAGTCATGCAGCTTTTCGCGTTTTCTTATGGAGAAAACAACCCACCATGTGATCGTTCACCATGCCGACGGCCTGCATGTAGGCATAACAAATCGTTGAGCCGACGAATTTGAAACCGCGCTTCAGCAAATCCTTGCTCATGGCGTCGGATTCTTTTGTGCGCGCGGGGGTTTGTCCTTTCTTCCAGGAATTCACGATCGGTTTGCCGCCCACGAACTGCCAGATGTATTTGTCGAAGCTGCCGAATTCTTTTTGCACTTCGAGAAACGCCTTCGCGTTCTGCACCGTGGCGTTCACTTTCAGTTTGTTGCGGACAATCCCGGGATCGGCGAGGAGCTTTTTGATTTTGGCCGCGTCGTAGCGCGCGATTTTGCGCGCATCGAAATTGTCGAAGGCGCGGCGGTAATTATCACGCTTCTGCAAAATCGTAATCCAGCTCAGGCCAGCCTGCGCGCCTTCCAGAATCAGCATCTCGAACAGGTGCCGGTCATCGTGCACGGGCATGCCCCATTCGTTATCGTGGTAGGCAATGTAGAGATCGCCATTGGCCCAGGAGCAGCGATGGATTGGTTTGTTCATGGTCAAAGCGGAGACTGGGCGGGGCCGCGACCATTGTCTAGAAATTTCAGAAAACGCTCTCGCGCTGTCGGCGCCACCTTGAAGAAAGCAAAAAAGGCATTATAGCTGTGATGCGGAATAAACATCAACTTCACGCAGCAAAGGAAATTTTTATGAGTGATGACTTGAAGGGAAAAATTGCGCTGGTCACCGGCGCTTCACGCGGCATTGGGCGCGCCATCGCCGAACGGCTCGCCAAATCCGGCGCGTCAGTGGCGATCAACTACACGAAAAATTCGGACGAGGCGCAAAAAACCGTGGCGGGAATCAAGGCCGCAGGCGGAAACGCGTTCGCCGTTCAGGCCGACGTGGGCCGCGTGCCGGAAATCGTCCGGCTTTTTGATGAGACCATCGCTCATTTCGGCAAATTGGACATTTTGGTCAACAACGCCGGCGTCATGTTCACCAAATCTCTTGCTGACACAACGGAAACGGATTTCGATCGCATTTTTGACATCAATGTGAAAGGCACTTTTTTCGCCTGCCAGCAGGCGGCGAAGCGCCTGGCGGAAGGCGGGCGCATCATCAATCTATCCAGTTCCACCACTGCCCGGTTGCTGCCGGACTATTCTGCGTACGTGGCGACCAAGGGCGCAGTGGAACAAATGACCCGCTCCCTCGCCAAGGAATTGGGGCCACGCGGCATCACCGTGAACGCCATTTCGCCCGGCCCGGTGGAAACAGAATTATTCCTCACCGGCAAAACAAAGGAACAACTTGATTTCTTCGCCAAACAATCCGCCTTTGGCCGGCTCGGGCAGCCAATGGACATTGCTGATGTCATTGTTTTCCTCGCCAGCGACGCCGCTCGCTGGATCAGCGGGCAGAACATTCGCGCGAACGGCGGACTGGCCTGATGGGTGGCACGGGCGTCCTCGCCCGTGCGAACAGGAATTCACGGGCGGGACGCCCGTGCCACTAACAAAAAAGCCCGCTCTTGCGAACGGGCTTTGCAATTTGTTTGATGGCCGGGTCAGGCCTTGGCTTCTTCAGCTTCGGCTTTCTTCTTGCGGCCTTTGCCCTTCTTTTCAGTTTTCTCGGCGTTTTCAGCCTTGGGCTCTTCGGCTTTGGTTTCCGCGGCGGGCTTTTCTTCGACCGGTGCGGGCGCCGCGGCTGTGATGTCCACCCATTCGAGGATGGCGAGCTGCGAGGCGTCGCCCTGGCGCTGGTGCATCTTCACGATGCGCGTATAACCGCCGTTGCGGTCTTTCTGCGCGGGAGCGATTTCGCTGAACAGGATCTTCGTCGCGTCTTCCTGGTGCAGGCGGGCTGCCACCAGGCGGCGGGTGTGGATCGTATCCTTCTTGCCGAGCGTGACCAGTTTCTCGGCCACCGAACGCGCGGCTTTCGCCTTCGCGAGCGTGGTCGTCACGCGTTTGTGTTTGATGAGGCTGCAAACCAGGTTGGCCAGCATTGCATTCCGGTGTTCGCCGGTGCGGCCCAACTTGGCGGTGCGTTTCAAATGTCGCATAAAAACTTTATTTCTATTCTTGCCGGTTGATCACGAGCGAGACGCCGCAGCGCGGCGTCCCTGCCAGATTAACGGGTGATCAGACTGGTGTTTTCTTCCTTCGGCGTGTCGAGCAGATCGGGCTCGAAGCTCATGCCGAGGGACAATCCCAGCGCCTGGAGTTTGTCTTTGATTTCGTTCAACGACTTCTTGCCGAAGTTGCGATACTTGAGCATTTCGCTCTCGGTCTTCATCGCCAACTGGCCGACGGTCGTGATGTTCGCGTTGTTCAGGCAGTTCGCGGCGCGGACGCTGAGCTCGATTTCGTTCACGCTCATGTTGAGCAGCTTCTTGAGCTTGGACTTCTCTTCGTCCTGCTTGTCCACGACTTCCTCGAATTCCACCGCGCTCTTGTCGTAGCCGACAAAGACGTCGAGGTGATGCGCGAGAATGGCCGAGGCCTGCGTGAGCGCGTCATCGGGCGAAATGCGGCCGTCGGTCCAGACTTCCAGGACCAAACGGTCGTAATCGGTGCGCTGGCCGACGCGGGCGTTTTCCACGCCGTAACGAACGCGCGTGACTGGCGAGAACAACGAATCAATCGCCACCACGCCAATGGCCTGGTTGGGCTTCTTGTTTTCGTCGCCCGGCAAAAAGCCGCGGCCGATTTTCACTTCCAACTCCATCTCGAACTTCTTTTTCTTGTCGAGCGTGCAGATGTGCTGGGTCGGGTTCACGAGCTCAACGTTCTGGTTGAGCTGGATGTCCGCGGCGGTGACTTCGCCTTCCTTATTGACGGAAAGCAGGAGCGTCTGCGGGTCGCGCGTGTGCGCCTTGAACAAAACTTTCTTGAGATTCAAAACGATCTCGGTCACATCTTCCACCACGCCTTCAACGGTGGCGAATTCGTGCATGGCGCCATCGATCTTGATCGACGCGATGGCGGCGCCTTCGAGCGAGCTCAGGAGCACGCGGCGAAGGGAGTTGCCGATGGTGTGGCCGTAGCCGGTTTCAAAAGGTTCCGCGATGAATTTCGCGTAGGTATCTGTGGCGGTCGACTCATCCTTGGTCAACCGTTTGGGCATTTCAAAACGTCCCAGACGTACTGGCATATTTTCCTTTCAACAATTTTAATCTGATCGGTTTGGCTTAATTATTCCCGCAGCCAAAACGACCCATATAATTGTTTTTGTTTTTAACCACGGATAAACACGGATAAACACGGATGAAAAGAAAAGCGCCTGGCCTCATTTTCATATCTGTGTCCATCTGTGTTCATCCGTGGTCGGTTTTTCTTAGCGGGAATAAAATTCAACGACCGCCTGTTCGTTCGCGATCGGGTTAATCTCGTCGCGCGTCGGAATGCGCATTACGGTACCCTTGAATTCCTCCTTGTTCAAGGAGAGCCAATCCGGCACCGCGCGGCTCGTCGCCATTTCCAGGTTCTTGGTGGCCAGCTGGCGGGACACGTTCGTGTTTTTCACGGTGATCGCGTCATTCACCTTCAGGCTGTAAGAGGGCACGTTGACCTTGCGGCCGTTCACCTGGACGTGGCCGTGTGAAACCATCTGGCGCGCCGCGGCGCGTGTGTTCGCGAAACCGAGATGGAAAACGACGTTGTCGAGACGGGTCTCGAGAATCTGCAGCATCTGCTCGCCCGTGACGCCACGGCGCTTCAGAGCTTTCTCGTAGACGCCGCGGAACTGGCGTTCAAGCAGGCCGTAATAATAACGGAGCTTCTGCTTTTCGATCAGGCCGAGGCCGTAATCGGTGTGCTTGCGGCGGGACTTCGGGCCGTGAACGCCCGGGCCGTAATTGCGGCGTTCCAAATATTTGGTGGGGCCGAAAATCGGAATTCCGAATCGGCGGCTGATGCGAACGCGGGGACCTGTATAACGAGCCATATAAATTTACGATTTGCGATTTGCGATTGACGATTTTACACGCGGCGCTTCTTGCGCGGACGGCAGCCGTTGTGCGGCACCGGGGTCACGTCCTTGATGGTCGTGATTTCCAGGCCGATGGCCTGCAACGCGCGGATCGCGGATTCACGGCCCGAGCCGGGACCCTTGACGCGGATTTCCACTTCCTTCATGCCGTGCGACATCGCCTGGCGGGCGGCGTCCTGCGCGACCTGTTGCGCGGCGTAGGCCGTGCTCTTGCGCGAGCCTTTGAAGCCGACGCGTCCGGCGCTCGACCAGCCGAGCAGGTTGCCCTGCATGTCGGTGATCGTCACCTGCGTGTTATTGAACGTCGCGAGAATGTTCGCGATGCCCACGGAAATATTCTTGGCGCCCTTGGCCTTGACAATTTTCTTGCCGGCCAAATCATCGGCGAGCAATTCAGCGGCGGTCGGGGCCGTGCCCGCGACGGGGGCCGCGCCTTCAGCAGGCTTGGCAGCCGGGGCTTCAGCAGCGGGAGCAGCGCCCGCGGCAGCGGCCGGGGCTTTCTTCGCCTTGGTTTCGTCAGCCGCCTTTGCCGGCTTTTCAGCAGCAGCGCCTTCGGGTTTGCCCTCTTTCTTCGGCGCCGGTTTTTTCTTTTCTTCAGCCATAAAAAATCAATCGTAAATCTAAAATCCTTAGTGGATGCCGGTTTTGGCGTTCGGATTGCGCTGCACGCCGACGGTCTTGCGAGGACCTTTGCGCGTGCGGGCGTTCGTCTGCGTGCGCTGGCCGCGCACCGGCAGACCGCGCATATGGCGGACGCCACGATAGCACTTGATGCCCTGCAGACGCTTGAGGTTCATGCCGATTTCGCGGCGGAGATCACCTTCAATCACATACTTGCCGTCCTGGATCGCATGAACGATCTGCGAAAGCTGCGCTTCGCTCAGGTCCTTCGCCCGAATCTTCGGGTCGATGTTGGCCTTGGCCAGAATCTCGACCGCGTTGGCCGGGCCGATGCCATAAATATACCGGAGCGCGATATCAATGCGCTTATTCGGCGGAACTTCCACACCAATGATACGTGCCATAAATTATCCTTGCCGTTGCTTGTGCCGTTTGTTGCTGCAAATGACGCGAATGACGCCTTTGCGCCGGATGACTTTGCAGTTTTCGCAAAGTTTTTTGACTGATGCGCGAACTTTCATATTAAATCTGTTTCGTTTCCACTATGATCCGCCCTTCCGACAAATCGTAAGGCGACATCTGCAATTTCACTTTATCACCGGCTTTGGCGGCGAAGCTTTCCTTCGCTTTACCCGTCGCGTAAGCCAGCACTTTATGGCCGTTCGACAACTCCACCCGATACAATCGCTTGGGCAGAGTCTCGATTACGACACCCTCAACTTTGAAGGCACTTTCTCCGGCCATGTCAAAATCTCCGGTTCACCCTCGGTGACGAGCACTGTATGCTCAAAATGAGCCGATAATGAACCATCTTGAGTGACCACTGTCCAGTCATCATTCAAGATTTTTACGCCCGGCAAACCGGCGTTGACCATCGGCTCAATTGCCAGCGTCATGCCCGGTTCGAGTTTGGCGTTGCTCCGCGGATCCACAAAATTCGGGATCTGCGGCTCTTCATGCATCGATTTCCCGACGCCATGCCCGACAAACTCGCGCACCACGCTAAAACCATTATTTTCCACATAGGTCTGGACCGCCCGCGATATGTCCGTGACCCGATTGCCCGGAATCGCCTGCGCAATCCCTTCATACAGAGCCTTTTCCGTCACGTCCATCAGCTTCTGCGCCAGCACCCCGCATCCGCCCACAGCGACTGTTTTAGCGGTGTCGCCAATAAATCCGTTATGCACCACGCCGATATCGAGGCTCACAATGTCCCCGAATTTCAGCACTCGCGGACCGGCCAGTCCGTGAACGACTTGTTCGTTCACCGAGATGCACGCCTGGCACGGATACTTGCGGTAACCGAGAAACGCGCTCTTCGCGCCGTAACTCTTCATCCGCTCCGCCGCAAACTTGTCCACCTGTTGCGTCGTCACCCCCGGCTTGATGAACGCCGCCACTTCATTCAGCACCGCGCCGGCGATGGCGCATGCCGGCCGCATTGCTTCCAAGTCCTGCTCGCCCTTCAAAATAATCTTCTTTTTCAACGTTTTATCTTAACCCGGAATTGGCCGCTCTGCCGGAGCCGTCAGGTTAAGCCTAAAACCGGCCCTTCAACTTGCCCTTTTTCAAAAAGCCGTCGTAATGGCGCATCAACAGATGCGATTCCATCTGGCGCATCGTGTCGAGCATGACGCCGACCGCAATCAACATGCTCGTCCCGCCGAAGAACTGCGAAACCTGCATCGGCACATGCATCACGCGGCCCAGAATAATCGGGATTACCGAAATGATCACCAGGAACACCGCGCCCGCCAGCGTGATGCGGCTCATGGTATTGTGCAGGTAATCACTCGTGGCCTGCCCTGGGCGCACGCCCGGAATGTAACCGCCGTTCTTCTTCAAATCGTCGGCTATCTGCAATTCGTTGAACTGCGTCGCCACCCAGAAATACGAGAAGAACAAAATCAACAGCGCAAAAATAGCGAGGTACCAGCCGGCGCCGTAATCCAGATGCATCGAAATATCCGTGAAAAACTTCAGGTTAAAAAGCTTGCCCAGGTATTGCGCAATCTTTTGCGGGAACATCAAAATCGATTGGGCGAAAATGACCGGCATGACGCCCGCGTAATTCACGCGCAACGGCATGTAATTCGTGCCGCCGGCGTACACCTTGCGCCCCACTGCGCGCTGGGCGTAGGTGACCGGAATCTTGCGCTGGGCCTGCGTCACCGCAATGATTCCCGCAATCACGCCTGCCAGGAGCAGCAACAAGGCAATCCCGTGAACGATGTTCGCCTTCATTTCCGGGCCGCTGCCCGAAAACATGTCATGAACCCCCACAAATGCATTCGGCAGGCGCGACAAAATGTTGATCGTGATGATCAGCGAGACGCCGTTGCCAATGCCGCGATCCGTAATTTGTTCGCCCAGCCACATCAGCAGCATCGTGCCCGTGGTCAAAACGATGGTCGTCTGGATGCGGTACCACCAAATCCAGCTCTCGGGATAAAGCACAAGCGAGTGCGGCAGTTTCAATTGCAGAACGGTTTCGGGATGCTCATAGCCAATCGCCGTCAGCATGCCCTGCCCCAGGCACAACAAGACCGTCAGATAACGGCCATATTGCACAATCTTCGCCCGGCCGCCTTCTTCCCGCGCCATCTTGCTCAACTGCGGCACAACCGCCGTCAGCAACTGGATGATGATCGTCGCGCTGATGTAAGGAATGATGGTCAACGCGCCGATCGCGCAGTTCTGGATGGCGCCACCCGAAAAGGCGCTCAACAGACCGAACGCCCCGCCACCGCCCGCGCGTTGCGCATCGTCGACAGCCTTATTCAACGTCGGCGCGTCCAGTCCGGGAATGTGGATGTAAGCCGTCAAACGGCATACCGCCAGAACCACGACCGTGAAAATAATCCTGGATTTTAATTCCGGGATCTTGAAGCAGTTACTGAAGGTGTTAGCGATGGAACGAAACATGGCGCGATTTAAGCCTTCGCGGTTTCAGCTTTCCTGGCACCGACCACTTCGCAGCTGCCGCCTTTGGCTTCAATCTTGGCCTTGGCAGAAGCGCTGAACGCATGGGCGCTGACCGAAAGTTTCTTCGTCACTTCACCGGTGCCCAGCACCTTGATGCCGGCGCCTTTGCCGTTGGCCAGGCCGATGCTGCGCAGCGCCTCGAAGTCGACGCGCGCGCCGTCTTCAAAAACATTCAGCGATTCCACGTTCACCGGGATGTAAACCGTCGCATGGCGCGCGTTGTTGAAACCGCGCTTGGGAATGCGGCGGATGAGCGGCATCTGGCCGCCTTCAAAGCCGATGCGAATGGAACTGCCGGAGCGGGCCGTCTGACCCTTGCCGCCGCGTCCCGCCGTTTTGCCGTGACCGCTGGATTCGCCCTGGCCGAGGCGTTTGCGGCGATGCTTGGCGCCCGGACGAGGTTTTAAATCATGTAAACGCATAAGAAATTAAGCTGCAGGAGTTGCTTCCGGAGCCTTCGGCGCCTCCACTTTTTTAATCTGCAAACCACGGCTCTTGTAAATGTCTTCGCGCAGACGCAGGCTCAACAACGCATTCAGCGTTGCCTTCACCACGTTCGCCGCGTTTTTCGAACCGAGTGATTTGCTCAGGATGTCCTTCACACCGGCGGACTCGAGCACCGCCCGGACGGTTTTTCCGGCGATGATGCCCGTTCCCGGCGAGGCCGGACGCAGCAGCACTTTCGCGCCGCAGTAATGAGAGAAAACTTCGTGCGGAATGGTGGCTTCCTTCAACGAAACGCCGACCATGTTGCCTCGGGCGGACTCGCCGCCCTTGCGAATCGCGTCGGCAACTTCGCCGGCTTTGCCCAGGCCCACGCCCACGCGGCCCTTTTTGTCACCGACAACCACGAGCGCGCTGAAGTTGAAACGGCGTCCGCCTTTGACGACTTTCGCCGAGCGGTTGATGAAGACGACCTTCTCGACCAATTCCTCGCCGGTCTGGGCGTCAAAATTCGCCTCCGGTTCCGGCCGGCGACGGCCACGCGGACCACCGCGTCCACGGTCACCACCCCGCTCGCCACGCTGCTGCTGTTGCTGCTGCGGCGCTGCTTGAGGTTGCTGCTCCCCGCCGCCGCCTTCTATGTTAGTGTTTTCTTCAGCCACAATCTTCTCTTTTCTTCGTTGTTAAAATTTCAATCCCGCTTCACGGGCGGCGTCGGCCAGCGCTTTGACCTTGCCATGATAACGCGCACCACCGCGGTCAAACACCACTTCCTTGATGCCTTTGTCGATGGCGGTTTTGGCCGCCAGCGTGCCAATGGTCTTGGCGCTTTTCACGTTCGCGCTCAATTTGTCCTTGTCCGGAGTGGCCTTGCTCAGCGTGGATGCCGCCGCGAGGGTTTTGCCCGCGGTGTCATCAATGAACTGAACATGGATGTTCTCGTTCGAAAAATAAACGCTCATGCGCGGACGTTCTTTGGTGCCGCTGAGCTTTTTGCGCACGCGCCAGTGGCGGAGTTGCGTCAATTGTCGTTTTGATTTCATTTTTATTTCGCCACGGATTTGGCCGTGGCTTCAAATTAATTATTACTGAACGGTCTTGCCTTCCTTGCGCTGGACGTGTTCGCCCGCATAACGCACGCCTTTGCCTTTGTACGGCTCGGGCGGATAGAACGAGCGCAATTCGGATGCCACCTGGCCGACAACTTGTTTGTCCGGGCCTTCAATGGTCAACTTCGTGTTTTCCTCGACCGTGACCTTGATCTGGTCCGGAATCGGGTAATTGATCGGGTGCGAATAGCCCAGCGTCATGTTCACAATTTTGCCCTGAACGGCGGCCTTGAAACCGACACCCTGAATTTCGAGCTTCTTCACGAAACCTTCGCTCACACCCTTGACCATGTTATTGACCAGCGCGCGGCTCAGGCCGTGCAGCGCCTTGGCTTGCGCGTCGTCGCCCTGGCGGCTCACAACCACGCTGCCGTTTTCCACCTTCAGGCTGGTGCGCTGCGGCAGGTCAAAATTCAATTTGCCCTTCGGGCCTTCGACCAGGACCTTCTGGCCCTTCACTTCCACCTTCACCTTGGGCGGAAGAGCAATCGGTTGTTTTCCAATTCGTGACATAACAAATTCCTTACCAGACGTAGCAGAGCAATTCTCCGCCGAGATTCTTTTTCCGCGCGGCCGTGCCGGTCATCACGCCTTCCGGCGTTGAAACCACCGCCACGCCGAGGCCGCCGCGCACGCGCGGGATGTCCGTCGCGCCAACGTAATGGCGCAGGCCGGGACGGCTCACGCGCTTGATGCCTTCAATCACGCTCTTTTTGCCCTGATACTTGAGCTGGAGCTTGATGGTTTTGAAGGGCTTGCCGGCCACCGTGATGTCCGAGACATATCCCTCGGTCTTCAGGATGTGCGCGATGCTCTCCTTCATTTTGGAGTGCGGAATTTCCACCGCCGGCAGCAACGCGCGCTGCGCATTGCGGATCCGCGTCAACATGTCAGAAATCGGGTCTATCATAAAATTACCAGCTCGCCTTCGTCACACCGGGGATGAGTCCGTTCAACGCCGCTTCGCGGAACGTCAAACGCGAGCAGCCGAACTTCCGCCAATAACCACGGCGGCGGCCGCTGAATGAGCAGCGGTTGATCACGCGGGTTGGGCTCGCGTCACGCGGCAACTGCGCCAGGCCGGCGTAGTCGCGTTTGGCCTTCAACTCGGCGCGGAGCGCGGCATACTTCTTCACCGTCTCCTGCTTGCGCTTATTGCGCTCTTTCCATGCTTTCTTCGCCATAAATCTTAAATCGTTATTTCGTTTCCGCGGCAGCCGCCTTCGGCGCTTCCTTCGCTTCCGCAAGCGGGAAGCCCATCAGTTTCAACAGGTCCAGCGCTTCGGCGTCCGTCGGCGCGCTCGTCACGATCGTGACGTCCATTCCCTGCGTGCGCTTGATTTTGTCCAATTCGATTTCCGGGAAAATCGTCTGGTCCGCGATGCCGAACGTATAATTGCCACGGCCGTCAAACTTGCGCGGTGAAAGACCGCGGAAATCGCGAATGCGCGGCAGCGCCGTCGCCACCAGCCGGTCGAAAAATTCATACATCGCGTCGTCGCGCAGCGTTACGCGGCAGCCAATCGGCTGGTTCTCGCGGA
>Ga0335085_10002070_pt1 | contig 38966 bp, 32 predicted proteins | sample Lox_Sample_45_FD_206712 | JGI IMG/M metagenome (GOLD analysis project Ga0335085, IMG submission 206712) | Soil microbial communities from Loxahatchee National Wildlife Refuge, Florida, United States - Lox_Sample_4.5 | ecosystem: Environmental > Terrestrial > Soil > Wetlands | place: USA...
TCCCGTCATCGTTCTTGGGAAACAGCACCTTTTTCTCGGCTATTAGTTCCGCCATCTTGTCTTTTGAGTAACGCCATCCGGTGGAGGCATTAGGGGGAAACACGCGGCCGGTTGTCGGATCGACAATGTCATAGTGAAGATTTGGCCGCTGATCCTTTGTGGCAAGGCCAAGCATGCTGCGGCTCATCCAATCTCCACGTGGATCGCCGTCAGGATTCGCGAACTTCGACTCGTCGCGCCCAATTCCCTTTAGCGCGAACCCATCATTGCGCGCATATGCGATGATGTATTCGTGATCTGTAGAAATATTGGTGTTTGCGCGCACATCACTGAACTGACGCGCCTTCCACACGAATTGGGCGATGAAGTTTTCTTCGCCAAAGATGTCATTCAGCATAGCGCGAAGGTTGGCGACCTCGCCATCGTCGCATGAAATCAATATGGCTCCGTCCGAATGGAGAAGCGTTCTCGCAAGCTTCAGGCGTGGGTACATCATGTTGAGCCAGTCAGTGTGAAATCGGCCTGACGCTTCGGTGTTGGATGAAACCCTTCGCCCTCCTTCGGTCTGCCCTGTTAACGCCAGGTAGTTCCTGATGTTGTCCGTATAGTCGTCCGGGTACACAAAGTCCTTTCCTGTGTTGTAGGGCGGATCGATATAGATCAGCTTCACCCTGCCGGAGTAACTCTTCTGCAGGAGCTTGAGGACTTCGAGGTTATCCCCTTCGATCAAGATGTTCTTCGTGTTCTCCCAGTCGGAGCTTTCCTCGGGATAAGGTAGAAGCGTGCCGGTGGAGGGCGTCAGCGCAAGCTGTCGAGCTCTGCGCTTGCCAAACCAATTCAGCCCGTACTTCTCTTCACGCTCGTCGATTGCGGCGCCAAGCAGCTCCTTCAGCACGACGAAATCAATCCGCCCTTCCTTAAATGCCTCCGGAAAAACGGTCTTTATCAACGCCACGTTGTCCGACACCAAATCGGCGCTCTTAGTGGTCGAGTGTTTTGCATCAAGTTTCTCGATGCCAGCCATGGGCACGCCTTTCATTCGCTAAACTGCTCGTCGTCTTGACCCGATCAGGGGTGAAAAAATCCATAGTGGTACTTGAGCGCCGCCGCGCTTGGATGCAGTGCCGTCTGTTTTGGGAGCCTGGGAGACTTGCCGTCAAGAGCTTCGTATTGTGAGCCCTGCAAGAGCTTTGAGACCCTAACTACTAGCTTTGTGGGTTCAATCGCGACGAGGGCGAGATCGAAAAGCGTATGAACATCGGCCCGGAGCAGCAGTCCATTGGTGACTGCATTCGTTTTCAGTCCCCGATAAGGGCTGATATGGGCCGCTTCGAGAACCCACGGTGTGCGGCATTTCGTGAGCGCGCATTGACCGTCATAGGCGGAGATCAGTTTTCGGCGGAATGTCTGTTGTCCCAGTCGCCGAATGACTGAGGCAAAGATGCGCTTTCGACCGTCTGGAATGTTCTTGGGGTCGAATTCCTCCGCGCCTTCTCCCTCACTTTGTGATTCGAATTCGTCAAGCCCGCTCATATCGGGCACCAGGAGTGCGTCAACAAATGCCTCGGGCGCAGTAGCAATTCCGACGTTCTTGGCGAGCATTCCGTTCGGCCTGTCAGACGGGCTCATCTTTTTCAGATCGCTTTCGACGGCAAATCGGGCGTGGAACGATTTTCCTCCCTTGAACAAGAGAACGTAGGGCGGGTCGTTGGAATGATAAGTTGTAGGAAATCCAGCCGCTGGCTTCCATGCGGGATGTCGATGGCTGTACTGGTCGCGGATTCGCCACTCACCGCCTCTGCGATTCGGGTTTCCGCTAAAGGCGAGATCTCCTGCGCGCTTCCTACTGCGATCCGCAGATGCGGAGATCGTCGCCTCCGTTTTCCCTGCATGACCGAGGAATATGTCAATCGGGAACTGTGCGTTACGAACGCCGAGAGCAATGTGCATCGCTCCACCACCGTGGCCATATGGGGAGGCGTTCCCGTTGATTGCTGCGAAATCAGTCGCGCTAAGGCGCCGCCAGAGAACAGTGTATGTCATGTGGTCCTACATCCATGTTCATGGTCGGATACTCGCCGGGTTCACTATCAAAGGTTCGTCTTGTGGGTCGCGATCTCGGCTTCGAGGCGCTTGATCTCCAGATTGAGATCGACGCGCCGGTTCAGCTGTTTCTCGCGGGTGGCTTTGGCGCGAAGACCTTGGACCTCGCGCGTCAGGTGCGAATAGGCTTCAAGGGCTTCGCGGCGGCGTGCGGTCAGCGCCTCGTCGTCGGTTGGCGCATAGGTGCCACTCAACCGTGCGGCGTTCAGTGCCTCGATGCGGGACAGCCAGCCCTCGTACACGGTCCACAGATCGCGGCGGGGTTGCTTGGCGAGGGCCAGACTGCACAGAAATTCCTGCTCCTGGCCGTCCGCCAGATCTGGCCTTATCCCGGCCGCGTGGACAACGTGCTCGATCACCACCTTGTCGGCTTCGCGCTCGGCATGGCGCTTATGCGCTACCGACAGCGTTATGCCAAGGTCATCTGTGGTCACGAGAAGAACAGGATAGGGAATCGCACGGTGGATCAACTCGATCAGCCGCGCGGATTTTGCGCCTGGGCGGAAGGCGCAGCCCACGACGGCAATCTCAAGGTATTCCCGACTTTCGTCCGCGAAGCTCGCGACCCCAATGTTGCCGGGCTTGCACGCGGCGAGCCATTGGACTTCGTCGATGCCCTCCTGAATCGCACGTTTGTCGGCTGCGGTCGGCGCCCCTTGCTCGACCAGGAGCTTCTTCGGTATGCGCACATCAACACGCGCCCGTGGAGGCAGACCCAGGGCGTCAACAATCGCGAGGATGCCAGAGTCCTCCGTCACCTCACCGCGCCATCCGTTTCGCTTCGCACGACCAGGAACGCCACGGCCTCGAAGTCATTAATCCCGGCGAATTCCCCCTTCACGGCGTGGGTGCCACCCGGCGAGAACAGGCTGGCGACCGCGCGCTCCTCCTTCTTGCCGATCACCGACGCGACGGCGCGGGCGAGCAGCTTCTGATACGGCTCCATGTCTCGGCCGGAGCGGGTCGCCTTGTCGAACTGCGTGCAAGCCTCCGCGTCGGGCAGATCACGACCAAGGCTGAGCTTCTTCAGCGTGTCCAGCACCTGCTTCGCCTGGGTGTAGGGAAGGTTGATCTCGCCATCTTCCGCGACATGCACCACGTAGTGCGGGCTCAACGGATAGCCGGGCTCCGGCACCTGTAGCGCGGCATCGCCGACCGCTCGAAGGCAGAAGATCACTCCCGGCTGAATTCCGCCTTCGCCGTCGCCAGTGCTGCCGTTCGGTGCTGACGTGACTGCGTAGGTGCCAAGCGGTAGTGCTTCCAAGCGCTCCTTGTTTTCCCGCAGATAGCCAGACAGATCGATGCGAAAATCATTGAGCGTCAGGTCAGCGATCGAGACGCCGCTGGAAAGGTCTTCGAGGTCGATCACTGTGTCTTGCAGCTTCTGAAGCTGGGCGCGGCGGTATTCCAGATCGTTCATCTGGTTGCCCGCTTGGAACTCGATGACGTTCTCTTCGCCGGTGGCGGAGACGTCGAGCAACACCATGCGGCCGCTCACACGGGACTCCAGGTCGAGGTATTCGTCGAGTTCCATGTTCGGCCAGAAGTTGACCAGCTGAATCTGGCTGTTCAACGAACCGATACGATCGATGCGCCCGAAGCGCTGGATAATTCGAACCGGGTTCCAGTGGATGTCGTAGTTGATCAGAAAGTCGCAGTCCTGGAGGTTCTGGCCTTCGGAAATGCAGTCGGTGGCGATCAGGAGGTCAATTTCGCCTTCTTCCGCCATTTCAACTGGCCGCTCTTTCGAGCGTGGCGAGAAAGAGCTGAGGATTGTGCTCATGTCGCTGCGCAAGCCCGGCACGGTGGTCTTGTTCGCGCCAGTGCCAGTGACGACCGCCGCGTTGAACCCGAGGGTCTTCTTCGCCCAGGGCGCCAGCTCCCGGTACAGATAATCCGCCGTATCGGCGAATGCGGTGAACAGAAGCACTTTCCGATTGCCCGCGTTGACGGGTTCATGTGCTTTCCTGGCGATGACTTGCTTGAGTGCGTCAAGCTTGGCGTCCCGATCCGCCGTTACTGACTGCGCTGCGGATAGAAGCGTCGCAAGTCGATTGCGGTCCTCGATGAGATCCTGCCGCCAGCGCACCCGGTCCACGTCCTGCAGAAGGACTTTCACCTTGCGGCCGACCAACATGGGCTCAAACGCCGGATCGTCGACGTCGATGTCGTCAATGGTCGACTCTTCGACCGCCTCGTCATGTGCGTCGATCTTCGAAAGTAGGGCCTCCACGTCAGCCAGTTGCCGCTTGAGGGTAAGGGCAAACGAGGCGACCGAACTCTCCATGCGCTTCAGAATGTTCACGCGCAGAAGGTGGATCAGGCTCTCTTCGCGGTCGACCTGACGGAAGAAACTCTGCCCGCCGCGGATTTTCGTACTGTATTTTTCGTCGTAGGCCGCCTGCTTGTACGGGAGCACGTAGCGCAAGGGCGCATAGGCCCCGAGCGTCAGTCGCCGAATCTCGTTGTTGATCTCACGGATGGGGCGGAACTCGCCTGCCAAATCGACGTCCGCCTTTATGTTGGACGGCCGAAGCCTCTCTGGAAATTGTCCTGTCTCGGCGGTCCCGTAGTAGCGCTGAACATGCTTGCGCGAGCGGGCGATGGTCAGCATGTCGAGCAACTTGAAATAGTCGAAACCCAGCATGTCGATCAGCCGCGCGGGGCGGCGTTCGCTTTCCGTGAGATCAAGCCAACGATTGAATTGCCCCTGTGCCTTTCGGATCGTCGCCTCAATGCTCGGAATTCCATGACTGATGAGCGCAAGATCGTTGCCCTCAGTCATGAACGCAATCTGGTTCTTCAAGTCGGCGAGGCGGTTGTTCACCGGGGTCGCGGAAAGCATGAGCACCTTGGTCTTCACGCCATCCTTGATCACGCGCTTCATCAGATGGTCGTAGCGGGTATCCCTCTCCTTGTGTGTGGCCTTATTTCGGAAGTTGTGCGACTCGTCGATGACAACGAGGTCGTAATTTCCCCAGTTCACATGAGAGAGATCGATATCGCCCGACATGCCGCCGTCGCGGGACAGATCGGTATGATTCAGAACATCATAGTTGAGCCGGTCGCCGGCGAGGATGTTGCGGCGGTCATTCGCCTTGTAGAGCGTCCAGTTGTCTCGCAGGCGCTTTGGGCAGAGCACGAGAACACGGTCGTTTCGAAGCTCATAGTATTTGATGACGGCCAGCGCTTCAAAAGTTTTGCCCAGACCGACACTGTCGGCGATGATGCAGCCGCCGATGCGTTCGAGCTTGTCAATCGCGCCGATGACGCCGTCGCGCTGAAACCGAAAGAGCTTCTTCCACACGATGGTGTCACGTATGCCCGTGGCAGACTTGATGATCCGCTCTTCGTCGATCTGATCCTCCAGGTCCTTGAAAAGCTGATATAGTACCTGGAAGTAGACGAGTGATGGCGCGCGTTGAGATGCGGCTTCCGTCAGTTGATTCAGAAGGCTCTCGTGTGCCTCCGGGTTTGGCTTGATGGCGTCCCAATTGGAGCGAAACCACTCGGCAAATGCCGCAGCTTCCTCAGGTGTGTCGGTGGACTGGATCAAGCCCATTTGACTGTCGGGCGTGATGCCCAAGCCGCTGGTCGTGAATGAACAGGTGCCGACCAGCGCTCTCGGATTTTGACCGTTCAAGAGAAGGAGGGATTGGGGTGGCACCGACGTCGCGTGGCGAACTTCGCAACGGGTCGAAATCCAGTCCGCTGTTAGCCGGGATAGCCACCGCGCCTGAAGCCTGTTCCTGTACGAGATATCAGCAGCTCCGCCGAAGAGGGCTGCGGGACTGAAATTGGGCGCACCGAGTACGAGACGGCACCGATCTGCTTTTTCCAATAGTTCGCGGGTTTCCGAGAACGCATACACTGAGAACGTCGGTGTCATGATATCGATGGGGGAACCTGCGGTCAGCCACTCGCGCAATCGGTCTATGACGCGATCATTTCCGCCATTTCGGATCAGCTTCATAGGTTCCCCTGAGCCCCGGCGGCTGTTCAGTTACCGTGTCTGCTCCGCGACGTACTTTTCCGCAGCATCACGCACGACCCACGCGAGCGACACCTTTTTCTGGCGAGCGACATCTTCGAGCGTTTTGTAGAGTTCGGAGGGGAAGCTGACGGAAGCGCGAAGGGTAGCGCCTTTCTTCGAGCTTTTTCCTTTTTTAGGCATGCGTAGACCCTCGCCCGGCAAACGTTGCACCAATGTACACCGTTGTGGTGCGATGCCAAATGCGCAAGGGGTGCCCACGCTGCCCTTTCACGGTCCTGGGTCTGCTGGGAAATAGTCTTCGATCGGCGGCCTGGAGGATTAAGTTTAGAACGATAACGGAGTGTCGTCGGGATCGAGACATGAAGGCATCGCTAGTGGCTATGCCAGCATTTTCTGGATTTCTTCGATCGTCATCATGAGCGTCATGGGTTCGATGGGGGATGCGCGAAGTCCAAAGCGCTCATAGAACTGTTTGGCCTCGTCGGACATGGCATGAACCAGTACCGCGCGAACGCCTACGGTGGATGCGGCGCCGAGAACGCGCAGGACCGCGTCGCGGAGAAGGCTGACCCCGTGCCCCCTGCCCTGCAGACGTTTGTCGAGAGCGAGGCGACCGATAAGGACCGCAGGTACTGGGTCCGGCATATTACGGCGGACCTTCCCTGTTGCCTCGCGATGCATGATCGATGCGGCTGCCAGGCTGTAGTAGCCAACGACCCTGCGATTCTCGCAAATGACGAAGGTGCGAGATGCGCCGGAGACCTCGTTCAAACGGGCACGACTCTTCAGCCAAGCGTCGAGCGGGGGAACACCGGAATCAAATTCGTCGATGGCGTGGTCAGGTGAAAGCGGCTCGGGCGCCGAAAGCTGACCGCCCTGCCCTACCGTTCCCATGCAGGTTTATGCGCAAGAAGCCTGCGCAGCCCCGGGTTATCTTCGGGCGGGCGCGCGAGCGCCGTCATGAAGGCGTCCCAGCGCTCATCGTCGAGCTGGAAAACACGGCGATCCGCGAGCGTGTCAAAAGCGGCCGTAAGGCTGCTGTCTAGCAGGAACTCACTGACCGTTTTGTTGGTGACAGCCGCAGCCTGCTGCAAAGTGCGCTTTGCTGCCGGCGTCATTCGAAGATCCACTCGTTCGGAGCGGGTTTCTGTTACGTCTTCCATGGTTCAAACCTTCAGGCTCGAATATAGCAACCGTACATTGTCAGGACAAGAGGTCTGATGGCGTTTTAGTCGGGGTTGCTTGTTTCAGGGTAGGCTGGAGAAGACAGAGGGCGCGCCCTCCGGGCCGGGCTCTACTGGCCCTGCGGGCTCGCCGAGCCCCCTGCCCTCGTGAGGTCAGGCGTCTCGGCCTTGCGGTGACGATCCCTCGCGCGGGATGCGGTGTGTTGTCGGCACACGCGGCTGGGTGCGGAGCCGGTTAGCCGCGGCTAACTTCTGCCGGCCGTCGTCGTGTTTCGTTCTGCTTCGTCGCGAGTCCCTGCCCTCCTTCCCGTCGGAGCGCCTCGATCGGCCATTTCCTACAGCGCACCCCACCGCTCCAGGGCAAGGCCTTCGACCTCGCCGGGGTCCCTGCCCCGTCTCGCCCTTCCGCTGTCGAGGCCCCGCGCCGTGGCAGGCCTTCACGAGGCGCCAGTCCGGCGGCCTCTCAAATGAAGGAGCCCGTGATGACGCAGAAGACGCTTAAACTTGAAGACCTCAGCCAGTTCACCGGAACCGAATACTGGTACCGCCACGCACTCGTGGACCAAGTCGTGTTCACGGACGGCGTCAAGTACATGGCCGAGACGGGCGGGGCCTACTGGCTGATCGACGAGATCGCCCTCCCCCAGAAGTTTGTCCGGGCCATCAAGGCCGAGCGTTTCCAGGTGTGGAAGCTTGAGGTTCGTGCAGACCATTCGGCCGAGCTCACCTGCGGGGACGGCAATGGGAACGTCGTCTTCACGAAGGTGATCGAGTTCACGGATTTTCCCCTTACTGCAATCGAGCTCTGGTTCACGGACAACACGATCCTGCTGCCATCCGAATACTGAACATTCGGGAGCCGCCTTCGGGCGGCTCCCGTCCACTCGGGCCTCTCGAAAGTTAGCCGCGGCTAACTCGAACCCGCAGGCCCTTGATCGGAAACCGGGGGCAGGGGAGTTAGCCGCGGCTAACTCGCCAACCCTTCTTTCGAGCCCGACACAGGCCAACGGCTTCAGGACATCGTTCCATGAGACACCAGGTCTTGGAAGTCCTTGAAAGTATTACCTGAAATTGGCGTCGTTAAGACTTTGTTAACCGAAAATGGCTTGCCAGCCAGAGGGAATCGGCGCAGAGAGATTCTCATCTGCGGAATTTTGTCTTGAATGCAGAAAAAACCGCAGATGAAGCTTTGCAAGGGATTTGACAACCGTGGCGCAGAAATCGGCAGTAGCGGCGTCCCAACCGGACATGACCACGCTGATTCAGCGACATGGCGAGCGCCTCCGCGCCGAACTCCAGGCCCATCATCGCGCCATCTTCCCACCTGAAGCCCAAAAGACGATTCGGAATTTCAGCGCCATCGAGACGGCAGGCCTGCTCGGAATCGCCGAAGGATATCTCCGTCAGATCGCGGCCGACAGAGGCCAGCCGACAGGTCCCAAAAAGGGCCGGCGAAGCTACACAGTTACAGACATGGCTGAGCTTCGCAAACAGCTCGACCAAGGATCACGAGGCACGAGACGTTACCTGCCGCACCGGCGCGGCGATGAGCACCTGCAGATCATCACCGTGATGAATTTCAAAGGCGGCAGCGCCAAGACGACGACGGCCGCGCACCTTGCCGAGTGGCTGGCGCTCCACGGCTACCGGACGCTCGCGATCGACCTCGACCCGCAGGCGAGCCTTTCGACGCTCTTCGGCCTGCAGCCCGAACTCGATGTCGGCCCGAACGAAACGCTCTATGGCGCGATCCGCTATGACGAGCAGCGCCGTTCGATCACCGAGATCGTGCGCGCGACCTACATACCCGATCTGCACATCATCCCTGGCAACATCGAGCTGCAGGAGTTCGAGTATTTCACCCCACATGCCCTGATGCACCGCGAGGCGAACGACACAATGTTCTTCGCGCGGATCGGGCAGGCGCTGGGCGAGGCGCAGAGCCACTACGACGTCGTCGTGATCGATTGCCCGCCGCAGCTCGGCTACCTGACGCTCTCGGCGCTCACGGCGGCCACCGCCGTTCTCATCACTATCCATCCGCAGAAACTCGATGTCATGTCGATGAGCCAGTTTCTGCAGATGACGAGCGATCTTCTGAGTACCGTGGCGCAGGCCGGTGCCGAGACGAGCTACGACTGGCTCAAATATCTCATCACCCGTTTCGAGCCTGGCGACGGGCCGCAGAACCAAATCACGGGTTTCCTGCGCTCAATATTGGGCGACAGCGTCCTCAACCATCCGATGCTGAAGAGCACGGCGATCTCAGATGCCGGCCTCACCAACCAGACCATCTTCGAAGTCGAGCGCAAGCAGTTCACAAAATCGACCTACGACCGCGCGCTCGAATCGGTGAACGCGGTCAATTCTGAAATCGAGGCGCTGATCAAAGGCGCCTGGGGCAGGGCCTCATGAGCCGCAAAGTCTTCGGACCGGTCGCGCCCCAGGCAACACCCGAGACGGACAGAGCACCGGCCGCCACGGTACCGGCGCCCGCGGTGGCCGCCAGACCCGATCCGCTTCGCATCAGGCCGCTCATGGGGGCGTCCGATATCGGAGCTGGCAAGTCGGCACAGCCGGTTGGCGCCATCGGACAGTCATTGAGCGCCTTGAGCGAACGCAACAAGCACGCTGAGGATATCGAAAAGCGCCTTGCCGCCGGCCAAACGGTCGTTGAGCTCGACACATCGCTGATCGACCCGTCGTTTGTTTCCGACCGCATGCCTGCGAGCGAGGCCGCGCTCGAGGATTTGGTTGATGCCATCCGCACCAACACTCAATTGAGCCCGGTGCTTGTACGGCCACATCCTGAGAAACCCGGCCGCTATCAAACCGCGTTCGGCCATCGCCGTATCCGCGTGGCCGCCAAACTTGGCATCCCCGTCCGCGCTATCGTTCGCGAGCTCACGGATGAGGAAGTCGTCGTCGCCCAGGGCCAGGAAAACCACGCTCGCAAAGACCTCTCCTACATCGAGAAGGCGAGGTTCGCACAGCGCCTTGAAGATCGCTTCACGCGCGCCACGATCATGCAGGCCTTGTCGGTCTATAAAAGCGATCTATCCAATATGCTTTCCGTCGCTCAGCGGATTCCAGAAGAGATCAGCAATGCGATCGGGCCGGCGCCCAAGACCGGCCGCCGCGGTTGGATCGAGCTAGCAGATCTCCTGCGCGACGAAAAATCTCGCAATGCGGCAAGAGAGGCCGCCGCTTCGGAAAAGCTACAGCGTCTCGACAGCGACGAACGGTTCAAGGTGGTCCTGGATGCGGTGAAGACCTCACCGCTGCCCACGAAAGCCGAAGTCTGGACGGCTGAGAACGGCGCAAAGCTCGCCAGGGTGAAGACGAGCGCGCAGCGCGTCACATTGACGATCGACCGCAAGCAGGCGCCGGCTTTTGCAGATTTTTTACTTACCCACGCGAAAAGTCTTTTCGCCGATTTCGAGAAGAGCAGAGCGGGGGAAAAATCATGAGCGCTCTTCGGGCGCTTCAGAATACAGGCGCACAATTTTCGCTGCGCTGTCGAATCTATCCGTATGCATCGCCATACGGGTTATTTGCTCGACAGTACTCCCGAATCGGCAATAGCTCTCGCATGCGTGGGCCTGCGAGTCGCAGCTTCGCAAGTGAGGCAAAGTGGTGTGCAAGGAGGTTTGTCGCTCAGCAGAACTCTTGAGACACCAAAGGCCCCAGCTTTGGCGAGCAGGGGCCTTTGACAGAATTCAGGTGACGGGTAGGCGCCCGTCTTCGGCGAATCAGCAACCCCGAAACTAGGGCGCGGAGCCATTTGTATCAAGCGAAAACCACCGTTTTCGCGAACGGCTTTCTATTGCCCGTCGCCACCGAGGATGATCGAGGTGACGATGGATTGTTCGAAAACTGAAAGCGCGCTCGCAGAAGGCCCACCAGCGCTCCTGGAAGCCGTTCTCGCGCCTGTTTCGACCAACTTCTGCCATCTCGATCCAGCAGCTGCCAGACCGCCCGCAAGGCGGCTTTGCAGGAGATCAACGCTCAAGAAAGGGAACATGGCCACCTAAGCAACGGCCTCAAAAATGCGAAAGCCTCCGTTGGCGCGGAGGCTTTGGCGAATTCGCGATGGGCCGGGCGGCCCGGTTCGGTCAAATCAAGCACCCCGAATCTAGCCGCATCAGACCCAACCGGCAAGCAGAATCGCTGATTCTGTAAACGGGAGGAGTTTGGCCGATCGCGACCCGATATTATGGAGGGTCCGATGACCACTGACACGCACGCCGCTGGCGGGCGAGAGGGGACTATTGCCGGTCGCCCCACCGGCCTTCGCAGGCTGACCGTGGCTTCGCTAGCTTCGGAAGAGACCGCACGCGATTTTGACGGATTCGGCGACAACGCGCCGGCACCGGCCCAGATCCTTGGCACCTTCAAGGCAGCCGCACCGTTTCTCGGTTTGAGCGCGCGCGTGGTTCATGCCATCGACTGGTTTTTCCGCTTCACGACGCCGCAGGACTGGCTTACAGGCGCTCGCCCGATCGTGTGGCCATCAGCCCGCATGCAGCAGGAAGAGCTGCAGCTCTCGCCAACGCGCACCAAGGCGCTTAACCGGCACCTGATCGAGCTTGGTCTCATCGTTGCCAAGGATAGCCCCAACGGCAAGCGTTACGGCCGGCGCGATCGCGTGGGACGCATCGTCGAGGCCTACGGATTCGACTTGTCGCCGCTCGCTGCCCGAATGGACGAATTCCAGCGTATCGCGGAGGAGGGCAGGGCAATCCGGGCTCGCATGGGCCAGCTTCGCCGGCGGGCCACGATCGCCCGCAAATCCCTGGGGCAGATCGCCGAGGCCGTGGCCGAATACGAACTCTCCAACCCGTCCTGGAAGGCCCTGTTCGACGAGGCGCGCGTTCTAAGCCAGGCGCTGAAGCGTGTGGAGCGGTTGGAGGAGATGGAAATCGGCGTCGCGAGCATCGAGCGACGTGCGGCGGAAGCCCGCGAACGCTTGGAGAGCGAGCTGACAGTGACAAAGAAGAATGTGAATCATGCCCCCAAGGGGGCCGATTCCGGACCTCACATATATACCTACAAACCATCCTCTAATCTGAAGTCAGATACAGTAATTGCTTCGGAACAACGTAGTAGCGGGTTTGGTCCAAACACCGAGACGAGCCCCAAACCCCAAACCAGAGACGAAAAAGACGAGCGGGGCAGGGTGAGCCGGCTCCATCCGGACGAGCTGGTAAGTCTTGCGCCGCGATTGCGGGCCTACCTGCGGGTGGGCCATCCAACCTGGTCCGATATCGTCGATGCTGCCGATGAATTGCGGCGCGATCTCGATGTCTCGCGTCCGCTCTGGATCGAGGCCTGCCAGGTTCTGGGCCGTGAATTGGCAGCGATTTCAGTCGCAATCGTTTCAACGAAACATCCCGATCACTTCACACGCACTGCGGGGCACTATTTCCACGGTATGGTACAACGCGCCAAGAAGGGCGAGCTCAATATTGATCGGACCATCTGGGGATTGCGAACCGACAAATCGCGGGCCGCGCATGAAAAGCAGGCCTCTCCGGGTAACTGGGGCTGAAAGCATGGGCAGCGTCGCATAGCTCTGCCTCTGACCGGAGCAGCCTGGAGAGGGCGACAATGCCTCTTGAGCTCGGGGAGTACGCCGGTCGTGTGACGCTGAATATTGCGCGAACAGGAGACGTAGGAATGACAGTTCTAACCTCCATCACCTCTACCATCAGGCCGTCGATGCAGCGGCGCTAGTGACCAGCAATTACATGAGTTCTTCGCAGCTCTCTTCAGCTTCAAGGGGTCGCTCCAGCTCATCAAGCTGCCAGCGCGGGCGACGCATGCGGGAGCACTGCTGCTCGCGGCGGTTGCTTATAGCTACTCCCGAAATCATGCTGACGATCCCCGCTTTACGTTTGGCACCGGCAAGCTGGGCGATCTGGCCGGGTTCACGAGTGCGATCATTTTGGCCATGATCGCGCTCCTTATCGGTTACGACTCGATCAGCCGTATCTTTGACCCCGTGACGATCCATTTTGCCGAAGCGATCCCGATCGCTTGCGTCGGCTTAGCAGTGAATCTGGCCAGCGCCTGGCTTTTGAGCAGTGGACACGACCACCATGGGCACGGTCATGACGGTCATTCCCGCGCGGCCCACGATGATGACGAGATACATATCCTTGAGACCAGTGTCGGCGCGGTCAGACTGGAAGTGTTCGAAGAGGGCGTACCACCGCACTTCCGCCTCACGGCAACGGCGCTGATGGCCGCGCGGGATGTCCGAATCGAGACGGTACGCCGCGACGGGGCGCGCCAAGCGTTTGCATTGGTGCAACGCGACGGCTTCTTGGAATCGGTGGATGAAATTCCCGAGCCCCACACTTTTATCGCAAACGTCCAGATTGGTGGGGCCACTTATCCCGCGACCTTTGAAGAGCGCGAGCATGCACATGGTGTGGCCCATCGCGACAACAATATGCGGGCCGCCGTTGTGCATGTGATGGCTGATGCAGCCGTATCCGTGCTGGTGATCACAGGACTTCTTCTCGCACGAACCTTCGGCTGGCTATGGATGGACCCGGTTGCGGGGATTGCTGGCGCCTGCGTCATCGCAAGCTGGTCTTACGGTCTGGTCCGCGATACCGGGGCTATCCTGCTAGACATGAATCCGGATCGCCGCATGGCGGAAAACTTGCGGCAGACGATTGAATGCGATGGCGACCGCCTTGACGATCTGCATCTTTGGCGGCTTGGTCCAGGTCATCTCGGCGCAATCTTGTCTGTCGTGACCGTCCAAGCGCGCCGCCCAAGCTACTATCGCGCAAAGCTAGCACACTTCCGCTCTTTATCACACGTTACCGTCGAGGTTGAACAACACTCTGGCCAATGATTTTGGGTCTGTTCAGACGACAACTGCAGGGAGCCCGCGACAGCGAATTGGACCAGCCACATGCCTTGTTCGGTCACGGCTGGTGTACCGCCGGGCCGCTCAATTCCTCGATGTTGGGGTCCTGAACATTATTTTGGGGCGGCACTGTTTTGGACATGAGGCGGCAACATTCCGAGACCGTTCCTCCTTGCGGCCTGTGAACGCGTTACTCGATATCGCCTTGTGCGATCAAACAGTCGTCCGATTATCCGATATAGGATCGCAAAACGGCCATTAGCGCGTCTGCGGCATGTTGCTCCGCCTTGGAAGGCTTGCGCTCGGGGTCGATCATGTGGGTGCGTACGTAGCCCTCCACGACCTCGGCCATGAGACCATCAATGCCACCGCGGCTCGTGACCAGCAATTGCATGAGTTCTTCGCAGCTCTCTTCAGCTTCAAGGGCCCGCTCCAGCGCATCGAGCTGACCCCGCAGGCGACGCACCCGGTTGATCAGTTTCTGCTTGCCTTCGACGGTGTGTGTCATTGGGTCCTTCTCTTTGGTTCTGCCGCGATCAATATTTCACAAATCAGGGCTTGCAATATACCCAGAGGGGTATATATGAGTCGACCATGATGACGGGGCCAGCTTCGGCTTGGGCCCGGCATCAAAGGCCGAAGGCCCCGGGGCGGTAAGCCGCCGGCACCTTCTTTGAGAGGAATCATACGTCCAAATGAACCCGCGACCTAGCAGCGGCACCGCCGATTGCGACAGTAGACGCTTTGCGCCGTCTGCCGCTTTCGCCCAACCGCTACAGTGCCCGGGAAGGTTTGTGACCGCGCATGGCGCTCACGCGCTGATGTAGCGCGAACTTGCCTCCCGGGCTTGGGCCGAACGCTCAAGTGAGAGGAGGCATATATGTACGCCATTCTGATCAGGCCCGTCTTGGCCTTGCCTCAGCTATCGACCGTTGCTGCTCGTCCGGCGACGGCTTCGAGCATGTCCGGGCGGCTCCAAGCCATCTGGACTCGTGGAACCGATGGGCGCTGCAGCCTTCGCTGGCAGCGCGGCTTCGAGAGTCTGCCGCCTGCCTAACCCCATCCACTGCCTCGAAGCGCACGGGCGGGGTCCCCGCCCGCGCGCCTTGCGGCAGCACGTCTCGTCCATTGCTTCAACCCCGACATTTTGGAACTGCCGTCATGAGCCTCTGTGAACTCGAAGCCGAACGTCATGCTGCTGTGCTCGATGAAGCACACCTTGGCGACATCAAAGGCGCCCTTGGGACGATCCGGAAGGGCGATACCGGCCCGCGCGACGGCTGGCGTGCCCGGCTGATGACCCTGCTGGCCATTCTGGGGCCGGGACTGATCGTCATGGTGGGCGACAACGATGCCGGGGCTTTCGGAACCTATACGCAGGCTGGCCAAAACTACGGCACGACCCTCTTGTGGACCCTGTTTCTTCTCATCCCGGTCCTCTATGTGAATCAAGAGATGGTGCTGCGCCTCGGTGCCGTCACGGGGGTAGGCCACGCCCGGTTGATTCTGGAGCGCTTCGGCAAGTTCTGGGGCGCCTTCAGCGTTATCGACCTGTTCCTGCTCAACGCCCTCACCATCGTCACCGAGTTCATTGGCATCACCTTGGCACTCAATTACCTGGGCCTCTCGGACGGTTGGGGCGTCGCTGCCTCGGCGGCCCTCGTCATGGCCGCTGCGTCCACGGGAGACTTCCGGCGGTTCGAGAGGTTCTCACTGGCGCTCGTCGCGGGCAGCCTGGCCCTGATCCCGGTGTTTCTCATGGTCCATCCTCCGGTCGGCCAGATCGTCCGGGATTTCACGATCCCCAAGATGCCGCACAACGCCGAACTCAGCGACGTCATGCTGCTGATCATCGCCATAGTGGGGACAACGGTTGCGCCCTGGCAGCTTTTCTTCCAGCAGAGCTATGTCATCGACAAGCGCATCACCCCGCGTTTCATCCGCTATGAGCGTATCGACCTCTGGATCGGCATCGCCCTCGTGGTGATCGGCGCGGTCGCCATGATGGCCTTTGCGGCCCAGGTTTTCGCCGGCCGTCCCGAGTTCGGCCATTTTGTCGATGCCGGTGCCGTTGCGGCCGGGCTCGGCAAATATGCCGGCCACACGGCTGGGGTACTGTTCGCCGTCGCCCTGATCGATGCCTGCATCATCGGCGCCTCGGCGGTATCGCTGTCGACCGCCTATGCCATCGGAGACGTGTTGTCGCTCAAGCACTCGCTTCACAGGAAGCCCCACGAAGCCAAAGCCTTCTACGCCGTGTTCTTTGGGCTGATCGTGCTTGCGGCCGCGCTGGTTCTGACGCCGGGGACGCCGCTCGGACTTCTGACCAATGCCGTTCAAACCCTGGCCGGCGTGCTGCTGCCAAGCGCGACCGTGTTCCTGCTGCTCCTTTGCAATGACAAGGCTGTTCTCGGCCCCTGGGTCAATGGCTGGAAGCTCAATCTCTTCACCGGCGCGGTGATCGCGGTCCTGGTCATGCTGTCGATCATCCTCACGGCCTCGGTCCTCTTCCCGGACATCACCTCCGGACAGATCATGGCCATCCTGATTGGCGGCACGATCCTGGCACTCGCCACAGCCGTGGGGGCCTTTGTCTTGACGCGCCGCAAAACGGTTGCATCCGAAAACGTCTCGAAGGACGAGCGCGCAACTTGGCGCATGCCGCCCCTCGACCAGCTCCCACCCGGCCATATGACCCCGCTTAGCCGCATCTGGATGGTCGTATTGCGCGGCTACCTGGTCGTGGCGGGTGGCCTCGTGTTGCTGCGCATCATTCACCTGGCAATCGCCTAACGCCGAACGCAAAACCGAAGGAGACGTGCCATGGGGATCACTGGCACTAGCCGGCTTATTGTCTGCAATCTGGCCACAATGTTGGCCGTGAGCGCTGGAGCTTCAGCGCAGAACACGCCGGGCGCGCCAGAGACCTGGTCGCTGCATGGCCAAGCCACGTTCGTGGAGCAATACCATCCAGCATTCCGCTCGCCCTATCGCGGCCCCAACAGTCTTGACCCGGGAAGCCGCGGTGACGAGACCTTCGACGCCACGCTGTTCGCGGGTGTCCGTCTGTGGGACGGCGGCGAAGCTTACGCCAACCCCGAGATCGACCAGGGCTTTGGGCTCAGCAATACGCTTGGCACCGCGGGCTTTCCGAGCGGTGAAGCTTACAAGGTCGGCAAGGCGGAGCCGTATTTCCGTCTGCAAAGACTGTTCTTCCGTCAGACCTTCAATCTGGGCGGCGAGGTTCAGTCTGTCGACTCGGACGCCAACCAGCTCGCCGGAACGAAAACCGCCGATAATCTGGTCATCACCCTCGGCAAATTCTCCGTTACCGACGTTTTCGACACCAACGTCTATGCCCATGACCCAAAGCAGGATTTCCTCAATTGGTCGATCATCGACAGCGGCGCATTTGATTACGCGGCCGACGCCTGGGGTTACAGCTACGGCGTTGCAGCGGAATGGACGCAAGGCTGGTGGACCTTGCGCACCGGCTTGTTCGATTTGTCGCGCGTTCCCAACACGACAAAGCTGGAGCGCGGATTCGATCAGTTCGAGCTTGTGGCAGAAGCCGAGGAGCGTCACACGCTGTGGGACGAGCCCGGCAAGCTGAAACTCCTCGGTTTCCTCAATCGGGGCCGCATGGGTGACTACGGCGAAGCCGTCAGCTTGGCACTGATCTCGCATACCACCCCCGACATGGTGCTAGTGCGCCGCTATGCCTCCCGGCCCGGCGGCGCGCTCAATCTCGAACAACAAATCACCGATAATCTGGGCGTGTTCGTCCGCCTGAGCCTGAACGACGGCAGCAAGGAAGCCTACGAGTTCACTGAGATCAATCGGTCGGTTGCTGCAGGCCTATCGCTTAAGGGCTCGGATTGGGGCCGTCCAAACGACACGGTCGGCGTCGCTGGCGTCGTCAACGCGCTCTCCAATTCTGCGCGTGCTTATTTCGCGGCAGGCGGCATGGGCATCCTGATCGGTGATGGGCAGCTCACCCGGTACGGCACCGAGGACATCGTCGAGGTGTACTACAGCGCCCAACTGACCGGGTGGCTCGCCGCGAGCGCCGACTATCAGTTGATTGCCAACCCCGCCTACAACGGTGATCGCGGCCCGGTTTCGATCCTGGGCGCGCGGCTTCACGCGCACATCTGAGCCGGAGGCCTTCATGACAGACTCACGGCACACACCTAGATGGCCGAAACGTCGTCACGACAGGATGTCGGCCCTCGGCCAGATTTGCCGGATTCGGCTTGCGTTATGGCTGTGGCGGCTGGCAGCCGCTTTGCTCGCCATCGGCGCAACGATGCTCAAATACCAGTTCATAGGCCCCGTCGGCATGTGCAACATCTGGCGCTTCGCCGACATGATCGAGCACTGGGCCGTAGGAATTAAGCGGCGGCGATACTAGCCGCGAATGCAGTCAAGATGGGGCACCGAACGAAATGACCGATCTTCCCTTGAGCGAGCTTTCAGACCTCGTCATAGCCCTTCCACGCCTCGGGTTCGCACTGATCCTGGGCGCTGCCATCGGTTTTGAACGCCAATGGAACCAGAAGATGGCAGGCCTTCGGACCAACGTCCTGGTGGCCCTGGGGGCCTGCGGCTTCGTCGTGTTCGGTGTCATGGTTGGGCAACCGGACCCGACACGCATCGCGGCCCAGATTGTCACCGGAATTGGGTTCCTGGGCGCGGGCATCATCCTGCGCGAAGGCGCCAATGTGCACGGCCTTAACACAGCGGCAACATTGTGGTGTTCGGCGATGGTGGGCGCCTTTGTGGGCGGGGGCTTGTTCGTCTCGGCCACTTGTGCAGCCGCCTTCATCATCGTCACCAACTTATTGCTTCGCCCGCTGGTGCAGCGCCTCAATTGGCGCGTCATGAAGGCCACCAATGTCGAGACCTATTACCGGATCGAGGTAACCAGCAAGAGCGCCGAAGAAGCGCATATCCGTTCGCTGCTGTTGCACGATCTCTCAAAGGCCGGCCTCGGGCTCCGCCGCATCGACAGCGAGGATATTCCCGATACCGCTAAGATCGCCGTCGTCGCTCAAGCGCTCTCGCCAAATCGCAACGACGCAGCACTCGAACAGATCGTCGGCCGTCTCAGTTTGGAACCTTATGTCTCGGCCGCGTCCTGGCAGATCGATAGAACAACCGAAGAGGCATGATTAGCGCGCGGACACAATTCGGCCCACCGTGATCTACGGCGGGCCTACATCCTGCTACATACGAGCTGAGAGCGCGCGCTCCTGAGGGCCCAGGGCATTCGTGTAGATTACCGTCGACTCTATCTTCGATCGAAAGGGCTATCTGCCAGCAGCCAAGGAACCTCAATAATTACTCGTCGGCGGGGCGACAGGTAAAAGCATTGCAGTCGATACGGCACGTCAAAGAGCGAATCCGGGTGTAGGAACAGCTTGGAAAGTGATATTGCGGCGCGCACTTTGCAGTACAAACGGCAACTTATCGCGCATTTTCTCGTTGGGCGAATTTCCGCTTTAGGGCCTGGACTTGCCGTAGATCCACCGCCGGAAGCGCGCCAATTCCTGCCCCTCCTGAGTTGTCTGAGTTTCACACTTGACGGACTAGCATCGGCTAGGAATTGGGCTTTTCTTCATCAGCCCAGGCCTCACCCGCCTTCTCGAAGTCGATCTTGACCTTCGTGATCCTGTAGGGCGCACAGCTGATAACTTTGGCCGCGCCAAGATCAAATAACACGACGTTGAAGCCTGGGTCGCCGAAGTTGCTGCGATAAACTAAGCCGTCGTATCCGTGCTCTCGAAAGGCTTCGGCCAAAATTTGGGTTGGCACATAGTCGGTGCTATTTTCGTCGCGCGTCACAGGGCGAGAAAACGCGTTGTCAATGTCTGTCCAGACCGCACGCCGTTTGGTTTCCGGATCGACGGTCTTGTCCCCAGCTAATTGGCCTACCAACAACTCTGCAGCACCAATGTGACCGTACCCCCTTGCTAGTTCTACAAGGCGCAAGTCTCTCACGATGCGAAACTGCGCGACTGAGACGTACGATCCGATCCATGGGCGCACTTCGGACACAGCGGTTTCTATATCCGATGCAAGATATAGGAACGCAATGCCAGCAGGGTTTGCTCGCCCTTCCGTCGCCCTCTCGGCAATTGGCTTCATTCGTTCAGCTTTGCAGCCACATTGACGAATAGCGACGATATCGCCGTCTTTATCAACAACCTCCTCTTCATCCACATCGCGCTGCGCCCGAAGGAGGATCATCAACGCATTCAGCAGATATTCACGATGTGGAACTGTGGCCATGACGGTTTCGATAAAGGCTCGCGACGCACGATCTGTCGCATACCGCCTATCATGCTGCACGCGGTGGGCAAAATTCTGATAACTGTTCCAATTTGCAAATTCCGGTGTGGCCGGGTTGTCCAGTATCAGCGATGTGCTCATCTCAGTGTGCCGCCTCTCGCAACGACTGTTGCTTATAATTCTTTTCTACGGGCACATGGTGCCCACTGCTGTGCCTATTCGCCCACAAGAGTCTCGACGGCCGGCTAGCCTGACTAGCGCTCCACCTTCTCGTCAAGCTCAGTCAGGTATTTCCGTTCAGAAGGCGGCAAGTAAGGCCACATTTTTTGCATTGCACCGCCGAGCTGAAACGTAAGGCAGTCATCGTGGCCGAGGCCGGCCGGGCACTTCACAGCCGCTGTCCCTGCCAGGCGAGCAGGACCGGCACCGAGCAGCCAAAATGGGAGACAGATCAGCAGCGCCGAGACGGCCCCCGAGAGGGCGCAAAACCCGAGCTGTCGCCAGATCGAGATTTGCGCGACGGCCGCTCTGAGGCTCCTGCTGGCGTTGTCTGCTGTCCCGCGCAGGTGGTCGACGGCATGCCCCACTTCGCCCACCAGCGCCTTGATTTGCTCGCTGGCAGCCGTCTTTACCGCTTCAGCCCCTGCAGCTTGGCCCGCCACTAGAACGCGCTTGGCGGCCTCATCTTCGGCAGCGGACAGCTTTTCGGCCGCCTTGTCGGAAATGCTCTCCAGCCGACGTTCAAGAGCGGGCAGGGCAGCTTGCAGCGCCGACACGCCGTCCTGCACCTTGCCGATGTCGCCCAAGATTTCCGCCATGTAGGCGTCCTTTAGGCTCGTCTTCATACGCTCGGGTTGCGGCGTAGCCTTTGCCGGGGCGTCAGTATCACCCATGCTCATGTCAGCTCCCGCAAACGACCTCAAACACACGATCCAGTTCGTCCGTTACTCCGTGTGCGAGGAACGATGCCGCCACCTGCCTGCCCAGCGCGGCCTTCTTGGCCGGATCATCCGTTTTCTTAATCACCGCCTTCATCTGCTGCCTGTCGATTCCCGCCACTTCCGCAACCGTCAGGCCACCGCTTTTCAAAACGGCAAATAGCTCATTCTCGTGAATGACGGCCACCGGGTTGACCTTGAACGTCTTTTTGTCAGCACAGGCCTTGAAGATTTGCGAAAAAGCAGTCTCGGCTTCCGCATCCAGCGGCAGTCTGTTCATGATGACCTGAATGCGCTCCGCGGGAACGCCGATCCCGACCAACGCCTCAATGGTCGAAAGTGTATCGGCCATTGGTTTGAGATCAGGAACTGTCGGGATTACGAAAAAATCGAATGTCTGGTGCGAAGCCTTGTATTGCTTCATGCGCGTCACAAAATCCTCGACGTTCGAGGCACCGACGTCGATGATCGCGTCGTCACACGCCGGAAGTTTCGCCATCAGATCACCAAACTGTTTTCCGCGCAGGGGGTCGGCTTCCGCTTGATCATCGGAATTTATCGACTCCACCGCAAACACGTCCGCACCTGGCATGCGTGGAAGCAGCAAATGCTTTGCAACCGTCGACTTTCCCACATTCCCCGAAAAGTTCATCACCACTACGATCACGCTACCTACTCCCTCTTGTTGTTACCCGCCTCATCCTCGATATCCTGTATCATCCGTGCGAGTTCTGCCGATGACATCAACTGCGGCTTTCCCGCGGCCTGCATCGCTTGCGCCGATTTCCGGTCAAGCTCGTCCCGGGACGGAATTAGCCGGCTCGACGTTGCACACGGAGCAGGGGCACCTGCCGGCTGTGTCGGCTCTGGCAACCGACCGCATTGGATCTCCCGCGGAGAGTCCGGCGCTCCGGTGAGCGTGGCTATGGCTGAATCATCAGCAGCCGCCTTTTGCGCAATGACAGCTCGCCTTTTGTTCCTTCCTGACGTTTCAGCCAGCGAGCGTGTCGGTTTCGCCGGCAACAGCGCTTGGCCTGGCCTCGACGCCACCGCTTTGCGGATCGCCTCTGCCAGAACCGCACCGGTCCGTGTCGCTGGTTCCTTGTCGATATTGTCCACCACAGCCTGAATGCGCTTGACGAAGCGCCCGACCGCGTGACGTCCGATCTCCACCCGTTTGTACTCGGTGAGCCACTCCCGAATCTGCGGCGCCGTGTAGTGCTGCAGGACCAGAAGAATCACGTCTTCCAGATACGGCTTTAGTCTGGACTCAAATCCGGACCTTCCAAGGCGAGGTGATCGACTTTGTTCAAAACTTTCACGAGAGACCCGGCGAGGCATCAGTGGCACCCGCCTATGTGTTTGGCGTCCATCATCCGCTGAGGAAAACCCGACAGCAGTTGCGGCTTCGTTACCGCTTTGGTGCGTTTTTTTTGATTGTCTGCCGCTACTCTGGTGCGACTTTGGTGCACGTTCGTTGCCACTATCGTCCAAGTTCAGCGCTCGATCGTTGCGCGGGTTTTTCAACTCCACTCAATCCAGAAACTGCCGAGGACCGGTCCCAACGCACGCACTTTCGGAATCCAGCAATCCAAAAGGGCAGGGATACATGTTAGTGGAACATAAAGGGTGGTACGCCGTCTTTTGGGTTTGTCTCTACCTTTCCATTGCGCTGCAACGGTTTATACGCAATGCAGATTGCCACCCGTGACATATTGTGCACTGCATTTGACATCGCTTTTGTGGCCGGATGCCGCTGAGGCGAAATACGAGAGGTTTTGACTTCACGATGCCTGCCAAACGAGCTCCCAAAAGGGCGACAAAAATCGCTAACCGCAGCGAAGGAGCCGCGGCACCCGCTCGCCGGGGGCGCAAGAAAATCGGAACCAATTATACGGTGCGACTCCCTGACGAGCTTCGGGCCAAGGTCAGGTCTGTTTCAGACGCTCATGGCACAAGCGAGGCCGCCGTTATTCGGCGTGCGTGTGAGAGCTTCGTACGACAGGTGGAAGCTGGCCAGGAGTTGGCCGACATCGAGGAGAAGATTTCGGCGACGCTGTCGCGGGCGCATCGTTTGGCGGTGATTGCCAATCAGACCGCCGACCGGAACAATGACAATATTCAAATTCTAATCGCTCTGGTCGATCAGCTGGCGCGGTTCGTGTTCATGTCGACGCCGGAGATCATCAACCGAGACGCAGCGCAGATACTCGGCAAGTCTCGGTATGACACGTTTGTAGAGGAGACCGCCAAGAGCTTTGTTGCGGGCGGCAAGGCGGCCCGCGTTTCAGCGCAGATCAAATTATCACTCGCATCTCAGGGGGCGTCTTTAGACAATGTTGAGGCAGATTCAGCCAGACTGCCTGACACCACTGTCGAAAGGGAATAGCCCTGTAATGGCCAATTATCCGTGTCTGTATGAAAATAGTGTGACCCTCAAAGGCCGCGTCGGCAAACCACCTGTGAAACGTACCCTGCCGCGAGATAGCACCGCCGTCTGCAATTTCAGCGTGGCCACCAGCAAGGTGATCAAGGAAAAAACATACACAGAATGGCATCAGATCGCCTGCTACGGGGCCCTGGCCGAAGCTGTCGCCTGCGGCTTCGACACGGGAGATTTTGTCTACGTGAAGGGCGAGATTCGGGCCCGCGATATGCAGACCGCCGAAGGCAAGGCGAACGGCTGGCGGCCCCGCAAGGTGATTGAAATCATCGCCCGCGAGGCCTATCCGCTCATCAAGAACACGAGGGGGCAGGGTGACATGTCCGACGATCACGGCGAACCACCGCCCTTGTTGGATCCGATTGACGAGGCCGCCAATGGCGCGGCGGATGAATTTGCGCCTTATGTCTGACGGAAGAATCAACACATGAAGCAAGTACACATCGTCGGTGCAGTGACGCTTTTGCTGCTTTCAGCGGCGGTCGTTGACGGTTGCGGCCGTAACCAGCCCGCCGCGCCGGCCGGACCGCAGACGCAGGCGGAATGGGGCAAGTTCTATCGGGCGCATCCGGACGAGCTTCGGTCCGACGCCGAGTCCTGCGGCAGCGGCAAGATCGACTGGAAGACGAACAAGGCAGACCATGATCGCTGTGTCGTCGCTTACAACCTCGATCATTTCCGGCCGTTCACGCCAAGCAAGCCGACCTTCAGCAGCAGTGGTGGAAAGAACTAGCCGGGCGAGCCGATGTATCCAAAAGAGTCGAACGCGGGCGAAGCGAGAGCCGGAACCCGGGATCTACCTTCCCCGCCGCATTCGGTCCAAGACACCGGCGGCAATACCACTGTGACCTGCTGCGCTGGCAGCCCAGACCCGGAGCGTCTGCGCGGACGAGGGCCCGAGCGCTAGTAATTCGTTGCCGTCAGGACCGGCACACCCAACAGGCGGCCCCAACTAAAAAGGGCCGCCTGTTGTATTTTCGGAATTGTCGTCTCGCGTGCCCACCAATCATTGGAAGCGCCGAGTAGAATATTAGGATCATGCACGGCGCTCAGCACCATGGGGAAGACGAGAAGTTGCTCATAGCAGACGAAATACGCCGCCCGCAGGCCTCGCAGCACGGCAACGCCGTTGCCTAGAAAATGCGTGTTGTAGGTCAGCTTTGACCAGGGCCGCCACATGCCGACCGGGACCGGAACCCGCTGGACAAGGTTTCCAACCGATACGCCAAGCGGCATGAGAACGTTGTCAATTCCATCCGGCCTGGTCACTTCCGTTCCGATCAGGACGATGGCGTCTTTTGCGCGCAATTCCTCGCCCGCATACGCCACGAGCTGCGCACTGTAATTGATATTGAATGCCGCTTCGGGCAGCACGCTTTCAGGTAACAGGATCACTTGATGCGGTTTGGCGATCTGCGCGATGTCGGTGACCGCTTTGAGCCGCTCAAAGAATGAAGACGTGGAGCCGGTCTGCAGCTTGGACAGGTGCATGTCGTACGCCACCCAATTCTGCGGCGCTGGAAAGGCACCCGCACTGACGAAGTAGATGCAGTTGAGGCTTGTTACCAGTGCGCCGGCAACGGCCAGCTTCAAGACCATACGATTGCTACGGCTCACCAGAAGCCAGATCAGCAGCATTGTGAAGACAAGCCCAACGAGACCACAGGACGGAAAGAACCAGCCGGCGGCCGTCAGCGGACTGGCCCAACCGATCACGCCGACTGGCGGAATCGCTGTCAGGACCAATCCAAATTGTGCCGCCACCGCCCTGTGCCCTGGATTGTGCTGCCAACAAAGACCCCACACGGCGGCGTTGACCATCCCCGCCAACATCCAGAGGCCATAACCCAAAATTCCCGGCGCCGACGCCGCGAAGAAGATGCCGGCCCCCTGCGGCAGATCACGGCTCGCAGCCAGGTAGTACACAGCCGCAACGGTGAATGCCTCTAGCCGGGACACCGCGAAAGACCAGATCGGCGGCATCAGCACCGCCAGGGCGATCAGCGCCGCGTACTGCTGTCCCCACATACATCCAATGCCAGCAGAAGCCGCCAGCAAGAGCTCAAACCTGTGGCGGGTCACGAACGTTCCGGCCTCCGATTGGCCTTGTTCGGGCGCGCGCCGATACGCCAGCGCCCCGCGAAGCCCGAGGCCCGCAACCAGGGCTGCCATGAGCAGAACGATGTTGACCACCGCGCCTAGCCCTTCTGTCTCGATCGGCCGCGGCGCCTTCGCCCGAGCCGTGCGCCGCGGTTCCCGGCAGCGTTTGCTGATGCGATATCCGGTTTGCCGGCTTTGTCAGGGTATCTCGCTTTGCATCCGTCCACGTACCGACTGCACCCCCAAAACCACCCGTTGCTGGCCTTCACGCGGCGCAAGTGGCCCTCACCACAGGCGGGGCAGGGGGGTACGGGCACCTGCACCTCCACGGCCGCGGACATGGCAACTCCAACGTACTTCCTGACGAACTCAGTTTGTGCCTTCACAAAGGCCTCTTCCTGCAACTCGCCCTCTGCGATCTTTTGCAGGCCTTGTTCAAACAATGCCGTCAGCTCCGGGCTGCACACGGCTTCAGGAAGCACGGCAATCAGCGATCGGCCAGCGTCGCTCGACCTCAATTGCTTGCCTTTGGCGACCAGAAAACCACGACCTTTCAAAACCTCGATAATGCCGGCCCGTGTCGCCTCCGTGCCGATTCCGGCTGTTTCCCGGAGGCGCTTCTTGATGGCGGGATCAGTCACGTACCGATGAATGTTCGCCATCGCCCTAATTAGCGTGCCCTCGGTGAAGCGAGCTGGTGGGGTCGTTTTCTTGGCTTCAATCGCACCGCGCCGGCAGGTGATTTCCTGACCCGCTATGAGGACCGGCAGGGCTTGAGCTTCATCCTCGACGCCATCGGCATATTCGTCCCGCTCCGGCTCCTGGTCGCCCCCGAGAGCCTTCCAGCCGGGCACCAAGGTCTTCCGACCCATCGCGGAGAACCGTTCGCCCTCGATCGTGATTTCAATGTCAATCTGCTGATAGCGATGCGGCGGCATGAACTGCATCACGTAGGCGCGTACGATCATTTCATAGATCGCAAACGCAGGGGCGCCTAGATCGGTGGGCGCACACTCGCCGGTCGGGATGATTGCATGGTGGGCGGTGATCTTGGCGTCATTCCATGCGCTCGATTGGATCGTCACAGACGCCTGCTGCACCATGCCGGCGAGCGCCGGATTGGCGGAGAGGCCGGCGAGTACATCGGCTGCCTCAGGGAACATGCTTTCCGGCAGATACGAGCAGTCGGTGCGCGGATATGTCGTGAGCTTCCTTTCGTAGAGTTCTTGAGCAATATCCAGGACCTTTTGCGCCGAATAGCTGTGCAACCGATTGGCATCGGCCTGCAGCCTGGAAAGGCAATACGGTAGGGGCGCAGCCTCGCTTTTCTCCGCCACGTCGCACTTAATCACCCGTCCCCCTTTGCCCTCGATCTTGGCAGCCACGGCACGCGCAGGAGCCGGATCGAGCAGCCGGCCGGCGTCATCCGTCTCAATTGAATCAGAGGGGTGCCAGCGAGCCTTAAATTCGCCCTGTGAAGCGCTCATCAGCGCGCGCAAAATGTAATGATCCTGCGGACGGAACGCCTCGATTTCCGTGTCCCGGGCCACGACAAGTGCGAGAGTCGGCGTCTGCACACGCCCGACAGACAACACGCCCTGATAGCCCGCCTTCTGACCCGCCAGCGTGTAGGCCCGTGTGAGATTCATGCCAACCAGCCAATCAGCCCGTTGCCGCGCTTCAGCACTGCATTTCAGATTGAAAAAGGCCTCGTTGTTCCTTAAGGCGCCAAGGGCCTTGCGCACGCTCGCCTCGTCAAGCGCGGCCAGCCAAATACGCGACACGGGCTTGCGATTGCCGAGATATTCAAGAAGTTCATCAACGAGGAGTTGGCCCTCCCGATCGGGGTCGCCCGCGTTCACAACGCTGTCAGCCTCATACAGTAGCTTCTTGATAATTGCGATCTGCGCCTTTGCGTCCGATCGCGGCAACAACTTCCAATCCTGCGGAACGATCGGCAGCTGTGCGGCATCCCAGCGTTTGAGGGCCGGGCTATAGTCTTCCGGGTCGGCGGGCTCGAGCAGGTGACCAAAACACCACGTCACCGTGTCGGAGCCCGCGCGAATATGCGTCTTCTCCATGGACCCCTTCGCCGGCAGGAATTGGGCGATAGCGCGGCCGAGCGACGGTTTTTCGGCAATGAACAGTCTCATAGCGAACCCCACGACGCGGCCGTCAGAACCGGCCACGCAGATTTGATGATGTCACCTGCTGAAACGGGGCCGTAGTAGCGGCTATCGAGTGAGCGGGGCAGATAGGTCGCGAGCGTGAAATACTCGCCTTTACGCAGGCGGTGCTTCCACCCAAAAGGCAGGTGACTAATTGGCCGCCCGTTGCTGTCGAGGCCGTACAGCCTCGAATTAGGTACCAGCACGCCATTCACGCGCACACCATCGCGGCCAATCTCCACCAAATCACCCGGTACGGCGCCGAGCGGTTTGATTTCCGGCGGCATGCCGACCGGGCACTCCGTTGAATGTCCGAGATACCGGCGGGCGAGATAGACTTTTGCCGCCGGTATGTTCGGGATGCAGACCGCGATCAATGCCCCGCGGGGCAGCGACCAACCTGGGGGGCTTGTGGTCGCGTACAGTCCGCGGGGCATTGAATTGGTCAGGTTGACGGCAAGGCCAACGCCGATCGCCGCGAAGCAGACATAGAGCCCAGCGATTCCGGTTACACCGAACAGCAGGGCCTTGCGCAAGCGCGGGTTACTCATCGGCCTAAAACTCGACCAGCTTCCGGAGATCATCCATGACGGCCGACTCATCGCCTTCGCCGGCAGCAATCGCAGCGTCGACCGCCTGTTGCTCTGCGGTAAACTCTGCTTCGTGCTCTGACGCGTATTCCGAGTCAGGAACAGCCTTGTGCTCCGCCATTTCATCCGTCCCTACGAGCTCAGTCGGCGCCTCTGTCGCCGCCGCGGCGACAGCCGGCTCAACTGCCGGGACCGCGATCGGTGGGGCAGGGCAACGATCAAGGCGGCTTACCGCCTTGTCTCTCCGCTCAATGATCCGATCCGACATTGTCGGAGCTGGGATCTTCGCGCGAGCCGAAAATACCGGGTCCTTGAAGTATAAAATCTGCTGTCCATAGATGGGCGCAAAACCCGCGGACTGGATCAGCATGTCACCCGGTTCCACGATTGAGGCACCGTCAGCGCTCTTGACAGGGCCGGGCAGGCGCATTGCCTCATCCGGCGTGATAAGCGGGCGCTGCGTTTCTTGTTCAGAGACCATCACATGCATGAGGAACGGGCTCAGCCGATTCCCTGACACGTTTTGCTGCGTCTTTCGCACCGTCATCGTTCCGCACGAATCCGACAACCATTTGGCCGTCTCGTACTTGTTCGGCGCGTAGGCAATGCGAATGTGGCAATTTGGGATGATACTTTCGTCTCGCGAGTAGGCCTTCTGCAGCTGCGACAGGTCTTGCGTGATCAAATAGCATTTGATCCCGTACCCGGCGACGAACGCTAGCGCTTCCTCCATCTGTTCGAGACGTCCGAGCGATGGAAACTCATCGATCATCATCAACAGCCGATGCTTGTAGCCGGCCACCGATCGACCGTCCGCAAAATCCATTTTTTCTGTCGAAAGCCGCAAAACCTGATTGATCAGCAAGCGGATCAGAGGACGAAGTCGGGCCTTATCGTTCGGCGCCACGACGATGTACAGCGACACGGCCTTGTCGTCGTGCATTAGGTCCCTGATGCGAAATTCCGATACGGCCGTGTTCATCGCCACAATCGGGTCACGATATAGCGTCAGGAAGGACATTGCCGTCGATTGCACGCCTGAACGCTCATTCTCAGACTTGTTCAGAAAAGATCGCGCCGCTTCGGCAATCATCGGATGCGTTGTCGCGGGCTTGCCAGTAATCGGATCGAGCCACCCCTGAGACCCAGCAGGATTGTGCTGCGCATTCAGCATTTCTTCCGCGACCTGGTCGATATCCCGGCCAGGATCACAAAAGAAGCTTACTAGGCCGCGGAGCGTCTTGTTTGGAAAGCAGTACAGGATGTGCAGAATCGCGGCCGATAGCAGTTCATGGCCTGTCTTGGCCCAATGATCTTCGAGGCCGCGGCCGTCCGGGTCCACAATCATTTGCGCGATGTTCTGTGCATCAGCGACTTCGCGCGGTGAGCGCAGGCGCACTTCCTCAAGCGGATTGTAGCAGACGGACGAGCCATCTGGGTTGGAAGGCTCAAACTTCAATACCCGCTGGCCAATTGAGTGCCGATAGCCGGCCGTCAGTGCCCAGGCCTCGCCCTTAATATCGTGAACGACCGCGGAGTGCTTCCAACTCAGCAGTGTCGGAAGTACGAGCCCCACGCCCTTACCCGACCGCGTCGGAGCCAGTGCTAGAATATGTTCAGGGCCGTTGTGCGTGAGGTAGCGGGTGCGTTTACTTTTGGGATCGAACCACCCGCCGACATAACAACCGCCTGTGCTCGACCCCAGCAAGCCCGTCTTTTCGATTTCTCGCTCGGTCGCCCAATGCGCGGACCCATGAAGGTCCGTCTTCTCGCTAGCTTTCCGATACCGGCGGACCGCCATCCAAATGGCCGGCACGAAAAGGAAGTGCAATGAGAACAAAATCCACTCGCCTGCCTGCCAAACATCTTCCGTCCCCTCGACATGACCGAATTTGATCAGCCACACGAAGAAGTCGAACGGGCTGTAAATCCCGACGCGGCCTAGCGAGAGCAGCGGCACACCAAGCGCCGGCTGATAGGCAAGTTTCGCTGCAGCGTATTGCGTGGCTGTCCAACAGGCCACGATGATGATCAGAAATAGGACGCCCACGGTACTCATCAACACGCCGACGGCGTTTGGCGGCTTGCCGGAGGGAAGGTGTTGCAGTCCTTCAATACCCATCGCCCGCGTCCCACTAATCTGACGAGTGTTTTGTTGCCGGTCCCCTGGCTTTCGGATTCTCAGGCAACGAACGCATTAAAACTGCAACGTCAAAGCGTGGCGTCGGCAGCATTGCCCAAATGATCGCCGCCGGCGCGACCAGCGCGACGCCGATCCAATGCCCATACACCAGAAAGAGCGTCGCGCCACCCAACAGTAGGACCAAAGAAAGGCCACGCATTAGCAGCATTGGAACAAGCCTCATCTAAACCCTCACAATGACGCCCTCGTGTTATATATCGCAAGTTCTCTCTATTCTGTTAGCGTTCGACACGAGACCAATCAGCGGTCAAACAAAAGAAGAGGCCCGACGACACCAACGGAACGACCGCTGGACAGCGCAGCCTACCGGCCGAGCAACACTGATTTTGAGTTCCTGGTCGGATGGGCGGTCCGTTAGAGTTGCGACATCCTGGGGTAGTCGATTCCGCCTGAAGTGAGGGCGGACGTTGCATTGTCGCCGTCACAATAGACCCGCCAGTGATTGTCCCCACTGCGGTGACAATCCATGATCGAGGGCAGCACGAACGATTGGTGCTAGAGTACTTTGTGCATGGTGGGCCAAAAGTAGTACGCTACGTCTGTACCGGGCACGACACATTGCAATTTGGAATGACAACAAAGTTTGTACATACGTCAGATTGGCAGATCGGCAAAGTCTTCCGTTTTGTTGATAGCGCGACGATGGGGCTCCTGCAGGAAGCGCGCCTGGGGGCCATCACACGCGTCGGCGAGCTTGCCCGCGAGCACGGTGCCGGGCATGTGCTCGTCGCCGGTGACGTTTACGATATGGAAGCGCTTTCATCGCGCTCCCTCAACCAGCCTCTTGAACGGATGCGAAATTTCGGCGGCGTTCAATGGCATCTGCTGCCGGGTAACCACGACCCACATCGTCCCAATGGCTTGTGGGATCAACTCCAGCGCAAGGGCGTGCCTACCAATGTGCACATCCATATCGCGCCGGTCCCCATGGTTTTCGAGAAGGAGTCGTGGGCATTGCTGCCGGCACCGCTCTTCCATCGGCGCGCACTTGGCGATCCGACGGCCTACATGGACGACGTGGATCTACCCAGCAGTCTTGCCCGTGTAGCCATGGCGCACGGCACTGTCACCGGCTTCGGCTCCGATGACCGCGATGTGCCGAACCTAATCGCCCCGGACCGCCCCACTCGTGCGCGCCTGTCCTACCTGGCGCTCGGTGATTGGCACGGACAGAAGAAAATCAATGAGCGCTGCTGGTACAGCGGCACACCGGAAACCGATGCCTTTGACGTAGCAGACGGTGGACAGGCGCTGTTGGTTGAAATTAGCGGACCGGACGTCCTGCCGTCCGTCACGCCGCTGGCGACAGGACATTACTACTGGCATACACTCTCCGAGCAGATCAGCAGCCGGGCCGACATCGATTTTCTTGCGGGCAAGCTTCGCGGAACGGCCGGCGATCTTAATCGCGTATTGATCCACCTGGGCGCCGAGGGCACGCTATCCCTCGACGACAGGCAGTATTTCCAGGATCAGATCGTTGACGGCGTGGCCGCAGCGGTATGCCATATGCGTGTGGATGACAGGCGTCTGTTCCCACGCCCAACAGCTGAAGATTTGGACCGGATCGACCGTGGCGGCTTTGTCCGCGCTGCGGCGGAGGTGCTCAAGCGCACAGCCGAGGAGGGCGGCGAGGCGGAGCGCGCAATCGCGGCCGAAGCCCTGCTACGTCTTTATGTCGAGCACATGAAACTACAAGCGGGGCAGCAATGAAGTTGCGATCGCTTGCCCTTAATCAGTTCAAGAAATTTGACAGCCCGGTCCGCCTGGATGGCATTGATGACGGCCTGAACGTCGTCATTGGTCCCAACGAGATGGGCAAATCAACCTTGCTCGACGCGCTGCGCGCAGCATTGTTTGAGAAATACAGTTCCAAGGCGCAACCGATCACAGCCTTACAGAATTATCGCAACCAGGCCGGACCCGTTGTCGAGTTGGTCTTTGAAATGGACGATGGCCCTTACACGATCACAAAGCGCTTCATTAAAAAGCCGTATGCGAGGCTGGCCTGTCCCGATGGGCGTACACTTGAAGGCGACGCCGCCGAAGATACGCTGCGCGGCCTTCTCGGATTTGATGAGCCAGGAAAGAGCGGGGCGAAACCTGAGACCCTGGGAATGTGGAATGTCCTGTGGGTGCAACAAGGACATTCATTCGGTGCTCTTGATTTGCCCGACACCGCCCGTTCGAGCCTTCACAGCGCGCTTGAATCCGAAGTCGGCGAGGTCCTCGGTGGTCGGCGGGGCCGCGCGCTGCCACAGGCAATCGATAAACTGCTCGGTGATTTGGTTACGGACAGCGGCAAGCCGCGCAAGGCATATAAGGCTGCGATTGATCGCCTTGATTTGCTGCAGGGTGATCTTGCGGCCCTGCGCATGCGTCGCGGTGAACTTTCGCAAACACTAGACGACCTCGAAGAGGCCGAAGCAACGCTTTCGCGCCTCACTTCGGCCGATCGTGACAAGGACGACCAGGCCGAGCTTGATGATACGCGGACACGGCGCAGCCAGGTTGCCGCGCTGGAATCCCGTATTCAGGCGGCAACAATCGACCTTCAACTGAAGCGACGCGATCTTGAGAAGGCCGAACAAGCAATGGCCTCCAGGAAAAAGCTCAGGGAAGACATCGCGGCTGATGAGCAGGCTGTAAGGACTACGCGCGAGCGGTTCGATGAGGTAAGCGAACAGGAAAAGTCCGCGCGCCAAAAATGCGAATCCCTGCAAGAAGGCGTTCGTGTTGCGGAAGCGGCGGTCACCACTGCGGAAGCGTCTGTCACGCAGCAGCGGCGCATCCTCGCAGCGGTTGAGCGCGACATGCGTATTCGCGCGCTACAGGACCAATTGGAAAAAGCGCAGAACGCCGAAAAGCGCCAGCACGAGGCGCAGCAGGGCGCTGCCGCTATTCTAGTGACAGACAAGGCCATTGAAGGGATACGCGCTGCCGCCAAGTCTGTGGAGACGGTCAATGGGCGGCTTAGTGCGGCTGCCACGACTATCACTTTCGATATGACGGCAGACTCGATCAAGGGTATCGAAGTTGACGGAAAGCCGCTCACGGGTGGACGTTCTTCCGTGCAGACTGTCGAGCCGGCCAGCATCACGATTGCCGGCCGTGGCAAGATCATTATCGATCCCGCGATCAAGGATCGCGACAAACTGGTCGCGCAGCGACGCGACGCGAATTCCAAACTCAAAACATCGTTGGATGCCGTTGGCGCAGCCAGCGTGCAGGATGCAGAAGATCAGTACGCAAAAAGGCTCGAATTTCTGCGGGACGCCACATTGGCAAAGCAGGAAGCGGCCCTGCATGCACCTGCCACCGAAGAATATGAAGCAGGCGCACAACAGCTCGCCGACCATGTCGAGGGGTTGCGTAACGTCCTCGCACGAGAGAAGGGCGAATTAGGCCTCCAGGCACTTCCCTCAAGACAGGACGCTGAGAGCTTGTTGAGCGACGCCGATCGTGCGGTCGAACAAGCGCGTCTTGGTGTCGCGACAGCTCGCGCAGGACTTTCTGGTCCCAGTGAAACGCTTGACCGTGTTAAGACAGAACTCATAACCGCAAAAACTCGCCATGACGACGCTGACGTCCGTCTAAAAGGGCGGCAACAAGAATGTCGAAAGGCCGAGGCAACACAGACCGATACCGATCTTCAGACCTGCATCAACACGGCCCGTGACGCGGTGACCGACCAAGAACGGTCTGTTTCCGACATCCAAGGCCAGCGCACTGAGGAAACAATCCAACAACTCGATGCCCGGATTGAGCGCCTTGACAAGGTAATCCGTGATAGGCGGGAAAAACGTGAAACCCTTAGGGTCAAGATCGCGGGCCTAAAATCGAGAATTGAAGCGCACGAAGGTGCGGGGCTCGACGAAGCAATTGAGCAGAAGGATCGTGAGCGCGAACTCTGTGACGAAGAATGCAAGCGCTTTGAACGCGAGACAGCTGTGCTAACACTCTTGCTATCCACGCTGCGCGGTTCGGAACACCAAGCTAAGGAACGATATCTCTCGCCGGTGCTCAAGCGCGTGCGGCCCTATCTGCAGGTCTTGTTTCCGGGCGCCGAAATCGCGATCGATGAAGACCTTCGCATCACCGGTGTAATCAGGGAAGCCGGTTACGAAGAAGCGTTTCAGCACCTCAGCATGGGAACGCAGGAACAAGTCGCCGTGTTGGTGCGGCTCGCCTTTGCGGAGATGTTGGTGGAACAGGGACATCCGGCGACAGTAGTCCTTGATGATGCACTCGTGTTCTCGGATGACCGCCGGATGGGCCGCATGTTTGACATTCTCAATATGGCCGCCCGCAACGTGCAGGTCATCATTTTGACCTGCCGCGAGCAGCTTTTCGAAGGACTTGGCGGCACACAGTTGTCGTTACATGCCGGAAACAACGAGGAGCTGATATCAGCATGACGTTTTGGCATACACAGGTGTCAGTGCGCGCGGATCGGCGGATACTGTCGTCGAAGCCGTGAGCTATAATTCACAGTCAGTGCGTTTCGAGCTGATTGTTGGACACCCAGGCTACGCCAAGTATCAAAGGGGGACAGCATGGAAACCACGGGTGGTAGAGTTGAGCAGTTCTTTGTACGAATGCTTAATGGGGTTCTGGTTGGCTTCGCAGCATTACTCTTCATCACGATCATAGTTCTCTTAATTGGTGCTGGGACGATGTTTGCGTTGAGTCGACAGCATCCGACTCCGACGTTCGACGTGGCTTATCAACCGCCTGTAACTTCTGCAGACGCACAATCGGAGAGTGGGTCAGATACGGCCGTGCCCAATCTCTCCGATCAAGATCGCCCGATTGTCGACTCAGACTGTAAACAGGCTGCAGCGCTTCTTGAGCGGGTGACCGGCAATCAGCAGACCGTGAAGCTCGATGTGTGCGCGCAGGGATTCGCCAAAGCTGGTGCCTCCGTGAACACGTCGCTCGGACCAGACTACCAAGGGATGCTGTTCCGGCGATACCCGGAGTACTTGACCGCGCTTTCGAAGTCCGCAAAGCCCGTCGACCCCACTGATGAAAGCACACTGAATAGCTTCATGGGTGAACTTCTGCCAAAATACTTCGAGAAATTCGGCATCAGCGCAACAGCTGCCAAAGAGCAGATTGATCAACAAGCATCTGCACGAGTTCTGGCAGCGGAGGTCCTCGCAGGCGCGTTCTGCAGCTGTTTTCTGTTGCTGCTGATGGTTTCCTTCCTTCTCGTAGCAATTCGTGTTGAGAAGCACTTGAACGTGATCCAGAGGAAAATGGCCGAGGCAGGATAGAATCACCTGGAACCAGCATTTCGTAAGGTGGCGCGTGCTGTCGCATTCTTCACCTTTTGCTCCGCTAAAATATTGAGCGGCCTTGTCGCGATCGTTCGCGCTGACCTACGATGGGTTGGGCTGAGCTGGGTTGGATGAAATGAGTTTTCTCAAGCGCTTGTTTGGTTTGGAGCAATCGTTCACGACCGAGAAAGCTGCTCCGGGCGGAAGAATGTTCTCGCAGCGCGCACCCAACCGGGAGGCGACCAACCGGTATTTCGATCTCATGGGCAAAATGCAAGGTGCAATCTCAGGTCGAAAATTCGACGAGGCTGTGCGGATCGTCTCGCAGACGCTTGAAGTGGTCGAGCCGTGGCTCAAAGAAGATATCAGCGAATTCGGCCAGTTTGTTATTAGCTCGATTCCAGTATTCGACCAGGGTGGCCGAATACTCGCTTATCTCGGCCGAGATGGCGACCTGGCTAAAATGGATGCCATCGTGGGCCGCCACCCCGAGTTTGAACCTTGGCGTGAAACCATTGCCGAACATCTCGCCGATCAGGCGCGATTTGCGCGCATTCTTGAAATTGTCAACGAAAGACCCGGAACGCTTCAAACGGATATGAAGGAATTGCTCGGGGAAGCTGACGGCAGGCACTTGGCGAATCTGATTGCATTCCTGGAAAAGAGCGGAGACATAGGTCGACAAAAGTCAGGAAAAACCTACAAACTCGTGCCCGCGGGAATCAAGGTGAATGCCCGCGGAGAGGCAACACCACGCAGTGGTCTACCCCAGGCGCCAGCCAAATCGCATCGACGTGGGAATAATGGGCGACAGCCGAAAGGTGTCAATTTCGCTGAGCTGGAACGTATTCCACTCCCACGCTCGCCGGTGCGATGGGAATTGGATCAAGCTGCCGCGCATAAATTGACGGAGCCGGTCAAGGCCGCGTTCGAAGTCCGTGACGCGCAATGGCGGATAATCGCCATTGAAAAGCTTGCTCCAGCAGCACGTCCCGATCCGGCGTACCGTCAGCTTTATCCGACATCCTCCGGGCTATTTCTGGTGGACGATCTGGGCAAAGCCGAAGAGTTTCCCGAAGCACCCGCCGCAGTTTTGAGGTTCGACTTGGACGGCAAGCTGGCGGTAAAGGGCGCCCTTACGCGCGATATCTACCGTTTCGGTGCGCATCCGTTGGGGGATGGTTTCATCACCACGTCAAAAGACAGCGTGCTACAGGTGTACGGAAACGACCTAAAATTGCGGCTTGAGACAGCGCTGGCCCTCGCGCCAGAGGTCAGAGCTGTCCAACAGCGACTGGGGATAGCCGACTCACAGCTCAAGAACCACATCCGCTGCGTGGCGCTCTCCCCTGACGGCACGAGATACTTGATGACCGTTGTGGATGAAGCGTGGTGCATCACCATGGACGGGGAGGTCGTCTGGGGCGTGAAAATGCCCGTCAAAGAAGGCTACTCACCCGCCGGTGAGTCTGCGCGGCAGGCTGACACTAGCGATCAGATCACCAAAGCGCTTGCCATTCTGGGCTTGGAACTGCCGATATCGCCGGACGACGTTAAGCGCAGATATCGGGAGTTGGCCAAGCTATACCATCCCGATCTAAATGGCGGCCATCATCAGTCACTCGAAAAAATGAAAGAGCTGAATCTCGCTGTTGAGGCCGTGACTGGACTGACCGCAGAAGCTGTTCCTGACTTTACGGGGGTCCGCTACACAAAGGAGCTGCAACGCTCGGCCGTCAAGACACAATTCGGGACGTTGAACATTTCCATGCAAATGGTAGTCAGCGAATCGTTCGCCGCCGACTGGATATACGCCACGGCGTTTGGATTGGGCCCGAATAGCGCGTATCTTGCCACCTACACAGGACGCGTCGTGCAGATTGACGGCGATGGTTTGCCGAAACGCTCTTACGAAATTGGCGCGGTCCCGAAGGCAATCATCGATACACGGGACTTTCTCTACTTGCAGACGGACACGCGGCTGTACGTTGTAAGTGGTGCCCGGTTGCATCGCCTGCTCGACATCTATGACGGGGGCGATCTCATTGTTTGGCGGCAGGGATTTGGGCTTCTGGAAAAGAAGCGCTTCAGGTGGTTCAGCCCCGACGGCGTTTACTTGGGAAGCGTAGTATCGAAAGACCCGCTTCGACGCGTTTTTTGGAACGCTGGCGACCTCATAATTGAAACGCGGCAAATGCGTGCCCGCGTCGCCCTACAGTGACAAGGCGCGATCACCGCTCATCCATTGCCCGCCGATGCAGTGCGACGATTGTCGATTTAGTCTCGCCGGGCTGGATCTGCTGCGCAGGTATCGCCCGATCGGGGCGCATCCGATAGATCGAACGCCGGCCGACAGGTGCAATTTGTTTCCAGGCCCAAAGCGCGTTTTGTTCTCTGCAAAATCCAGGAGATTCCGCCCTGTTGCTGGACGGTATGTCCTACGGTGCTACCTCGCGTGGGCAACTTCTTTCCAAGGTCGATTCCGCCTTCGTTCTCAACATATAGTGGCTGGACTCTTTTGAGGCAATGTTCTTGAATTGTTCTCATGGGTTTTCGGAAGTATCGCGGCCCGGTGCAGACGGTGGAGCAGGCCAGCTTGGCCGACCTGCCGATACGGGTCACCTGTCAGCAGTGCGGACATTTCCGACAGATGCACGCACACAAGCTGATCCGGCTCAGCGAGGTAACGCGTGCCTTGCGCTTGGGGGAGCCGGTGCGTGGCTTCAAATGCCAGCACTGCCGGCATCCGGTGTTGGTTGTCATCGCCGCCCCTGTAGGATC
>Ga0335085_10002071_pt1 | contig 38963 bp, 33 predicted proteins | sample Lox_Sample_45_FD_206712 | JGI IMG/M metagenome (GOLD analysis project Ga0335085, IMG submission 206712) | Soil microbial communities from Loxahatchee National Wildlife Refuge, Florida, United States - Lox_Sample_4.5 | ecosystem: Environmental > Terrestrial > Soil > Wetlands | place: USA...
ATCGGGGCGATGGCCAGCACGTACTGTGCTATCTCGATCTCGACCGCTTCAAGCTGGTGAACGACACCAGCGGCCACCTGGCCGGCGACAGCATGCTGCGCGAGGTCGCGAAACTCCTGCGCGACGCCGTGCGCGACAGCGATACGGTCGCGCGGCTCGGGGGCGATGAGTTCGGCATGCTGCTCATCGGTTGCCCGCTCGAGAAGGCGCGCCAGATCGCCGACGACGTCTGCCGCTCGGTCGGCGACTACCGCTTCGTGTGGAAGGACCGCATCTTCAACATCGGCGTGTCGGTCGGGCTGGTGGAGATCTCGCGCGAGAGTGGCACGCTCGAGGAGCTCATGGCCGCGGCCGATACCGCCTGCTACGTCGCCAAGAAGCAGGGCAGCGGCCGGGTGGCCGTCTACTCGGCGCGCGATGAGGCGCTCGCCCGCCACAGCGGCGAGATCCAGTGGCTGCAGCGGCTGCAGGGCGCGCTCAAGGACAACCGCTTCCAGCTCTATCAGCAGGTCATCGTGCCGGCCCACGGGGGCGACGGCGGACCGGCCATGGAGGTGCTGATCCGCCTGCGCGACGAGAACGGCCAGGAGCTGCCGCCCGCGGAGTTCATGCGCGCGGCCGAGCGCTACCGGCTCATGGGGCTGGTGGATCGCTGGGTGGTGCAGACGACGCTCGCGGCGCTCGGGCGCGGCGCCATCGTGGTGCAGCCCGACCGCAGCGTCGCGATCAATATCTCCGGCCAGACGCTCGGGGACGCGCAGTTCCTCGAGTTCGTGGTCGAGTGCCTCGACAGCACCGGGGTCGCGCCGGCGCAGATCTGCTTCGAGATCGCCGAGAGCGCCGTGGTCGCCAATCTCGAGCACGCGCGGCGCTTCGTCGGCGTGCTGCATGGCATGGGCTGCAAGTTCGCGCTCGATGACTTCGGCTCGGGCGTCGGCTCCTTCTCGAACCTGAAGAATCTGCCGCTCGACTACCTCAAGATCGACGGCTCCTTCATCCGCAACCTCGCGCGCGACACCGTCAATCAGGCGATGGTGACGGCGATGATCAAGCTGGCGCGCACGCTCAACTTCAAGGTGATCGCCGAACAGGTCGAGGACACCACCGCGCTCGAGGCGGCACGGCGCATGGGCGTCGATTACCTGCAGGGCTACGCCATCGGCAGGCCCCAGCCGCTGCCGCTCGCCGTCGCGGCGTAGCGCCCGCGCGCGGCGCGCCGCTGCCGCGTCGGCCTGACCCGTTACGGACAAAACTCCCGGGCGACGCGCCGTCGTTCCAGCGCGCCATCATTTGCGCCTACAGGACCGGCACCAGCAGCAGTGCCACGATGTTGATGATCTTGATCAGTGGATTGATCGCCGGGCCCGCCGTGTCCTTGTAGGGATCGCCGACCGTGTCGCCGGTGACCGCGGCCTTGTGGGCGTCCGACCCCTTGCCGCCGAAGTGGCCTTCCTCGATGTACTTCTTGGCGTTGTCCCAGGCACCGCCGCCGGTCGTCATGCTGATGGCGACGAACAGTCCCGTGACGATGGTTCCGATGAGGAGGCCGCCGAGCGCGCGCACTCCGGCGCCGTTGCCCATCAGGGCGTTGACGACCAGTACCAGCACGATCGGCACCAGGATCGGCAGCAGCGACGGCACGATCATTTCGTGGATCGCGGCGCGCGTCAGCAGGTCGACCGCGCGCGAGTAGTCGGGCTTCTCGGCGCCGGACATGATCCCCTTGATCTCGCGGAACTGCCGCCGCACCTCGTTCACCACCGCACCGGCGGCGCGGCCTACGGCCTCCATCGCCATGGCGCCGAAAAGATAGGGCACCAGCCCACCGATGAACAGCCCGATGATGACCGCCGGATCCGACAGCGAGAAGCTGGCGGCCTTGCCGGCCGCCTCGAGGTTGCGCGTGTAGTCGGCGAACAGCACCAGCGCGGCGAGCCCCGCCGAGCCGATCGCATAGCCCTTGGTCACCGCCTTGGTGGTGTTGCCGACCGCATCGAGCGGGTCGGTGATGTTGCGCACTTCCTTCGGCAGGCCGGCCATCTCGGCGATGCCGCCGGCGTTGTCGGTGATCGGCCCGTAGGCATCCAGCGCGACGATCATGCCGGTCATCGACAGCATGGCGGTCGCGGCGACCGCGATCCCGTACACGCCATTGAGCGTGTACGCGCCCCAGATGGCGAGACACACCGCGACCACCGGCAGCGCGGTGGCCTTCATCGACACCCCGAGACCGGCGATGATGTTGGTGGCGTGTCCGGTCTGCGACGCAGCCGCGATCTTGCGCACCGGGCTGTACTCGGTGGCGGTGTAGTACTCGGTGATCATGATCATGGCCGCCGTCAGCCCCAAGCCGATGAGCGTGCAGCCGAACAGCTCGCCGGCGTGCGCCGGCATCAGCTGCCGGGTAATGAAGTAGAAGGCCACCGCCGACACGAGCCCGGAGACGATGACGCCCTTGTAGAGGGCATTCATGATCTTGCCGCCCTCGCGCGTCGAGACGAAGAACGTACCGATGATCGAGGAGACGATCGAGGCGGAACCGAGCGCCAGCGGATAGATCACCGCGGCGTAGGCGGCGTCGGCACCGCGGCGCGCGAACAGCAGCCCGCCGAGGAGCATGGTGGCGACGATGGTCACCGCGTAGGTCTCGAACAGATCCGCGGCCATGCCGGCGCAGTCGCCCACGTTGTCGCCGACGTTGTCGGCGATCACCGCCGGGTTGCGCGGGTCGTCCTCGGGAATGCCCGCCTCGACCTTGCCGACGAGATCGGCGCCGACGTCGGCGCCCTTGGTGAAGATGCCGCCGCCGAGGCGCGCGAAGATGGAGATGAGCGAGCCGCCGAAGGCGAGTCCCACCAGCGCGTGCAGCGCGCCCTCGGCGCCCACCGAGGTGAATTGCCGCAGCACGATGTAGTAGCCGGCGACCCCGAGCAGCGCCAGGCCCACGACCAGCATGCCGGTGATGGCGCCGCCGCGGAAGGCGACGGTGAGGGCGGCGTTGAGGCCGCTGGTGGCCGCCTGGGCGGTGCGCACGTTGGCGCGCACCGAGATGTTCATGCCGATGTAGCCGGTGAGGCCCGAGAGCAGCGCCCCTACTGCGAAGCCGCCGGCAGTCGGCCAGCCGAGCGGCGAGAAGCCGATCACCAGCAGCAGCACGAGGCCCACGACGAGTATGGTGCCGTACTGGCGGTTGAGGTACGCCTGGGCGCCCGCCTGGATGGCCGCCGCGATCTCCTGCATGCGGGCATTGCCCGCCGGCAGGCGTAGGATCGCCGCCATGGAGAACACGCCATAGAGCACGGCGAGCGCGCCGGCGCCGACGGCGATCCACAGCCAGATGCTGACATCCATCGCGAAACCTCCCCAAAAAAGGCCGCGAACTATAGCACGGCGGGACACGCTCCACGGCCGGCCCGGCGCCGGGCGCCGCAGCGCAGCAAGTCAGCTGGTCGGCAGCCGCGTGTGCCTCGGGTCAGAGCTTGAATTCCTCGCTGAGCTTTTTCTTCACGGCCACGCCGCGGATGCGCACGTAGTCCGGCAGGCCGTTGCGGTAGGGAGGATAGGCCTCGCCGGCCACCAGCGGCTCGAGGTAGCGCCGGCAGGCCTCGCTGATCCCGAAGCCGTCCGCGCGCAGGTACTCGCCGGGCAGCTTCTTTTCCTTGTTGGCGACCTCGGCGAGCGGTATGTGCCCGATGACCCAGCGGTAGGGCTTCGACGACTTGCGCACGATCGTGGGCATCACGGCGTTCACTCCCTCCACGGCGAGCTCGACCGCGGCCTTGCCGACCGCATAGGCCTGCTCCACGTCGACCCGCGAGGCGATGTGGCGCGCCGAGCGCTGCAGGTAGTCCGCGACCGCCCAGTGGTACTTGTAGCCGTGCGCTTCGCGCACCATGTTGGCGACCACCGGGGCCACACCCCCGAGCTGGGTGTGCCCGAAGGCGTCACGCGTGCCGGCGTCGGCGAGGAACTTGCCGTCCTCGTAGGCGGCGCCCTCGGAGACTACGATCACGCAGTAGCCGTAGTCGGTCACGCACTGCTTGACGCGGTCGAGGAAGCGCCGCCCGTCGAAGGCAACCTCCGGGAACAGGATGACGTGCGGCGGCTCGTCCAGGCCGCGCCCGGCGAGGCCGGCGGCGGCGGCGATCCAGCCGGCGTGCCGTCCCATCACCTCGAAGACGAACACCTTGGTCGAGGTGCGCGCCATCGACGCCACGTCGAGCGCCGCTTCGCGCGTCGAGACCGCGACGTACTTGGCGACCGAGCCGAAGCCCGGGCAACAGTCGGTATGCGGCAGGTCGTTGTCGACCGTCTTCGGCACTCCGACGCACGTGACGGCGAAGCCGAGGGAGGCGCCGAGCTGCGACACCTTGAGTGCGGTGTCCATCGAGTCGTTGCCGCCGTTGTAGAAAAAGTAGCGGATGTCGTGCGCCCGGAACACGTCGATCAGCCGCTGGTACTCGGCGCGGTTCTGCTCGAGCCCCTTCAGCTTGAAGCGCGCCGAGCCGAAGGCGCCGGCCGGCGTGTGCTTGAGCGCGCGGATGGTCGCCGCGCTCTCGCGCGCGACGTCGATCAGATCCTCGGTGAGCGCGCCGACGATGCCGTCGCGCCCGGCGAACACTTTGCCGATGTGCTTCGAGCGCATGGCGGTCTCGATGACGCCGGCGGCCGAGGCGTTGATGACGGCGGAGACTCCGCCGGACTGTGCGTAGAAGGCGTTGCTGCGGGCGGTCTTTTTCATGGCTGGCGGAGCTTGCGGGCGGGGGGATCGCAGCCAAGAATAGCGCAGCCCGCACGGTGGCGGCAGCGTGTTTGACCCGGCCGCGAGCGCTCGGTAACGTGACGCACCTTCGTGCTGCAGCGGCAGCGTTCTCACACCAAACAAAACATGCGCATCGTCCTGTTGGGGGCTCCGGGGTCGGGCAAGGGCACCCAGGCACACCGCCTGGCCGAGCGGAGCGGCATTCCCCAGATCTCGACCGGCGACCTGCTGCGCGCCGCGGTGACGCGTGGCAGCGGGCTCGGTCTCGCCGCCAAGGAGGCCATGGAGGGCGGGCGCCTGGTCGACGATGCCCTCGTGCTCGGCATGATCCGCGAGCGCCTCGCCGAGCCCGACGCGCGCGCCGGCTTCATCCTCGACGGCTTCCCGCGCAACCTGGTGCAGGCGGCGGAGCTCGACGGCCTGCTGGGCGAGCTCAAGCAGCCGCTCGATGCAGTGGTGCAGTTCGAGGTGGACCGGGAAGAGCTCATGCGCCGGATCTCCGGGCGTCGCACCTGCGCCGACTGCGGGCGCGTCTTCAACGTGCTGACCTCGCCGCCGCCGAGCGGCGCCGCCGCCATTTGCCCCAAGACCGGCGCTGCGCACCGTCTCGTGCAGCGCGCCGACGACAACGAGGCGACGGTCGCCGAGCGGCTGCGGGTCTATGAGGAGAAGACCCGGCCGCTGATCGCCTTCTACCAGTCGCGTGGCCTTCTGCGGGTCATCGACGCGGCGGGCGAGGTCGATGCGGTGACGCAGCGCCTCGCCCGGGCGCTCGGGCTCGCCGCGCGCGCCGGCCGCAACCGCCGCGCGCGGCCTGCGGTGCGGCGCGCAGTGCGCGCCAAGGCAGCGGCTCGGGTGGTCAAGGGCCGCAGGGCGGCCACCCGCGGCGCGGCGCGCCGCAAGCCCGCCGGCAAGAAGCCGCCGCCACGCCGCGCACCCAAGACCCGGCGCGGCGCTGCGCCGAAGCGCGGCGGGACGCGCCGGCGCGGCCGGCGCTGACCCAAGCCGTCGCTCGCTCGAGCGCGCCGAGCCTCACAAGGCGGCGAGCAGGCGCTCCCCGAGCACACTGCGGCGCCAGCCGCGCAGCACCGCGCCGTCGCGCCGCCCGTCGGCAAGGAGCTCGAGCTCGCGCCGGGTCGCCAGCACCTCCGGAACCAGGCCGAGCTCCGCGGCGACCGCCTGGCTGATACCGCCTAGCTTGCGGACCAGCGCGTTTCTCGCGGGGTCGGACGGCACCCTGCCCGCAACCGGGGGAGCAGGATCGGGGATGTCGGCCGCCGCCACGCACTTGAGGAGCTCGGCGCCGCTGTGCTTCAGCACTCCGGCGGGCAACTCGCCGATTGCGGCCAGCTGCGCCGCCGTGCGCGGAACGCGCAGCACGATCTCGCGCAGGGCGCCATCTTCCAGGATCCAGCCGCGCGGGCGGTCGTGCTCGAGCGCGCGCCGCTCACGCCAGGCGCCGAGGCTGCGCGCCAGGCGCTCGCGCCCGGGATCGAGTCCGCGCAAGCCGCGCACTCGCTGCCAGGCCTCGTCCGGCTCGGGGACGAAGCCGCGCGTTTCCTCGAGGGCGGAGAGCTCCTCAGCGAGCCAGGCGAGGCGGCCGAGGCGCGCGAGCCGCTCGTCCAGCGCCGCCGCGATCGGCAGCAGATAACGCACGTCGTCGAGCGCATATTCGATCTGCTCCGGCGACAGCGGCCGCCGCGACCAGTCGGTGCGGGTGTGAGACTTGGCGAGCTCGCGCTGCAGCAGCCGGCGCGCGAGCTCCGCGTAGCCGACCTGCGCCGGGAAGCCGGCCAGCGCCGCGGCCAGCTGCGTGTCGTACACCGGGCGCGTCAGGCCGGCGAGCGGGTACAGCACCTCCAGATCCTGGCGCGAGGCATGCATGACCTTGACCGTGCCAGGAGCTGCGAGCAGCGCTCCGAGAGGGGCGAGCTCGGGGAAGGTGAGCGGATCGACGCACAGCGCCTCGGTGGGCGCGGCCAGCTGCACCAGGCACAGGCGCGCGTGGTAGGTGCGCTCGCGCAGGAACTCGGTGTCGAGCCCGATACGCGCCTCACCCGCAAGGCGCGCGCAAACATCGGCCAGAGCCGGCGCTGTCGTGACGGTGTTCTGCAAAGGCTATGACGATGATCTGTACAATCGGACCGGCGCAATTATGCGCAGGCTGCGCCGGTATCGAAAGGCATGCGGGACGCCATCCGTCTGTACGTGCAGATAGCGCTGCTGCGCCGCGGGCCGCAGGACCTGCCGGTCTCGCGCCTGCTGCTCATCCTCACCATCTGCGGTTATACGGCGGTCAATGCCCTCGTCAGCAGCCTGCTGCCGCCGGGCTCCGGGTGGGCGCCGCAGCTGGCCCTCGACGTGCTGTTCACGCTCGCCTGGTATGCGGCGCTGCTGCAGCTCACCGGCCGGCGCGAGCGCTTCCTGCAGACCGCGACCGCCGTGTTCGGCTTCCAGTCGGTGCTGTCGCCGCTGCTGCTCGCATCCGAGTGGCTGATGCGCCGCTTCGGACAGGATACGACCTGGCAACTGCCGATCGCGGTGGCGGGACTTGCGCTGGTGATCTGGCTGATCGCCGCCAACAGCTACGTGGTGAAGGCCGCGCTCGACTGGTCGAGCGCCTCGAGCGTGGCGCTCGTCATCCTGCAGATCGTCGCGGCGCAGCTGCTGGTGTTTGCGCTGTTCCCCGCCGGCCCCGCCTGAGGAGGCGCCGCGTGCACGTTCACATCCTCGGCATCGGCGGCACGTTCATGGGCGGCGTCGCGGCGATCGCGCGCGCGGCGGGCTGGCGCGTCACCGGCTCCGATCGCGACCTGTACCCGCCGATGAGCACGCAGCTCGAAGCGCTCGGCATCGAGGTCACGGCCGGATTCGGCGCCGAGCAGCTCGCGCTCGCTCCCGACGTGGTCGTGGTCGGTAACGTCATGACGCGCGGCATGCCGGTCGTCGAGGCGCTGCTCGAGAGCGGCCGCCCGTACGTCTCGGGACCGGAGTGGCTGGCGCGCGAGGTCCTGAAGGACCGCTGGGTGCTGGCGGTGGCGGGCACGCACGGCAAGACCACCACCTCCTCGCTCCTCGCCTGGATCCTCGAGCACGCCGGACTCGACCCCGGGTTCCTGATCGGCGGCGTGCCGGCGAACTTCGCGGTGAGCGCGCGGCTCGGCAGCACCCCGTTCTTCGTCATCGAGGCCGACGAGTACGACACCGCCTTCTTCGACAAGCGCGCCAAGTTCGTCCACTACCGGCCGCGCACCGTGGTGCTCAACAACCTCGAGTTCGACCACGCCGACATCTATGCGGACGTCGGCGCGATCCAGCGACAGTTCCACCACCTGGTACGCATCGTTCCGGGCGGCGGTCGCATCGTGTGGAACGCGGCCGACGCGCGCCTCAGGGAGACGCTCGCGATGGGCGTGTGGACGCCGCTCGAGGGTTTTGCGCGCGCGGCGAGCGCGGCGGCGCTGTGGAGCCTCTCGGTGCCGCCCGGGGCGGAGGATTTCTCGCGCTTCGAGGTACTCGAGGCGGGGCGCGTGCACGGCACGGTGGCCTGGCAGCTGATCGGCGCGCACAACGCCGAGAACGCGCTCGCGGCGATTGCCGCCGCGCGCCACGCCGGGGTGCCGGTGCCGCGCGCCATCGAGGCGCTCGCGCAGTTCCGCGGGGTCGCGCGCCGCATGCAGCTGCGCGGCGAGGTGCGCGGCGTGCGCGTCTACGACGACTTCGCGCATCACCCCACCGCCATCGCCACCACGCTCGACGGCCTGCGCCGCCGCGTCGGGCCGGCGGAGCGCATCGTCGCGGTGCTCGAGCCGCGCTCGCATACCATGCGCATGGGAGTACACCGCGATACGCTCGCCCCTTCGCTCGCGCGCGCCGACGAGGTGTGGCTCTATGCGCCGGCGGACCTCGGCTGGGATGCGAGCGTGGTGCTCGGGGCGCTTGGGTCCCGGGCACGCTGCGCCGGCGACGTCGACACGCTCGCGCGCGAGCTGGCGCGGGCGGCGCGCCCGGGCGATCACGTGCTCATCATGAGCAACGGCGGCTTCGGCGGCCTGCACGAGAAGCTCCTGAAGCAGCTGCGTGCAGCGGGCGGCTGAGTCAGGCGAGCATTCTCCCCAGGGCGTCGAGCACCTCCTCCATGCAGTCGCGCACCCGCGCCTCGCCGGTAGGGTCGCGCGGCCCTGGGCCGCGCTCGAGGGCGGCGAACGCCGCACTTTCGATAGCCTGGGGTGCGAGCTCGGCGCGCGTCGCGAGGCCGGCGCGCACACAGCAGTCGATGCGATGGGCCTGATCATGGGCGATCGGCACCGCGACGCAGGGACGCGCGCAGGCGAGCGCCTGCAGTAGCGTGTCGCCGCCGTTGCAGACCACCAGGCGCGCGCTGCGGATCAGCTCGACGAGCTCCGCCGGCGGCAGGCGCGCGGCCACCTCGAGCCGCGGTGGGCGCTCGCCGCCGTCGGCGGCATCCTGGCCCACGAGCAGCGTCGGCTCGCCGCGCCGTGCGATGGCGCGGGCGGCCGCGGCGACGATCGCCGGAGCGCGCTCCGCACCGGGGTGGGAGCTGCCGCCACCGGGCACGATCAGCACGTACCGGCCGGAGGCGAGCCCGAAGCGCGCCAGACACCCGGCCGCGCGCGCCGGATCCGCAGCGGGCAGCAGGGTGTCGACGTAACGTATCCGCGGCCGCTGCAGAATAGCGAGCTTGAGTCGCTCGATGAGGCTCGGCGCCCCGGCGATGAACTGCGGGTACGCAATCCAGTGCTCGTCGATCATTCGCATCCAGCGCAGGCGGAAGGCCTTGCGGCGCTGCCGGCGGCGCGAGCTGACCCACACCACGCGCGCGCCGGCCGCGTGCGCCGCGCGCAGCTGCGCCGTGCGGCCGGCGTTGTCGAACACCACGACGCGCGGGGCGAGCTCGCGGATGAGCGCGCTCACCTCGCGCGGGTGGAAGGTCGCGGAGGAGGGCAGGAGCGTGGTCGCAAACGGCGTATCGGCGGCATAGGGCGCGGCGCGGCTCAACACGAAATGCGCCTCGACCTCGGGCGCGCGGAGCCTGAGCGCCGTGGCGAGCGCCAGGCAGCGCGCGTACTCCCCCATACCCCGGGGTCCCGATACCGGGATGAACAGCAACCGGGCGCTCGCGGCTGACATCGGCACGAATGGTAGAGTACCGGCCTCCGGCAAGTCTCCCGCTGCGTGTTGCGCGCGCCGCTGAAGGTTCGAGCCGCACGATGGCACCACTCCTGTTCTTCGATCCGCTGTGCCCGCGCCCCTACGGCGAGGAGAGCCTGCGCGCGGCGGGCCTGGCCGGCACCGAGGCGAGCACGGTGCGCATAGCGGTTGCCCTCGATGCCTGGGTGGCGCAGCACAACCGCACCGAGGCGCAGGGCCGCTTCCGGCCGCCGAGCGCCGTGGCGCACGTGCGGCACGTCGTGGTGCTGCGCGATCCGCGGGCGCTCAAGACCGCGGCGCGTCTCTTTCCGGGCGCGCGCCTGACACTGTGGGTGCACGACCGCATCGAGCCCGGCTCCTCACGTGCCCGCTGGTTCGCGCGCGCGCAGCCGGAGCTGCGCCTTCTGCAGCCCGCGATCGTGTGCGTGTCGGACTACCAGCGGGAGCGCGTCGCGGCCACCGTGGCAGGCCTCGCAGGCTGCGACGGCCTCGCCGTCGAGCGCATCTACAACCCGGTCGATGACGCGATCGTGCCCGACGCCACCCCGGTCGATTCGGACAAGCTCGTGTTCCTCTCCTCTCCCAACAAGGGACTGCGCTTCGCGCTGGATGCTTTCCGCGCGTTGCGGCGGCGCATGCCGGAGCTGCGGCTGTGCGTCGCCAATCCGGGCTACAAGAGCTTCGCCGCCGCGGGAATCGCCGGCGTCGAGTGGCTGGGATCGCTGCCGCACGCGCGCGTGCTGGCGGAGACGCGCGCGGCGCTCTGCACCTTCAGCCCGAACTTCGTGATCCCCGAGACCTTCGGCCTGGTGTTCGCCGAATCCCACGCCGTGGGCACGCCGGTGCTGACCTACGACTGCGGAGCGGCGCGCGAAGTGCTCGGCGCTGGGGACGAGCTGCTGCCGCTGAGCTGGGCGCAGCGCGCCTATGAGGCGCCGCTGCACCGGCTCGAGCCGCGCTGGCGCGCGCTCCCGGCGCTCGCGGCCGACTGCCTCGGGCTGTTCGACCGCTGCATCGAGCGCATCGCGCGCTGGCGCGACGGCGCGCGGCCGCGGGTCGGGCCCGACCCGCGCTTCCGTCTGTCGGTGATCGCCGGCGAGTGGCGCCGCCACCTCGAGGCCTGAGGATACCCGCCGTGCGAGCCTTTGCCTGGTTCCTCCTGCTCTTTGCGGCGGCGTTTGCGGTCGTCGCGCTCGGTACCTGGCCGGCCTGGCTGCTGTTGCATCCGCACTTTGATTTTGCCTTTCACCGCATCGGCGAGCGCCTGGGGATGCTGGCGCTCGCCGCCGGGTTCGTGCTTCTCGCGCGCCGCCTCGGGCTCGCCGACCGCGCGAGCCTCGGCTACGGCCTGCCACGGCGGGCATTCGTGCGCGAGATGCTGGTGGGACTCGCGCTCGGCGTCGCCACCATGCTCGCCATCGTGGCGGCGATGAGCGCGCTCGGACTCCTCGACTGGTCGGGGGCGGCGGGCCTCGGCGCGGGGGCGCTGGCGCAGCTGCTCATCGCGCGCCTCGCGAGCGGTCTGGCCGTGGCGTTCATCGAGGAGACCTTCCTCCGCGGCGCGATGTACACGGCCATCGAGCGCGAGTCGGGGGCGCGCACCGCGGTGCTCCTCACGGCGCTCGTATACGCGGCCACGCATTTCTTCGGCAAGGTACGCATCGCGCCGGAGGACGTGACGCCCTGGAGCGGGCTGGCGCTCCTCGGGCAGTCGCTCGCGGCCTTCGCGCACTTCGGCGCCATCGCCGACGCCTTCCTCGCGCTGGCGGCGGTCGGCGTGGTGCTCGCGCTCATCCGGCAGGCGACCGGAAACATCGCCGCGTGCCTCGGACTGCACGCCGGCTGGGTGTGGGTCATGCTGGTGGCGCACGAGCTCACCACGCCGCGGCGCGAGGCCGCACTCGGATTTCTCCTCAGCCGTTTCGACGGCTTCGTCGGGTGGCTGGTGCTCGCCTGGACGCTGCTGCTCGCCGTGCCGTTGTGGCGTTTTTTCGCAGGCCGGCGGTCGACGGAGTAATGTCCGCCGAAATCGCCGTCCGGCGATTTCGGCCAATTAACTAATTGAGTTGCGTCGGCGCGTAGCCGTCCTTGCGGAGCGCTTCGAGCAAGCCGCCCGTGCCCACCAGGTGCAGAGCACCCACCACGACCAGGCAGTCCTCGTCGCCCGCGAGCAGCCGCTCGATCTCGGGCAGCCAGCGCCGGTTGCGGTCGGTCACCAGAGCCTGATAGAGCGCCGGGAAGGAGCGATATTCATGCGCGAGCAGTGCGCCGAGTCGTGTGGCATCGCCGCGCCGCCACGCCTCGAGCACGGCGCGCGTGTCGTCGTCTGAGTCGGCGAGATCGTCGACCACCATGTCGAGGAAGCGAACCTGCTGGGGCCGCGACATGGCCGCGAACACCGCGAGCTCGTCCGCGAGGCTTTCGAGGCCGCCGGTCGGCTTGTGATCCTCGAGCGCACGCCGCACCAGCTGCTGCTCGACTCCCTGCTCAGGATCGAAGCCGAGGTGCGCGTACTCGAGCTCGGTGAGCTCGAGGCCGACCATCCAGGGGGCCTGGCGGTCGAGCGCCTCGGCGGGCAGGCCGAGCGAGGTCGCCGCCGCGCTCACGCGCTGATAGCGCGCCTCGCCCACGACCTGGCGCAGGCTCGTGTCACCCGGGAGCAGGCCGTGCGCGAGCAGCGTCTCGGCCATGTCCTGCGGGTCGAGCTTACCCAAGTCGATCTCCATCATCACCCGCGCGGAAGCCTGATAGGCCTGGCCGAAGCCCGCCGGAAGCGCGGCGTCCGCAGCCCGCAACAGATGAATCGAGCCGGCGAGATAGACGGTGTTGTGTGCGCCGCGGATGGCCCACACGGGGCTCGCGGCCCGCGCGTTCAGGCAGCCGAGCAGGCCGAGCGCGAGGAACCACCACGATGCTGATCGAGCCACACGACCTCCGTGAGCAACGAGCCGTCGGCGCGCAGCTCCAGCGTACGATACGCCGGCGGCCGGAGATCGACCGCGAAGTCCTCGGACCTGGGCAGGAACTGCGCGCACGTCGAGGGCGTGGCGAGCAGACGCACGTTCTTCCGCAGGCCCTCGTATGCCTGGTGCACGTGGCCCCAGGCGATGGCGCGCACCAGCGGGTGCCGGTCGATGACCTCGAAGAACTCGGGCGCGTTGGTGAGCCCGACGCGGTCGAGCCAGCGGCTCGACATCGGCACCGGATGATGATGCAGGCACACGAGGCAGTGACGGCCGCCGGCACCGGCGAGCGCAGCTTCGAGCCCCGTCAGGCTCGCGCCGCTCAGGCGGCCGCTGGCCGAGCCCGGCAGGCAGCTGTCGAGCAGCACGATGCGCCAGCGCCCGAGGTCGACGTGGCCGCCGACGACGAAGGGCGCGCCGGCGAGCTCGCGCTGCAGCGCCTGCGGCTCGTCATGGTTGCCCGGGATGCACAGCACCGGGATCCCGAGGGCGCCGAACAGCCGGCGGAAGTGCGGGTAGCCTGCCGGATCGTCCTGCACGATGTCGCCGGTGACGAGCAGCGCATCCGGCGGCCAGGCGTGCGACTGCGCGCGCGCCAGCGCAGCCTTGAGCGCGGGCAGAGTCGCAACGCCCCGCAGCTCCTCGGCTTCGCTGCCGTAGAGATGCGGATCGGTAAAGTGTGTGAGGCGAACGACGCTCATGAGAAAAGTAAGGTTAGCAGAGGCGGTATATGCAGGCAGTGAACCAGGTCGCCGGCTCCTTCCCGGCCCGGTCGTGCCGTGCGCACTGCAAGGACCGGCGCGCGCTGCACGCTGCTGATAATGTGAAGCATGCCCGTGGCCGGTACGCACCGGCGGGAACTTAAGTCGCATCATCGGGTCGCCGGGGCGGACGGCGCCGCGGGTAGAGTGATTTGAGCATCGGGCGCGCCTTTGGGAGAATGCGCGCCCCTGAAGGGCCGCCAGGCACCGCGGCCTCCCCAGGTCGCCGAAGGCACCGCATGAGCACTCGTCGTGAACTCGCCAATGCCATCCGCGCGCTGTCGATGGACGCGGTGCAGCGCGCGAATTCCGGACACCCCGGTATGCCGATGGGCATGGCGGACATCGCGCAGGCACTGTGGTGCGACTTCCTCAAGCACAACCCCGCCAATCCCTCCTGGGCGAACCGCGACCGCTTCGTGCTCTCGAACGGCCACGGCTCGATGCTGCTCTACTCGGTGCTGTACCTGACCGGCTATCGGCTCGGCATCCAGGACCTCGAGGCGTTCCGCCAGCTCGGCAGCAAGACTCCCGGGCATCCCGAGCACGACTTGGCCGTAGGGATCGAGACGACCACCGGACCGCTCGGGCAGGGGCTCGCCAATGCGGTCGGCATGGCGCTCGCCGAGAAACTTCTGGCGCTGCACTTCAATCGCCCCGGTCTCGCGCTCGTCGATCACCATACTTATGCCTTCTGCGGCGACGGCTGCCTGATGGAGGGCGTCTCCCACGAAGCGTGCTCGCTCGCCGGCACGCTCGGCCTCGGCAAGCTCATCGTCTTCTATGACGACAACGGCATCTCGATCGACGGCAGGGTTGCCGGCTGGTTCACCGACGACACGCCCAAGCGCTTCGCGGCCTACGGCTGGCAGGTGATACCCGGCGTCGACGGGCTCGACGGCGAGGCCGTGGCCGCCGCGATCCGCACGGCGCGCGCCGAGACCGCTCGCCCCTCGCTCATCTGCTGCAAGACCATCATCGGCTACGGCGCGCCTCACAAGCAGGGCAGCAAGGAGGCGCACGGCGAGGCGCTCGGCCCGGAGGAGGTCGCCGCGGCGCGCGCCACTCTCGGCTGGCCGTACCCACCGTTCGTCGTGCCCGAGGAGATCCGCGCGGCCTGGGACCAGCGCTCGCAGGGCGCGGCGCGCGAGGCTGCCTGGCGCGAGCTCTTCGGCCGCTATGCGAGCGCTTACCCGGCGGAGGCGCGCGAGTTCGAGCGACGCATGCGCGGGGATCTGCCCGCGGGCTGGCGCACGACGTCGGCTCAGGCGCTCGAGCCGCTCTCGAAGCAGACCGCTGCACAGGCCACCCGTGCCTCCTCGCAGGCGGTGCTCAATGCGCTCGCTCCGGCGCTGCCCGAGCTCTTCGGCGGCTCGGCCGATCTCACTCAGTCGAACAGCACCCTCTTCAAGGGAGCACGCACCCTCACGCCGCAGGACGAGGCGGGCGACTACCTGCACTACGGCGTGCGCGAGTTCGGCATGACGGCGATCATGAACGGCCTTGCGCTCCACGGCGGTCTCATTCCCTACGGCGGCACCTTCCTGGTGTTCTGCGACTACGCGCGCAACGCCGTGCGCCTCGCCTGCCTGATGCAGCAGCGCGTGATTCTCGTGTACTCGCATGACTCCATCGGCCTGGGCGAGGATGGTCCGACTCACCAGCCCATCGAGCACCTCGCGAGCCTGCGCGCGATGCCGCACCTGAGCCTGTGGCGCCCGTGCGATGCGGCCGAGACCGCGGTCGCCTGGATGAGCGCGCTCGAGCGGCGTGCGCCCACCGCCCTGGTGCTGACGCGACAGGGGCTGCCACAGCAGCCGCGCACGGACGCGCAGCGCGCCGACATCGCCCGCGGCGGCTACGTGCTGATCGATTGCGCCGGCGTTCCGGAGGCGCTCGTCATCGCCACGGGTTCCGAGGTCGGCATCGCGGCCCAGGCGGTGAGCTCGCTCAACGCCGCCGGCCGGCGCCTGCGCCTCGTGTCGATGCCGTCCACCGACACCTTCGATGCGCAGGATGCAGCGTGGCGCGAGGCGGTGCTGCCGCCCGCGGTCACCCGGCGGCTGGCAGTCGAGGCGGGGGCGACCCAGAGCTGGTGGCGCTACGTTGGACTGGCGGGCCAGGTGCTCGGGATAGACCGTTTCGGCGCCTCGGGCAAGGCGGCCGACCTGTTCGCTCATTTCGGCTTTACCGCCGATAATATTGCGCAACACCTGCGCACACTGCTGGAGGCTTGATGGCAATCAAGGTCGGGATCAACGGCTACGGCCGCATCGGGCGCAACGTGCTGCGCGCTCTCTACGAGGGCGGCCGCACCGGCGAGCTCAGGATCGTGGCGCTCAACGACCTGGGCGACCCGAAGACCAACGCACACCTGACGCGCTACGACACCGCGCACGGCAGGTTCCCGGGCGAGGTGCAGGTCGACGGCGACTGCATGGTCGTCAACGGCGACCGCGTGCGGGTGCTGGCGGAGCGCGATCCGGCCAAGCTCCCCTGGGGGGAGCTCGGGGTCGAGTTCGTGCTCGAGTGCACCGGGCTCTTCACCAGCAAGGCGAAGGCCGGCGCGCACCTGAAAGGCGGGGCGAAGAAGGTGGTGATCTCGGCGCCGGGCGGTGACGACGTCGATGCCACGATCGTCTACGGCGTCAACGAGCAGACGCTCAGGAGCAGCTTCACCGTCATCTCCAACGCCTCGTGCACCACCAACTGCCTGGCGCCCGTCGCCAAGGTGCTGCACGGCAAGGTCGGGATCGCCGCGGGCATCATGACCACGATTCATGCCTACACCAACGACCAAGTGCTGACCGACGTGTACCACTCCGACCTCAGGCGGGCACGCTCGGCCACCATGTCGCAGATTCCGACCAAGACCGGCGCCGCGGCGGCGGTCGGGTTGGTGCTGCCGGAGCTCAAGGGCAAGCTCGATGGCTTCGCGGTACGCGTCCCGACCATCAACGTGTCGCTGGTCGACCTCACCTTCAGCGCCAAACGCGCGACCTCCGTCGAGGAGGTCAACCAGTCTCTGAAGGAGGCGGCGGCCGGCCCGATGCGCGGCATCCTGGCCTACAACTCCGAGCCCCTGGTGTCCGTCGACTTCAACCACGACGCGCACTCCGCGATCTTCGACGCCACCCTCACCAAGGTAGTCGACGGGGCGCTCGTCAAGGTATGCGCCTGGTACGACAACGAATGGGGCTTCTCCAATCGCATGATCGACACCACGCTCGCCTGGTCCAAGGCTTCATGAAGCTGCTGCGCATGACGGATGCGGACCTGCGCAACAAGCGGGTCCTCATCCGCGAGGACCTCAACGTTCCGGTGCAGGATGGCGCGGTGACGAGCGATGCGCGCATCCGCGCAGCCCTCGCCACCATTCGCTACGCGCTCGATCAGCACGCCAGGGTGTTCATCCTCTCGCACCTCGGGCGCCCCAAGGAGGGTATGGACGATCCGGCGCTCACCCTGGCACCGGTGGCGGCGCGGCTCTCGGAGCTGCTCGGCAAGCCCGTGCCACTGCGCCGCGATTGGCTCGGCGGCGTCGACTGCCCGGCCGGCACCGCGGTGCTGTGCGAGAACGTCCGCTTCAACAAGGGCGAGAAGTCCGACGACGAGCAGCTCGCGCGGCGCATGGCGGCGCTGTGCGAGGTGTTCGTCATGGATGCCTTCGGTACCGCGCATCGCGCCGAGGCCAGTACCCATGGTGTGGCGCGGTTCGCGCCCGTGGCGTGCGCGGGACCGCTCCTGGTCGGTGAGCTCGAGGCGCTCGAGCGGGCGCTCAAGCAGCCGGCGCGCCCGCTGGTGGCGGTGGTCGGCGGCTCGAAGGTCTCGACCAAGCTCATGGTGCTCGAGTCGCTGCTCGAGAAGGTGGATCAGCTCATCGTCGGCGGCGGTATTGCCAACACCTTTCTGGCGGCCACCGGGGTCGCGGTGGGCAAATCGCTGCACGAGGCGGAGATGCTCGACGTCGCCCGACGTCTCATGGAGCGCGCGGGTGCGCGCGGCGCGGCCATCCCGCTGCCGAGCGACGTCGTGGTGGGCAAGGAGTTCGCGGCCACCGCGCACGCCGACGTGCGCGCCGTGGGCGACGTGCGCCCCGACGAGATGGTCCTCGACATCGGTCCCGACAGTGCCGACCGCTGGGGCGCGCTGCTGCAGGCCGCCGGCACCATCATCTGGAACGGCCCCGTCGGGGTGTTCGAGTTCGAGCAGTTCGGCGAAGGTACCCGCACGGTCGCGCAGGCGATCGCGCGCAGCAAGGCGTTCTCGCTCGCCGGCGGCGGCGATACGCTCGCGGCCATCGAGAAGTACGGGGTCGAGGACGGCATCTCCTACATCTCGACCGGTGGCGGCGCCTTTCTCGAGTTTGTGGAAGGCAAGACGCTCCCGGCGGTCGCCGTGCTCGAGCAGCGCGCCGCGGGCTGAGGACGCACCTGCCATGCTGAGGCGCACCAAGATCGTAGCGACGCTGGGACCCGCTACCGACGAGCTCGACGTGCTCACGGAGATGATCCACGCCGGCCTCGACGTGGTGCGGCTCAACGCCTCGCACGGCACGGTCGAGGACCGCCGCCGGCGCCTCGGCGCAGCGCGCCAGGCCGCGCACCGGGCCGACCGCTGCGTCGGCGTGCTGCTCGATCTCGGCGGACCGAAGATCCGCATCGAGTGCTTCCGCGACGGGCCCATCAGGCTCGCCGAAGGCCAGGCCTTCACGCTCGATACGGAGCTCGATCCGAGCGCCGGCACCAGCGCGCGCGTGGGGGTCGCCTACAAGGAGCTGCCGCGCGACGTCGCCGCGGGCGATACGCTGCTGCTGGCCGACGGGCAGATCGTGCTGGACGTCGAGCGTGTCGGCGCGACCACCATCGACACCCGGGTGCGGGTCGGCGGCGCGCTCTCCGACCGCAAGGGTCTCAACCGCCAGGGCGGCGGGATCTCGGCGCCGGCGATCTCCGAGCGCGACCGCGAGGACATCCGCTTCGCGGCCGAGGAGGGGGTCGACTATCTCGCGGTGTCGTTCGCGCGCGCGGCCGCCGACATCGAGCAGGCGCGCAGGCTGGTGCGCGCCGCCGGCGGCGATGCCCGCATCGTCGCCAAGGTCGAGCGTCACGAGGCGGTGGAGAACCTCGCCGGCATCATCGACGCCTCCGACGTCGTCATGGTGGCGCGCGGCGATCTCGGCGTGGAGATGGGCTACGCCGAGCTCACGGGACTGCAGAAGACCATCATCCACGATACCCGCGCCTGCAACCGCGTGGTGATCACCGCCACCCAGATGATGGAATCGATGATCCAGAATCCGGTGCCGACGCGCGCCGAGGTGAGCGACGTCGCCAACGCGGTGATGGACGGCACGGATGCCGTGATGCTCTCGGCGGAGACCGCCACGGGCCGCTATCCGGTCAAGGCCGTCGAGGCCATGGCCGACGTGATCGCGGGTGCGGAGAAGTATCAGCTCACCCACCCCCGCGCCCGGCAGCGCTCGGTCGAGGGCGTGTTCAGGGGCACGGAAGAGGCGATCGCGATGGCCGTCATGTATACGGCCAATCACATGAAGGTGCGCGCCATCGTCGCGCTGACGGAGTCCGGAGCGACGCCGCTGTGGATGTCGCGCATCCGCTCGGACATCCCCGTGTACGCCTTCACGCGTCACGAGGCGACGCGCCGCCGCGTGACGCTCTACCGCGGCGTGTACCCGGTGATCTTCGACGTAACGGGCTCGGCCTCGGTGGAGGCGCTGTATCGGGCGCTCTTCAGGCGGCTGCTCGAGCTGCGTCTGGTCGAGCTCAATGACCTGGTGATACTCACCAAGGGCGAGCTCTCGGGTGTTCAGGGAGGGACCAACTCCATGCAGATCCTGAAAGTGGTGCTCGACTGACGTCCTTCGACCGACGCAGCCTCCTGCGCTTCCTCAGCTACCTGGGCGCGGCGGTCGCGCTGCTGGTCGTGATCCTGCTTGCCGTGCCCTACGGCCTGCTGCGGGCCTCGCTCCCGCGGCTCGACGGCACGCTGCACACGGCGGGACTCGAGGCCCCGGTGCGCATCACGCGCGATGAGCTCGGTGTCCCCACCATCGAGGCCGCCAACCGCATCGACCTCGCCTACGGCACCGGGTTCGTCCACGGCCAGGACCGTTTTTTCCAGATGGATCTGTCGCGGCGCCTCGCCGCCGGGGAGCTCTCCGAGCTCTTCGGTCAGGTCGCGCTCGACCGGGACAGAGAGACCCGGCTCTTCAGGCTGCGCAGCGTCGCGCGCGCAGTGCTCGCCCGCGCGAGCGACGGCGAGCGCGCGCTGCTCGAGTCTTACGCGCGCGGGGTCAACGCGGGACTCGCGAGCCTCGGCGCACGCCCGTGGGAGTACTGGCTGCTCGGTGCGCCGCCGTCCGGCTGGCTCCCCGAGGACACGGTCCTGGTGACCTACGCCATGTGGTGGGACCTGCAGGCGGGCGACTTCGCCTACGAGCGGCTCCGGCAGGAAGTGAACGCGCGTCTCGGTGGCGCCGAGTGCGGCGCGGCCAAGTGCGCCCTCGCGTTCCTCTACCCGGAGCGCACCGAGTGGGACGCGCCGGTCGGGTCCGAGGCCCCGGCCGCGTCCGCCGCGATTCCGGGCCCCGAGGCGCTCAACGTGCGGGACGCGCCCGCGCCGCCCGGCGCGCCTGCCGGCCCCGTGACCGCCGCCGCAGCCGCCGAGTCCGACATGGTCGCGGGCAGCAACAACTGGGCGGTGTTCGGACGCCTCACGACGACCGGCTCCGCGCTCGTTGCGAACGACATGCACCTCGGCCTGCGCGTGCCGGCGGTGTGGTATCGGGCGCGGCTGCGAACCACGGAGGAGGGCGCCGGCCTCGACCTGATCGGGGCGACGCTGCCGGGCGCACCGCTGCTCGTGGCCGGATCCAACACGCATATCGCCTGGGGATTCACCAACAGCGCCGGCAACTGGATCAGCCTGACGCGCGTGCCCTGCACCGCGGTGGGGGATGAGAGCGTGACGAGCGCGGCGGGCAGCCTCGCGCTCAGCGTGGTGCGCGAGCGCATCCACGTGAAGGGCGGCGCGGATACCGAGCTCGCTGTCAGGAGCGGCCCCGCGGGAGTGCTCTGGCAGGCGGAGCCGCAGCGCTCGAGCTGCTGGTTCCTCGGCTGGCTGGCGCAGCTCCCCGAGGCGACCAACCTGAATCTCATCGGCCTCGAGCGTGCGGCCTCCGTGGCCGAGGCGCTCGCCCTCGCCCCGGAGGTCGGCATTCCGCACCAGAACTTCGTGGTCGGGGACCGCGACGGGCACATCGGCTGGAGCATCTTCGGGCGCATTCCGGACGACACCGGGGCGGAGCGCGCACTCGGCAAGGCGTCCTGGACCAGCGCCGCGGACCATCCGCGTCTGATCGACCCGCCGCGCGGGCGCATCTGGACCGCCAACGCCCGCGTCAGCGTCGATCCGCGGGAGCTCGCGCTCATCGGCGGCGCCGACGCGCCCTACGGCGCCAACTATGTGCTCGGAGCCCGCGCCCGGCAGATCCGCGGCGATGTCCTCGCGCTTCCCGGCAACCTCAAGCCCGTGGACATGCTGCGCGTTCAGCTCGATGACCGCGCGCTGTTCCTCGCCCGCTGGCGCGAGCTGCTGCTGCACGTTCTCGACGATGCGAGTACCCGCGGTCAGCCGCAGCGCGCCGAGTTTCGGCGCCTGATCGAGGCGTGGGATGCGCGCGCCGGCGTCGATTCCGTGGGTTACACCCTGGTGCGCAGCTTCCGCGAGCACACGCGCGATGCGGTCTGGGGCATGGTGGTCGGCGCGCTTGCCGTGCCGGCCGACTACGACGTCGGTCCCCCCGCGCAGTTCGAGGGCCCGCTGTGGCAGCTCGTGACCGGCCAGCCGGCGCACCTGCTCGCCCGGCAGTACGCGAACTGGCCTGCATTTCTCATCGCCGAGCTCGACGCCACCCTCGCCGATCTCGGCAAGGAATGCCCGGAGCTGGCCCGCTGCAGCTGGGGCCGCCACAACCTGGTGCGCGTGCGTCATCCGTTGTCGCGCGCGCTGCCGGCCGTGCTCGGGAGGCTCATCGACATGCCGGCCGTCGCGCTGCCGGGCGATGCGCACATGCCGCGCGTCCAGCAGGTCGCCTTCGGCGCCTCGGAACGCTTCGCGGTGTCCCCGGGTCACGAGCAGGACGGCTATTTTCTGCTGCCGGGCGGGGAGAGCGGCCACCCGCTGTCGCCCTACTACCGGTCGGGATTTGAGGCCTGGGCGCGCGGCGAGCCGCAGCCCTTCTTGCCGGGTCCCGCGCAGCACACCCTGACCTTGAAGCCCGACTGACCTCGCGGGGTGACGCCGTCGGCGTCCGGAGAAGCCGCCGGCGCGACGCCCGTCACACGGGGTACAGGGAGGCAGGTTTCATAATAGGCCTCGGATAGATCACCAATGGACGGCTTCAGCGAAACGGGCTTCTGGCCGGCCGGGCGGCCGACCGTCGGCCTGGTGCTGACGGGCGGCGGCGCCCGCTCGGCGTATCAGGTGGGGGTGCTGCTCGCGCTCGCCGAGCTGCTGCCGCGCTCGCGCAACCCGTTCCAGGTCATCGTGGGGACCTCCGCCGGCGCGGTCGCGGCCAGCGTGCTTGCCGCGGAGGCGCACCGCTGGCGCCGGGCGGTCGCCGGCCTCGAGCGCGTCTGGGCCAACTTCCGCTCCGGCCAGGTCTTCCACGTCGACGCGCCGCACATGCTGCGCGCCGGCGCGCACTGGGTGCTCGCGCTCATGTCGGGCGGGCTGGTGCTCTCGCCGCCGAAGTCGATGCTCGACAACACACCGCTGCGCGAGCTCCTCGACCGCCACGTCGACTGCGACGGCATCCGGCGCAGCATCGCGCGCGGACACCTGCACGCCTTTGCGCTGTGCTCGACCAGTTACGCCAGCGGCCAGTCGGTGGCGTTCTTCGACGGCGTCGAGTCGATCCGCGACTGGTCGCGCGCGCAGCGCGTCGGACGCCGCTGCGAGTTCACGCTCGACCACCTCATGGCGAGCGTGGCGATTCCGCTGCTGTTCCCGCCGATGAGCATCGACGGCGAATATTTCGGCGACGGCGCCATGCGCCAGCTGAACCCGCTGAGTCCGGCGATTCATCTCGGCGCCGATCGCCTCCTGATCATCGGCGTGCGGGCCCGGCGCGCCGCCGGCGTCACCGTCAACCGGCTGCAGCCGGCCATGCCGACGCCGGGCGAGATCTTCGGCTACATGCTCGACACGCTGTTCACCGACCAGATCTACGGCGACCTCGAGCAGCTCGAGCGCATCAACACGCTGGTGGAGAGTGCCCCCGAGGCAGTGCGTGGCGAGCGCCACGTCGAGACGCTGATGCTCGCCCCGAGCGTCGACCCGCGCGAGATCGCCGCGCGGCACGTGGCCGAGATACCGCGCGGGCTGCGGGCGCTGCTGCGGGTCATCGGCGGGCGCGACGCCTCCGGGTCGCAGCTCGCGAGCTATCTGATCTTCGAGGCCGGCTACACGCGCGCGCTCATCGAGCTCGGCTATCGCGATGCCATGGAGGCGCGCGGCGCGCTCATGGCCTTCATGAGCGGTGCACGGCTGCCGGCGGTGCTGACCGCAGCCAGTGTTGCGCAGGCGACCTGAGCCCCCGACAATCTGCGGCATGCTGTTCACCGACGCCCAGCGCCTGCTGCAGCAGCTCCTCGCGCCCCTCACGCTCGATGAGTTCCTCGACAAGACCCTGAGCGGCGGCTTTCAACGGGTACCGGGCGGGGCCGACGCGCCGCGCACGACGCTCCTCGGCCCGGACCCGCGCGCGGTGCTGCGGGCGGCCTTTCAGCTGGCACCCAAGCTCACCTTCCATTCGGCGAACCCGCTGGGTCCCCCGCCATCCCTCGCGGCGGTACGCGATGCGGCCGACTTCGGCGCGCGCCTCGCTGAGTTCCATGCGCGCAACTACTCGGTGCGTTTTCCGGAGCTGCGCCCGTTGTGGCCGGAGCTCGACCGGCTGGCGCGCGCGCTCGAGCTCATGCTGCATCAGCCGGTGACGACCTCGGCGTTCTGGAGCATGAGCGGCATGCGCGCGCCGGTGCACTACGACGACCATGACCTCATCGTCGTGCAGCTGCTGGGAGAGAAGCGCTGGTACGTGGCCAACAGCTCCGAGCTTCCCAACACCTGGAGGGGCATCCCGCCCGAAAGGGAAGAGCTCGGAGCTCATACGACCTTCGACGTGAGCCCCGGGGACCTCGTGTATCTGCCGCGCGGCACGCTGCACAGCGTCGACTCCACCGCCGAGTCGCTGCACCTCTCGATCGGCTTCACCCCGCTCACGGTGCGGGAGGCGCTGATTGCCGCGCTCGATCAGCTCTCGGACGTCGATCGGGCGCTGCGCACCACGGTGGGCGGGCGCCTCGCCTACCACGTGCGGGGTGTGGGACTCGAGCGGCTTGCGGGGCCGGTGCTGGACGGCCTCGAGCGGCTGCGCGAGGCGTGCCGCACGCCGGGGTTCCTGGCCGCGGCGCTGCAGCGGCGCTCATCGCGCGTGGTGGCGAGCCTCGCGGCGCTGCCGGCGGCGGTGCAGCCCTCTGCCGCGCTCGCTCTGGACTCCGAGCTCACGCACAGCGAGGTGGCGTTCTGCCATCTGACCGCCAATGCCGAAAAGATCGATTTCAGTCATCCGGGCGGGCACCTCTACATCCACCGCGGTACGGAGCAGGCGCTGCTGCACATGGTGAATACGCCGCGTTTCAGGGTGCGGGACGTTCCGGGCGAGATCGGCGACGAGGTGCGGCTCTCGCTGGCGCAGAAGCTGGTGGAGATCGGCTTCCTGAGGCCTGTGTAAGATCAGCCGGCCGCCGCGCGCGGCCGCGCCCGGAACATGGCGGTGTCGGGCAGGCCGCAGTGGCGCGCGGTGACGTTGGGAAACTCGCCGGCGAAGTCCTCGACCAGGCGCTCGACGATATAGACCGAGCGGTGCTGTCCGCCGGTACAGCCGACCGCGACGGTGAGGTAACCGCGGTTGCTCGCCTGGTATTCGGGCACGCGCGCGCGCACGAAGCGGGCGATGTCCGCGAGCAGCTTCGCCACGTGCGTATGCGTCTCGAGGAAGCGCATCACCTCGGGGTCGCGCCCCGTGAGGTTGCGCAGCCCCGGCTCCCAGTAGGGGTTCGGCAGCGCGCGCGCGTCGAACACGAAATCCGCATCCCCCGGAATGCCGTCCCTGAAGCCGAACGACTCGAAGGTGATCGAGAGGCGGTCGGCGGCGCGCTGCTCGATGCGCTGGTGGATGATGTCGCGCAGCCCGTGCACGCCCATGCGCGAGGTGTCGATCACCAGATCCGCCGCCGATACCACCGGCTCGAGCAGCCGGCGCTCGAGGGTCATCGCCTCGCGCAGGCTCACGTCGCTGCGGCTCAGGGGATGACGGCGCCGGGTCTCGGCGAAGCGCCGCAGCAGCTCGTCCTCGCCGGCGGTGAGGAAGATCACCTCGACCTCGAGGCCGCTGCGCTTGAGCTCATCGACCAGCTGCGGAACGCTGGCGATCTCGGCCGCGGTGTTGCGTGCATCGAGCCCGATCGCGATGCGCTCATAGGTGGGCGCGGGGCTGCGCACGCTGTAGGAGATGAAAGGCTTGAGCAGCGCCGCGGGGATATTGTCCATGCAGTAGAACCCCAGATCCTCGAGCATGTGCAGGGCCACGCTCTTGCCGGAGCCGGACAGGCCGCTCAGGATGACGATGCGCACGGGGGTATGTTCATCCACCTCCGCGCCTGCCGCAAGCGCGGCGCTGCAGGGCTCAGGCGCGCGGCGGGCGCACCGGGCGTGCTACGCGCGTGCTGGCGCGCTTTTCCTTGTGCTTCTTGATGGAGCGGTCGAGCTTGTCGGCCAGCAGGTCGATGGCGGCGTACATGTCCTCCTCGGTCGCATGGGCGTGGATGGCATTGCCGCTCACGTGCAGGGTCGCCTCGGCCTTCTGTCGCAGCTTCTCCACCGTCAGCACACAGTGCACGTCGATGACGCGGTCGAAATGCCGGTCGATACGCTGCAGTTTCTTGGCGACATAGCCGCGCAGCGACGCTGTGACTTCGACGTGGTGCCCGGTGACGTTGAGCTGCATGATCCGTCTCCTTTGCGTTTGCTGCCGATCGTAATCAGTGCCCGAGCTCACAGCTGATGCGTGCCGGCGCGCCGCCGCTCGCCCGAGGCGGGGATCCCCATGGCCTCGCGGTACTTGGCGACGGTGCGGCGTGCCACGGAGATGCCCTCACCCGACAGGAGCTGCGCGATGCGGCCGTCGTTCAGCGGGTTCTCCGGATCCTCGTCCTTGACGAGCTTGCGGATCTTGGCGCGGATGGCGGTCGAGGAAGTGCCGGAGCCATCGGCTCCCTCGACCTGGCTCGAGAAGAAATAGCGCAGCTCGAACACGCCGCGCGGGGTGTGCATGTACTTGCCCGAGGTCACGCGCGAGATGGTGGACTCGTGCATCGCAACCGCCTCGGCGATGTCCCGCAGGATCATCGGGCGCATGTGCTCATCGCCGTGCTCGAGGAAGGCGGTCTGGCGCTCGACGATCGAGCGGGCCACCTTGATGAGCGTGTCGTTGCGGATCTCGAGGCTCTTCAGCAGCCAGCGCGCCTCCTGCAGCTGGGCGCGCATGCTGGCGTGACTGGCGGCGCGCCCGATGAGATTGGCGTAGCCCTGGTTGAGGCGCACCCGCGGGAGCGTCGCCGGGTTGATCTCGACGCCCCAGCCGTGGTCGGTACGGCGCACGAACACGTCGGGAACGACGTACTGGGCGTTGCCCGCGCTCACGGTCGAGCCCGGGCGCGGGTGGCACGAGCGCACCAGCGCCAGCGCGCTGGCGATCTCCTCCTCGCTGGTGCGCAGCTCGCGCTTCAGCAGCGACAGCTCGCGGTCGGCGACCAGCTCGAGATGCTGGCGCGCGATCTTGACGGCGGTGTGGAAGCCGGGGGTAGCCGGATCGATCTGCCGCAGCTGCAGCTCGATGCACTCGCCGACCGAGCGCGCGCCCACCCCCGCGGGGTCGAGCGCCTGCACCATCTCGAGCACCGCCTGGACCTCCTCGGCCGCGCACTCGACCTCGGGGCGCAGCGTCTGCGCGATCTCCTCGAGCGACTCGGTGAGGTAGCCGTCGTCGCTGATCGCGTCCACGATCGTGCTCGCGATCGCGAGCTCCCGCGGGGCGAGACGCGCCAGCTCGAGCTGCCATAGGAGATGATCCTGCAGCGACTCCCCGGCCGCGTCGGCGTATTCCTGCTGGCGGTCCTCGTCGTCGCCGCTCCAGGGTGTGTCCGCCGGCCCCGTGTTCTGCTGGCTCCACGGCTCGTCCAGTACTTCGACGGTGCTCTCCCGCGCGCTCTCACGCGGGGGAGGAGGCTCGGCTATGGCGACGACCTCGAACGTGCCCGTGCTCTCGCTCTCCTCGAGAGGCTCGAGCATCACGTTCTTCTCGAGGAGCTCGCGGATATGCGCCTGCAGCTCGAGCGCCGGCAGCTGGAGCAGCCGGATGGCCTGCTGCAGCTGAGGCGTCATGGTCAGTTGCTGACCAAGCTTCAGCTGCAGTGAGGGTTTCAGCATGGTGGCTTACGGGGGGGCGGGGCGTCCTGGCCCTCGAGTCCTATTTCGTAACTAATTGAAAGTCAAAATTATTTACGTCTGGGTCGCGACAGCAGCCTCAGAGCCGGAACGTCTCGCCCAAGTACACCTCACGCACTTGGCTGTTGGCAAGGACTTCTTCGGCACTTCCGGATGCAATGACCGTGCCCTGATTGACGATGTACGCACGGCTGCACACGCCGAGGGTCTCGCGAACATTATGGTCAGTGATCAGCACGCCGATGCCGCGCTGCGTGAGCTCGCGGATGATGCGCTGGATGTCGAGCACCGAGAGCGGGTCGACGCCGGCAAAGGGCTCATCGAGCAGCATGAAGCGCGGCTCGGCGGCGAGCGCGCGCGCAATCTCCACCCGCCGCCGCTCGCCGCCGGAGAGCGACACGCCGAGGGTGCGCCGCACGTGCCCGATCCGCAGCTCCTCGAGCAGCTGCTCGAGGCGCTCCTCGCGCGCCGCGCGCTCGAGGTCCGCGCGCGTCTCGAGGATGGCGAGCACGTTGTCCTCGACCGAGAGCTTGCGGAAGATCGACGCCTCCTGCGGCAGGTAGCCGAGCCCGAGCTGCGCGCGGCGGTGCATCGGCAGGAGCGTGACGTCGGTGTCGCCGAGCTGAATGCGCCCGGCGTCACAGGGCACGAGCCCGACGATCATGTAGAAGGCAGTGGTCTTGCCGGCGCCGTTGGGCCCGAGGAGGCCCACGACCTCGCCGTTGGCGAGCTCGAGCGACAGATCGCGTACCACGGCGCGGGACTTGTAGCTCTTCGCCAGGCCCGTGGCCCGAAGGAGCGTCATGACTTCGGCGGGGAGTCCGGCGGCGGGACCGGCGGCTTCGGCGCGGGCTTCGCCGGCTCCGTCTCGGGCTTTGCCGGCTCGGGCTTGCCCGGGTGCGGCGCGATGCTGATGTGGACGCGCTGATCGGTGTCGGCTGCTCCCCCGGTCGAGGCGGCCGCCTGCACCCGCTGCTCGCGGATGTTGTAGACGAGCAGGGGACCTGAGATCTCGTTCTGCCCGTCCGAGAGCCAGGCCTCGTCGGTGAGGCGCACGGTGCCGTCGTTCACGTCGTAGAAGATCTGGTCCGCGTGACCGCGCGCTACGGAGTTGGCGCGCTTCTGCTCGAACTCGGCCGGCTTGCCGGTGATCGTGGCGCGCGCGATGTGACCGTCCTTGAACTCGACGACCGCCTGGTCGGAGCGCAGGCTGCCGCGCTGCTCGGCGTCGATGTGCACGTTGCCCTCGAAGTTCCAGCGGCTGCTCGCGAAGTTGAGTCCGGTCGCACGCGCGTGCTCGGCCGAGACGCGCATGTCGCCCTGGGAGATGACGACGTCCTTGAACACCACGGTATTGCTCTTGTAGTCGACTTCCGAGGAGGCGGCGTCGACCTGCACGGGCAAGCCACTGAAGTCGGGCAGCGCCGCCGACGCCGGGAGGGCCGTCGCCGTCAGCAGCCCGAGGCCGAGCAGGCACAGGGCCGAGTTACGGCTTATACGAGCCATGTACGGCGGATTCTAGCTGCACTTGACCCTCCTTCAAGCGCGCCACCAGCCCGTGGGCCTCGAGCTGGCGGCCCGACATGGTGAGCGTCACCGGCTCGGAGGTGCTCGCGACCTGTGCGCGCGTGTCGAAGGCCAGGTGCTCGGTGGTGATCTCGGCCCGATCCTCCGTTCCGGGGAGGAGCCCGGAGAGGTGCACGTTGCCGTCGAGCTGTACGACGCCGGTGTCCTGGCCGAGCTCACCGCGTTCGGCGCGCGCCGTCCACTGCTCCCCGCCGGTGGCGCGAAAGCCCATCTGCACCTGCGTCATCCGGACCGTGGCGTCGTCGGGTCGCTGGCTGATGCGCGCGGCATCGAGGGAGTAGAGCGGCTGACCGTCCGCGCCCGTCTGCACCAAGCGGGCGTTGAGCGCCGCATATCCGGCGTCGTGGACCGGCGCACCGCTCGCACTCGGCGCGGCGGCTTCGCGGCTTCCTCCCGACAGCACGACGAGGCCCACGACCAGTGCCACCACCGCCAGCACTGCCATCAGGCGGTAGATCACCGCGGGCGCCTCACGCGTGCGGGCCGCGCCAGCAGCAGGTCGCACACCTCGCGTACCGCACCGCGGCCGCCGCGCTCGCGGGTGACGACCCCCGCCGCGCGCCGCACCTGCGGGTGCGCATCCGCGACCGCAAAGCTGAGCGCGACCGCCTTCATGAGCGCGAGGTCCGGCAGGTCATCTCCCACACAGGCACAGGCACTGTGCGTGAGGTTGAGCCGCGCGCGCAGCCGCTCGAACACGGCGAGCTTGTCGGCGACACCCTGGTGGACGTGCCGGACCCTGAGCTCGCGACAGCGGGCGCTGACGGCAGCGGAGCGCCGGCCGGAGATCACGGCAACCTCGACGCCGGCGCGTCGCAGGGCAACCAGCCCGTAGCCGTCGCGCACGTCGAACACCTTGAGCGCCTCGCCACGTGGTCCGAAGTACAGGCGCCCGTCCGTCAGCACTCCGTCCACGTCGAGCACCAACAGCCGAATGGCGTGCCTCGTGCGCACTCCCGCGCGCCTCACATGACGCGCGCGCGGAACAGGTCGTGCACGTTGAGCGCCCCGACCAGGCGGCCGGCCGAGTCCGCCACCGGGAGCGCGGTGATGCGATACAGCTCCATGAGATGCACGGCCTCGGCGGCCAGCTCCCGCGGCCCGATGGTCTTCGGTCGCGGCGTCATGACCGCACCCATGGTGGTGGCGTGCACGTCGATGCGCGACTCGAGCGTGCGGCGCAGATCGCCGTCGGTGAAGACGCCGAGGATCCGCTCGTCGGCGTCGACCACGACGGCGAGTCCCAGACCCTTGGCCGACATCTCGAGCAGCCCCGCGCTCAAGGGTGCCGTGGGCAGTACCCGCGGCAGGGCCGCTCCGGTGCGCATCAGATCCTCGACGTGCAGCAGCAGCTGGCGGCCGAGGGCGCCTCCCGGGTGCGAGCGGGCGAAGTCCTGGGCGGTGAAGCCGCGCGCCTCGAGCACCGCGACCGCGAGCGCATCTCCCAGGGCGAGGGTGACGGTAGTGCTCGCCGTCGGCGCGAGGTTGAGCGGACAGGCCTCTTCCTCCACCGCCGCATCGAGCGCGACCGTTGCGGCCTGCGCGAGCGTGGAGTCGGCTTTTCCGGTCATGACGATGAGCGGCACGCCGAGGCGCTTGAGCGCCGGCAGCAGCGCGACGACCTCGGGTGTCTCCCCGGAGTTCGACAGCGCGAGCACGACGTCGTTGCGGGTGATCATGCCGAGGTCGCCGTGGCCGGCCTCGGCGGGATGGAGGAAGAAGGCCGGAGTGCCGGTACTTGCGAGCGTTGCAGCGATCTTGCCGGCGATGTGTCCGGACTTGCCCATGCCGGTGACCACGACCCGGCCATGACAGGCGAGGCACAGGCGGCAGGCCCGCGCGAACGCCGCGCCGATACGGGCGCCGAGCGCTCCGAGCGCCCGTGTCTCGATAGCCAGGGCGCGCTGCGCGGAGGCGATCAACGGTTCGTCGTCGGAGTCTCTCGGGGCGTTCTGGCCGGCAGGGCGCGCCTTCATGCGCCTCATTATAGGCGCGTGCGCGCCGCGCCCATGTAATATCCCGACCATGGACCCCGAAGAGGTCGCGCGGCTGATCCGCGCGGGGCTGCCCGGCGCCGAGGTCGAAGTGCAGTCCGACGACCGGACCCACTTCGCCGCACGCGTGATCGCACGCGAGTTCGCGCCACTGCGCACCCTGGCGCGCCATCAGCTCGTCTACCGGGCGCTCGGCGAGCTCGTCGGGCGCCAGATCCACGCGCTGTCGATCGAGGCGCTCACCCCCGAAGAAGCGCGACGGAACTGACATGGACAAGCTGCAGATTCAGGGTGGTACCGCTCTCGAGGGCGAGGTGCGCATCTCCGGCGCCAAGAACGCCACGCTGCCGATTCTCGCCGGGGCGTTGCTCGCGGACGATCCGGTAGTGGTCGCGAACGTTCCGCACCTGAAGGACGTCACCACCACGGTCGAGCTCCTCGGGCGGATGGGCGCCACGGTCACCATCGACGAGCGCATGCGGATCGAGGTCGACGGCTCGACGGTGCGCGAGTGCTTCGCCCCCTACGACCTGGTGAAGACCATGCGCGCCTCGATTCTGGTCCTCGGGCCGCTGGTGGCGCGCTACGGGCGCGCCGACGTGTCGCTGCCCGGCGGCTGCGCCATCGGCGCGCGTCCGGTGAACATCCACGTGGCGGGGCTGCAGGCCATGGGCGCCGACATCACCATCGAAGGCGGGTACATCCGCGCGCGCGCCTCGCGCCTCAAGGGCGCGCGTCTGGTGCTCGACACCGTGACGGTGACCGGGACCGAGAACCTGATGATGGCCGCGACGCTCGCCGACGGAGAGACGGTGATCGAGAACGCGGCGCGCGAGCCCGAGGTCGTCGACCTGGCCAATTTTCTCACCGCCATGGGGGCGCGCATCCAGGGAGCGGGCACCGACAAGATCGTGGTCCATGGAGTCGAGCGGCTGCGCGGCACGACCTACGAAGTGCTGCCGGACCGCATCGAGACCGGCACCTACCTGGTCGCGGGCGCCATCACGCGCGGCCGCGTGCGCGTCAAGAGCACCCGCCCCGATAATCTCGACGCGGTGCTCGCCAAACTCGAGGAGGCGGGCGCGAAGCTCGGCGTCGGCGACAACTGGATCGAGGTGGACATGCGCGGCCGCGAGCTCAAGGCGGTTGACGTGCGCACCGCGCCGTACCCGGCCTTTCCGACCGACATGCAGGCGCAGTTCGCCGCGCTCAACACCGTGGCCAACGGCGTCGGTACCATTACCGAGACCATCTTCGAGAACCGCTTCATGCACATGCTGGAAATGCGCCGCATGGGAGCGGAGATCCGCCTCGAGGGCAACACGGCCATCATCCACGGCGTGCGCAAGCTCACCGCCGCGCCGGTCATGGCGACCGACCTGCGCGCCTCGGCGAGCCTGGTGCTCGCCGGGCTCGTGGCCGAGGGCCGCACCGATGTCGAGCGCATCTATCACATCGATCGCGGCTACGAGGCGATCGAGGAGAAGCTGGCGCAGCTCGGCGCGCAGATCCGTCGCGTACCGAACTGAGGAGCTCCAATGCAGATCGGGATGATCGGGCTCGGGCGCATGGGCGCCAACATGGTGCGCCGGCTGACGCAGGGCGGGCACACCTGTGTAGTGTACGACCGGTCCGCCGCGGCGGTCTCGGCCGCGGTCGCGGGCGGCGCCAGCGGTGCGGGCTCGCTCGCGGAGCTGACGCGCTCGCTCGCGGCGCCACGCGCGGTCTGGATCATGGTACCCGCGGCCGCGGTGGATGCCGTGATCGCGGACCTGCGTCCGCTGCTCGAGCGCGGGGATGCGTTGATCGACGGCGGCAATTCCAACTACCAGGACGACATCCGGCGCGCCGCCGAGCTGCGCGCCGCCGGGATCCACTATCTCGACGTCGGTACCAGCGGCGGGGTGCTCGGGCTCGAGGAAGGCTACTGCCTGATGATCGGCGGCGAGGCAGAGGCGGTTGCGCGGCTCGAGCCCGTGTTTGCGACGCTCGCGCCCGGCGGGCGGCTCGCTGCGGGCGCCGCCGCCGGACGTGCGGCCGGGCTCGCGGCCGCCGGGCTCGGCTACCTCCATTGCGGTCCGCACGGCGCCGGCCATTTCGTCAAGATGGTCCACAACGGCATCGAGTACGGGCTGATGGCCGCTTATGCCGAGGGCCTCAACCTGCTCGCGCACGCCGATGCGGGACTCGAGGCCGCGGCGGCGGACGCGGAGACCGCGCCGCTCGCCAACCCGGGCTTCTATCAATACCGGCTCGACATCGCGGCGATTGCCGAGGTCTGGCGTCACGGCAGCATCGTCGCTTCGCGCCTGCTCGACCTGACGGCGGCAGCGCTGGCCCGCGACCCGCGCCTCGAGGGCTTCTCCGGTCGGGTCGCCGACTCGGGCGAGGGCCGCTGGACGGTGCAGGCGGCGATCGACGTGGGCGTCCCGGCCAGCGTGCTGAGCGCGGCGCTGTACGCGCGCTTCGAGTCGCGCGGCCGCGGTGAGTTCGCCGACAAGGTGCTGTCGGCGATGCGCCTCGGCTTCGGCGGTCATCTCGAGAGCCGCGGCTGAGCGCGGGACTGACTGGAGCCGCCATGGAACGCCGTGACTGCGATGCCGTCGTGCTGTTCGGTGCGACCGGCGACCTGTGCTACCGCAAGATCTACCCGGCGCTCTATAACCTGGTGCGTCGCGGCACCCTCGACGTGCCGGTCATCGGCGTGGCGCGGCAGGGCTGGCGCCTCGAGCAGTTCGCGGCGCGGGTGCGCGAGAGCCTCGCAGCTTTCGTGCCGGCGGCCGAGGAGGCGGTGCGGGACAAGCTGCTCGGTCTGCTGCGCTACGTGGATGGGGACTACAACGCGCGCTCCACCTTCGATGCGTTGCGCACGGCGCTCGGTGCCGCACGGCGTCCGCTGCACTATCTGGCGATCCCACCCAGCATGTTCGCGGTCGTGGCCGGGCACCTGAGCGCCTCGACCTGTGCTGAGGGAGCGCGCATCGTGGTGGAGAAGCCCTTCGGGCGCGATCTGGCCTCGGCGCGTGCGCTCAATCGGACGCTGCACGAGCACTTCGCGGAGTCCAGCATCTTCCGCATCGATCACTATCTCGGCAAGGAGGCGGTGCAGAACATCCTCTACTTCCGCTTCGCCAACTCCTTCCTCGAGCCGATCCTGAACCGCAACTTCGTCGCGAGCGTGCAGATCACGATGGCCGAGACCCTCGGCGTCGCCGGTCGCGGCCGCTTCTACGAGGAGGCCGGCGCGATCCGCGACGTGATGCAGAACCATCTCATGCAGATCGTGGCCCTGCTCGCCATGGAGCCGCCGGTCAACACCGAGGGCGAGTCGCTGCGCGACGAGAAGGTCAAGGTGCTGCGGGCCATCCGCCCGGCGAATCCCGCGGAGCTGGTGCGCGGGCAGTTTGCCGGTTATCGCCGCGAGCCCGGCGTTGCGCCCGATTCGCGCGTCGAGACCTACGCGGCGCTCACGCTGCACATCGATTCGTGGCGCTGGAGCGGCGTGCCGTTCTACATGCGCGCCGGCAAGCGCCTGCCGGTCACGGCCACCGAGGTGGTGGTCGAGCTGCGTCCGCCGCCGGCGCTGGTGTTCGGAGAGCTCGGGCCCGAGCAGCCGAACCACCTGCGCTTTCGCTTAGGTCCCGACGTGGCGATCGCGCTCGGGGCGCATTCGAAAAAGCCCGGCCCCGTCATGACCGGCAGCGACGTCGAGCTCTACGTGGCGCAGCAGCAGGGCGAGGACCTGGACCCGTATGCGGTGCTGATCGGCTCCGCGATGATCGGCGACACCGCTAACTTCGCGCGTGAGGACGAGGTCGAGGCGGCGTGGGCCATCGTCGATCCGCTGCTCGCGAGCCCCTCGCTCCCGATCGAGTACGCGCCGGCGAGCTGGGGGCCGGCCGAGGCCGAGCAGCTGCTCAAGGGACCGTGCGGCTGGCACAACCCGGGAGCGAAGCCGCAGGACTGGCAGCGCTCGTGCGGCCGCGGCGCCGCCACCTGAATCAGCGCGAGCGCCCTTCCTCCGCCAGCTCGCCGAGCGAGCGCTTGAGCGGCCCGAGCCACGGCTCGAAGTTGCGCCACTCCTCGACGCTCGCCGAATAGAGCGGCCGGCGCACCTGCTCGGAGCTCGCCGTCTGCACCACGCGCCGCGTCTCGTGGAAGCGCAGGCACTGCTCCTCGAAGGCCAGGCCGCAGTAGTCGAGCAGCCGACGCACCTCGCTCTCGAAATTGGCGATCAGGTCCTCGTAGTTGACACGGAGGACACGTCCGGGCAGCACCGCATCGAAGTGCGCCATCAGCGCGACGTAGTCACGGTAGTAGCGCCCGAGGTCCTCCAGGCTGTAGGAGAACCACACGCCCGACTGGAAGTGCTGCTTGAAGTTCGAGAAGCAGCAGGCGAGCGGCGCGCGCCGGGCGTCGATGATGCGCGCGTTGGGCAGGATCAGATGAATCAGGCCGACGTCGAGGAAATTGTTGCCCATCTTGTCGATGAAGTGCGCGCGCCCGAGGAGACGATGCGGCCGCGTCTGCCTCAAGTAGCGCTCGCCGAGCGCGCGAAGCTCCGCGGCGCCGAGGCGCGCCACGGACTGCGGGTAGACGGGCGCGGCGTCCCACACACCGAGCTCGCGCGCGAAGGCCGGGATGTCCGGCAGCTCGCGCGTCCCCTCGACCTGCGAATGGCTGGCCAGAATCTGCTCGATGAGCGTCGAGCCCGCGCGCGGCAGGCCGACGACGAAGATCGGCTCGCCCGAGGGGTCGCCTGCGCCGGCACGGGCGGCGAAGAACTCGCGCGTGAAGAGCGCGCGGGTGCGCTCGATGAGCTCGGTGGTGCGTGCCGGGTCGTACTGCACCGCCGCGCGCCGCAGGGCGTTGCCGCGCGCGTAGTGCTCGAAGGAAGTGGCGAAGTCGCCGGCCGACTCGAGCGCATTGCCGAGCGAGAACTCGAGGTGCCAGCGGTCCTCGTCCGCGAGGTCGGCGCGCGCGAGCTGCGCCCGCATCGCGGCGACGTCGGCCGCCGTGAAGCGGAAAACCTTGAGGTTGGCGAGACTGAACCAGGCTTCGCCGAACCCCGGGCTGAGCTCGGCGGCCTTGCGATAGGCCGCGATCGCCTCGTCGGTCCGCCCCGCCGAGCGCAGTGCGTGGCCGTAGTACATCCACCCGACCGGGTTGTCCGGGAACTCGACGACCAGGTCGGCGAGGATCGAGAGCGAGCGCTCGCTCTGGCCGAGCAGGCTGAGCGCTGCGGCCTTGAGCGCCCGGTAGGCGAGATTGGCCGGCTCGAGCGCGAGCAGCCGCTCGAGCAGCGGCAGCATCGGCTCGGCCCTCTGCTGGGTGTGCAGCATCTCGGCGAGATCGAAGCGCGCGCGACTGTATCCGGGCGCGAGCTCGAGGCACTGCGCGAGCAGGCGTTGCGCTGCGGCGAAGTCCTCGCGCTTGACCGCGACCTGCGCCAGGAGGCGCAGTGCCGCGACGTCACCCGGGTAACGCTCGAGCTCCGCGCGCAGCAGCGCGCTTGCGTGGTCGAGCCGCTCCTGCGCGATCGCTGCGGCCGCCTCACCGAAGCGGCCGTCCTGGCCGCTGAGGGCGGAAAAGCGCGCGTACGCGACATCGCACTCGCGCCACTCCCCGCGCGAGGCGTGCAGGCTCGAGAGCTCGCGCCAGGCCTCGGCGAGATCGGGCGCGAGCTCGAGGGCGCGGGTCAGGGCGCCGAAGGCCTCGGTGAGCTTCCCCTGCGCGAGCAACGCGCGGCCGAGCTCGAGTTGCACCGCCGCCGAGGCGGGCTCGGTCGAGGCCAGCTCGGTGAAGGCGGCTGCGGCCGAGTGGGTATCGCCGCTGCGGCGGCGGGCGGCGCCGAGCAGCATTACGGCGGCCGGATGCCCCGGATGCTCTCTGACGAGCTCCTGCGCCGCGCGCAGGGCGGCAACCGGGTCGCTTTCCAGGAGTGCGGCGATCCGGATGAGCGCTATGTCCAATGCACCACTCTCGGGCAATGATCTCTCCGTGCGCGGATCTGCCACGCTAGAATTCACGTGCGCGCATTAACGCACAGGGGATGCTTTTGACCAACGCCAATGCTACGCCCGCGGATAACGCCGCCGTCCTCTCGATGATCCAGGCTTCCCGGGCGGCGGGCGCCGCCGGCCGGCGCGCCGAGGCGGAGCAGCTCCTCGCGCGGGTTGCGCAGCTCGCGCCCAGCCACCCGGCGGTGCTGAACGAGCTCGGGCTCACGATGATGCAGCGGGGCGAGCCGGCAAGCGCGCGCGAGCTGTTCGAGCGCGCAACCCGCGCCGACCCCGGGCACCCGTCGCTGTGGTCGAACCTCGCGGCGAGCCTGCACGCCCTCAAGGCGCCCGAGGAGCTCGAGGCGATCGAGCGGGCGCTGGCGCTCGAGCCGCGCCACCTCGCCTCGCTCCTGCAGAAAGGCACCTACATCGAGGAGCGGGGCGATGCGCGCAGCGCCGCGCGTGTCTACCGCAATGCGCTCGCCACCATCCGCCCCGGTGAGACGCCTCCGGAGTCCGTCGGCGAGGTGCTGCGGCACGCGCGCGAGGTGATCGCGCGGGACGAGGCCGCGCTCGGTGCCGCCCTCGAGGAGAAGCTCGCCGGCCTGCGCGCCCGGCACGGTGGCGGGAGCTTCCGGCGGGTCGACCGCTGCGTCGAGCTCCTCACCGGCAAGCGCAACCGCTTCAGCTCGCAGCCGACCTTCATGTACTTCCCGGAAATTCCCGACGTGGAGTTCTTCGAGCGCGGCGACTTTCCCTGGCTGGATGCGGTCGAGGCTGCCAGCGACGATATCCGCGCCGAGCTGCTCTCGGTGCTCATCTCGGACCGCGAGGGGCTCGAGCCCTACGTGGCCCACCCCGAAGGGATTCCGCTCGATCAGTGGAAGGAGCTCAACAAGTCGCGCCGCTGGAGCGCCTATTTTCTCTGGAACCAGAGCGTGCCGCAGCCGGCCCACATGGCGCGCTGCCCGCGCACCGTCGAGGTCCTGAAGAAAGTGCCGCAGGTCGAGATCGAGCGGCGCGCCCCGACCGCCTACTTCTCGATCCTCGCGCCCGGCACGCGCATTCCGCCCCACACCGGCGTCAGCAACACGCGCGCCATCGTGCACCTGCCGCTCATCGTGCCCGAGAAATGCGGCTTTCGCGTCGGCAGCCGCACGCGCGAGTGGATCCCCGGCAGGGCCTGGGTGTTCGATGACACCATCGAGCACGAGGCCTGGAATCTCTCGGACACCCCAAGGGCGATACTGATCTTCGACGTCTGGAACCCCTTCTTGAGCGCCGCGGAGCGCGCTATGGTCAAGGCTGCCACCGAGGTCGTCGTGAGCTACTACAACCTTCCGGACCAGGGGCCCGCATGAAGCGCCTGACGCTCGCTCGCGCCGTCGCCGCGGCCTGCGGCGCGATCGCCGCATCCCACGCCAGCGCCGCCCCGCCGGAGGATTTGAGCGCCTGCGGCGCGATCGCCGACCCCACCGAGCGCCTCGCCTGCTACGACCGGCTGGCCGGGCGCCCCGCCGCGCCTGCTCCGGCGCCTGCGAAGCCGGCGGGCGCTATGCCGCCGCCTGCGGCTCCGCCTCCCGTCGTCGCGGCGCCGGCTGCGGCCCCGCCCCCGGCGCCTGCGGCGGCAGCACCGGCATCGTCCGCGAAGCCCGCAGCGGGAGCCGCGGCGGCCACGTCCTTCGGCTCCTATTCGGCCGAGCACCCGACGGCGCCCCAGCTCCCTCAGACGCTGAGCGCTCGCGTCACCGCGCTGGGCAAGACCATCGACGGCCGGCCGACCGTCACGCTCGAGGGAGGAGCTCTCTGGCTGCTCGATGAGGTCGATCCGCTGCTCGCGGTCGGCGACACGGTGACGATCAGCCGGGGAGCGTTCAACTCCTTCCTGCTCGAGACGTCGACCAGGCGGCTGCACCACGTGCGCCGCATCTCCTAGCCCGTCTTCTTCGACCGCGCAAAAAAAACGGCGGACCCTCGTGGGTCCGCCGTTTCAGCTCAGCTCAGGATCCTTAGAACTTCGCCTGCAGCTCGAAGAACCAGTACCGTCCCATGGCGTCGTACAGGCCCGGGAAGGTATTGCCGTTGCAGTTCGCACCGGCGGGGCTGGACGTCGAGCAGTCGCTACCGAC
>Ga0335085_10002072_pt1 | contig 38960 bp, 27 predicted proteins | sample Lox_Sample_45_FD_206712 | JGI IMG/M metagenome (GOLD analysis project Ga0335085, IMG submission 206712) | Soil microbial communities from Loxahatchee National Wildlife Refuge, Florida, United States - Lox_Sample_4.5 | ecosystem: Environmental > Terrestrial > Soil > Wetlands | place: USA...
GATCTCGGGGTTTACGCTGCTCCACTGCTTCTGCTCGATCGCCTCGCGCACGGCGGGCAGAGTTTTCACGGCGTATCCGGTGTAGAAGCCGGGCGCGTAGACATAGTGGCGGTACCAGGGTCGCCCGGGCAGTCCCTCCGCCCGTGTCAGCGCGGGCTCGATTCCTCGCAGAGCGGCGTTGACCTTCGCGACGCGCTCGCGGTCCGAGAGGAGGCCGGGACCGGCCGCGGCGAGAGCACCCTCGTAATCCCGGGCGGCTCGGGCGAGCGCCGCGGAGGCGTTTTCGAGAGGGGCGAAATCGAAATACGGTGGCGGCTCGAGCTTCTTCGGGGCGACGAAGGGCTCGCGCGGATCGGCCACCGCTTCCGGAAGGCCCTCGTCGATTTCGCGGGCGAGCTCTTCGGCCGTCTCTCGCTGCTCCTTGGCGAGATCCCGGAGCTCCTTCACGTATCGCGCGACCGTATCGGCCAAGGCGCTCGGGTCGAAGGGGAGCAGATCCGCGTCGGCGAGTCTCAACACGGCCGTTCCGATCGTCTGCGACAGGGCACGGCCGTAGACGAAGTCCGTGTCGGCAAAGCGCGTGTACCAGGAGAAGTCGTCGTAGATCGAATGGTAGACGCCCTCCTCGCCCTCGCCGCCGTAGCCGAGGTTGAGTGACGCGATCCCCAGGTGCTGAAGAAACGGAGTGAAGTCGGAACCGGATCCGAGAGCCTCGATCCGGAGGGCGGTCCGTTCCCGAATCTCGCGCCGCTCCTCGGCCGTTTTCGCGTCCGCGATGCGCTTCAAGCGCAGACGCTCCGCGACCGAGATCTTCTTCTCGGGATCGGCGATCGCCGAGGCGACGTCGCTGACGAACGGCTCCAACGTGTGCGAGCCGCCGGCGAACAAGAACCCGCGGCCGTTCGCGTCGCTGTTGATGTAGACCACCGCCTTTCGGGAGAGCTCCTCGGCGTGCGTCTCCGCCCACTCGGTCGAGCCGAGCAGCCCCTCCTCTTCCCCGTCCCAGGCGCAGAGAAGTATGGTCCGCTTGGGCCGCCAGCCTTTCCGGAGCAGCTCTCCGAACGCCCTCGCTTCCTCCAGCAGCGGTGACATGCCGCTCGTGGGATCCTCCGAGCCGTTGACCCAGGCGTCGTGATGATTCCCGTGAATCACCCACTCGTCGGGCCACGTCGAGCCTTCGATGCGGGCGATGACGTCGTTGGCGGGGACGATCTTCCAGTCGAAGGAGACCTTCAGCCGCACCTTCGCCGGCCCGGGGCCGACGTGGTAGGTCAGGCCCAGCGCGCCGCGCCACTCGACCGGCGCCACCGGGCCTCCCAGCGCGGCGAGCAGCGGCCGCGCGTCGCCGTAGGAGATCGGCAGGACCGGGATCTTCGTCAGCGTGTGGGCATCCTTGAGGTCGAACTTCTCGGGCCTCTTCGTCGCGCCAACGCCCGGTGTGAGCGGGTCGCCCGAGTAGAGCGGCATGTCCTTGACGCTGCCGCGCTGCACGCCCTGCTCCGGGCGCAGCGCGCCCTTGGGATAGACGTCGCCGGCGAAGTAGCCGTCCTCATGCGGGTCGGAGTAGATGAGGCAGCCGACCGCGCCATGCTCCGCGGCCACCTTCGGCTTGATGCCTCGCCAGCTCGCGCCGTATCGGGCGATGACGATCTTGCCCCGGACGTCGACGCCGAGGCGCGCCAGCTTCTCGTAGTCGGCGGGCACGCCGAAGTTGACGTAGACGAGGGGGGCCGTCACGTCTCCGTCGATCGAGTACGCGTTGTAAGTGGGAAGCTGCTGCGCCGTCTGTCCCGAGGTGGGGTCGCCCGTCACGGGCGTCTCCGCGAGGGCCGCTCGGAACCGAACGGGCTCGAGCAGCTCGACGAGGCGCTCCTTGGGAGTCGAGAAGAGCACGTAGAAGGTCTCGATCGAAGCTTCGAGGCCGTACTCGCGAAACCGTTCGAGGATCCAGCGCGCGTTGCGCGCGTCGTAGGGGGATCCGAGATGGTGCGGCTCGGCCGAGAGCGAGCGGTTCGCCTCGCGGATTCGGCCGGGCTCGGGAACCTCCCGCAGGGTCCCTTCCCATTTTGCCGCGGTGACCGGACCTTCCCGAGAGAAAGCCGCGGGCGCGGCGAGAGAAATGCAGAACACGGAGACGGCGGCGAGACGCTTCGAGCGAGAATGCATCGGCGGAGGATAAATCAATTGCCTGCGCCGGCCGCCTCGAATAAAATGAAGGCGTTGACATGAGGAGCCGGCGGACGAGCCGCGCTCCGGACGTTTCGGAGGGCGGCTTCGTGAACGAGTTCGCTCCGAACGCAACGCGACGCGAGTCCTTCGGGCCTTCCGGCCCGACTCTTCTCGGGTTAGCGCAATGAGGCTCGTCTGGTCTCAGCCGTCCTCTGCGCAAGATCGCCGGCGCCACCCGCTGCTCGTTTCGGTGCTCCTCATCTTTCTGGGCGGGACGCTGGTGGGCTCGGGCGGAGGGCTCTCGACCGCTCCCAGGCCCCTCCGGGCCGCGGTGGCGAGCCTGCTCGCAGCCGGAGGCGTCCTCTTCTTGGGCGGAGCGGTGCTCGCAGTGCGCGGCACGCGTCGCCGGAGGACATCCCTTTCACTCGCCGAACCGCCCGATCCGGTGGAGGATCCGGCGGCCCGGCCCTACCGACAGGAGGAGCAGTGAACCGAGACAACGTGGTTTCCTTCGACGCCTTTGCCCGCGGCCGGTCGGCGCGCCGGGGAGCGGACGACAAGCTGCCCTTCGAGACGGAGGGACGGGTCGACGTGGAGTGCCCGCGCTGCGGGGCGGCGCTCTGCCTGGATGTGGATCAATTCTGTGTCGCGGCGGAAGTCTTCTGCGCCTGCTGCGAGGCGACGATTGCCTTCCGGGCCGAGGCGGTCGACGTCAACGGGGGGTGACGGTGCGCGCGGAGCCCGCGCTGCCATCGCGAGGAGCGAACCGGCGAGGGCTCCGCGGCCGATCGAGTCGGGATGTCTTGATCCGTCGGCCTTCAGGATGAGATGGATGCGACCCCCTACGGGGTCGCAAGAACGACTCGCCCCGTCCGTCCGTCGGCGAGTTCGATCCTGGTTCCGAAGGGCTCGGAGAGACGGATCAACCGATTCAGGATCTTGCGAGAGAGGTCGGCTCCCGCCAGCTGTGGCCTGCCTCTCTCTTGCCGAGGAAGGCCGAAGCCGAGCGAGATCGGGTGGAGTTCCACGGCCTCGAGCCGCTTTCCCTTCCAGCGCGTGACGGCGACCGCGGATTCCCAGACCTCCTCGTCGGCCGGATAGCCTCGGGACCCGCCCTGATCGTATCGATCGAAGAAGTCGTCGGGCCTGGCGGTCGGCGGCAGGTTCACGCTTTCATAGTCGTCGGCCGGCAGCTCCGCCACCGTCTCGTACTCGAAGAGGAAGTTGCCGAGGCTGTAGAAAATCGGGCGGCCCCGGTAGATCTCGACGCCGCGCAGAACGTGTGGACCCTGCCCGACGACGATGTCCGCGCCGGCGTCGATCATCGCGTGTGCGAAGGACGATAGAAAAGCCGGGGGAGCCTCGCGGCGGCCGGCCCACTCGTGGCAATGAATGGAGACGATCGTGTAGTCGGCAGCCGGGCTCGCCCGCCGCACTTCGGCCGCGATGGCTTCGAGGTCGGCCGGATCGGATTCCGTCCGCGTCTCCGGGCGCGGTCCAGGCGTCAGGCGCATGCCGCCCAGGTCCAAGGCCCCCTCGGCCGGAGGGTCGAGGTCCAACTCCCGCGCCACGCGGCGCAGCGTTTCGAGCTCCTCCGGCGGTACGACATAGGTCGTTCGGATGCGCAGCGGGTTGACGCCCGGCCGCGCGGGAATCCGCCCGCGCGGGTTTCCGGCCCTCGCGAAGTCCGAGAAGGTCGACGTGACCGAGACGAGCGCAACGGTTCCCGTCGGGCCATGGAAGAGCGCGGCGCGACGCGCTTGCGCGAGGCTCTCTCCCACGCCGGCCTGGGCGATTCCCGCCGCGGCGACGTGGCGCGTGGTCTCCTCCATCCCGGTCGAGCCGTAGTCCGAGGCGTGGTTGTTGGCCCGGGCGACCAGGTCGAAGCCGGCCCAGGCCAGCTCCCGGGCGAGCCTTGGATCCGACCGGAGAGACGGCTTGGACGGCATCGCGGGCCCCTCGAAGTCGTGAAACAGGGTCTCGAGATTCGTAAACGCGGCGTCGGCGCCCCGCAGCAGATCGAGCAACGCGAGGAAATCGGGCTCCGAGCGGCCGGACAGCGGGCGCGTCAGGATGGTGTCGCCGGCAAGCGCGATCGAATAGCGGTCCGGCGGCCGGGCCGTTCTCGCCTCCCGAGGGTTCGCGGCGGAGAGGGTCGACAGCGCGGTCGCCGCAAGCGCCGCGGCGGCGATCGCACTGCGCGTGGCTCGATCGCCGAAGGCTCGCGTGCTCAGAAGCGGCGCGGTTTGTGAGGGTTGTCGAGGGAGATCGAGAGCGCCGTCGCTTCGTTGCCGGGCGGCGCGCCGGCGGGGCGTGCGGCTTCGAAGAGGAAGGTCACGGGCGCGGAGTCGGCGGTGCCTGGCCATTGGAGCACTGCGGCCACGGGATACTTCTCGCGGTCCGCGGCGGCGCGCTCGGCCTGCCCCTCGGCCGACATGTAGCCCCAGCGCCGTCCCTCCTTTTCGAAGGTGCGCACCCAGGCGCGCCGCGCGTCGGACCCCGGCGACACGTCGAGGATCTGGGTCAAGACCAGCTGCTTGCCCGCCGTCTGGCCCGGCGCCCAGGCGGAGGCCGGGGCCTTCGGGTCCTTCGGCCACATCGAGAAGTCGAGTGTCACGGTCTCCGTCCCTGCCTTGTAGACGATCCTCTTGCCGGCGCCGGCGGGCTCTTCCTGGAAAGCGATGGCTTTTGCCTTGAGGGCGGCCGCGGCCGCGTCATACGGCTGTCCCACCATGACCGGGAGGTTCTGGCCCGGCGCGGCCGAGAGGGCCGAGAGCGTCAGGAGGGCGGCGATCGACGCCTTCGGAACGAGATTCTGGAGGTGCGTAGCCTTGCCTCTTCTTACAATGTAGCACGGACCACGCACATCGCATGAGGACGGAGAGTCATGGCGGCCACCCGGCGAGGCGGGAGTCTCCCGGATGAAGAAAAGAGCTCCGCGCTCCTTCCGCCGCGAGTCCCGATTCTTTCTGTGGATCGCGCTGTTGTTGATCCTCTTCATCAACATGGTGACGCTCCTTTTCTTCCGCAACGCCGTGGCCTGGGGAGAGCTCGTGACCGAGCGGCGAGCCGGCGAGATGCTGCGCCGCCTCTCGCTCGCCGTGGGCCCGGAGGCCTCAGGAGAGACACTCGAGCGAACCGCGATCGAGCCGGACGTCCTGTTCGTCGGCGTTTACGACGCGCGAGGACGGCGCGTGCAGAGCTCCGGCCACGGGTTCGACGCCCCGCATGTCCTTTCCGGGGGGAAAATCCCGCCCGGCCGCGCCGACTACGAATGGAAGCGCCGGCCGGGTCTGCTGCTGGCCAGGCTCGAGTCGAACGGGCGCACGTACCTGCTGGCGATGGATCCGGGTCCGGGAGCGGCGCTCCGCTCGCTCGCCTTGCTGATGACGATTCTCGTTCCGGCCTCGGGCGCGGCGCTGGTCGTGCTGGCGGGGCTGTATCTGAAATCGCTCCTGGCGCCTTACGAGCGGATGCTGGAGACGGCCGGAGCGGCCCCCGGCGGAGAGAAGGCGGTCGGAGACGAGCGCGAGTTCCTGATCGCGCGATTCGAGTCGACCATTGCCGCCCTCTCCGACAAGGAGCGCGAGCTCGCTCGTTTGGCGCGTCTCGAGAAGGAGCGGGCCGACGATCTCGAGACGGCGGCCCGCACTCTCGCCCGCAACCTCCCGACGGGTCTTCTCTCGATCGATCCGAACGGCACCGTCGTGGAGTTGAACGAGGCCGGCCGGGAGATCCTCGCGCTCTCCCACGAGGCCCGAGGAGAGCCCTTCGAACGTCTGCTCGCGGAGATCCCCGAGCTGCGCAGTCTGGTGACGCGCGTGCTCCGGGATCGCGAGACGGTCGAGCGCCAGGAGGCACGATGGGTGCGGGCAGGAGAAGAGCGAGTGCTCGGCGTCACGGCGACGGCGGCCATGGGAGCCGAGGGGCGATTCCTGGGAGTGCTCGCGCTCTTCACGGACCTCTCGGAGGTGCGGCGCCTGGAGGGTCGGGTGGCGCTCGCGCGGCACCTCGCGGATCTGGGCGAGGTCTCCGCGGGCGCGGCGCACGAGTTTCGCAACGCGGCGGCCGCGATCGACGGCTACGCGGATCTGGCCCTGCGCCACCCGGAGCGCGCCGAGGAGCACTTGAAGGCGATCCGGCGAGAGGCGCAGGAGATGAGCCGCGTCACGAGCGACTTCCTGCTCTTTGCGCGGCCGGAGGGCTTTTCGCCCGAGGCCATCTCGCTCGAGGGCGTCGTCGAGGCGGCCGCTCGCGAGATCGAGAGCGCGTTTCCGGAGGTGGCCGTCGCCCGACGCGGCGAGTTCCCCGAGGTTCGCGGCTCGGCGGTGCTGCTGCGGCGCGCCTTCGCCAACCTGTTGCGCAACGCGGTCCAGGCGACCCCGCCGCCGCGTCGGGCGGAGGCCGAGGCCATCGCGCTCGAAGGACGCGTTAACGGAGAGGAACTGGCAATTTCGGTGGGAGACCGGGGTCCGGGCGTCACCCCGGCGAACCGGGAGAAGATCTTCATGCCCTTCTACTCGACCAAACCCGATGGGGCGGGGTTCGGCCTGGCGATCGTCGGCCGAATCGCGGACTTGCACGGCGGTACCGTCGAGGTCGCCGCCCGGCCGGGAGGGGGATCGTTTTTTATTTTGACGTTGCCGGCGGTGGGGCCGGCGGCGGGCCGGGTGGAGACGCCGCGGGCCTAGCGTCGAGGCCCGCGATCATCGCCTTGAACGACTCGCGGTCGAGGGCGCGCTCGAGCGCTTCCTCGGGGAGCACCACGTTGGTGCGGACGAGCTCCGCCAGGGACTGATCCATCGAGATCATTCCCTTCGACTTCCCGGTCTGGATCTGGTTGTTGATGAGGGACGTCTTTCCCTCTCGGATGGAGTTGGAGAGAGCCGTCGAGCCCAGCAGAATCTCGAAGGCCGCCACCCGACCCTTGTCTCTTCGGCGCAGCAGCTGCTGGGCCACCACCGCCCGCAGCGACTCCGCCAGCACGATCCGGATCTGTTCCTGCTCGGCCGCGGGAAACGCGTCGATGATGCGATCCACCGCCTTGGCCGCCGAGTTGGTGTGGAGGGTCGCGAAGACCAGAAGGCCGGTCTCGGCGGCCGTCAGCGCCATGCGCATCGTCTCGAGATCCCGCATCTCGCCGACCAACAGACAGTCGGGGTCCTCGCGGATCGCCGCCTTGACGCCGTCGGCGAAGTTCGGGACATCGGGGCCGACCTCCCGTTGCGTGACGATCGATTTTTCGCTGTTGTGCACGAACTCGATCGGATCCTCGATCGTGACGATGTGATGGGCGAGGCGCCGGTTGACCCGGTCGAGGATCGCCGCCAGTGTCGTCGACTTGCCGCTTCCGGTCGGCCCGGTCACGAGAACGAGCCCCCGCTGGGCGGCGTAGAGCGCGGCGATCGAGTCGGGCAGGCGCAACTCCTCGACCGTCGGCACCCGCGGAGGGATCAGGCGGAAGACCGCCGCGGAGCCCCGTTCCTGTCGGAAGAGGTTCACGCGGAAGCGCGCCTTCTCTCCCATCTGGTAGGCGAAGTCGACGTCCCCGGTCTCGTTGAAGATCTGCCAGATCCGGGGCGGCGCGATCGGCCCCACCATGTTGTAGAAGTCTCCTTCCGTCAGCGACCGGTAGCGGATTCGCTCGAGCTCTCCGTCCAAGCGCAGAACGGGAGGGGAACCCACCGCCAGGTGAAGGTCGGAGCCGTTGCGTTTGGGGAGAATCGACAGGAATCGATCGATCCGGTTCGCCCCGACCGAGATGATGTCGATCTGCCCGACCTGGCGCGTCTTGACCCAGGCGGAGGCCGCAGCCGGTCTCGGGGCGCTCACGCCTCACCTGCTTCTTCGGCGGGGACCAAGGCCTCGAACGCCTCCTTCCGGAGCGCGCGATCGTAGGCGACCCGGGGCTCGACGAGCCCTTCCTGAACGAGGGAAAGGAGCGCGTTGTCCATCAGCACCATCCCGGCCGCCGCGCCGGTCTGCATGGCGGTCGGGATCTGGAAGGTCTTGCCGTCTCGGATGAGGCCGGCGACGTTTGGCGTGTTGCGGAGAATCTCGTACGCGGCCACCCGGCCCGCCCCGTCGCGGCGCGGGAGCAGCGTCTGGGAGACCACCGCCTTCAGTGAGTCGGCCAGCATCATCCGGATCTGGCCCTGCTGATCGGGCGGGAAGGCGTTGATGATCCGATCGACCGTGGAGGAGGCGGTCGTCGTGTGAAGGGTGGCGAACACGAGGTGCCCCGTCTCCGACGCGGTAATCGCGAGGGCGATCGTCTCTAAGTCGCGCATCTCGCCGACGAGAATCACGTCCGGGTCTTCTCGCAGCGCCTGGCGGAGCGCCTTCGCGAAGGAAAGGCTGTGGGCCGGCACCTCGCGCTGATTGACCAGGGATTCCTTGTTCGGATGAACGTACTCGATCGGATCCTCGATCGTCAGGATGTGGCTGTGCTGGGTCTCGTTGATCCGGTCCACGAACGCGGCCAGTGTCGTCGTCTTTCCGCACCCGGCCGATCCGGTCACGAGCACGAGTCCCTGGGAGTAGCCCGTCACCGCCCACATGCTCTCCGGCATGCCGATGTCCGTCAGATTCGGCACGTCGTAAGGCACCAGCCGGAAGACGCCGTTTAGCCCCTTGCGCTCGTGGTACACGTTGGTGCGGAAGCGCCCGAGATCCCCGTCCTTGTAGCAAAAATCGACCTGTCGGCGGGTCGTCAGCTCCTCGGTGCGGGGCTTGTCCAGGATCGGCAGGATCATCGCCTGGGATTGCTCCGGCGTCGTCGGGGGCAGCGGCAATGCGGTCAGCTTGCCGTGGACTCGGACATGGGGTGGCGTGCCCACCGAGATGTGAACGTCGGAGGCGTTGATCGCGCGGGCATGCCGGAAGAGATCCCGCAGGCTCGGCTGGGAATTGGCCTGGAAGTCGACGGGCTCGAACGTGCGGGGACCGGTGCCGCCTGCGAGGGGTTCGGACGGCCCTCGATCCCTCGAGGCGATCAGCCGGCGGGTCTTCTCCTGAACCAGGGGGTCCGTGTCGGCCTTCAGGATCGACTCGAGCAGTCCGGGCACTCGCGGATCCGAGATGCGTGCGAAGGCGTCGAGAATCTCGAGTCGCAGGTCGGTCGTTCCCCTCTTGTAGGCCTCGAGCAGCGCCGGCAGAGCCTTTGGCGTGCCCCACTGCCCGAGGGCCGCCGCCGCCGAAATGTCGGACTCCGGATCCGTGAGCATGTTGAGCAACGCCGGCAGCGCCCGCTCGTCCTTCAGGTCCGCGAGCAGCTGAGCGGCCCGATCCCGCAGCCACCATTCCTTTCCCTCGATGAAGCGGATGCAGTGGGGCAGGACCTCGGGAGACCGGATCGTCACCGCCACCGAGGATGCGAGGGCCGCGATTTCGGGATCGGGGTCGTTGTCGCGCTCGAGGAAGGCGCGGATGTACTGGGGACCCAACTCCCGTAAGGCGGAAAGGGCCCGCTCGCGGCTCGGCCCGTAGATCGAGCCGAACGTCTTCAAAAAGGAGTCCGCGACGGCGGCCGGGTCCTGGGTGGCGAGAATTCGCGAGGCGAGCTGCCGAACCCTGGCGTTTACGTCCACCAGGAGGGGAAGGATCATGGTGTTCCAGCGCGCGTCGGTCGGGGAGAGGATCGGTGTGAGGGCGGCGATCGCCGCGTCCTGGACCCGCGTCGAGTCGTTATGGCAATGCTTGAGCAGGGGCTCGATGTGAGCTTCGTTCGGATGTTTGTTGAGGACCTGGATGGCTCGGAAGCGCAGGTGCTCGTCGTTGTCCTCGAGTGCGCGCAGGGCGATCGGAGCCGCCCGCGGCGAAGCGGTCGCCTCGACGATCGAGAAGGCCTTTCGCCGCACCGCGACCGAGGAGGAATCGAGCGCGGTGCCGATCCATTGAAGCGCCTGCTCGGAAGGATTCTGCCGAAACCAGTCCAGAGCGGCGTCGACGACGCAGGGGTTCGAGTGAGCCAGGAAATCCTTGAGCTTGAGCGGGAAGGAGGGTCCCGCGAGCGTTTGCAGCGCCTGCATCGCGAGCTTCCGGAGGCCCTCCTTGCGCGAGGCCAGGTGCGGAAAGAGGGCCTCGGCGCCCTCTTCGAACGGAAAGCGCTGAAGCGAGGTGAGGCCCGCCTGGCGCAAGGCCGCATCGGTATCGATGACCATCCAGGCGATGTCCTCGGCTTGGAGGGACTCGACGGCCTCGAGGCGCTTGAGCATCGAGTCCCGCTCGAGGTCGTTCTTCCACCCGTGCGCGTGGAGTTTCGCCAGCAGGGCGCGAACTTCCCCCGAGATTCCGTGTCTTACGGCGGCCCACATGAGGTTAACTTGACCAAAAGTGTAGCAGGCCTGAACAAAGCTTGACGCGGTGTCTTTCGCGCCTTCAAAGCCGCGCCGCGAAGCGGCCAAATCGCGGCTGTCTGAGCTTCTGCGCCCGCTCGGGACTGTTACGCAAGGTGACGGATCCGAGTCTCGAACATCCAAGCAGGGGGTCCCTCGAAGTGGCTATCACCCTTAACTCAAATGACTTAGCCCTCCCTTGGGCGGTAGGCACGCGAATCGCTCTAAAGGGCCGCAGATGTTCCGGATTTGTGTATCCGCTGGACGGCGAGGCTTCTCGCTTGTGGAGCTCGTGATCGTCGTTGCCTTGATCGCGATGATGTCGCTGCTCGCGGCGCCATGGTTCATCAAGTTGAACCAGCGCAATCAGATCAAGAGCGCGGCCCGCGAGCTCCAGACGACGCTGCTCGCGGCCCGGATGAAGGCCGTCAAGCGCAATCAGCAGGTCAACGTCGTGATCTCGTCCGTGACGCCCCCGCTCGAGTTTCAAACGATCGAGCCGGTTCCCCCCGCGCCCACTCCCACGCCCCAACCCTCGATTCTCCGGTTGCCGCCGAGCGCCGCGCAATTCGTTGCGACGCCCAACTCGGCGGGCGGCACGGTGACGTTCGGAGGGGACGGTCGGGTCGTCAACTTCGCGGCGACGCCGGCCATCTACCAGGTCCAGGGCCCCGTAGGCTCGACTCGAATGAACATGATCGAGATCCGCGCTCACGCGAGCGGCCGGATCGAAGTCGTGACACCGACGGTGTGGCAATGAGCCGCAATCGCCGGACGTCGTCGGGCGTGACGCTGGTCGAGCTGCTCATCGCGCTGGCGCTGCTCGGCTTCATCATGCTCGGCATCGCGCCGCTCTTTCTCGCCAGCGTCAAGTCCAACTACTCGGCCAACGAGTACACCTCCATTCACAACCTGGCGCGGGACCGGTTGGAACAGCTCATGAACCTGCCGTTCGACGACCCGCAATTGGCGGTCGGCCTTCACGCCAACGACCAGCCGTCGATGTTGCCGGCGCCTCTGCCGCCCACACCGGGGACGGTCGTGAATCCCTTTACCCGCGTCTATCAGGTGCGCCAGTACCAGATTCCGGTCACCGACATCAATGCCGGTGTCGTGCCGGCCAATTCGCCTTTCGTGCCGACCCTCATCACGGCGGCCGGGAGCGTTTACCACTACAAGCGGATCGACGTGGAAGTTCGGACCGACGAGGCTCATCTCGGCATCGGGACGCGGCGCGCGCGTGTTTCCGGCATCATGCAGAACCCCAACCCGGCCACGGACCGCTCCCAAAACGATCCCTGCCCGGCGGGCACTCCCTTCGCGGGATGCGCGCCGATGACGCCATGACCAACACCGGCGCGTTCCGCGGTTCGGCCGCTGGCTTCACGCTCGTCGAGATGATCGTCGTCGTGCTGCTACTTTCGATCGCAATGCTCGGAATCCTGGCGGTCTTCGACGCCAGCGCCCGCATCAACAAGAGCGAGCAGGACGTCGCGGATGCACAGGGCGCCGTCCGGTATGGCGTCTACCAGATGACCCGGGCGATCCGGATGGCAGGCTCGGGCGGCCTCTTCGTGACGCAGGCCGTCTTGAACCACCGCGACCCGCAGCTTCCCGGGATTACGATCGTCAATTCCGCCGACGGCGATTCCTTCGACAACGTCGAGAGCGGCACGACGGTGACCAACACCCAGGGCACGGCGATGCCGGTGCGGCCGGGGACGGACATGATCGAGGTCCGAGGCGTGCTCAACTCGCCGCTTCTCGCCTTCGACGGCGACCCGGGCAACGGCTGTCAAGGCGGGACCACGGCGTGCGTCGGTTCGGTGGCCGTCAACGTGAAGTCCACGACGAACCTGGGCCACGTCAACGACGACGCGACGAACCGGCCGCAGTTCTCGGCGATCGACGCCTACACGGCCGGCGTGACCGGGGCGATGCCGATGATGGTGCTGGTCGCCTCGAACATCGACATCCACTCCGGCTGCTCCGGCAATCCCGCGGGTACCCCTTCGCCGTCCAGATATCCCCAGTCGCTCTACAACGTCGGGGTCATCACCGCGCCGACCGACCTGATCAACACCCAAACCTTCGGGAACGTGGACTTCTCCTACAGCGGCGGTTTCCGGGTGATCGAGTACGACAACGAGAACCCGCTCGACTCCGCCCTGATCCTCGGCTACAACTTCCCGTCCGGCATCAAGAACCCGCTCAAGGCGGTCGGGGTCCTGGACGACCTCGTCTACTTCATCGACAACACCGACCCGCAGCATCCGGGGCTCGCCCAGGGCTCCCGCCGCGGGGCGGCCTTCGACGTCGTGCGCATCGCCGACGACGTCGAGGACATGCAGATTGCCTATGGGGTGGACCTCGACGGCGACAACCGCATCACCCGTTACGGGCCGACGACTCCGCCGGACGATACGGACCTCAACGTTTCGCCCATCTTGAACGACGACGAATGGGTTCCCAACGTGGATGGAGAGACGGCCCTGACCCCGGACCAGTTCCAGTCGGACGCCCTGGCCGCCGGGGCGAGCCCGCCCTTTCCGCACGGAGGCCCGCAGCCGGCCGCGCACTGCCCGAGGCTGCACGGCGTGATGATCTCGCTCATCGCCAAGTCGCGGGACCCGGACCCGACCTACAAAGCCGACGGCTCGCTCGGATTCCGCGTGATGAACTCGCCCGTCTCGATCAATCCGCCGTACCCGGACGTCGCCGCGTATCCGACGCCGTCGCTGGAGCCCCACTACCGCCGGCGTATCCAGAATCTGAAGATCAACTTGCGCAACTACGCTTTCGAGGACTGATCCGGAAGGGCAACGAGCAGAAGACGATGAGAGTTCGACCGCACCGCCGCCACGAGAGGGGCGCCGCCCTGGTCATCGCGATCCTGGTGCTCGCGATCCTGACGGTCATCGGCATTGCGCTGATGCTGATCACGAGCACGGAATCGCGTATCGCGGCCAACGAGTGGTCGGTCAACCGCGCCTTCTACGCGTCCGACGCGGGGATCCGCTGGGCCACCGTGCAGATGCGCGACCCGGTGCCGTTCATGGACCCGACGAAAGGGCGGCCCGAGTTCATCGGGAATCCGTTTGGAACCGTTCTCTTCCAGCTCCCGAGCCACCGGCACGGGGCGCTGGGCTTCTTTACGGGCGACACGACGGAAAGCGACATCCAGGTTCGAGTAATGCATCCGAGCAAGGTGGGACGGCGTCCGGCTCCAGGCTATGACGAGAAGGAGGGGAAGAACAAACGGGTGATCTATTCCTTCGAGGTGCGCTCGCAGGGCGGCCAGAACGACGCCATCCTGCAGTACTCGAAGGCGTTGGTTGCCAACGTCGAGCTCGGGCCTCTGCCCGAGGACATTCCCTTCTAGGAGTTGCCATGCGAGATCGAGAAGGCTCCCACCACGGCGTGTCGGGCTTCGCCAAGCGGCATCGAGCCGCTGCCGCCTGGCTCCTGGCGTTCCTGATCGCCTCTCCGGCGCGGCCGGACGACCGGCAACTCCTGCAGGCCAACGCCGGCGCCAACACCGACGTCTTCGTCATCCTCGACTCCTCGCACTCGATGGACAACGAGTTCTCCGACACCTTCCGCCTGCCGGCCTACATGGACGACTTCCTGTACCCGCAGGGAACCTTCGACGTCGAGGGTTCCAAGATCGGCGTGGCCAAGAGCGTGCTGCGGCAGGTCATGACCAACGCCGTGGGCGTCAACTGGGCCTTCGCCTACTACCGCAACCCAAACCAGACCTTCGGCGCGGCGCAGACGGGGCCGCTGGGCGATCCGGTCGGCGGCGCCCAGACGGCCGGGCAGTTGCTCGAGAACGGCGGCCTCGAATGGCTCTACTTCGCCGACTCGCTCGACAGCGGCGCCAGCATCTCGACCGAGTTCAACCCGGACGAGTACCCCGACGTCCAGCAGGGGCGCTTCCTGCAGCTCGGCCACAAGGTCATGCACAACTACGCGAAGGCCGATCCCCCGCAGTCGACCGGAGAGGTGGCGGACATCCGCTTCCCCTACGGTCTGCCCGTGGGCGTGCCCGGCGTCACGGCTGGTAAGCCCGATCCGCCGCATCCGGGCACCTGGCGGGGCGCCTTCGGGCCCAAGGGCCTGAACCAGGGCCTCGTCATCTATCGCAACCCCAACAAGCCCGGCTTCGAGCTGCGGATGCAGGTCGTCTCGGGCGACTACGGCGATCCGGACCTGTTCGTTCAGGTCGACGAGTACGGGCCGGCGGCCACGCCCACGGCCACTCCGTCGATTCCTTCCACTCCCACCAACACGCGCACCGCGACGAACACGCGGACGAGCACACCGACTCAGACGAGCACGCGGACCGCGACCTTCACCCCCTCGATCACGGCGACGGCCACGGCCACGCGCACGGCGACCTTCACGCGCACGGCTTCGAACACGCCGACGCGGACGCTGACGCCCACGATCACGCTCACCCCCTCGCGCACCAACACGGCGACCAACACGCCGACGCGCACCAACACATCTACGGCCACGCGGACCTTCACGCCGTCCAACACGGCGACGCGCACCAACACGTTCACGCCGTCGAACACGGCCACGCGGACTTTGACGCCGTCCAACACGGCGACCTTCACGCGGACGTTTACGCCGTCGAATACGCCGACCTTCACCCGGACGTTCACGCCGTCCAACACGGCCACGCGCACCAACACCTTCACGCCGTCGAACACGGCCACACGGACGTTGACGCCGTCCAACACCGCGACCTTCACTCGGACGTTCACGCCGTCCAACACCGCGACGCGCACCAACACGCCGACGATCACTCTGACCCCGTCGCGTACGAACACCAGGACGAATACGGCGACGGCGACGCAGACCCGTACGCCGTCGAGAACGTTTACGCCGTCCAACACTCCGATTCCGCCGACCGCCACCAACACGCGTACCGCGACGAGTACGCGAACTGCTACGGCGACGCGGACCAACACGCCAATTCCGCCGACCGCGACCAACACGCGGACGCCGTCCAACACGCCTATTCCGCCGACTGCCACCAACACGCGGACGCGGACCAACACGCCGAAACCGTCGGATACGCCCAACCCCACAAGGACGCCGTCCCCAACGCCGATCGTCCTTCCGTTGGGCCAGTTCCCGGCGGGCAGCCTCCTGCCTGCCATCGCCAACTGGCTCTCGCCGGCGATTCGCGGGCTGCTCGCGATGGCGCCGCCGCCTCCGCCGCTTCCTCCTCCGGCCACCCCGTGCGTCGGCATCCCGGCCGGACTGACGACGGACACGGTGCTCTGCGGCCAGTGCCCGTACGACCCGACGAAGCTCTGCGCGTTCCTGGATCTGGACGGCGACGGAAATCCGGACGTCCTGCCGCTGCCCACGGCCGACCGGGGCTTTGATGACCCGCAGGCGGACCCCGACCCGACGTTGACCATTCGCAAGTCGGTGCAGATCCACTACGTGCGCGCGGACCTGTTCGACCTCGGCTCCGGCCTCGGCATCTACCAGCCGGACGATTCACTCACCGGCAACCCGCCCTGGGGCTCGCAGCCCGGTACGCCGGACAACGACGCCGACGGCGTCACCGACTCCTCGGTCTTCGGCGACCGGCACAACCAGGGCATGTTCGCGTCCATCTTCGACCCCGACGTGCCCATGCAGCGCGATCAACAGTTCCCCAACGACGCCTTCGGCGGGATCTCGTGCCCATTCCCGCCGCTCTCAAACCCCTGCGACGTCTACTCGCAGGACTGCGGCGGTATCGCAAAGAACATCGATTCGGCGCCTTCGAACTACAACCCGTACCCGGTCGTCGCCGCGCCGCCCGCGGCAGGCAGCTGGCCGGTCGTGCCGTTCGCCCGAGACTGGATCCCGAGCGACACGCCGACGGTGCCCGTCATCAAGCGGCTGCTGCGCTTCGCCTCCTCGATCGTCAGCTACGACTCGACGGCGACGCACATGAGCGAGTACCACCTCGAGGAGAACGCGCGCAATGTTGTCGTGACGGCGCCGGGCACTCCGCTCGCGGGATCGCTCCACGACGTCTACAACTACTTCGTCAACGCCGTCTTCCCGCTGACCGACGACCCGGCCATCAACTGCCGCAACTACATCATCGTGCTCCTGACCGACGGCATCGAGGAGTGCTTCGGCAACCCGTGCTCGGGCGGGCCCACGGGCAACGGCCCGGCGGGCGACCTGGGAGCGGTGCTGCTGCCCGAGAACCCGGCCGGCGCGCGCGCCGCGGCGCACGCCATCGACCCCTCGGTGCCGGTGGATGCCATTCCGGTGTTCGTGGTCGGCCTGGGTCTCGATCCGAGCGACCCGCGCCTGACCTGTATCGCGACCAACAGCAGCAGCGCCACCGACTCCACGCGTCAGGGACGGGTGTTCGGCGTGACGAATCGCACCGCCCTCCAGAACGCGCTGCAGAGCATCTTGAACTTCAAGCGCAACGAGAACTCGTTTGCGGCGCCGAGCGTGCCCGGCTTCGCGAGCGGGCTCGGGTCCGACGCCGCGCAGATCGGCGCGGTGATTCCGAGCCACAAGAACCCCGACGGCACGCTGTCGCAGTGGTCGATCTGGAGCGGTTCGCTCAAGAGCTACAAGCTCGACAGCAACGGAACGATCCCCGTCGTGACGCCGGTCGGCGGCGGCTCGACACCGGTGCCGACGGTGGCCTGTGTGCCGCCGGGCGTGACCCCGACGCCGGCTCCGACGGCGGCGCCTTCGGGCTTCCCGGACGAGTCGGACCCCAACAATTCCAATCCCTCCGACCGCAAGCCGATCTGGAACGCGGCGCGCGTGCTGGGCTTCACCGATCCGGCCGCCAACCTCGCTCCCGATTCGGCGCCCGTCGGACCCTTCGCGCCCAAGGCTCCTGCGATTACCACGTGGCCGGGGCGCAAGATGGTCTGGGCCAACGGGGTAAACGTGCCGCGCACGCGTCAAGACCTGTTCTGCCCGGGCGGCACTTGCGCCAACGGCCTGATCACGGCCATGGGTCTGAACCCGGCGTCGGCCGCGGACCAGACCAAGACCAAGCTCACGGTGGACTTCGTGCGCGGCGGCATTTCGACCAACGGCAGCCGCGATGAGGTCTTGAACCAGCCCTCGGTAGCGCCTCCGGGAGCGCCGGTTGGGCCGCTGGCCGGACAGCAGCAGAAGTACTCCTACTTCTACCAGGACGACGCGCCTCCTCCGGGTGCTCCGCCGCAGTTCCAGACGGACGGTGAGACCGACCCGAAGGGCTACGCCCACAAGCTCGGAGACATCTTCCACTCCGAGGCGCTGATGCTCGATCCGCCGCGGTACTTCCAGTACCTGTCGGCCGACCTCAACAATTACTCGGCGTTTGCGCAGCTGCACTCCAAGCGGCGTCGGGTTCTCTTCGTGGGCGCCAACGACTGCTGCCTGCACGCCTTCGACGCCGGAGTCTGGAACCGCGACGCCGGAGGCACCTTCGACAGCACCTGGGATCTGGGCACGGGCCGGGAGATCTTCGCCTGGGCGCCCGTGTCTCTCATGCCGGGTAATTTCCCGAACCTGTTGAACCTGCCGCCGCGGCCCCAGTACTTCGTGGACGGTTCCATGGGCAAGGCGGATGTCTTCATCGATCCGGTCAACAACGGCGTTCCCACACCGGCCCAGCGTGTCTGGCGCAGCGTCCTCGTGGGCGGCTTGCGCCAGGGTGGCAACTACGTTTGGTCTCTCGACGTCACTCAGCCCGACAAGGTCGACGCGCAGGGCGTCAAGACCGCCGCGAAGGACAACGCTCCCGATTGCTTGAACGGCGGCGGAGGCGGCTGCGGTCCGACGGGTCTGACCACCCGAAACTACCCGGAGGTGCTCTGGGAGCTGACGGACAACGCGATTCCGCGGATGGGCCAGACCTGGTCGCGCCCCACGGTCGGACGCATTCAGGTCCTAAACTCCGGCACGCCGACGGACCGCTACGTCGCGATCTTCGGCGGCGGATTCGACCCGACCTACAAGCCCGGTGATCCGCTCATCCTGGCCGACCAGGTCTGTCCGCCCACCTGCCCGGCGCGCAAGGCCACGGCCGGACGGTCGCTCTACATCGTGGACGTCGAGACGGGCAAGATTCTTTCGAAGCTGACCGCCGGCCAGGACAGCAACGTCGGGCCGGTCGACTTCGCTCCGATGCCCGCCCCGCCGGCCGTCGTGGACTTCGACGACGACGGGTATCTCGACCTCGCGTACATCGGAGACGTCAACGGCCGGATGTGGCGGGTGGACCTGACGCCCGACTCCGCTTCGAGCCGCGGCGTCTGCAACAGCTGCGGCACCGCATCGGAGAGCGTGTCGGGTTACCAGCCCTTCCTGCTCTTCGACGCGTCGACGGCGGACGGATCGACACCCTCGAGCCAGCCGATCGAGCCCATCTTCCAGGACCCGGCCATCATCTACATGACCGGAGGCGTGCGGCCGACCCTGGGGATCGCGTTCGGGACGGGCGACCGGGCGGAGCTGGCGCGGCAAAACACGTCCGTGCAGCGTTTCTACGACGTCGTGGACAGCAACCAGACGACCACCCTCTACGAGGGAGATCTGAGGAACATTACGCCGGCCGGCGGTGTGACCCCGGTGGGCGTGGGCCCGGGCGTGTCGAATACCGGCTACTTCCTCGACTTCGCAACCATCAACGAGAAGACGCTCTCCTCGGTCCTGTCCACGCAGGGCTACTTGACGCTGCTCACGTTTACGCCTGACTCGACCAGCCCCTGCACCACCAACGGCAACTCCTTCCGTTACCGGTTCTTCTTCCTGAACGGTCAGCCCGGGTACAATGCTGCCTGTTACACGGGCTCCTATGGCAACTACCGCGCCGACGAGGGAGCGGGGTACACGACCGAGTCCCAGGTGACGTTGTCCAACGGAACGACAACCAACATGTTCTTGAGAGACGACAAGTTCATGCCGACACCCGAGATCGTTCCGGGAGATCTGTCGACGACCAATCAGAACTGGAAAGAACAGCAATGAAGACCGCCAAGCTCGTGATCCTGTTGGCTCTGTGGGCGGCCGCCGCCGCGGCGGAGGTCGTGGTGCTGCGCGGCGGCACCCGGATCGATGTCAAGCAGCCGCCGACGCGGCAGGGCTCGACCGTTCTTCTGACCCGCCGCGACGGGACGCTTCTCTCGGTTCCCGTCTCGGAGATCGACCAACAGGCCACCTCCGCCGCCAACGCGGCGGCGGCCGCTGCCCCGCCGGTCGCTCCCGCGGCGAAGGCGAGCGCCGAGACGCCGGCCAGCGCGGCCCGGGCGGCGCGCGAAGGGCCGAAGGCGCGAGTCAAGCTCACCGACGCCGATGTCGGGCATTACCTCGAAGTGCCAGGGGGCGGGTCCGGCGAGGAAAAGAAGGAAGGCGGGGGCGGAACGGGCAGCGGGGCGAGCGTCGACATCTCCACTTACACGCAAAGCAAGACCGGCGACAACCTGATCGTCAAGGGGTCGCTTCGGAACCTCGGGACGACGGCCGCCCTGAACACGCGTCTTACCGTGACGCCGATCGACGACAAGGGACAGCCCATCGACTCGGCCGAGGCGAGCGTCTCGAGCGGGACCATCGAGCCCGGGCGCGAAGCCAACTTCTCGGCGACGATCCCGGTGGGGAACCGGGTGGTCCAAACGATGCGCTTCTCGCCGCGTTGGGTCTCGCAGGCGACTCCCGCGGAGACCGCCGCAGCCGCGGCGGCTGCTCAAGCTTCCGCATTGCCAGGGTCGGGCACGGGCTCTTCCGCCGCGGCCGCTCCGGCCGGGGCCGCCTCGAAGGCCCCGCGGCCAGTGCCGACACCCTATGGGCTGGGTTTGAATTACGCGCCGCCGCCGCCCAACGCTCCGATGGCGCCCCCGCCCGACGGCAAGACCGGCTACATCCCGGGCGCCGCGACGCCCGAGAACCAGCCCAAGCCGCCCGAGTAAGAGGGTCGGCACGGGAAGCTCGGAAGGCGTAGTTCGCCGCCGCGGCCGAACTTCGGCTCAGAGATTTCTCCGCTCCCGCGTTACCCTAGTCCGACCATGTCTTCCGTCCTGGTTGTCGAGGACAAGGACTCTCTGCGCGCGATGCTCGAGGAGATGCTGCGCGGCGAGGGCTGGAAGGTCGTCGGGCTGCCCGACGGTCTCCAGGCCGTCGAGCGTTTGCGGTCCGGCGAGCGAGTCGACGTCGTCTTGACCGACTGGCGCCTCCCCGGCGCCGACGGATTGGCGGTTCTGGAAGCCGCTCGGGCCGCCGACCCCACCCTTCCCGTGGTCGTGATGACGGCATTTGGTTCGATCGAGACCGCCGTCGCGGCGATGAAGAAGGGGGCCGAGGACTTCATCACCAAGCCGGTGGACCCCGATCTGCTCCGTCTGCTGGTGGCCAGGGCGATCGAACGGCGCAAGAAGGGGAGGGAATCGCTTCTGTTCGCCGAGGCGCAGTCCCGGCAGATGCCCCAGATCGTCGGGGAATCGGCGGCGCTCAAGACCGTCCGGGCGGAGACCGAGCGAGTAGCCGCGACGGACGCGACGGTGCTCCTCGAGGGAGAGAGCGGTACCGGCAAGGAGCTCTTTGCCCGGGCGATCCACATGCTGTCCCCGCGCCGGGATCGCCCCTTCGTGGCGATCAACTGCGCCGCGATTCCCGACACCTTGCTCGAGAGCGAGCTATTCGGCCACGAGCGCGGCGCCTTCACCGGGGCCGCGGCGCGGCGGCTGGGCAAGTTCGAGCTGGCGGAGGGTGGCACAGTGTTCTTGGATGAAATTGGCGAGCTGACTCCGACCACGCAGGGGAAGCTCCTGCGCGTGCTCCAGGAAAAGTCGTTCCATCGGGTGGGCGGCACGGTTCCGATCGAGGTCGACGTGCGCATCCTCGCGGCCTCGAACCGCCCCCTCGATCGGCTCGTCGCGCAGGGGACCTTTCGCGAGGACCTCTATTACCGGGTACGCGTGTTCCCGATCCGCATTCCCTCGCTGAGGGAGAGGCCCGAGGACATCGACCCCCTGGTGAACTGGTTCCTGGTTCACCTGCCCCAGGAGCTCAAGAAGGGGCCGGTCGAGCTCGATGCCGCCGCCCGCGAGCGGCTTCGCTCCTACGACTGGCCCGGCAACGTTCGTGAGCTGCGCAACTGCCTCGAGCGGGCCATCATCCTCTCGGATGACGGGAGGATCCTGGAAAGGCATCTGCGGCTGGCTCCCGATCTGCCGATGCCGCCGCTGCCGGCCGAGGCGACGCTCGAGGAGGTGCGGGAACGGGGGGCCAAGACCGCCGAGCGGATGTGGCTCGCCCGCGCGCTCGAGCGCGCGAAGGGAGACCGCTCGGGTGCTGCGGCGGCGCTCGGGCTGTCGCCCCGCAAACTCGAGGCGAAACTGCGCGAGCACGGCCTGGACGAGGCTTGAGTCGTCGGCCTCCCGGCCGAACGCTTCTCGTCTCGTCCGCACTTTTCGGCCGGCGCGGCGTGGGGAGCGTAAACCGGATACTCTGAGATTCGTCGAATGTTTGGGTCGGAACGGTCCGTCGTCGGGTGGCCGTTTCCGAGGAAAGCGAGGATTGTGATGCGGCGTCGTGCGCTTTGCGGGATGGTCTCCGGTCTGGTTCTGGTCTCGTTGGCTTTCCCACTCCGAGCCTCGGACCGCCTGTCGGTGGTCCCGGCGGATCGGGCGGGGGAAAGCGCTCGGCGAATCGGACCGCTCCTGCGCTGCCTCTCCATTCTCGATCTGACCGACCAGCAGAAGGGCGACATCCGCGCGATCGTGGAGGCCGCGAAGCCGTCTCTTCAGGCGGATGCCGAGGCGGTGCGCACGGCGCGGCAGAAGCTCCAGGAGGACTCGAGCGGCGCGTCGGTCGACCCCTGCGTCGTCGGGCAGGATTTCCTCACGCTGCGCGGCGATCTCGAAAAGCTTCGAGCCGACCTGGCATCGGTGCGGGATCAGATCGATGCGCAGCTGACCGCCGATCAGAAAGCGAAGCTCGAGGGATGCCTCCAGGCCGTGTTGGCCGCGGCGAGTACAGAGGCTGAAGACGGAGGCGAGTAAGAGGCCGGTCGTCTACCCGGGCAGCGCCGGCAGCGGTGTGGGCTCTCCGGGCTTGAGCGTGCGGGTCGGGGGCGGCGGAATCGGCGTGTAGGGCCGGCGCTCGAACCCTGGCGTGCCCTGCGCGGCCGCGGGCTTCTTCTTCTGGCAGGCGGCGTTCCCGAAAATGCCGAGAGCGGCCGCGGTCAACAGCCCGATGGCCACGAGACGCCGACGGCTCCGCACGGAGGGCACGCGGCGATTATCTCAGCTCCGAGAGCGCCGCGCCAACCTCGCCGTCCTCCTCCGGCGAGATGGTTCGCAGATCGAGCCAGAGGTGCCCGGTCTCGACGCGTCCCACGATCGGCGTCTTTCGTTGACGCAGCCGTGACGCGAGCTCCTCGGCCGCGAGACGCGAGTGGGAGACTCTCAGGGCGCGAGAGGGGAATCTCTTCTCGGGACTCGTTCCGCCGCCGAAGAGCGCCTCGGAAGGCGCGACCGCGACGCCGAGCTCGCGATTCGCTCCGGCCAGGGACGCGATTCTCGCACCCCGTTGTTCGAGCTCGACGATCGCGGCGGTCGCGGCTCGGTAGACCGGAAATCCGTCCCGGCCCGTACGCTTCCATGCTGCCAGCGTCGCCGCGAGAGCGGCAAGCGTCAGCTTGTCGGGACGCACCGCGCGGGCCACGGGGTGCGCCGCAAGGAGGGCGATCAAGTCTTTGCGCCCCACGACGAGTCCCACCTGAGGTCCACAGAGCAGCTTGTCCCCGGAGAAAGTCACCAGATCGGCGCCATCCGCCAGGCATTGGGCGACGGTTGGCTCGCCCGCGATGCCGAAGTCATCCAGTGGCTCGACGCATCCGGTTCCCTGGTCGTGAAGCCACGGGATACCCGCCTCGCGCGCAAAGAGCGCGAGCTCTCCCGGCTCGGGCCGCGCGGTATAGCCCCGGATTTCGTAGTTGGAGGGGTGAACGGTGAGGAGCAGGGCGACTTCCGGGCCGAGCGAGCGCCGGTAGTCGTCGATGGTCGTCCGGTTGGTCGTGCCAACCTCGGCGAGGCTCGCTCCGGACGCCTCGAGAATCTCCGGGATCTTGAAGGAGCCGCCGATCGCGACGAGCTCGCCGCGAGAGACCAGAACCCGACGCCCGCGGGCGAGCGCCGTCATCGCCAGCAGCAGCGCCGCGGCGTTGTTGTTGACGGCGAGGGCCCCCGGCGCTCCGAAGAGATCACAGGCCAGGGCCCGGACGTGATCCTGCCGCTTCCCGCGCTCCCCCTTCTCGGCGTCGTATTCGAGGGTGGAATAGCCTCCCGAAACCTCGCGCAACGCCTCGCGCGCCTCCGGGCACAATGGCGCGCGCCCGAGATTGGTGTGGAGCAGGACCCCGGTGGCGTTGATGGCTCGGGTCAAGGAGGGCGAGAAGTGCCGCGACAGAGCGTCGCGGGCGGACGCGATCAACGCCTCGGGGCTCACATGCCCGCGGGCGATCGCCCGTCGCAGCTCCTGCTTTAGGGTCTCGCGTCCGAAGAGCCGAATGGCGTCCGCAGCGGCCTCGGAGGTCAGCAGGGAGTCCATCGAAGGGGGGTGCGCCGGTTGGTCTTCGGCGGTCTTGTGGCTCACGCTCTTCGAACTCGATTCACGCCTGGTGCCTCACGTCCTTTACTATAGTTCCGTGGCCTGGGAACGGGAGTTCGAGGTCCTGGAGGAAGCGATCCGTCGGGTCAACGCCGAGTTCGATGCGTTTCTCTACGGCACGGCCTCGAAGCCCCCGGTGGAAAGCCGAAAACGCGTCGAGCAGATGATCCGGCGCCTGTCGGGCGTCTCGTTCGACGGCGCCGCGGACCGGTACCGGTTTGCGACACTTCAGGGCCGTTACACCGCGCTCGGGGAGCGCTGGGAGCGCCTGCAGGGGGAGAAAGAGGCGGGGAGGCGTCCCGGTCTGTATGGCCATTTCGTTCCCGGCACGGCGGCTCCGGCTCCAGGCCACTCCGCTTCCGGCGGTGAACCGCCCCGCCCCAACGCCGCGGCTGCCCGTTCCGTAAGAACGGAGGAGGCGGGAGGATCCGCCGATCGGGAGCTCTTCGAAGTCTATCTGCGCGCGCGGAAGTCGCGCGGCGAAAGCGTCGAAGGGTACGACTTCCAGAAGTTCGCCCAGAGCCTCGCGCAAGAGAGGGCGAGGCTCAAGAAGCGGCTCGGCGGCGCCGACGTCGTCTTCGAGGTCGCGGAGCGGGACGGAAAGATCAAGCTGATCGCCAAGCGCGGCGAGGCCGCTAGAGAGGGCGATTCTTCCGAGGAGAAGGGATGACGAAACGGTGGATTGCCGGAGCGGCCGTCGCCGCCACGATGGCGTTCTGGCTGACGGCAACGGTTTCCGGGAAGGAGAAAGACAAGGAGAAATCGGCACAGCCGTTTTTCCACCAGTTCCTGATCGCGGGCGATCCCCTGGACGAAAGACTGCTCGAGCAAGAGAAGCGAGTGAACGAGCACCCGGACTCGCCGGCCCTGCGCAACGACTTCGGAAACCTGCTCGTCGAGCGTCGCTTCCCGAAGGAAGCGCGGGCGGAGTACAAGAAAGCGCTGAAGCTCGATCCGCATTTCTTCCTCGCGGCCTACAACCTCGGCATGCTGGAGGAGATCCAGGGACGAGTCTCCCAGGCGATTTCAGCCTATCAGCAGGCGATCAAGATTCGCCCCGGATTTCCTCCGGCCCATTTCCGACTCGGCCGGCTGTACGAGAAGCAAGGGCGCGACGACGACGCGATTCCCGAATACGCCAAGGCCCTTCGCATCAACAGCGCGCTGCGCGATCCTCGGTACAACCCCCTGATCATCGATTCGACGCTCATCGACAGAGCCTCGATGCTGAACTACCCGACCGACGTCGCGCGGGCGGCGTTCCCCCGACAGGCGGAGTACACGGAGGTCATCCGCTTCCGCACCGTGGCGGTCGACCGACCGCTCAATGCGGAGGAGGTCGTCGAGGAGGCCGGACCTCAGACCATCGAGACGAGCAAGAGCGCGCCCCCGGCACCCAACCGGGCGCCTCCCATGCCGACCCCTTCGCGGTCCACCGGGACGGCGCGGCCTGCTTTTCCCCGACCCGCACCGGCGCCCGCCGCGCCGCCGGCCACCGGGCAGCCTGCACCCACGCCGGCGCCGGAACCGGAGGAATAGGCCGCTTACTCGAACGAGACGCGGTCGACCAGCAGCGTCGCTCCGCCGACGAGGTCGGGCATGGGAAAGAACTCTTCCCCCGGGGAGAGCGCGGCGACGCGCCGGAGAAGCTCGGAGAGCCGACCGCGGGCGCGCGCCGCCGCGACCGGAGACTGGGCTCGGCCCGCGACGACCGTCACGCCGGTGAACTGCGCCTCGTAGCGGTCATTCTCGAGATCGCAGGCGAGCGGGGCGATGAGCGCGGAGGCGAACACTCCGCGTTTGACCGAAGCGAGCAGGTCGCGGGGCGAGACGGGGCGTTGCGTTTCGAAGAACAGGCGCCGCGCCGCCCGAACGGGCGGGGTCCGGTAGGAACGGCGAACGCCATGCCCCGTCGGTCTCGCGCCGGCGCGCCGCGCTGATGAGAGATCGTGAAGCGGCTCGCCGAGCGTGCCGCGGTCGACGACGAGAACCCGCCGCGACGGCGTGCCCTCCCCGTCGAAGGGAGCCTCGCTGGTGGCATCGTCGACGATGGAGATCTCGGGAGGGAGGAGGGCTCCCCGTGCGGCCCATCGGGGGTGGGCGTCGGCGGTGAACAACGGAGCCAGACCGGACAACACAGCCGCGGTGACCGAGACGTCGAGGAGCCATTCGCCGCGTTCCACCGCCGTGGCGCGTTCGGAGAGCGGGAGCGTCGTGCGGTCGCACAATCGGCGCGCGAGAGCCGGGAGAGCGGGCTCTCCTTCCCAGCGAAAGGGCACGCGTGCTTCGCAAGCCCGGCCGCCGCGCCGCCCGACGGCGGCCGCGAATCCGGTCAGTGCCTTCGCGCTCCAGGAGACGTCGAGTCCCGGCGCATTGCGAACACGCTCGAGGCTGCGGCCGCGCCGCACCGAGAGCTCCGAGAGCACGGCCTCTCCGCGAGATTCGGCAGAAACCAGTCGGGCGAGCTCCTCGAAGAGATCCGGAGGGGCCTCGGGCGGACCGGGCGACGGCGGCCGGTCCGATCGGCCCGTGGGAAGCCTCGGAACCGGTCCCGGTGCCGCGGGCGCCCCGGCCGCCAGCGGGATCAAGCGCGCGAGCCCCGCGGCGCTGCTCGCCGCCGCGAAGCGGAGAGCCGGATCCCACCAGCGCGCCGCGAAACCCTCCTCCTTCCGGGACGTCTCGCAGCTCTGGTTGGCGGTCCGCGTGATCTCGCGCGATGCGCCTTCCTTCTGATAGAGCTCCCAGGCTCCGGGCGCCTGCGCCTCCAAGAGGGACGCGATCCGTTGCTCGGTCATACTCGCGCGCGAACCGCGAGTTGGCGGATCAGGACGTCGGGGGAAGCTCCCTGCACGGCCACGATCTGTCCCCACCGCGAGCACCAGCCCAGGCCGCGGTACGGATGCGTTTCGCGGCCGAGCCCCGACTCGACGTTTCGCAGGGCGGGCAGGATCTCGCCGGCGAGCATGCCGGGGCCGTGCTCCTCCGCCAACCTTCCCCGACGCACCCGCCGGGCGCGGGGGAAGAGCAGCCGGAAGCTGCCTCTTGCCAGGTCCACCGAACCGCCCGCGAACTCCTCGATCCAAAGCCCCTGGCCGAGGCGGCGCGCCATCTCTTCCCGCGTGACGCCTCCGGCCGACACGATCACGTTCGAGCCGCGCGGCAGCGGCGGATCGCCGACCTCGGCTCTCCGGCCGTGCCCATTGGAGGCCTCCCTCTCGAGGCGTTCCGTCGAGGCTCGGGACGTCAGCCGTCCGGCCAAGCGTCCGGCGTCCAGAAGCTTGACGGGGCGCGGTCGCACGCCCTCGTCATCGATCTCGTATCCGCCGAAGAGATCCAGGCGGGTTGCGTCGTCTCTGACCTCGAGATCCGAAACGGCCAGCCTCGCCTCTTGAAGTCCAGAGAGGGGGGAGACGGAGCCCGCCTCCAGCGGGTGCGAGAGGATCTCGTGGAACAGCATCACGGCCGAGCCGGCAGCCAACACCGCGTCCGTCTCTCCTTCCGGGCCGGGCGTCGGGACCTCGCGCGGCTCGGCGGCGCGCGCCAGACAGGCGCGGAGCTCGTCGGCTGTCGTCTCCGATTCGGGGCTGTGAAAGCTGAACGGACGCGCCTCGTCGCCGCGGCGCGAGGCCGCCGTGAAACTTCCCTCGAGCGAGAGCAAGCGGCGCGTATGGGAGAGCCAGGGCGCGCCCGCGGGAAACATGTCGCGGGCGACCTCCTGGAGCGTCCACCGGAAGCAGTGCCGCGGGGCAAGCCGAGAAAAGATGCTCGCCAGGCGCTTGCTCCATCGTTCGACGGCCGGAGCCGACTCCTGTTGCGGCGAAGTCGTCGCCGGGGCTGGACGGAGGGGGATGGGCGCCCGGCCAAGGCCCGTTTGAAGCTCCCGCACCGCTTCGCGCAGCCCCGACTCGTCGACGCGCGAGAGGGAGACGAGACGCTGTTCTCCGGCGCGTTGCCAGCGCGCCGCGAGCGCCTCGGTCGAGACAAATCTCGTTTCGACGGCTTCGCCGTCGCGCCAGACCACGGTCACCTCTCGACGACGCTCGACGAGCACGTCGGCGATCGTGCCGCTCTGCCGAGCGAGCGGCTCGATCGAGCGCGCAACCGTGGATGGGTCGAGCGACATGCGGGGGATTATGGGGGACCGACGCGCCTCCCGTAAGGGGTGGGGTGCAGGCGCGAGCCCCCGGGCAATGGGAAGCCTTCCGGGATGGCCGAGGCGTCGCGAACCCCTGCTGTATTAACATCGCTGACTCATGGGTCTCTCGGATATCAAGAAGGAGTTCATTGCGGTCCGAACCGCTCGGGGGATCGCCTCGCGTAATCTCTTCGAGGAGAGGGCGCCCGGCGCGCTGCGCCAAGCGGTCCTCTCGGCGCTTGCGGAAGAGGCCGGCAAGGAACGGATGATCGACGAGGAGGCGCGCCGGATGATGGAGGCGGCCCGGAGCGAGATCGCGTCGGGTCGGGTCGACGGCCAGGAGCTGTTTCGGCGGATCCGCCGAAAGCTGGCCGAGCAGCGGGGAATCGTCCTGTGAGGGGCGAGGGACGAGGGACGAGGGACGAGGGACGGGAGCGTCGCCCCGGTCCCTCACTCCTCATCCCTAACCCCTCACCCCTGCTGTCATGACTCACGAAAAACGCATCGCGCACCTGGACGCGCTGCGGGAGAAGAGCCTGGAGGGCGGAGGGCGCGACCGCGTCGAGCGCCAGCACGCCGAGGGCAAGCTCGCGGCGCGCGAACGGATCGCGCTCTTGCTCGACCCGGGATCCTTCTTCGAGCTCGATCCTTTCGTCGTGCACCGCAGCCGCGACTTCGGAATGGAGAAGAAGGAGATTCCGGGCGACGGTGTCGTCTGCGGCGCGGGAGCCGTCGACGGCCGGCCCGTCTACGTCTTCGCCCAGGATTTCACCGTCTTCGGCGGTTCGCTTTCCGAGACCAACGCCTCGAAGATCTGCAAGGTCATGGATCTGGCCGTCCAGAACGGCGCGCCCATCATCGGCTTAAACGATTCCGGCGGCGCGAGGATTCAGGAGGGCGTCGTCTCGCTGGCCGGCTACTCGAGAGTCTTCTTTCGAAACACCCGCGCCTCGGGTGTCGTGCCGCAGATTTCCGCGATTCTCGGCCCGTGCGCCGGCGGCGCGGTGTACTCGCCCGCCATCACCGACTTCGTTTTCATGACGGAAAAGACGTCCTATCTCTTCGTGACCGGGCCCGACGTGATCAAGACGGTGACGCATGAAGAGGTGAGCAAGGAGGATCTGGGCGGCGCCCGGACGCATTCGGCCGTCTCCGGCGTGGCGCATTTTGTTCGGAGAGACGACGCGGCCGTGCTTTCGGCGATCCGCGAGTTGCTTTCGTATCTCCCCGCGAACAATCTGGACGATCCGCCGATCCAGGAATCGCGGGAGGCGCCCGGCGAGCCCCGAGATCTAAACGACTTTATTCCCGAGGAGCCGAACCGGCCCTACGACATGGCGGAGCTCGTCCGACGGATTGCCGACGAGGGGCGCTTCTTCGAAGTCCACGCGGGGTTCGCCCGCAACCTGCTCGTCGGGTTCGTGCGTCTGGCGGGGCGCCCGGTCGGCGTGGTCGCCAACCAACCGATGCACCTGGCGGGTGTGCTCGACATCGACGCCTCCGTCAAGGGAGCGCGCTTCGTCCGCTTTTGCGACGCGTTCAACATTCCACTGCTCGTGTTCGAGGACGTTCCGGGATTCCTGCCCGGGACGCAACAGGAGTATGGAGGCATCATCCGGCACGGCGCGAAGCTGCTCTTCGCCTTCGCCGAGGCGACGGTCCCCAAGGTCAGCGTCATCACGCGCAAGGCCTATGGCGGCGCCTACTGCGTGATGCTCTCCAAGGACATCGCGACCGACTTCAACTTCGCCTACCCGACGGCGGAAGTTGCCGTGATGGGGCCCGAGGGCGCCGTGAACATTCTGTACCGGCGGGAGGGCGACTCGGCGCAGGCGCGGGCTTCGCGGGTGGCGGAATACATCGAGAATTTTGCCAACCCCTATGTGGCGGCCCGGCGGGGCTATCTGGACGAAATCATCGAGCCGTCCGAGACGCGCGAGAAGCTCATCACGGCCTTCCGACTGCTCGAATCCAAGAGGGCCCAGCTTCCCGCCAAGAAGCACGACAACATCCCGCTGTGAAAGGCCGGCTGCCACTCGCGGCCCCATCGGCTGCCCGGGGGCGGCCCGGTCGGGCATGAGCTCTCTCAAGCTGCTCGTCGCCAACCGAGGCGAGATCGCGGTCCGGATCTTTCGGGCCTGCCGCGAGCTCGGCCTGCGCACGGTTGCCGTCTTCTCCGACTCCGACCGGAGCGCGCCGCACGTCACGATGGCGGACGAGGCCGTGCGGCTCGGGCCCGCGCCGGCGCGCGAGAGCTACCTGTCGATTCCCGCCCTGCTCGAGGCGGCGCGGAGGACGGGCGCGCGGCTCGTTCATCCGGGATACGGATTCCTGGCCGAGAGCGCGGAGTTCGCGCGCGCCTGTTCGGAGGCCGGCCTGACCTTCGTCGGACCGTCTGCGCAAGCCATCGAGGCGATGGGCTCGAAGACCGAGAGCCGCCGCCGCATGCAGTCGGCGGGTGTGGCAGTCGTGCCGGGGACGATGCGCCCGGCGGAAAGCGCGGCGGAGCTCTCGGAGTTCGGCCGGCGACATGGTTTCCCGATTCTGCTCAAGGCCTCCTCCGGGGGCGGCGGCAAAGGGATGCGGCGGGTCGAGAGAGACGATGAGGTGGCGGCGGCTTTCGAGCGAACTCGCTCCGAGGCGACGGCCTACTTCGGGGACGCGGCGGTCTACGCGGAGAAGCTGATCGAGGGTCCCCGGCACATCGAGGTTCAGGTCATCGGCGATACTCAGGGAAGGATTCTCGCTGTCGGCGAGCGCGAGTGCAGCCTCCAGCGCCGGCACCAGAAGGTCGTCGAGGAGTGCCCCTCACCGGTCGTGGACGATGACCTGCGCGAACGGCTTTCACTCGCGGCGGTGCGGGCGGCCGAAGCGGTCGGCTACCAATCCTGTGGGACGGTCGAGTTCCTGCTGGCGCCCGACGGCTCCTTCTACTTCCTGGAGATGAACACGCGCCTGCAGGTCGAGCACCCGGTCACCGAGGAGGTGTGGGGTGTCGACCTCGCTCGCGAGATGATCCGGATCGCGCTCGGCGAGCCGCTCGCGTTTCGGGGCCTCTCGCCCCGCGGCCACGCCATCGAGTGCCGGATCTACGCCGAAGATCCGGCCCGGGGCTTCGCCCCTTCGCCGGGCACCGTGAAGGTCCTGAGGGTTCCCGGAGGTCCGGGCGTGCGTCACGACTTGGGCATCGAGGAGGGTGGCATCGTCCCGATCGACTACGACCCGATGCTGGGAAAGCTCATCGTTCACGCGAGCGACCGCGAAGCGGCGATCGCACGCCTGTCGCGCGCGCTCGCGGAGTATGAGGTCGGGGGTGTCGCGACGACCCTGCCTCTCTTCCAGGCACTGGTCTCGGACCCGGAGTTTCGCCGGGGCGCCTTCGACGTGCAGTGGCTCGACCGCCGCCTCGGCCAGGGACTCCTCGGGCCGACGCCATTGCGTTCCGAGGACGTCGCCCTCGCGGCGATCGGCCTCGCGGCTCATCGCAACGGCGCGGAACCGTCCGCCGCCGGCTCGCCGGTCTCGGCCTGGCGCTCCGCCGCGCGGCGCGAGTCGCTTCGGTAAGGGCCCGCGAAGAGCATGCGCCGATTCGAGTACGTCTTTCGCGGTGGAGCCGAGCCGGAGGAGATTCGCCTGGAGGGAAAGGGTGACACCTGGCGCCTGACGCGAAAGGGCGAGACCCAGGCCGTCTCCGTGAGACGACTCTGCGATGGAAGGCTGTCGCTTCTGTTTCCCGACGGGAGGCAGGTTTGTGGCCGTGTGCTCGCGGCGGAGTCGGGCGAGGTGGTGGTTGTCGATTCGGACGGTCCGCGGCGCGTGCCGCTGGCCGATCCCTTGAGCGATCGCCTGTCTCATTCCCATGCGGCAGGCTCGGACTCCGCCGAGGAGGAGATCCGGGCGCTGATACCCGGCCGTGTTCTCGAGGTGCGTGTCGCCGAGGGCGACCAGGTTCGGGCGGGAGAGGTGCTGATCGTGCTCGAGGCGATGAAGATGCAGAACGAGATTCGGGCCGCTTCGGGTGGCACCGTGGCGCGCTGCGCCGTTTCGCCGGGAGCGGCGGTCGAGGGCCGCGCTCTGCTACTCGTCGTCCGGCCCAGTCCGACTCCCTAGGCCGCCTCGCCCGCCGAGTCGCGTGTTAACTTTGCGCCGTGGGCCCTGCCTCGCCTTCCTCCCGGCGCCTTGCGATGCCCGCCTCACCCCGGTGCTTGGCGCCTGCGCCGACTCCATCGGTTCCGGCGAGGCGGCCGGGCCGCCGCGGATGAGTCAATTTCGGGTCGCGCGAATTCTGCTGCTCGTCCCGGCGATTGCGGCAGCGTCGCTCGGTTGCCGCAAGGCAGAGACGCCGGTCGCCGCGACCTCACCCGTCGTCGATGCACGTCCGCCCGCGGTGGAGGCGGCGGACGTCGCGCGAACGCCCCGGGCCGACGGGAGAACGCGGGTGATCTGGCTCGGCCTGGACGGCCTCGACTGGACGCTGCTCGACCGGCTCGCGGCCGAGGGGAAGATGCCCAACTGGAAGCGTCTGGTGAGGGAAGGGGCGTCAGGGCGCCTGATGAGTTTCCTGCCGATGCTCTCGCCGCTGCTCTGGGCCACGGCCTGTACCGGCGTGGGGCCCGAGGTGCACCGCGTTCTCGATTTTCAGGAGGTTGACCCGCAGACGGGCCAGAAGGTTCCCATCTCGGGGCGCTCGCGGGCCGTGCCTGCCGTGTGGAACCTGGCCTCCGCGGCCGGTCGTCGCGTCGGGGTGGTGGGCTGGTGGGCGACACATCCGGCCGAGGAAGTCGCGGGCTTCTTCGTTTCCGACCGGGCGAGCCCCATTCTCTTCGAGAAGCTCCCGATCGCGGGTGTCGCCTATCCTTCTGCGCTCGAGACGGCCGTCGTGCAGGTGGTCGCGCGCGACGGGACCGTGACGGCGGGTGAGCTCACGCCGTTTCTCGATCTTCCCGAAGCGGAAATCGCTCAGACCCTCTCCTCCGGTTCCGGGATGGAGGATCCCGTCGTCGCGCTTTCGCGCATTCTGGCGTCGACGCGCGTTTACCAGCGGATCGCTCGGGACCTCTACGACCGGGAGCATCCCGATCTGATGGCGCTCTATTTGGAAGGGACCGACGAGATCGGCCATGTCTTTGCCCCCTACGCGCCGCCGCGCCTCGCCTGCGTCTCGGACGAGGACTTTCGCCGGTACTCGAGAGTCGTGGACGCGTACTACGGTGTGATCGACCGCGTGATCGGCCAGTGGATGCGGCGAGCAGGCGAGGACGGCGCCACACTGTTCGTCAACTCGGACCACGGCTTCAAATGGGGGACCGACCGGTCTTGTCAGCGTTCGTCGCTCAAGTCGGCGACGGCAGCCTTCTGGCACCGCGCCGAAGGCGTGTATGCGTTCTGGGGCAGGGGTGTGCGCCCCGCCGCCTCGGGCGGGCAGGCGCAGATCTTCGACGTGGCGCCGACGGTGCTGGCGTTGCTGGGCCTTCCCTCCGACACGCGGATGTCCGGGCGTCCGATCGGATCGGCCTTCCAGGCCCTGGCCCCCACGGGCCGAAGAAACCTCTTTGCCGATGTCGCGGTCCGGCGGGTGGCGACGTCCCCGGTAACCCCGGAGCAGGCGAGCGAATACACCAAGAAACTGCTCGCGCTGGGGTATCTCTCGGGAAGCGAGGCGCGCCCGCTCTCCCCGACGGGCGGGGATAGCCCGGGCATGACGGAAGGCGCCTGGAACAACCTGGGACTGTATGAGCGAGACATGCTTCAGGATTTCGCACGGGCCCGCGAGGCCTTCGAAAAATCGCTCGCCCTGCGGCCTGACTATCCCTCGCCCATGTTCAACCTGGCGGGCCTCTATCTCTACAACAGGGCCTTCGAGAAGTCCGAGGAGTGGCTCTTTCGCTCGCTCGAGGCCGGGCACCCGGATCCGGAGGGGACCATCGGCCGGTGGGCGGCCGTCTATCGCGGGCAGGGGCGGACGGCGGAGGAGCGGCGCTTGCTCGAGCGCGCGGTCAAGCAGTATCCCGGAAGCGAACGGCTCTCGAGAGACCTCGCGCTGGCGCGCTTTCGCGCCAAGGACTGCGCCGGTGCCGAGGCGGCCCTGGCCTCCGTCGACCGCCAAACGAAGGACCCGGACACGTTGAACGCCATGGCGATGTTGCGGGCGTGCCTGGGACACCGCGAGGAGGCGATCGCGCTCTTCGAGCGCTCGCTCGAGATCAAGCCTGATCAGCCGGGCGTGGTCCGGTCCCTGAAGATGCTCCGTGGCGACCGGGCGGCGGCGCCACGTTCGTGAGACAGGGGAGCCCTGCGGGCGATCGCCCCACGAGGCGGATGCAAAGGCCCCGTTGCCGTTCGCCTCGGGTCTCTCGAGCCCTCGCGGGTTCGCTGCTGACGATCTTCGCGGCATGGGTCGGTTGCCGCCGGACGGAGCCCGCGACGTCCAAGACGTCGACGCCGGAGACGGTTCCGTTGGCAGTCGAAGCGGCGGATGTTTCCCGCACGCCCCGGCCCGCGGGCGGACGCACGCCCCTGATTTGGCTCGGTCTCGACGGCCTCGATTGGGAACTTCTCGACCGGCTGGCGGCCGAGGGAAAGATGCCCCACTGGAAGCAGCTCGCGGCCGAGGGCACCTCGGGGCGTCTCAAGAGCTTCGTGCCACCGCTCTCGCCGCTGCTCTGGGTGACCGCCTCGACGGGAGTGGGACCCGACGTGCACCGGGTCCTGGATTTTCAGGAGGTCGACCCCCGGACAGGACAGAAGGTGCCGATCTCCGGGCGCTCGCGCGCCGTTCCCGCGGTTTGGAATCTGGCCTCCGCCGCGGGTCGTCGGGTGGGTGTGGTGGGGTGGTGGGCCTCCCACCCGGCCGAAGAGGTGTCGGGCTTCTTTGTCTCCGACCACGCGAGCCCGATTCTCTTCGACACGCTGCCGCTCTCGGGTGCTGCCTATCCGCCGAGCCTCGAGACGGGTATCGCGCAGGTCGTGGCGCGGGACGGGCAGGTGACTCCGGAGGAGCTTGCGGCGTACGTGGATCTGCCGACCGGCGAGATCGCGCGGATGCTCGCCTCCGGTGAGGGACTTCAGAATCCGGTGGTGGCGCTCTCGCGCATCGTGGCCTCGACTCGCGTTTACCAACGAATCGCCCGGGACCTCTACGACCGCAATCACCCCGACCTGATGGCGCTGTATTTCGAGGGCACCGACGAAATCGGACATGTCTTCGCTTCCTTCGTTCCGCCGCGGCTGTCCTGCGTCTCGGAGGAGGACTTTCGCCGCTTCTCGCGCGTCGTCGATGTCTATTACGCCCTCGTCGATCGGATTCTCGGCCAGTGGATGCGGCGTGCGGAGGAGGACGGGGCGACACTCCTGGTTCACTCCGACCACGGCTTCAAGTGGGGCGCCGATCGGTCGTGCGAGCGCTCCTCCATCAACTGGTCGACGGCGGCGTCTTGGCATCGTTCGGACGGCGTGTATGCGTTCTGGGGAAAGGGCGTTCGCCGCGGGACCGAGCGCGGGCAGGCGGCGATCCTCGATGTCGCGCCGACGGTGCTCGCGCTCCTGGGCCTGCCGGCGGACCGCCGAATGACGGGTCGGCCGATCGAGGGCGCGGTCGACGGCTTGCCGAAGCTGCCCCGGGAGGATCTCTTCGGCGCCGTGACGGTGCGCCGCGTGGCCGGTGAGCCGGTCAGCCCGGAGCAAGCGAACGAATACGCGAAGAAGCTGCTCGCCCTGGGGTATCTGTCGGGAAGCGAGGCGCGCCCGCTCGCCCCGACCGGCGGGGATTCGCCCGGCATGACGGAGGGCGCCTGGAACAACCTGGGGCTCTACGAGCGCGATTCACACAAGGACTCGGCTCGAGCCCGACAAGCCTTCGAGAAGGCGCTCGCTCTCCGGCCCGACTATCATTCGCCGATGTTCAATCTGGCCGTGCTCTACCGGGAGAGCAAGGACTTCGGTCGGGCAGAGGACTGGCTCTTCCGCTCGCTCGCTGCGGGACACCCGGACCCCGAGGGGACCATCAGCGGCTGGGCGCTGCTCTTTCGGACGGACGGTCGAGCCTCGCAGGAGCGCCATCTGCTCGAGCGCGGCTGCCGGCAGTATCCGCAGAGCGAACGCCTTTCGAGAGAGCTCGCTCTGGCGCGCTTTCGCACCAAGGACTGCATCGGGGCCGAGGCGGCTCTGGCGTCTGTGGCGCCGCAGACCCAGGATCCGGAAACACTGAACGCGATGGCCTTGTTTCGAACCTGTCTGGGGCACAAAGAGGAGGCAATCGCGTTGCTCGAGCGGTCTCTGGCCATCAAACCCGCACAGCCCGGCGTCGTCGCTTCCCTGAGGCTCCTGCGCGGCGAAAAGGGCCCCCCGGGGTCGTAGGAACGCGGCCCGCGGCCTGCGGCCGAACGGGCCCCTTCGAATGGGAGAACGATGAGGAAGATTGCGACGGTGCTCGCCCTGGTCTTGATCGGCGGAGGTCTTGTCGGCGCTACGGGATCGCCCTCTCAGGCTCCGGCACCCGCCAATCCGGCGGCCGCCACGCCCGCCGGTCCCACGGAGAAGGCGCTCGAGGCGTACCTGCTCAAGTACCTCCCCTTCGATCCTGATTCGCGCGTCACGGTCGCGCGGACGGCCGAGAAGACGGTTCCCGGTTTCCGGGCCTACAAGTTCAAACGCACGGGCCGGTATTCGAAGCTGGACCTCGACAAGGTGGTCTTTCTCTCGGAGGACGGCAAGTGGTTCTTCGCGGGAGACACGCTCCCCAACGTCGATCCGAAGCCGGTCCGCACGAGCGAGGACCTGAACTGGCTCTCGACCTACCTGACCAATCTCTTTCACTCGTCGGCGCACGCGGCGCTCGCCCCCGAACGGGATCGCGGGGGCTTGAAGGGCATTCTCATCGCGACCGAGACCGGCTATGGGCGAGTGCGTCTTCCCGGATACACGCCACCCGACGGGCGTGTCTTCCTTCAGGGCACCTTGTTCGACTTCTCGGAGGACCCTCGGGCCGAGCGCCGGCGCATGATCGACTTGTCGGGGGGGCCGGTTCAGGGGCCCGCCGACGCGCGCGTCAATGTCGTCGAATATGCCGACATGGAGTGCGGCTACTGCAAGTTTCGCGGGCAGCAAATGGACCGGCTGCTGGAAGCCAACGCCGGCATCGTTTCGGTGCGCCGGTACTACAAGTTCTTCCCGCTCTGGCTGGCACACGTGTGGGCGATGAAGGCCGCGTCCGCTGGCGAGTGCATCTTTCGCTTTGCCGGGGCTGGCCCGATGTTCCGGTTCAAGCAGCAGGTATACACGGCGCAGGAATCGATGACGGTCGGAGGGATCGATCAGCTTGCCGTCTCGACCGCCCAGGGAGAAGGCGTCTCGATGTCGGATTTTCTCTCCTGCTACCTGCGCGACGAGAGCTTTGCTCCGGTGACCAAAGACATGGAGGAGGGATATCGCCTGGGGGTCAATTCGACACCCACCTATTTCGTGGACGGCACCGAGATCACCTGGCTCGAAGACAAGGTCATGGAGGATTTCCTGCGCGGGCTCTTCCCGAAGATCAAGACGATCGAATACGGAGCGCGCAAGTAGGGCAGGCTCGGCCGAGGCCTGTCGGCGGAGGGCTCAGGGCTCGAAGGGGATCGGCACGGTCATCCACGCGCTTACCGGCGTGTCGCCCCGCCGCGCGGGCGTAAAGGTCCATTTTCGGACGGCCGCGACGGCAGCCTCGGTCAGGCCCGCCGGGGCGCCGCGGAGCACCTCGACCTGAAGGGGCTGGCCCGTCTCCGAGACCAACACCCGAAGAATGACGAGACCGCCGATTCGAGCCTTGAGAGCCACGGGCGGGTACACGGGCTTCAGGATCTTCAGCATCGCCGGCGGCGTCTCCTGCACCGGGAGCGGCGTGGCCGTGGGCGGCGGGGGCTCGGTCGGTTCGGGCGGCGGTTGCGCCACGACGACGGCGGTCGGCGTCGGGGTCGGAGGGATTGCCGCCGCGGTCGCGGCGCGCGCTGCGATTCGAGCCGTCTCGGCGTCCTCTCTGCGCTTTGCCGCCTCTTCCTCGAGCCTCTTCACTTCCTCCGCGAGTCTTCGGGAGACTTCCGCCTTGAACTGAAGCGCGCTCATGGCGGCCGTCGAGGGACTGCTCTCGGGCGTCGCGGTGGGCTCTGGCGACAGAGTCGGCAGCGGCGTGGGAAGGGGAGGAGGCAGCGGAGCCTGTCGCTTCGAGATCACGAACCAGGTTCCGCCCGCAGCGGCGGCGAGCAGCAAGACTCCGACGACCGCCAATGGAGCCTTCCGGCGCGGCTCCGGCTCCGCCAAAAACTTTGGCGCGGTCGTTGGAGTCACTCCTTTGGAAGGCGGGCTGGGCTCCGGCGGCTTGGCCGGACTCGGAGCTGGCTTCACGGGCAGAGGTTGTGTCTTGGTCGGCGCGGCCTTCGACGACGGGGCTTGAGCGCTCGACGGCTGCGGAGAGAGGCTCGCGGGAATCGACCCGAGGTCGAGCGCCGCCTCCCGCTCACGCGCCCGGCCCTCGGCTTCGATCTCGGGCCCGAAGAGGTTGTTCAAGAAATAGGCGAGGTTGAAGGTCGAGGGCGAATAGGGTCCCGAAAAGAGAAGCTTCCCGAGCTCTCGCCGAAGCTCGCCGCTCGACTGATAGCGAGAGGCAGCGTCGGACAAGCACGTCTTCAGAACCGCCGTCA
>Ga0335085_10002074_pt1 | contig 38935 bp, 36 predicted proteins | sample Lox_Sample_45_FD_206712 | JGI IMG/M metagenome (GOLD analysis project Ga0335085, IMG submission 206712) | Soil microbial communities from Loxahatchee National Wildlife Refuge, Florida, United States - Lox_Sample_4.5 | ecosystem: Environmental > Terrestrial > Soil > Wetlands | place: USA...
CACGAAGCGCGGATCAACCCAATGCAGCGTGGACGCCGCATACCACAGCACAACCACGATCGCCGGCCCCGTCAGCCGGCGGCCGACGAGTTGGGCGCGCGCAGCGATGCGCGCGCCGTCCCACGAACCGTGGCGGGGGGAAACAGAAACGACGGAAGCCATCGTGTCGGCGCTCATTCTCCGCCAAGCTGACCTTTCGGCTTGCCGGTCGCCTCTTCAAGCAGCGAGTAGTCGAAGTGCTGATCGACCGCCGGCGTCGCGTCGATCTGAGTGAGCTTGGCCTTGTGAAGCATTCCCATGAGCGCCTTGGCTTCCCTGGAATACAGTCGATAGTCGAGCTTGCCCCGCGGGATCGCCACCTTCACGACATCGAGCGACGAGCCGGTGCCCTTCATCGCAACTTCAGTGAATTTCCCGGGGTCGCCATTGAGAGCGTTGGTCGCATCGATCGCCGCGCGAACGACACCGAGTACCGCCGCACGGTGCGACTTGAGAAAGTCGGCGCTGACGGTCAGCAGTCCATTGACGTTGTGGGTCGGATTTTCGCTGAGATCGAGCGAGCTGTAGTAACCGAAGCCGCCAACTTCGGCAGCGGCATTGTTGGGTTCCCAGGAGGCAAAACCGTCGATCTGGTGGTTCTTCAGGGCGTCAAGCAGCGGCGGCCCGCCGGCGGTGAAGCTGACGGTGTGGATCTTTGTCAAATCCGCGCCACCAAGCTCGGCGCTGGCCTTGAACAAGAGTTCGACGTAGCTGTTCGGCGCGGTGCCGATTCTGAGGCCTTCCAGGTCCTTCCACTTGGTCGCCTTCACGCCTTTGGCCAGCGTCAAGCTTTGTCCGCCGGTGAAGACGCCGGCAATCGCATGGTAGTCGCCGAAGCCCTTTTCCTGCATCAGGCCGATATTGACGTAGCCCATCACGGCAACGTCGACCTGGTTGGTCATGAGCGCCAATTGCTGGTCAGCGTAGCGTCGCATCGGCACCGGTTCGAGATCGACGCCGTATTTTTTGGCGTAATCGGCAAGTACCATCATGTTGGCCTGATGGACCTGCACGGTGTAGGCGAACCGCACCTTGTCGGCAGCCTGCGCCTGCGTCGCCCATGCCGTCGCAACCAGCAGGGCCGTTGCAATCGCTGCTTTGCGCATCCTCGATCTCCTACGTGGCCGCGCTCTCGCTCGGGTCGTCGGGTTCTACGGCACCAGCGCGGTGAGAATGCCGTAGGTATCGGGGCGTCTGTCGCGGTAGAATTGCCAGGCGCGGCGGCGCTGCGTGATGAGATCGAGATCGCAGTCGACGATGAGAACCTCCTCGTCGGGGCCGGCCTGCGCCAGCATTTCGCCGGAGGGATCGAAGGCGACGCTGTGCCCGTAATACAGGTAGTTGCCTTCCTGGCCGGTACGGTTCAGGCCGGCGACGAAATATTCGTTGAAGATCGCGTGGGCGCAGAGCTCTTTTTCCCACACCTTGCGGGACAGGCTCTTGTCGGGCGTGGCGCTCGGAATGAGCACCAGTTCCGCGCCATTGAGCGCCAGCGCCCGCGCTCCTTCCGGGTAATGGCGATCGTGGCAGATGAGTACGCCTATCTTTCCGTAGCGGGTGTGGAAGACCGGATAGCCGAGATTGCCGGGCTTGAAGTAGAGCTTCTCGTAAAAGATGGTGTTCAAGGGGATATGATTTTTGCGATATACGCCGAGCAAACGTCCGTCAGCATCGATGACTGCCGCCGAATTGTAGTAGACGCTGCGGTCTACGCGCTCGTAGATCGGCGCCACGATCACTACCTCGAGTTCCCGCGCCAGCGTCTGCATCTGCTCTGTGATCGGGCCGGGAATAGGCTCGGCAGCGTCGAAGTGGCCCGTGTCGAGATCGGTGATGAAGAAGAGCTCGTGAAAGACCTCGGGAAGAAGCAGAATCTGCGCCTTCCTGCCGGCCGCCTCGCGGATCATTTGCTCCGCTCGCTTGAGGTTCTGCTCGCGGGTGCCGGAACAAACCATCTGCAGGAGCGCCACGCGGACCGCCATTTTTTGCCGATCTCCCCGCTATTTTCGCCGTCGCCAGCTTCGTTCATGATATACAATGTGGCCTGTGAAGTATACAACAGAGTGGCGCTTGCTGCCGGATCGAGGACATAAAGCGGCAACCTTCGATTCGAGGCTGGGGCTGCCCAAGCGCGCGGTAAGGTTGGCATGGCAACGACGACAAAGCCCCCGGCGCGGGCCGGGCTCCGCAGAGCCGAACGCGATGACGAGCCCGTCATCCGCTCCGACCGCGTCCGCCGGCAGATCGCCGACCGGATCATTTCAGGGGCGCTGCAGCCCGGCGAAGAGCTCGACGAGAAAAAGCTTGCGGAAGCGTTCAAGGTTTCGCGCACGCCGGTGCGCGAAGCACTGCGGCAGCTTGCCGCCGCGAACCTCGTCGAGTGGCGCCCGCATCAAAGCGCGGTGGTGGCAAGGATCACGCCCTCGAAAATGGTTGAAATGTTCGAGGTCATGGCCGAGCTGGAAGGATTTTGCGGCCGCTTGGCGGCGCGGCGCATGACAAAGGCGGAGCACGCGACACTGGTCTCGGTTCACAAGAAGTTCCGCCCCTATGTCGAGGCCAGGGATCGCGAAGGCTACCACGCACTCAACAAGTCATTTCACGAGGCGATCTATGCCGCCTCGCACAACGATTATCTCAAGGATCAGGCACGGGCACTTTACGACCGGCTAGCGCCCTATCGCGCCTACCAGTTGAAGCGTCCCGACGCGCTGCGCCGCGCTTCGGAAGAACACGAGGCAATCATCAATGCGATCGCCGCCGGCGACGGCGAAGAGGCCTACAAGCTTCTGTTCAATCATGTCAGCCTGAGCAACGAGCTGTTCTCCGACCTCGTCGCCGCCTTGAGCAGCGCCGCGTCCGTATCGTCTTCCGCACGCGAGAAAGCGAAACCGCCGCAATCGTGACCCGCTCCGGGGGCCGATTAGGAGTGGTTCAGCGGACGAGATCGGGTTTCAGCGTTGCCCGACGTGGCAGCGCCGTCGACATCGTCATCGGGCAGAATGCGGATGGCGGCGCCGTCCAGATCGTCGTATTGGCCGCTCTTGAGCGACCACAGGAACGCCACGAGCCCGGTGAGGCCGAGCAACAGCGCCATGGGGACGAGATAGATCAGAACGTTCATCGTCAGAAATCCGGACGAGCGTGCGCGCGCAGCGCATTCAACGTGACCAAGAGCGAAGATCCCGACATGGCGAGCGCGGCGATCAGCGGCGTCACGAGACCGGCAATCGCCAGCGGCACTGCGAGCGCGTTGTAGACGGCGGCGAGGGCGAGGTTCTGTGTCATCAAGGAGCGGGCCCGGCGCGCCGACGATACCGCGTGCAATACCGGCGAGAGGCGATCGCCGAGGAAGACGGCGTCGGCATGCGCCTGGGCGAGATGAGCGGCGCTGATTGGCGAGAGCGAAACATTGGCGGCGGCGAGCGCCGGCGCGTCGTTTAGTCCGTCCCCGACCATGAGCACGCGGCACCCTTGCGACTTCAAGCGCTCGACGATGGCGATTTTCTCTGTTGGCGTGAGGCGAGCCTGCCAGTGGCGGATGCCGAGTTGCGTTGCCACGGGAGCGACGGCTTCCGGCCGGTCGCCGGAAAGAATCATCAAACTGAGACCGCGGTCCGCGAGCGCCTTTGCCACTGCCATCGCGTCCGGCCGCAGCGCCTGGCGGATGGGAATTGTCGCGACTTTGCCGCGATGCGCGAAGGTGAGGAATGAGGCTCTGCCGTCGCTCCCCGCGGCCGGCAACTTCTGTGCCGCCGCGCGGCAGAATTCGGCACTGCCGAGACGGGCCTCATCGCCGTCGATGATGGCGCGAACGCCTTGCCCGGGCTCCTCGGCGGCGCCGGGATACGGGCTGCGTTCGCGCGCCATCCGCGCCAGCGCCGTTGCGAGCGGATGGCGGCTCGACAGCGCCAGTCGCGCCGCCCGCTGGAGCAGGTCCGGCTCGATTTCTGCCGACGCATCAACCTGCGGATCGGGTAGCGTCAGCGTCCCGGTTTTGTCGAAGATCACGGTGTCCGCCGCGGCCAGACGCTCGATCGCGTCGCCGCTGTTGAGAATAACGCCGCCGCGAAACAAACAACCCGCAGCGACGACCTGCACGGCGGGAATGGCAAGGGCAATTGCGCACGGGCAGGTGATGATAAGCACGGCGATCGCGACGACGATGGAATCGTGAAGCGAGGCTCCCGCGGCGAGCCAGCCGACGGCAGTCAGCGCAGCCGCGGCGTGAACGACCGGTGCATAGAGCCGTGCCGCGCGATCCGCGAGCCGTACGGTATGCGATTTGGCCTCGACCGCCTTGTCCAGCAGTCGTTCGATCTCGTCGACCAGCGTTCCGGCACCGGCAGCGGTAATCCGCATCGTCAAAGCGCCAAACACATTGACGCTTCCGGCATAGATCGTCATGCCGGAGCGAACGGCTCGGGGCACGGTCTCGCCGGTTACCAGGCTCTCATCAAGTTCGGAACTGCCGCCGATCACCGTACCGTCGGCCGGGACCCGGTCGCCCGGACGCACCAGCACGCGGTCGCCGGGACGCAACGCGGTTGCGGGCACCTGGATGAGTTCGCCGCCCGCATCGAGCCGGTGAGCGAATTCCGCCTTTTGGCTGGCAAGATTGCCGGCAAACAGCCGCGTCTTGCGTCGCATTGCCACATCGAGATAGCGGCCACACAACAGAAAGAACAGGAGCATGATCGCGGAATCGAAATAGGCGTGCGCCGCGTGCGTCGCGGTCTCATATAAAGACAGGCCAAGCGCCAGGGTGACGCCGACCGAGATCGGCACATCCATGTTGAGTTGCCGCGCCTTCAGTCCGCGCCACGCGCTTTGCAGGAACGGCTGCCCGGCATAAGCTGCCGCGGGCAGCGCGATCAGAGCGGAAAGCCAATGGAACAAATCGCGCGTTTCCGGCGTCATGTCGGATACGTTGCCGGCCCATATCGAGATCGACAGCAACATCACGTTCATCGCCGCAAATCCGGCGACAGCCAAGCACTTCAGCAGCCACTTGGCCTGGGCGCTGTCGTCCGCCTCGACGCGCTCCGGTGCGAACGGATGGGCGTGATAGCCGATCGCCTCGATCGCGCTGATAATCTGAGCGGCATCGGTTTGGTCGGGTCGCCAATCGACGGCGAGCCGGCGCTGCGTGAAGTTGAGTCGCGCATCGATCACGCCCGGCAGCTTCGTCAAGCCGCTTTCGATCTTGCGAATGCATCCGGCGCAGGCGACGCCGTCGATCGCAAGCGTCATGTGCGCGGCGCCGCCTGCGGTGTGCTCGACGAAGGTCGACAAATCCAGGCTTTCGGCCATGGCCCGACTCACCGCAGCACCAGGCGGTTCTTGGATCGGAACATCCGGTTGCCGCGGCGCGAAAGCTCGATGACGAGATCCCATTGGCCGGCGACAATCGCCGCGCTGCCTTGGAAGTGGCCGGGCGCACCTTCACCGACGGCGACGACCCGGTCGAGATGCCGATCGGTCGGACGGGCGAACAATGCGGTTGCAGTCAGGCCGGCGAGCGGCGCGCCGGACGCGTCGCGGGCGACAATTTCAAGGTGTGCGCCGCCGCCGGCGGCCGGCGTGACCCTGGCGTCGACTTGCCAATGTTCCGCCTCCTGCGCTCTCGCCATGGCGACCTCGCGCGCGAACAATTGGCCGGCGCGGTATGAACTCTCGGCGTCGACGCCGCGGAAGGTCGACAGCGCTTCATGCACCATGAACCCATTGACGCCGACGATCACCGCGAAGAAGGCGACCATCAGGCCGAACACCATCCAGCCCGTTATTTCGCGCGGCGGACGGGTGCAGGGGGTGACCTTTTCCCTCCTCGGAGAAGTGACTTCGGTCGGGTCGCGGTCTGCGCGGATGTCGTCCAACATGGCGCGCGAGCCTCACGGTGCGAGGAAGTGGTCGGTGGCGCTCACCGGCCTGCCGCCGGTTTGGGGCGCTATGCTGAAGGTGACGGGGATCGAGGCACCGGGCGCGACCCGCTCGCGCGTTGTTACCAGGACACGCACCTCGCGCGACTGGTCGGGGCCGACTTCAATGAGCGGATTGCCGTTGTAAAACGACGAGCTCCCGATCACATCGACGTCGGCGTCGGGCAGGCCGTTCACACTGAGCACGAACGCTCGGGCAGACAGGCTCTTGTTGAGAATGCGCACGGCGTAGGCGTTGCGCAGGGATCCATCCGACAAACGCACGAACAGCGGATTGCGATCGTGAAGGACGCTGATCGCGTCGCTGTGCCGCGTCGCCAACGCATAGGCCATCACTCCGCCGACGACGACGATGATGGCCGCATAGAGCAGCGTGCGCATCCGCACGATGCTGTAGAACGGCTTCAGCCCCTGCTGCCGGCGTTTGATGTTGATATCGGTATCGTAGGCGATGAGCCGCGTCGGCCGTCCGATTTTTTGCATGACCGCATCGCAGGCGTCGATGCACAGGCCGCACTGAATGCAGCCGAGATTGGGACCGCCGCGAATATCGATCCCGGTCGGGCAAACATGGACGCACTGCCGGCAGTCGATGCAGTCGCCGGCAGGAAGGCCGTGCTCGTGCAGCGCGGCTGCCTTTTTCAGCGATGCGCGCGGCTCGCCACGGTCATAGCGGTAGGTGACGTTGAGCGCGTATTCGTCGGTTAAGGCCGCCTGAATACGCGGCCACGGGCACATGTAAACGCACACTTGCTCGCGCATCCATCCCGCCAGCGCGTAGGTCGTGAACGTCAACAGGCCGATGAAGGCGTAGGCGACAAGCGGTGCCTGGAACGTTGCCAACTGCCGCACCAGGGTCGGCGCGTCCGCGAAGTAGAGGACCCACGCGCCGCCGGTCCACCACGCGATCATTAGCCAGAGAAAGTGTTTGGTTCCGGCGCGCGCCAGACGCTCGATCGTCCACGGCTGGCGGTCGCGCTGCAAGTGTTCGCGGCGGTCGCCCTCGGTCCAGCGCTCGATGGTCTGAAAAAGGTCCGTCCATACCGTCTGCGGGCACAGATAACCGCACCAAACGCGTCCGGCGACGGCGTTCAGCAAAAATAACGCCATCGCCGCGAGGATCAGCAGGCCGGTCAGGTAGTAGATCTCCTGCGGCCAGATCTCGATGAAGAAGAAGTAGAAACGGCGATTCGGGAAATCGATCAGCACCGCCTGGCTCGGTGCATTCGGCCCGCGATCCCAGCGCACGAACGGCAGCAAATAATAGACGCCGAGCGTGACGAACAGCACGGCCCATTTCACACGCCGGAATGTGCCGCTGACGCGCTGCGGGTAGACTTTTTTGCGCGCGGCGTAGAGCGGCTGATCGTCGCCGGGTTCCTCCGGTTCAAGGTCGGCGAGCGGCGGCATTCGCGCCGCATCGTCGACCAGCGCGGAAAGGGTGTGCTGCCCCGGTTGCGCGGATGCCGCCTGCGTGGCGAGCGCGAGATCGCAACCCGGACACATCGTCATTGCTCCCCGCCGCCGAACGTATGCACGTAGACGGCGAGCGCCTTGATGGTGTCGTCGTCGAGTTTGCCGCTCCAGGCCGGCATGACGCCGCCGCGCCCATTGACGATCCCCTCCATGATCGTCTTCTTATCGGGTCCATAGAGCCAGATCTGATCCGTCAAGTTGGGCGCGCCGAGCTGGCGATTACCTTTGCCTTGTGGGCCGTGGCAGACGGCGCAATTGTCGGCAAAGATCTTGGCGCCGGGTGCGAGGTCGGCGTTGGGCTCGGTCTTCAGTCCGGCCAGTGAACGGACATAATCGGCGACCGCCGATATTTCGGCCGGCTTGAGCATGCCGTCGCGGCCGAAGGCCGGCATCGAGCCCTGATGGCCCTTGTCGTCTCCGGCCCGCGCGCCGTGGCGAATGGTCTGCGCGATGTCGTCGAGCGTGCCGCCCCACAGCCAGTCATTGTCGACCAGGTTGGGGTAGCCTTTGGCACCGCCGCCGCCGGCGCCGTGACAGGGGGCGCAATTGTCGGCAAAGGCGCGCCGTCCGAGCGCGCGGGCAAAGTCGAGCAGCTCCGGTGTCGATTCGATCTGTTGCAACGAAGCCGGCGCGAGCCGCGCCATCATCGGGCGGCGTTCTTCTTGCAGCGCGGCGAGCTGGGCTGCTACCGCGCTGCGCGTGTTCCAGTGAAACAGCCCCTTGCTGTACGAGGACACCAGCGGCCACGACGGATAAACGATCCAATAGCCGATCGACCAAATGATCGTGGCGTAGAACAGCCATAGCCACCAGCGCGGCAACGGCGTGTTCAGTTCCTGGATGCCATCCCATTCGTGACCGGTCGTGCCGGCCTTGGCCGACGGCTCCGGCGGATGCTTTTGCGGGCCAGGCATTGGTCAGTCCTCGCGCAACGGGGTGCGCGCCAACTCGTCGAACTGCTTCTGGCGGGCGCGCGACGGCCACAGGGCATAGATCAGCACGGCAACGAACAGGACGACGAAATAGATGAGCCCCCACGTCTGGGCAAATCGCGAGAAGAACTCGTAGGTCGCCGACACAGGGCTCTCCTTAGCGGATGTTGGCTTTGTCGTCGTAGAGCTTGAAGTCGACCAGCGTCCCCAGCATTTGCAGGTACGCGATCAGCGCGTCCGCCTCGGTGACGTGGCCGGGGTTGCCGGTGAAATCGCGCACTTGCGCTTTCGGATAACGCTTGAGGAGTGCGGCTGCGTCCGGAGCGTCGTTGGTCGCCTGGGTGCGGACATCGGCGGCCGCGTTGGCGATCATCTCGTCCGTGTAAGGAACGCCGAGCAGCGCCTGAATTTTCATGTCTTCGGCGATATGGCTGTAGTCGAGATCAGTCGTGAACAGCCACGGATAGGCCGGCATGATCGAGCCCGACACTACCGAGCGCGGGTTCAGCAAGTGATCGCGGTGCCAATCGTCGGAATATTTGCCGCCCACCCGCGCCAGGTCAGGGCCGTTGCGCTTTGAGCCCCATTGGAACGGATGGTCGTATTCGCTTTCGGCGGCCAGGGAATAATGGCCGTAGCGCTCGACTTCGTCGCGCAACGCGCGGATCATCTGCGAATGGCAGAGATAGCAGCCTTCGCGGACGTAGATGTTGCGGCCGGCGAGCTCCAGCGGGGTATACGGACGCATGCCGGGGGCGGTCTCGATGGTGCTGCGCAGATAAAACAGCGGCACCACCTCAACCAGCCCGCCGAAAGCGATCACGATCAGTATTCCGAGCAGGAGCAGGATCGAGTTGCGTTCGAGGATCCAGTGTCTCTGCCACAGCGAGGTGTAAGTTGCCATGAGCGATCCTCCTACTCGGCGGGAGCCATGCTGAGCTCGGGCGCGAGCTGCTGCCGCGGATAGATCGTCCGCCAGACGTTGAAGGCCATGATCAGCGCGCCGATCAGGAACAGGGCGCCGCCGATCGCGCGGATCACATAGAACGGATGCATCGCCTCCACGGTCTCGATGAATGAATATTCGAGGAAGCCGAGATTGGTGTAGGCGCGCCACATCAGCCCTTGCAGGATGCCCGCCACCCACATCGAGGTGATGTAGACGACGATGCCGATCGTCGCGATCCAGAAGTGCCAGCCGACCAGACGGAGCGAGTAGAGCGGTCGGTTCCACAGCCACGGCACAAGACAATAGATCGCGCCGAACGAAACGAAGCCGACCCAGCCGAGCGCGCCGGAGTGAACGTGGCCGATGGTCCAGTCGGTGTAGTGCGACAGCGAGTTCACCGCCTTGATCGACATGACCGGCCCTTCGAACGTCGACATGCCGTAGAAGGCGACGGAAAGCACCATCATGCGCAGCACGGGATCAGTACGCAATTTGTCCCAGGCGCCCGACAGCGTCATCAGTCCGTTGATCATGCCGCCCCATGACGGCATCCACAGCATGACCGAGAACGTCATGCCGAGCGTCTGCGTCCAGTCCGGCAGGGCGGTGTAATGCAGGTGATGCGGACCCGCCCAGATGTAGAGGAAAATCAGCGCCCAGAAGTGGATGATCGAAAGGCGATAGCTGTAGATCGGCCGTTCGGCGCGCTTCGGGATAAAGTAGTACATGATCCCGAGAAAACCGGCGGTGAGGAAAAAGCCGACGGCATTGTGACCGTACCACCACTGCACCATGGCGTCCTGTACGCCCGCCCAGACGATGTACGACTTGGGCGAGAACAGCGACACCGGGACCGCGGCGTTGTTGCCGAGATGAAGCACGGCGATGGTGAGAATGAAGGCGAGGTAGAACCAGTTGGCAACGTAGATATGCGGCTCGGTCCGCCGCATCAGGGTACCGAGATAGACGAGGAGGTACACGACCCACACGATCGTAAGCCACAGGTCAGCATACCATTCCGGTTCGGCGTACTCTTTGGATTGGGTGATGCCGAGCAGATAGCCGGTGCCGGCGATGACGATGAAGAAATTGTAGCCGAGCACCACGAACCAGGGCGCCAGATCGCCGGCCAACCGGGCGCGACAGGTGCGTTGCACGACGTAGAACGACGTCGCGATCAGGACGTTGCCGCCGAAGGCAAAGATCACAGCCGAGGTGTGTAATGGACGCAGCCGCCCGAACGATATGAAGGACAGGTCGAAATTGAGCGCCGGAAAGGCGAGCTCCAGCGCGATCCACAGGCCGACGGCAAATCCGGCGATGCCCCAGAACACAGCCAGCACCGTTGCCAGCTTAACCGGCCCCATATTGTAATTCGGCTTGCCGTCGATCGCGAGCGGCACGGCCTCGCTGCCGCGCTCGAAATAGCGGTTGAGGATTGCGAATACCGCGGCGACACTCGCCGCAGCGAAAAGATATGCATGAAAAGCATACTCCGGCGTGTATGCCTTGGCCGCAATCACTATGGAAACGAACGCCAGAATGACGAAGGCGGCAGCCAGGCCGCCTTCGCCGAAGGTCATATATTTCACTTGTGCGTTGGATTGCGCCATTGACCACCCCGGAGAAGCGAACAAGCCAACATGCTCAAGACCACACGCGGCGGCTCGCAGCGTTGATGCAGATCAATTTCGGGGGTCGTCTCCGGTACGCCAGCGCGGGTCGTTCGTCAACGCTTTGATTGTCCGGCCGGCCGTGCAGTCGGGGACGGCCGGACTGTGGCCGCGCAGGTCCGAGGCGGATCATCTTTTATGGCATCGAAGCCTTTGTAGCATCGAAGCGGCCGGTGTCGGCGGTTTTACCGCCTGCTAACGCTCTTGCAAAATGAAGGAACCGGATTGCGTCATTCGACGCAGCCCGGTTCGGGAGTTTGTACCAGAACAGATTTAGGCCGCCTTGACGGCGATCTTCTTCGCCGATTTTTGCGCTTCCGCGCTCTTCGGCAGCGTTACCGTGAGCACGCCCTTCTTGAAACCGGCATCGATCTTGTCGGCATCGACACTGTCGGGCACCTGAAACGATCGCTGGAACGAACCGAAGCTGCGCTCGCTCAGATAATAGTCCTTCTTCTTTTCCTCTTTTTCTTCGTGCTTCTCACCCTTGATCGTCAGAATCCCGTCGGCCAGTTTTACCTCGACGTTTTTCTCGTCCATGCCGGGCAACTCGGCTGTGATCTCGTAGGCCGCGTCGGTTTCGGCCACGTCCATCGCGGGCGCCATGGTCCACGTCAATTCGCGCTGTCCAATTGGCCGCAGATCGAACATCGAGCGTCTGAAAGGCGAACGCCAAATGCCGCTATCGAGCTCATCGAACAGCCGGTCAATTTCGCGACGCAGATTCACCAAGGGCCGCCACGGCTTGACAGCGGGTGCGGTTCCCTTTTCCGTCTGCAAAGGCAGTTTGGAGGCTTCGGCCATGACACTTCTCCCAGATTGCAACCTACTTTTTCTAGCCCCGCGCCCTGTCTGGTAAGTTGATATGCATCAAACCGGAATCAAGAAGGTCGGCCGACGACCCACAAGGTCGCGGCGCACCATGACGGCACCATGACAGCAGCGAGGGGAACAAGCATTCCGGTGCCGATCACGCCGCCTTCCGCTCGATCGCGCGTTCGTTGCCGTAGACCAAGGTCGCCGCCGCCGTGTTCGAAATCGGGATGTGGTAATTGCGGCTAAGCTCGGTCACGCGGCCGGTCATTGCGCCGCGCATCGCCATCCAGTTGAGAAATTCGACGCCCTGTGAACCGGACTGCTCGACCCAATCGTGGATCGAATAGCGGGTGAGCGCTTCGGGTTCGGCCACGATCTTGTCGAGGCACATGGTGTCGAAGTCCTTGTTGACGAAGCCGGCGCGTGTGCCGTCGAGCTGGTGCGACAATCCCCCGGTGCCGACGACCACGACGCGCAAATCGCGCGCGTAGGATTCGAGCGCGCGGCCGATCGAGCGGCCGAGCTTGAGACAGCGGGCAAGCGACGGCAGCGGGTGCTGCACGGTGTTGATCTCGACCGGCACGATCTTGACCGGCCAGACCGGGCCGGGCCAGATCAGCGCCATCGGTATCGTCACCGCATGATCGATCAGCATGTCCTGGCAGGTGGTCACGTCGAATTCGTCGGCGACAAGCGCGTTGATCAGGTGCCACGACAACTCGGGGTCGCCGGGGACCGCGCGCGAAACCGGAATGCCCCAGCCCTCATCCTCGCTGCGATACTCGGCAGCGGCGCCGACCGCGAAGGTCGGTAATTTGTCGAGAAAGAAATTCAGCCCATGGTCATTGTAGAAGACTACGGCGACATCGGGCCTGGCCCGCGCCAGCCAATAGTGGACATAGTCGAAACCCTTGAAGAACGGCTTCCAGTAGGGATCGTTTTGCTTATTTTCCGCGATCGCCTTGCCGATCGCGGGCACATGGGTGGTACCGATGCCGCCGACGATTGTGGCCATGTTCATGCCCCCGCTGACAGAAGTTTGGATTTGAACGCCTCGACGCTCATGCCGGTCTGCTGTGCGCCGATGTCCTGGACGTTGAGGCCGAAAATTCCGGCGAGCTTGGCGAGATAATAGACGTTACCGCCCGCCTCGATCATCTTCAGGACGTCGCGGCTCTTCACAGCCGCCCGTTGCTCGGCGTTGAGGCCGTATTTCCGGCAATAGGCATCTTCGTCCTTGAGGAAAGCCGCGCGGTTTTCCGCGCTGTTGAACGAATAGCACATGCGGTTAAGGGCCAAGCCCTTCTGCGCCTGCACCCCATCGAAGATGGTCGTGCCGGGGATATCCTGTTCCATCGGCGCTCTCCTCTGCGAACGGCGGACACAATCTAGCGGGGCTGGGCATGGCGGTTTTGATTTGTATCAAATGTAACCATGTGCCGGCGGGCCGCACCGAACTCAGGTGTCGAGGGTCGCGGCGCGGCGCGACCGTTTGCCAAAGCACCGCCGTCGGTTGCCCGCGGTTGCCAGCGCATTCGGTCTCTGCTGTAAGAATTGCGGCCTGAACAGCAACGAGAAGGATAGAGGCGCTCGGGCGGCGCTCTAGTCCTCTGGGGGAGCCGCGCCATGAATGTCTACGATCTGAACGGACGGATCGCGATCGTGACCGGCGGGGCGCAAGGCATCGGCCTTGCGGTCGTCAATCGCATCCTGGTTTCGGGCGGAAGCGTCGCAATCTGGGATCGCGACGAGGCGCTACTCCAAAAGACAGTGGCGGGGATCGGCCAACCCGACCGCGTTCGTGGGCTCGCGGTCGACATTTCCGACATCGCCGCCGTCGAAGCGGCTACGAACGAGACCAGGGGACATTTCGGCAAGATCGACATCCTGATCAACAACGCCGCGGTCGTCGGGCCGAACGCGCCAACCTGGGAGTACCCGCCGGAAGCGTTTCGGGAAGTAGTCAATGTCGGGCTGATCGGCACCTTCTATTGTTGCCGAGCCGTCGTTCCGCACATGATTGCGGCGAATTACGGACGCATCGTCAATCTCAGCTCGGTTGCCGGCAAGGAAGGCAATCCGAAAGCGCCGGCCTACAGCTCGATGAAGGCGGCCGTGATCGGGCTCACCAAATCGCTCGGCAAGGAACTCGCCACCTACAATATCGGCGTCAATTGCGTAACTCCGGCTGTCGCCAAGACGACTCTGGCGCTGAGCCAGGCGCCGGATTTTCTCGCCATGATCGTTGCCAAAATCCCGCGCGGCCGCATGCTCGAACTCGATGAGGCGGCGTCGATGATCTGTTGGCTCGCCAGCGCGGAAAACTCCTTCACCACCGGCGCGGTTTTCGATCTGTCGGGCGGCCGGGCAACCTATTGATTGCGCAAAGACACAGGCGGAGTGAGCGTCATGAAACTTTATTATGCGCCCGGCGCGTGCTCGCTTGCCCCTCATATTGCGCTTGAAGAGGTCGGCGCCCCATTCGAGCTGTCGCGGGTCGACCTTGCCACAAACCAGCAAAACAGCGCCGAATACCTGCGCGTCAACCCGAAGGCGCGAGTACCGGCGCTGGTCGACGGCGATTTTGTGCTGACCGAGGCGCCGGCGATCCTGCGCTACATCGCGGCGCGGCACCCAGCCGCCGGCTTGTGGCCGTGGGATCCGCGCCAGGAAGCGCGCTGCGCCGAATGGCTCAATTGGCTATCGTCGACGATTCACGTTGCCTTCGTCCACGTTCGGCGTCCGGCGCGCTACGCCTCGGAGCCGCGCGCCGTCGAGGAAGTTGCCACGACTGGCAAAATGACGGCACACCATCTTTGGCGGATGGTGGACGAAAGGATCGCAGCGGGGCCGTGGGCGATCGGCGAACGCTACAGCGTCGCTGACCAGTTGCTGGTCGTGTACTGGAATTGGGGACGCGGGCCGGTCCTCGGCTTCGACATGGAGCGCGAATTCCCGCACTGGACGGCGCATGCGCGGCGGATCGCTGCGCGCCCGGCGGTGCGGCGGGCGTTTGCCGTCGAGGGTCTGACCCTGCCATCGTAGCTCCGATCCGCTCGCCGCCGCAAAGCGGGAACCGGCCGAACGGGCGCCGGGCGGGAACGAGCGCAACAATGAATCGCTACCAAAGCATGATCCCGAAAAGCCGGTTTTCGGAAACGATCCTGCTTCAGCAACTAGGCTGGAGCGGCCCGTCGATTCGACGAAAAGTCATTCCGCTCTAGCCTAATGCCGCGATGACCTCGCTCGCCCTTGTCACCGCCGCGACGTTCGTCAGCGCGTAGTTGATCGATGCGCGGTGCCAGTCGGCATTCATTGTCGAGCAGCAATCCTCCGGCACGACGACGAAATAGCCTTTGTCGGCTGCCGTACGGCTGGTGTGCTCGACCGACATATTGGTCCAGGCGCCGGTATTGATGAGCGTGTCGCGCCCCCCCGAGCGCAGGACGATTTCGAGGTGGCTGCCTTCGAAGGCGCTCATGCGGATTTTTTCAACGATATGATCGCCGGGCTGTGGCTCGAGGCCGGCGACCGGCGCTGCGCCCCAGGTGCCGCGGACCATGGCCTTGGCGTCGACCAGTCCCTCGAACAAAGGCGCGTTGAGCGTGACGCCGGGTGCGCCGGGCTCGACCACGAACCACACGTGGATGATCATCACGCCGCGTCGCCGGCAAACGTCCGCGAGCCGGCGAATATTCTCGACCACGTTCTGCTCGCGAGCGTGCTGCGGCGCGCCCGAAGAGGCGAAGGCGCCGCCGTCCATCATCACGTCGTTCTGCATGTCCTGGATGATGAGGGCGCAACGCGACGGATCGAGCGAGAGGCCGCCCTGCGCGCTCGCCCGTTCGGGCGCGGCGGCCGGCGCCGCCGGAGCCGGCGGCGCTGAGTCCGCACCTGCCGACGCCCCGGCGCGCATGAACGGTTCGATGCGCGGCCCGATCTTGGTGCGCACCGCATAGAGCGAATGGGTGGCGCACATGAACAAGGTCCGCCAGTCCGATTTGCCCCAGTGCAGATTGGCCACCAGCTCCGGCACCTTCACCTTGCCGATCAGGGCGCCTGAGCGCGAATAGACCCAGACGCCGCCCGGCGCCGTCAGCCAGATGTTGCCGGCGCTGTCGCATTTCATGCCATCGGGCACGCCGGGCTCAAGTTCGGAGCGGATGCCGGAGGCAAAAATCCGGTCGGGGCCGAGCGAGCCGTCGGGATTGACGTCGAAAACCCGAATCAGCGCCCGTACCGTATCGTTGACGTAAAGCTGCCGCTCGTCCGGCGAGAAGCAGAGCCCGTTCGGCTGTTCGAACAGATTGCGATCGACGACAAGCTGCGGCGGCCCGCCGCCGGGCGGCACCCGATAGACGCCTTGAAAACCGAGTTGGCGCGGCCGCTCGACGCCGTAGACCGGCATGCGGCCGTACCAGGGATCGGAAAAATAGATCGAGCCGTCGGAGCGCACGCAGACGTCGTTTGGGCTGTTGAGTTCCTTGCCTTCGAAGTGCGAGGCAAGAACGTCGCGCCGGCCGTTATATTCGCGGACGAGACTCGACGTCGCATGCTCGCAGACCACGAGCCCGAGATTGGCGTCGTAGGTCATGCCGTTGCATTTGTTCGACGGCCTCATGACTTCGCGGACGCCGCCGCGCTCGTCGTAGCGGCGCCGCACGTCGGCGGGCATGTCGGAGAACAGTAGATACTGATCGCGCGGATGCCAGATCGGCCCTTCGGTGAAGGTGAACCCGCCCGCCAGCCGTTCGACCGGCGCATCGAGATCGATCAAGTCCGAGAATTCATGCCGCAGGGCGGTGTGACTCATCGCACGCCTCCGTCCGTCACGCGGGGAACCATTGCCGTCGCGGCAGCGATTGCACGATCGGTCCGGGAACCGAGTCCTGCAGCCGGGCGACGACCTGTCCGCCCTCAATCATGGCCGGGCGGTCGTGCACCGGCAGCGCGAAGCGCGACCGGGCAAGGACTTTCTTGATCGCGGCCTTTTCCTGGCGCTTGGTGGTGCCGTGGTTGCCGGTGACGCGCGGCTCCATATCGCCGATTTCGCGGAACGGTTCGACGATCTGGTCGTTGAAGTCGTAGATCACGTCGCCGCAGATGGTGGCGACGCCTTCCGCGGTGTTGACGATGACGTTCATCGAGCCTTCGGTGTGGCCGCCGGCGGCTTCGCACACCACTCCGGGCATCAGCTCGGTCGGCCCGGATGTTTCCAGGTCCAGAAAGCGCAACGCGCCCTTGGTATGAAGGCGATCGACCAGGTGCTTGATGTCCGGTGCCGGATATTGCGGATGCATCAGGCCGGAAACCGAATATTCCAGCTCACGGCGATTGAGGACGACCGCGGTATTCATGGGAAAGAGATCGTCCTTGCCGGCGTGATCGATATGCAGGTGGGTGTGCAGGACGTAGCGCACGTCGCCGAGCTTCAGCCCGTGCTTCTTGAGCTGATTCTCGATCATCGTCTCGTGCGACTGCATCCCGCGCATGCCGAGCGTTTCCATGATCTGGTTGGAGCGATAGCCGGTGTCGACCAGGATCGGCCACGTGCCGCCAAGAATGAGAAAGCCGTAAACCGGGACCCGGCGCGTGCGGCCGCAATCACGGCCGAGCACCAGGAAGCTCGATTCGAGTTCGATATCGCCGTAGTCGAGAATCTTGATTTCCAACGCCATACTTCTCCTCCCCCGCTCGGGTCTCTTTGATGCGCGTACGCGCGTGTCTTCACTCAATTGGGCCGACTGCAGATCGCCGTCATGCCGCCCTCGCGTCGGCCAATTGCAAGACGTGAGCGCAAATCCGCTCGACCGATCCGCCGTCGCCGAGCACGTCGAGGAACGGCCGGGCGGCGACGAGGCCTGCGGTGCGCGGCTCGAAGCCGGGATCGGCCGCGAGCGGCGTCAGCCAGATTGTCTTCCAGGCGATGCGGGAAAAGCGCGCGACCGCATCCGCCATGCCGGTCGGATCGCCGCGCTCGAGCCCGTCGGAAAGCACGACCAGCGCCGCGCCGCGCGCCAGCGCCGCAAAGCGCGGCACCGCCAGAAACGCGTTCAGCGCTTCGCCAAGACGGGTACCACCGTCCCAGTCGGCGACGACGAGCGAGGCCGCGGCAAGCGCCTGCGCGCGGTTCTTCAACCGCAGCGGCCGCGTGATGCGGGTAAGCCGGGTGCCGATGGTGAAGACTTCGACTGCATCCGCGGCCCGCACCAGGGCGTGGGCGAAGGCAAGGTGCGCTTGCGTGCGCTCCTTCATTGAGCCCGAAACATCGATAAGAACCACGATGCGGCGCTGCCGCAGGTCGCGCCTGCGTCGGCGCAGCCGCACAAACTCTCCGGCGTGACGCATGGCGTCGCGGAACATGCGGCGCGCATCGGTGCCGGTGCCGCTGCGGGCCGAGCGCCAGCGGTAGCCGCGCCGCCGCGGCATGCGGGCGGGAAGCGCGCGGGCGAAACGACGCAGCGTCTCGGCTTCCTGTCCCGGTGCCAAGCGGCGCGCCGACAGCCGTTCGGCCGTCGTGGCCTCGGCCCCGGACTCGCGGGTCTCGTCGCCGAACAGCGGCTCGGGTCCGACGGAGGCATCTTCGGCAACGCGCAACGGCTCTTCGTCGCCCGGCTCGGCTTCCAGTGTCGGCACGATCGAACCAAGAAAGTGCGCATCGAACAGCGCGTCGAATTCGGCAAAGCGTTCCGGCGGTGGCGCGAGTGTAGCGCGGGCGGCGCGACGGATGTCGCCGATCTCCGTGGGCCCCAGCAGCTCGATGGCGGCGAGCCAGGCCATGGTCTGTTCGGGCGCGACCGCGAAACCGGAACGCCGCAACAAGGCGGTGAAAGCGAGGAAATGGGCGATCGGGCCGGTTGCGTTGCTCATGCCTGCGCCTCCGCCAGAATGGCGTCGATCCGCGGCGCAACGTGCACGAGGTCGTCTTCGTCCTTGAGCACCACTCCGAGCGAACGTCGGAACGCATCCGGCCAGCGTGTGCCCTGCTCGTTGAGCAGCGTCGCGGCCTCGGCCCATTCGACCGCTTCGGCGATGCCGGGCAGCTTGGCGAGCGGTTCGCGGCGCAAGCGGCCAACGGCGGCGACGACCGCATGCGCCGTGCGTTCGCTCACGCCCGACGCCCGCATCATGATGATGCGCATTTCGCGATCCGGCGTCGGATAGTCGATCCAGTGGTAGACGCAGCGACGGCGCAACGCCTCGTGCAGCTCGCGCGTCCGGTTGGAGGTCAGGATCACGACCGGGCGCTCGTAGGCGCGGATAGTGCCGCGCTCCGGGATCGAGATTTGGAAATCAGAGAGAAACTCGAGCAGGAAAGCTTCGAATTCGTGGTCGGAGCGATCGATCTCGTCGATCAGCAGCACGGTTTCCTGCGGCCGCCGCAGGCAGGCGAGCATCGGCCGCTCGATCAAAAACTCATCGCGGTAAATGTCGATATCGCCGCCATAGGCGCCTTCCTGCCGCAACGCCAGCATCTGGCGTGGAAAATTCCACTCGTAGAGCGCGCCGGCGGCGTCGATGCCTTCGTAGCATTGCAGGCGAAGCAGCGTGCGGCCGAGCACGCCGGCAATTGCCTTGGCAGCCTCGGTCTTGCCGACACCCGGGGCGCCTTCAAGCAGAAGCGGCTTGCCGAGCGCAAGCGCGAGGTAGGCGGCGGTCGAAAGCTCTTCGTCGGCGAGATAGTAGGCGGCGCGCAGCGCCGCCTCGAGCTCGCGCGGGCTGCCGATGCCGACGATGGTATGGCGCACCGCCATGCTCGGCTACGGCGCGCGGCCGCTGCTGGCGCCGGCTGCCCCGCCTCCGCGAGCCTTCAGCGCCTTGAGCACTTTTTCCGGCGTGATCGGCAGTTCGTTGATGCGCACGCCGACGGCGTTGAAAATCGCATTGGCGACGGCCGGCAGCACCGGATTGGCGCACATCTCGCCGGGGCCCTTGGCGCCGAAAGGGCCGTCGGGCGCCGGCCGCTCCAATACTATAATGTCATGCTGACAGATATCGCCGGGACCCGGCATCAAATATTCGTTGAAATCCCGCGGCCCGTCACGGGTGTTCGGATAATACGGCTCCGGCGTTTCGTAGAGCGCATGGCTCATGCCCATCCAGGAGCCGCCGACCAGCTGCTGCTCGACAAGCTTCGGATTGATGGCGCGCCCGATCTCATAGGCGCTCGTCATCTTTAACACGGCAATCTCGCCGGTCTCGTCGTCGACTTCGACCTCGACGATGAGACAGGCATGCGCGTAGCAGGTGGCCGGCGACATTTCGCCGGTTTCCGGATCGACGTCGGACAACGGCACCAGGAAAATACCGCGTCCTGAAATCGTCTTGCCCTGCTTGAATTGGGCCGCGATGGCCACGTCGCGCACGGAAATTGACCGGTGCGGTGCGCCCTTGACGCGAATGGAGCCTTTGCCATCGGTCTCAAGATCGCCCGGATCGACCTCAAGCTCCTCGGCGGCCGCTTCCAGCATGACCGCCCGCGCCTCGCGCGCTGCAGTAATGACCGCGTTGCCGACGCGATGGGTGCCGCGCGAGGCAAACGATCCCATGCAGTGCGGTCCGGTATCGGAATCGGCGGTATCGACGTAGACGTCCTCGACCGGAACTCCGAGCGTTTCGGCGCAAATCTGCCGCGTCACCGATTTCATGCCCTGTCCGAGGTCGATGGAGGACAGCGCGACGGTGAACTTTCCCGTCGGGTTGGAATGAACCAGGGCCTGACTCGGATCGCCGCCGAGATTCATGCCGACGGGATAGTTGATGGTGGCGACGCCGCGCCCGCGATGCTTGGCCATGATCAGCGCCTCCTGGTACCGAAGACCGACGAAAAGCGCGGCGCGCCATGGGTCGAACCGGCCGGCGTTGGCGCGGTCGGCGGCGGCGGTGCGCTGCGGGGCGGCGGTGTCGGCGGCGTGCGTGCCGGCGCAGCCGGCGTCGGCCGCTCATAGGCGACGCGCTGCGGCATCGGCTGCGGCGGCGCCGCGGCCGGTGCAATCGCCGGAGCGCGGGCGCGATCCGCGGCGCCGCCGGTGCGGGCCGGACCACCGCCCTGCCGCGACGACAGGCGCCGGAATTCGTCGCGCAACGGCCAATTGGCCTTCTCGGCGGCGACCTGCGCGCACTCGATGAGCGCGCAATTCTTGGCTTCGCGCCGGTGCGCCTTCATGTCGCCGTCGCGATAGGCGTTGAGGATGCGGAATTCCAACGGGTCGATGCCAAGCGCAACGGCGTCCTTGTCCATGTGGGATTCGAGCGCGAAGTCGAGCGCGGTCACGCCGAAACCGCGCATCGCCGTCGCCGGGGTCCGGTTGGTGAAAACGCAGTACACGTCGGCATGGACGTTGGGGATGGTATACGGCCCGGGAATATGGGCGACGCACTTGACCACCGCGTAGCTCGACAGCCGCGTGTAGGCGCCGGAGTCGAAATAGGCGCGCACTTGGCGGGCAACGATGCGCCCGTCCTTCATCACGCCGTCTTTGATGGAGATGCGCTCGGCGCCGCGGGGCGAGCCGAACTGCATCTCTTCGTGGCGGCTGAAGCGGTAGCGGACCGGTGCGCCGGTCAGACGCGCCGCCAGGATGGCAAGCGGCTCGGTCATGGTGTCGACCTTGCCGCCGAAACCGCCGCCGACGGTGCCGCCGATGAAATGCAGCTGGTTCGACTGCATGGCGTTGATCTTGGCCGCGGTATCGAGCGAGAAGAACAGCGCTTGGGTCGAGGTGTAGACGATGAAACGGCCGTTGGTATCGGGCACGGCGATCGAACCGTTGGTCTCGGTCGGGGCGTGCTCGATCGGCGACATTTGGTAACGGTCTTCGAGCACCAGGTCGGCCTGCTTGAACGCCGACTCGACATCGCCGAACCGCAGCTTCTGGTGATCGTATTTGCCGTAATATTCAAACGTGTTCTTCGGGTAGGTGGGATTGACCGAGGGGGCGCCCGGCTTGAGCGCCTCCTCCACGTCGAACACCGCCGGCAACTGATCGTACGAGACGCGCACGAGCGCCATCGCTTCGAGTGCCGCGCGCTCGCTGGTGGCGACAATACCGAGGATGGGTTCGCCCTTGTAGCGCACGACGTCGGCGGCGAGCGAAGGCTCGTCGTCCTTGCCGAACTGAATGAGACTGAGGAGCGTGTTGAGGTTGACCGGCACGTCGGCCGCACGAATGATCCGTTTGACGCCCGGCGCGCGGGCCGCCGCCGAATCGTCGATCGAGCGGATGCGGGCGTGCGCGTGCGGACTGCGCAGGATCTTCAGGTGCAGCAGATTGGCGAAACGGTGGTCGTCGTAGAACGGCGACGTGCCGGTGACGTGGCCGAGGATATCCTGGCGCTGCGTCGGTTGGCCGATCTCGATCAGATTGTCGTCGCGCTCGTCGGCGAAAATATCCTTGCGGAATTCAAGCATGGTTCTGTCCTTCAGGCGCGGCGGCGGTCGCCGCCGCGGGCGACATCGAGGATCGCCTGGATGATCGGCTCGTACCCGGTACAGCGACAGATATTGCCGCAGATGGCGTCGACTACCTCAGCCCGAGTCGGATTCGGACTGCGATCAAGCAGGGCTTTGGCCGCCATCAGTATGCCCGGCGTGCAATAGCCGCACTGGGCGGCGAAGCGTTCCATGAATGCGTGTTGCAGCGGATGCAGGTCGGGGCCACGGCGCAAACCGGCTGCGGTTTCGATCGATTTTCCGACGCAGGTCTCGGCAAGCGTCACGCAAGGCAGCCGCGGCGCGCCGTCGATGAGCACCGTGCAGGTGCCGCACGTGCCCTGCCAACAGCCGCCCTTCACCGATAGATCGCCGATCGACTCGCGCAAAACGTCGAGCAGATTGGCGCCGCTCTCGGCGAAGGCGGCGACTTCCTCGCCGTTGAGCTGGAACTGAATCGGGGTCTTCATCGACTCCTCATGCTTATGCCGTGCCGAGCAGCAGTCGGCGCAGGTATACGGGCAGGATTTCCCGGCGCCACCACGCGCTGGCGATGGCGTCGTCGGCGGGCGAAGTACCGTCGGCGGCAACGGCCGTTGCGGCAGCGATGCCGGCGGCATCGAGCGTACGGCCTTCGAGCGCGCGCTCGGCGGCCTTGGCGCGCACCGGTGTCTGGCCCATGGCGCCGTAGGCGATGCGGGCGCCGGTGACCCGGCCGCTGGCGAGCGGCAATTGCGCGGCGATGGAGAGCACCGCGATGCCTTTGGGATGAACCCGGGTCACCTTGGTGAATCTGAAAGAATCGTCCGCCGGCCGTTTGAAGGCGACGCTGGCGACGAGGGCGGCGCCGCGCTCGCGACGGGACAACAGCTCCTCCAGCAGCAGCTCGCGCTGGCCGAAGCCGCCCGCGAGCGTCACCGTTGCGTCGAGCGCGAGCAGTGCCGTGGCGAAGTCGCCATAAGGGGAGGGCGCAAACAGATTGCCGCCGACGGTCGCGGCCTCGCGCACCGCCGGTCCGCCGACCGCGCGCGCCACCGGGTGGAGAAATCCAAGCTCGCGCTCGGCGAGGATGGCGCCCATGGTGACGCCGGCGCCGAGCTCGATGCGGCCCGAAGACACCGACAGATGCTGCAGGCTGGGATCGGTCGATCGTACGATCGTCTCGATCGTCGGATCGGCTTCGTTGACGGCGCGCATGATCAGCGTTCCGCCGCCGAGGAAGCGGGCGCCTCGGTCGCTCGACAGCGCGCCGGCGGCATCGGCCAGGCGGGCAAAAGTTTTGACCGTGATGCTCACGCGCGGCCCTCCGTTCCGGGTGACGCCGCAAGGCGGGCGCGAATCGCGGCAAAGCCCGCGTCGTAGATATCTTCGCCCACCATGCGCGTCATCTCCTCTTCCTGGCCCTTGCGCGTCGTGAACGAGCACCGCCAGTCCCAGAAGGTGCGGTTGCCGTCGGTGACCGGCGCGAGCCGGACATGCGCCACGTAGTTGAACAGCGGCACCGGCGTGTCGAGGAGGCAATAGCTGAAGGTTTGCTCGAGATCGGAGAGCGTCAGCAGGCGCTCGCGCAGCTCGGAGCCGTCGCGCAGGAAGAAGTGCCGCACGCAGCCTAGTTTATCGGCGCTCTGGCCGCGTTCGATGGTGCTTTTGGCGACCGCCGGGTGCCATCGATCATGGCCGTTGAAATCGCGAATGAACGCCCAGACGCGATCGCACGGCGCATCGATGATGGTCGAGCGGACGATGCGGATCATCGGCTCAGCCCCCGAATTGCCGTTTCAGCGCGTCGAAGCCGCCCTGGAACACGCCCCCGCCGATATTGGTGACCAATTCGGCCTCGCGCTCCGGTGCGCAATCGAATTCCGCGGTCCACTCGACGAAAGTGCGATCGCCGTCGGTAATAGGCGTGAGCCGCAGCGTCGCCACGTAGTTCTCGACGCCCATCGGCGATTCCAGGATCGAATAGGTGCAGAACAGATCGAAATCCGAAAGTCCAAGGAGCTTCTCGCGGATGCGATCGCCGTTGCGCAATCGGAAGTCGCGCACGCAGCCGATCTTGTCGGACGGTTCGCCGTTCTCGATGCGGCTCTCGGCAATGCCTGGGTGCCACGACGGCAGGCCGTTGAAGTCGCGCACCCGCGCCCAGACGCGGTCGGAGCGGCCGTTGATCACGCTCGAGACATAGACGCGGGCCATGGCGCTCGTTTTCTCCTTTCTTTGTTGCTCGGATTGCCGCTGCCTTAACCGGACGATCCACCGCTGCCGCCGCCTTCTGGCGGCTTCTTGGCGGCGACTTCCTTGCGGATGCCCTGCATGTCGCGCGCCTCGCGGATGAGACCGGGCAGGCGCGATAGGCTGCCGCCCTCGACTCCGATTTCGGCGAGAATCTGATCGACGAGCGGCGCCTGCACCCGGTAGCGCAGCGCCGAGTCGATCACCTCGTCGGTGGCGCTGCGCGATCCGCCATTGCCGCCGCCGTTGAGGCCGTCGACCTGCAGGATGCGGATGCCCTCGATCTTCTCCATCGGCTTGACGCTCTCGCGCACGATGCCTTCGATGCGCTCGAGCAGGCGGCGGCGGAAGATCGACGCCCGCGCGGCGTCGCTCAGGACGTTCTCCGCCTCGTTGAGGAGCCGTTGCGCCTCGGCTTCGACCGCCGCGCGCACCTGCTGGGCGGCGGCCGCGATCCGCACTTCCTCGGCCTCCTTTTCTGCGATCAACACCTCGACCGCGCGGCGCCGACGCGCCGCTTCGCTCTCGCGCACGGTCTTGACCCGTTCCTCGGCCTCGACCGCTTGCGCGCGCGCCGCTTCGGCTTCGGCCTGCGCGGCCGACTGCTCGAGCGATTTGCGCTGTATTTCGATGTTGCTTTCCATGCGCGCGGTCTCGACCGCGGTCTCACGGCCGATCTCGAGCTGGCGCAACTCGCGCTCGCGGATGATGCGCGCCTCGTCGAGGCCGCGTTCCGACGCGATACGCGCCCGTTCGACCTCCTCGCGGGCGGCGATCTCGGCTTCCTGCAGCGCCTGAACCCGGGAGACCTCGAACTGCTCGACCGCCCTGCGGCGTTCCAGCCGGGCGATCTCGATCGCCTGCTCGCGCGTCACATCGGCGCGCTCGACGTGCTGCGTCGCGACGATGTTGGCCTCCTTCACCCGGCGATCGGCATCCGCCCGCTCGGCGAGCTTGGTCGCAACTTCGATGGCGCGATCCTGGTCGGCGATCTCCACCACCTTGCGTCGCTCGGTGTCGAGAACGTCGCGTCTCTGCGACGACGTGATCCGCTCGCGCTCCAAGGCGAGCTCGGAAACGATGCGCGCGGTTTCGACCGTTTCGCGGCGCTTGATCTCGGCGCCCTCGATCGCCTCTTCGCGGGCGATCTCGCGCGCCTTGGTTTCCTCATCGGCGGCGATGCGCTCGGCGGCGATTTTTTTCTCTTGGGCGATGCGGGCGGCTTCGACCGCTTCGCGCGCCGCGATCTCGGCGGCGTCGACCGCGCGATTGCGGGCGATTTCGAGCGACCGCACTTCCTCCTCCCGCGAAATGCGCTCGCCGGCGATTTTGCGGTCCTGCAAAATGCGGACCGACTCGACTAATTGACGCGACGTGATCTCGGCGGACTCGATTGCCTCGTTGCGGGCGATCTCCCGGCCGCGCGTGTCGCGCTCGGCTTCGATGCGATCGGCGGCAATCTTCAGGTCCATCGCTATGCGGGCGGTTTCGGTCGTTTCCCGCGCGGCGATCTCGGCCGCTTCGATGGCCTTGATGCGCTCGATCTCGCGGTTGCGCGTCGCTTGTTCGGACTCGATCCGCTCGACCGCGATGTTCATCTCCTGGGCGATGCGGGCAGCCTCGATCGCGTCGCGGGCCGCGATTTCCGCTTCCTCAATGGAGCGGGTGCGGGCGATGTCCAAGGCGCGGACGCGCTCTTCCTGCTGGATGCGCGCCATGGCGGTGATCTCGCGCGCTTCGATGTCGGACTTCTCCAGGTTGCGCGTGCGCTCGATTTCCAGCGTCCGCGTGGCAAGTTCGGCAGCGATCCGCTCCGTGGCCAGCGCCTTTTCGCGGGCGATGCGCGCCGTCTCGGTGGCCTTGGCGGCAGTGATCTCTTCCTCCTCGACGGCGCGATTGCGCGCGATCTCACGGCGGCGGATTTCCTCCTCAAGGGCGATGCGTTCGTCGGTGACGATGCGCTCCTGGGCGATGCGCGCCCGCTCGGTGGTCTCGCGGGCGGCGATTTCCGCCTGTTCGAGGTTGCGTTGGCGCTCGATCTCGAGCCGCCGGTTCTCCTCATCCTTGGCGATACGCGCATTGGCAACCGCCAATTCCTGGGCGATGCGCGCCTTTTCGGTCTCCTCGCGGGCCGCAATCTCGGCCTGCTCGACATTGCGCTGGCGTTCGATCTCGCGCCGCTGGTCGTCCTCTTCGCGGGCGATGCGGGCCTCGGTGATGACGCGTTCCTGAGCGATGCGGGCACGCTCGACGCTTTCGCGGGCGGCGATCTCCGCTTCCTCAAGTTGCCGGCTGCGTTCGATTTCGCGTTCGCGGACTTCGCGTTCGGAGACGATGCGCGTTTCGGCAATGGCGCGTTCATGCGAGATGCGCGTCTTTTCGACCTCCTCGCGGGCGGCGATCTGAGCCTGCTCGGCCTCGGTATCGCGCAACGCGCGTTCGCGCGCCAGTTCCGCGCGCTGCACCGCGCGCCGCACCTCGATGTCGCGCTCCTGATTGAGCCGCGCGGTCTCGCTTTCGCGATCGATCTCCAGCGCCTGTTTTTCGGCTTCGAGGTTGCGGGTGCGAATGAGGATCATCGAGTCCTGCTCGATGTCGTTGCGCAGCTTGCGCCGGGCCTCGATGTCCTCGATCAGCTTGGTCAGGCCTTCGGCGTCGAATCGGTTCGAGGGGTTGAAGAATTCGAGGTCGGTCTGATCGAGATCGGTGATGGCCACCGATTCCAGTTCCAGGCCGTTCCGCTTGAGGCTTTCCAACGCCGATTCCTTGACCTTGGCCACGTACTCGCCGCGGCGTTCGTGCATCTCGATCATCGTCATTTCCGAGGCCACGGCGCGCAGCGCGGAAACGAACTTGCCGGCAAGGAGGGCGTCGAGTTCGGCGACGTTCATGGTGCGGCGGCCAAGCGTCGCGGCGGCGATCGTCACCGCGTCGCGAGTCGGCGGCACGCGCACGTAGAACTCGGATTCGATGTCGACGCGCATGCGGTCCTTGGTGATGAGGGCGTCTTCCCGGTTGCGCACGACTTGCATGCGCAGCACGTTCATGTTGACCGGCGTGATCTCGTGGATGAACGGCAGCACGAACGCGCCGCTGTTGATCACCACCTTTTCGCCGAACAGGCCGGTGCGCACGAAGGACACCTCCTTCGACGAGCGGTGATAGAGCCAGTTGACGAAATAAACGACGATCGCGATCACGATCACCGCGACGATCAGCCAGATGATGAGGCTGCCGAGAATGGCGACGGACATCTTACTTCCTCCCGCCCGCCGACCGGGCGGGCCTGTCTTGAACTGCGCTACGCTCGTTTGATCGTTTTGAACTTTGCGACCTGCTCGTGGAGCGCGCGCTCGACCGGCAGGCGTTCCATCGACGAAGCTCCGTAGAAACCATGACAATGGCGCGTGCGCCTGAGCACATATTCGGCGTCGGCGGGCTCGGCGATCGGTCCGCCATGAACCAGGATCAAGACGTCGGGATTGACGGCGAATGCGGCCTCCGCCATGGCGTCGGTGAGCGCCGGGCAATCCTCGAGCTTGATCGAGGTGGCGGCGCCGATGGCGCCGCCGACGGTGAGGCCGAAATGGCAAACCAGGATGTCGGCGCCGGCGCGCGCCATGGCGGCGGCTTCGGACGGGTCGAACACATAAGGCGTCGTCAAGAGGTCGCGGGCATGGGCCTTGGCGATCATCTCGACTTCGCAATCGTAACCCATGCCGGTCTCCTCCAGGCCGGCGCGGAAGCGGCCGTCGATGAGGCCGACGGTCGGGAAGTTTTGCACGCCGCTGAAGCCGACCCGTATCACTTCATCCAGGAAGACATCCATCTGCCGGAACGGATCGGTGCCGCAGACTCCGGCAAGTACCGGCGTCTTGGCAACGACGGGCAGCACTTCGCGCGCCATGTCGAGAACGATGCCGTTGGCGTCGCCGAATGGCATCATACCGGCAAGCGAGCCGCGGCCGGCCATGCGGTAGCGGCCCGAATTGTAGATCACGATCAGGTCGGCGCCGCCCTTCTCCTCGCCCTTGGCCGACAGCCCGGTCCCGGCGCCGGCACCGATGAGCGGTTCGCCTCGCTTTTTCATGGCCTGAAAACGCGCCAGGATGTCTGAACGGGCGACGCGCGGCATCTTGCTACCCTCGCGCCCGCCGCCGCGCGAGGCGGCCACCGAACAAACGGCGGAATTCGGCGACGATCTCCGCCGCGAAGCGCGGGTCGTTGATGTGCTCCGGCATCCGGATCAAGCGGCGCGTGGCGGTCTGGCGGACGGTCGTCTCCAGCGCCCTGAACAATTCCGCATCAGCGGTCGGATCGGAAAATGGCCGGCCCGGCGCGTCGAGCGCCGACACACCGCCCTCCGGCAGGAAGAAGCGCACCGGGCCTTCCATGAGATTGAGGTGCTCGCCGATCCAGCGGCCGATCCGCGCGTTCTCCTCGGGCGTCGTGCGCATCAGAGTCACGGTGGGATTGTGGACTTCAAGCGTGCGGCCACGATAGCGCTCGGGCACGGTCGCCATCGGACCGAAATTCACCATATCGAGCGCGCCACACGAGCCGACATAGGGTATGCGGGTGCGGATGACCGCTCCGAACCGATCTTCGGTCGCCGGCAGCACGCCGCCGCATAACAGATCGCAGACTTCGGTGGTGGTGATGTCGATCACGCCGGTCAGATCGCCGGAATCGACAAGCTTCTCCATCGATTGACCGCCGATGCCCGTGGCGTGGAAGACGAGGCACTCGAAGTCGTCTTCGAGCGCAGCGGCGACCGCGTCAACGCACGGTGTGGTGACGCCGAACATGGTGAGGCCGATGGCCGGCTTGTCCTTGCCGCGCCGCGCCGGCGTACGCTCTTCGCCGGCACTGGCGTTGCGGGCTTTCACCATGCCGACGATGGCGGCGGCCCCGTTGGCGAGCACCTGGCGCGTGACACTATTGAGGCCGGCGATGTCGGTCACGGAATACAGCATCATAATGTCGGACGGCCCGACGTAAGGAGCCACGTTGCCCGAGGCGACCGAGGAGATCAGGATCTTGGGCACACCGATCGGCAGGGCCCGCATTGCCGGCGCGACCAGCGAAGAGCCGCCCGATCCGCCCGCCGAAATCAGTCCGCCGATCCGCTCCTGACGGCGAATCCACGCCTCAAATGCTTCCGCCATGGCGGTGATGGCAGCCCCGCGGTCACCGGTGAACACCGCATTCGGCCCGCCGCGGAAATAGGCGGCAATGTGGTGCGGCGGCACGTCGGCCGGCGAGGGGGCGCCAGAGGTCGACAGATCAACCAGGACGACGCGCACGCCTGCCGCCGAAATCTGATCGCGCAGGAAGCGCAGCGCGGCGCCTTTGGTATCGAGCGTTCCGGCGACGATCACGGGCGCCGAGCCGCCGCGGTGCATCGGCCGCAATTCGACCGCCGGCGCCACTGTCGACGTCGTAGGCTCAGGCGCAGTGGTGCGGGTGCGAGCCGCGGCTTCGATCTGAGTGACGGGAACGGGCTGCGACCAGCGCGTCGGAGGGTTCGGATTCGACATGTAAACGCGGATCGGGCCGCGCGCTTTCGCCGCTTGACCACTGGCCTCGGCGGCAGTTGCCGTCGGCGCCGGTTCCTCGGCAGCTTCCGCCTCGCCGTGCTGGCCGACGCCCAGCAGCCTTTGCTGCAGTTCGCGATCCGCTTCGAGATGCGAGGCCTCCATGATCCGGTTGACCCGGCCGTTGATCATGATGGCGACTTTCTCGGCGACGGCGGTTGCCACGCCGATATTCTGCTCGACGACGAGGACCCCGATTTCGCCCTCCCCGCCGAGGTCGACCAGAATCTGCTCGACCTGCTCGACGATCACGGGCGCCAGTCCCTCGGTCGGCTCGTCCATGACGAGCAGCCGCGGATTAAGAAGCAGCGCGCGCGAAATGGCGAGCATCTGCTGCTCGCCGCCCGAGAGCTGGTTGCCGCGGTTGTTGCGCCGCTCGGCGAGCCGCGGGAACGTCTCGTAGATGCGCGGGATGGTCCATTGCCCGCGGTTGCCGCCGGCAAGCCGCAGATGCTCGTCGACCGTGACCGACGGCCACAGACGCCGGCCTTGTGGAACGTAACCGAGCCCGAGCCGCGCAATCTCGGCCGCAGACTTGCCGATCAGTTCCTCGCCCATGAAGCGAATCGAGCCGCTTGCGGCCGGCGTAAGACCGACGATGGTCTTGCACAGCGTCGTCTTGCCCATGCCGTTGCGGCCGACCAGCGAAAGCACACCGTGCTCCAGCCGCAGATCGACGCCCTGCAGCGCGTGGCTGCGGCCGTAGAAGACGTTCAGTCCTCTGATCTCCAGAAGGTCGGCGGCGCGGCGCTCAGCCATGGCCGCCTCCCAGATACAATTGCTGGACTTCGGGGTCGGCCTCGATCTCGTGCGGCGCGCCTTCCTTGAAGATGCGGCCGTTGTGCATCATCGTCACGCTTTCCACGACGCGGAGCGCGACGTCCATGTCATGCTCGATGATGATGTAGCCGATATGGGCCGGCAGCGCGGTGAGAATAGCGACCAGGTCGCGGCGCTCAGTGGGCGACAGGCCGGCAGCCGGTTCGTCCAACAGAATGAAGCGCGGCGCGCCGGCCAGCGCCAGCGCAATTTCCAGCTGCCGCTGCTGTCCGTGCGCCAATTCGCCGACCAGGCGATCAGCCACATCCTCAAGGTGAACGAGTGCAATGAGGTCGCTGACCGACTGCATGATCGCATCGCCGGCGCTGGTGCGAATAAAGGAAAATCGGCCGCGCGACACGCCGCGGCACGCCAGATAGACGTTGTCGCGCACCGTGAGCCGCTGAAACAGCAGCGAGATCTGGTAGGTGCGGCGCAGTCCGCGGCGGATGCGCTCGTGTGGCGGCAAGACCGTCACGTCCTCGCCGAAGAAGCGCACCGTTCCCGATGTCGGCGGGAAATCGCCGGTTACGCAATTCAATAGCGTCGTCTTGCCCGCTCCATTCGATCCGAGTACGGCACGACGCTCGCCCGGCCGCACGCTGAGCGTAATGTCGGTCAAGGCCGCGAGTGCCCCGAAGAAGCGGCTCACGCCGCGCAACTCGACCGCGTTGCCGGCGCCGGCCGCGGCTATGCGTTCGGCAATCGTGCTCACCGGCCGTTTCTCCTGCCGGCGGCGCGCGCGCGGGGAGACCAGCGCCGCCAAAGCCCGATCACACCGTCAGGCGAAAACAGAACGATGATGAGGAACCCAAGTCCGATGATGGTTTGAAAGCGCCGTCCATCGAGTCCGACGGCGACCAGCGTATCGAGTGCGAAAGTCCGCAGGACCACGTAGATGATCGCGCCGATGAACGGGCCGATCGGATGGCCGAGGCCGCCGATCACCGCGATGATGAGAAGATTGATGACGACGTCGACGCCGACGGAGAACGGCGATATCTGATTGTTCTGCCAGACCAGCAGAATGCCGGCGACGGCGGCGATCAGCGCGGCGAAGGCATAGGCGGCGACGCGGTGGGCGGTGACGTTATAGCCGATCGCCTCCATGCGCCGCGGATTGTCGCGCACGCCCTGCAAGGCAAGGCCGAACGGCGCCCGGGAAATGTAGACGACGGCGGTATAACTTGCGGCAGCAAAGAACAAGATCAGATAGTACAGTGGAATCGGGTGCTTCCAGTTGACGCCCAAAAACACCGGCGCTGGAATGGTGGTGAAACCGTTGAAGCCGTTGAAAATGGGCCAGTTCTGCAACGTCAGGTAAAAGAACGCCGCCGCCAGCGCGAGCGTGATCATGATGGTGTAGATGCCCTCGGTGCGCGCCGAAAGCGCGCCCGCGAGCGTACCGAAGGCCACCGCGATCAGGATCGCCAGCGGTGCCGCCACCCACCACGGCCAGAAAAGGCTGACCTTTGGCAGCGAACTTGTGCCGAGAACCGCAATCATGTAGCCGGCGACGCCCGCCACCGTCATTTGCGCCAGACTGACCATGCCGCCATAGCCGGCGAGGAACATGAGCGATAGCGCGATCATCCCGAGGATCATCGCCCAGCCGAAGATCTGGACGAGGATGAAGTCGCCGGCGACGGCCGGCAGCAAGATGAGCACGAGGCCGAGCAGCAGAATTGCCGCGTTGCCCGCCAGCCATTGCGAAAACACGCCGTTGCGCTGGATGCGGCCGACGCCGACCTGCGCGGTGTCCGTGGTCTGGAGCAGGGCCATTCAGCGCCTCCCCAACAGGCCTTGCGGGCGTATCGCAAGTACGATCACCATGATCAGGAAGCTCAGAACAGTCGCGTAGTTCTGGAAATAGACGGCTCCGATCTGTTCGGACAGTCCGATGATGAGGGCGCCAAGCGCGGCGCCCGGTATCGATCCCATGCCGCCGACGATGACCACCTGCAACGATGCCAACAGAAAATTCGAATCCTCGCCGAGCGAAATCGACTGGAAAGTCCCGCCAACGATCCCCGCCATTCCCGCAAGTCCGGCACCGAATGCAAACACGAGCACGAACAGCAGCTGCACGCGGTAGCCGAGCACGGAGAGCATGTCGCGGTCGTCCACGCCGGCGCGGATCATCATGCCGATGCGGGTGCGCTGCAGGGCAAGCCACATGCCGACGCCGATCACGACTGCGGCGGCGAAAATGACCAGGCGCACGCGGGCATATTGCAGGAACACCGGCTCGCCGTTCGATCTCAGTGATACCACGATCGGAGTCGGCAGCGGGCCCTGGAGCTGGTCGGGCGTATCGATCTGGATCGCATTGCCGCCCCAGACCCAGACCATGAGATCGGAGGAGATGATGGCGAGCCCGAGGGTCACCAGAGTCTGCCGCAGGTCCTCGCCCTCCATGCGGCGAAATATGAAATACTGCATGGCAACGCCGACCACGGCGCAGCAGGCAAATGCCACCACGTAGCTGAACAGCCACGAGCCAGTCCATTGCGTGGCCTCGTAGCCCATATAACCGCCGAACAGGTAGAGCGAGCCGTGCGCCAGATTGACGTAGCGCATCAGGCCGAAGATCAGCGTGAAACCGGTGGCGACGAGGAAGTAGAGCGCACCGAGCGTGATGCCGTTGAACAGCGCATTGACGAAGATGCGCTTCCTGCCGAACACGCTCTCAAAGCCGGCGGGCCACGGCGCCAGCACGAGCCAAAGCACGACGATGACGGCCACGGCGATGGCGAGCGCCGCGATAGGATGCCGCCCAATCCAGCGGCCGAAGGCATCGCCGGTTACCGCTTCGTCATCGCCGGAGATTGTAGACACCCACCTCGCTCCTCCGCCGAAAAACTAGCCGAGCGGAGGTGCGGCGGCATGTTTGACAGTCTGTTTTTTGCGCGTTCGCCCGCTGACAGGCGCGTCCCAACGTCGCGGCTATTCACCGACGACCCGGGCGATGCTCCGATAAAGAGTCGGCGCGATCCCCACATTGGCGGCAAAAAAATGGGTGAAATGGCTTTGCGAGGAGAAGCCAAGCTCGAAACCGATATCGGTAATCGAGCTTTTGGAGGCGGTTAGCCGCTCAAGCGCGCGTTCCACACGCATCGTGTTGGCGTACAGCGCGGGCGTTATGCCTATGTTTTCGCGGAACAACTTGTAGAAGTGCGGGCGCGACAGGCCGGCATCGCGCGCCACATTGTCGAGTTCGATGCCCTGCGCGATGCGATCGTCCAGAAGCCGCAGCGACTTGCGCACCCGGAAGTCGATCGGCGTCCGCGGTGTCCGGATTACTCCGGGCCGGGCGTCAGCCGCCCATGACTCGTCAAAGCTCGCGTCGAACAACTGGTTCAAGTAGCGATTGACGATGCGGTAGCTCGCGTTGGTGACCAAGGTGTGAGCGAGGCTGACGGCAATCGAGCGAATGGTGGTTCCGACCCGGATGGCATTGGAGCCGAACCGCAGGCTGCCGCGCCCCTCGTAATCCCGGTCAAGCCAGCGGTCGCAGATATAGGCCACCAAGAAGACCGAAGTTTCGTTGCCCTCACACGGCTGAAACGAGTGCGGCTGCCAAGGATTGATCGCCACCCCTGCGGTTTCATTGACCCAGTGCCGAACCCCGGAAATCGTCACAATGGCCGGCTGGCCGCTGAGGAGATAGGTCAGGTGACCCTCGCGATGGGCGTGGGTCCGCATCGGCTTGTCGAGCCGATATACCGTTACACGGCCGAACGCCCCATGACAGACGGCCAAAGCCGTACTCATAGGCTACCCTCCCACGCGCGCACGTTGTTGTTTTATCTGACAATTAAACGCCGACAATGCATCGTTGACAAGTAGGGTTACTGCCGGTTCCGGCGGGGCGGCCGATGCCGGCCGTCGCGCGGCGTACACAAGAATCAGACTAACAGACACGGCCTTGTGCTGGGCTTCAGGCCGCGGCGCCTTGTAGGATTGGGTTCGCCGCTGGTACGATTTGGGGACGGTCAGAACGGGGGCGCGTCATCCCCGATAGTAGCGCGTCAAGCGCATTCGGCCGGCAAACGACGCCGTCTCGCGGCGCTCGGAAACAGGAGGAAACCTCATGCGCACGGGTTTGGTATTTGCGACCGCGGCTGGTTTCGCCGCGCTCGTTGGCATTGGGTCGGTCAACGCCGCCGACAAGCTCAAGGTGGGCGTTACCGCGACTCTGGAAGGCACATATACCGTTCTCGGCGAGGACGGCATGCGCGGCTATGAACTCGCAGTCGAGGCCCATGGCGGCAAGGTGGCCGGCAGGGAAATCGAAACCATCGTCGGTTCTACGGACGCCAGTCCGGACTCGGCGATCCGCGCCGCCAAGAAGCTGGTCGAGCAAGACAAAGTCGACATGCTGATCTCCCCGCTGTCGGGCGCCGAAGGCATCGCCGTCCGCGATTACTCGAAGACGCAGCCGCAGATCACGGTCATGAACGCTGGGTCCGGTGCACTGGAGACGACCTACGGCGATCCGTCGGCCGGTATTGCTCCGTCGCCGACTTTCTACCGGACCAATCTGGATGGCGCGCAGTGGCACGCCGGCCTCGGCAAGTACGCCTACAACGTCAAGCATTACAAGAAGATTGCAACGATCGGCGAAGATTACGCGTTCGTCTATACGCAGGTGATGGGGCTGGTGCTTGAATATTGCCAGGCCGGCGGACAAATCACCAAACGCCTGTGGGTGCCGCTCGGCACCAAGGACTTCGCCTCCTACATCCCGCAGCTTCTCTCGGAAGACGTCGATGCGATCTATCTCGGCCTCGGCGGCGCCGACGCTGTGAACTTCCTCAACCAGTACCAGCAGGCTGGCGGCCACGCCCACCTGATCGGCGGCTCGATCATGGTCGACCAGACCGTGCTGTCGTCGAAGGGCAAGGCCAAGGAAGCGTTGATCGGCACTATTGCCGCGAGCGGGATGGCGGACAACGATCCGAACCCGAAATGGCAAGCGTTTGTCAAAGCCTACCAGCAGCACGCGAAGACCGGCTACTTCAAGAACGCCTTCGCCGGCCCGTCGCTGCTTGCCATCAACTACTACAATTCGGCGGACGCGATGTTCAAGGCGCTCGACGAGGTCAAGGGCGACCTGTCCAACAATAACAAGAAGTTCCGCGAGGCGCTGAACAAGATCGAGCTCGACGCTCCGAACGGCCACATCAAGCTCGACGAAAACCGTCAGGCTATCGGCACCAATTTCGTCACCGAGGTGGTCAAGGACGAAAAAGGCAACCTGATCAGCAAGGTCGTCGAGGTTATCCCGAACGTTCAACAGCGGCTTGGCTTCTCCAAGGCGGTGTTCGACAAGTTCGTCCCGCCGGGCCGCGAAAATCCGCCCTGCAAGAAGAACTACAACTGAGGACCTCATGCGGAAATCTCAGCCGCGTCTCGCGGCTGAGACTTCAACGACATGCGGACTGTGAGCCGGCTTGCGCCGGCTCATTTGTTTTGGAATCCGCCGGGCGCTTTAGCTGGCGACCGCGATTGACGGTGATCCGGCTGCGACCTGTCCGATGATGCGCGCGTGCGCATACCCGCCAGCAACGATCGCGCGGGCAATTTCGACCGCAAGCTCGGCCTCGCAGGCGATCAAGAGTCCGCCCGAGGTCTGCGGGTCGGTGAGAAGATCCTGCTGCCATTGCGGGAAATCGGGCGGCAGGGAGACGCTTTCGCCGTAACTTGCCCAATTTCGACCCGAAGCACCAGTGACAAAGTGCCGTTGCGCCAGATCGGCAGCCTCCGCCAACAACGGCAGCTTGTCGAAGCGAACCGTGAGCGTCGCGTTCGAGCCGCGCGCCATGCCGAGCGCGTGTCCCAATAGACCGAAGCCCGTCACATCGGTCAGCGCGTGAACGGCCGGGTTGCGCGCGAGCTCCGCCCCGATCCGGTTGAGCTGCGTCATCGACGCCAGCATCTCGGCATAACCCGCGGCCGACAAGGCGCCTTTCTTGAACGCAGCCGAACAGATGCCGACGCCCAGAGGCTTGGTGAGGATGAGGGCATCGCCCGGCCTGGCTTGCGTGTTGCGGCGGATGTCCTGCGGACGGCCTAATCCGATCACCGCAAGACCATAGATCGGTTCCGGCGAATCAATCGAGTGTCCGCCGGCCACGGGAATTCCGGCCGCGGCACAGACCTGCGAACCGCCGCGAAGAATTTCCCGCACCATAGCCGGCGGCACTTTGTCGATCGGCATGCCGAGTATGGCCAACGCCAGGATCGGGTTGCCGCCCATGGCATAGATGTCGGAGATGGCGTTGGTCGCGGCAATGCGGCCGAAGTCGACAGGGTCGTCGACCATGGGCATGAAGAAATCGGTGGTGGCGATTATGCAGGTCTCGTCGTCGAGCTGCCACACCGCTGCGTCGTCGCCGGTTTCGGTGCCGACGAGGAGCTGGCGATAGGGCTGCGCCGCCGGCTGGTCGGCGAGAAGCTGCTGCAAAACCGAAGGGGCAAGCTTGCAGCCGCAGCCGCCGCCATGGGCCAAACTGGTCAGTCGAATGCCGGGTGCACTGATTGGTATGTTCATGTCGGTGAGCTGCGTCAGGCCGAATTCAACTTCTTGGCCCGAATGGCGCACGCGCCAATACCGGTCTTGAGCGACTCACGGCGGCCGATGGACATGGTCTTCCTGCCTTCGTTGTTGATTACATTGGCGTCAACGCGAACGTGGATTTGGCGGCATTCACAGCGATGAGGTTGGTCAGCGCCTTTTCAGCTTCCGGCCGGTGAGCGAGCCCAGAAGCAATGCGCTTGCGCAAAAGAAGACGGGCAGCGCCGCCATCGAGAGCGGCCAAGGGAAGTGTGCGCAGACGCCCGCGCCTGCAAGGCGGCAATTCGCGGCCGCCACTGCCAAGCTACGAGCCGATTGCGGGTCGCCCCGAGCCTCGGGAGCCGTTCGCGCGGACACGCCCGTATTCTGCGGCGCGAGGTCTACTTGCGTCAATATGAAGTCAGTATGGAATGAATCGACGCTTCCTCGCGGCCGGCCGAAGCGACGGCCGAGTTCGGTGAATGATGCGCCGCACAAGCACCACCGAATGGCTCCATGGGATTGCCGGCTGCCGTCACATTGGTGATAACAATTGCCCTGAATTGGAACCCTATCCTGTTGCAATAAATTGGGTAGGGGACGAGCGCAGTACGCTAAATTGACTTTATTATGTTTCCAAAATAGCGTGATCTGATCACGGAAGTCCGGTGATCGGGCAAACTGTTGAGTTCGCCCGAAGAGCGTGCCCCCGGCGGGGCGAACGAGCTCAGGAGGACCGTCCAATGAACATGGAATTATCCAGGCGCCAGTTCATGCAGGGCGCGGGTGCCGGTCTTGCCGGCACGACGCTCGGTGCGCTGGGCTTCGGCGATATCGAACAGGCGTTTGCGGCCTCGATACGCGCTTGGAAGCTCGCGGCAACAACCGAGACCCGCAACACCTGTCCGTATTGTTCGGTCGCCTGCGGTGTCATCATGTACTCGAAGGGCGATCTGAAGAAGGGCGAGAAGGCCGAGATCACCCACATCGAGGGCGATCCGGATCATCCGACCAATCGCGGCACGTTATGTCCGAAAGGCGCCGCGCTGCTCGACTTCGTGCATTCGAAGACGCGCACGCTCTACCCGCAAATCCGCAAATCCGGCTCGGACAAGTTCGAGCGCGTGTCCTGGGACGTGGCGCTCGATCGTGTCGCGCGGCTGATGAAAGACGACCGCGACAAGAACTTTATCGCCAAGAATGGCGACGGCGTCACCGTCAACCGCTGGCTGAGCACCGGCTTCCTGGCGGCATCGGCGTCAACGAACGAAACGGCGTGGGCGACCTACAAGGTCGTGCGCAGCACCGGAATTTTGGCATTCGATAATCAAGCGCGCGTTTGACACGGCCCAACGGTGGCCAGTTTGGCCCCAACATTCGGCCGCGGCGCGATGACCAATCTGTGGACCGACATTCGGAACACGGATCTCGTTGTTATCATGGGCGGCAACGCCGCCGAGGCGCATCCA
>Ga0335085_10002075_pt1 | contig 38913 bp, 27 predicted proteins | sample Lox_Sample_45_FD_206712 | JGI IMG/M metagenome (GOLD analysis project Ga0335085, IMG submission 206712) | Soil microbial communities from Loxahatchee National Wildlife Refuge, Florida, United States - Lox_Sample_4.5 | ecosystem: Environmental > Terrestrial > Soil > Wetlands | place: USA...
GAAACGGCTTCGGTCATCCTGCGCGTGAGAATTCAATCGAACCCAGTAGAAGGATCCGTGACTTGGAAAAAACCTTAAGAGGAGCGTTTATGCATTACCGTGGCATGCGAGCTCTACTGAAGCGGCGCACCGGATCGTCATCCATAGCTTGCAGAATACTTATTGGATTGTTGGTGATCTTTTCGCTCACCAGACTCGGATTAGCCCAAGTGGACCGCACCGCTCTGAACGGCACCGTTACAGATTCAGCAGGTCAGGGGCTTCGGAATTACTGGATGGGGCACGCGGGGAATTCGATGGATGACCTCTACGACAAAATCAAAGAAGACGTTGCCTTCCGCACGGAGGTTGCCGAACAGTGTGGTTTCGGCTTCGAATTGCCCTCAGTTGTACCGAATGTACCGAAAATCACCGAAAAAACTGAAGCAGCAAAAGCCGCCTAACATGCTGAGACTGCGAGAGAAAGAATGGTCGGGGAGAGAGGATTTGAACCTCCGACCCCCTGGTCCCGAACCAGATTCTAGCAATTGTTGAGCGTTATTGAATTTTGTAGATCGCAAGCGCTTTCGATTGAATGGCTTGGGGCCGTCCCTAAGCTGGATGTTGCTCTTTGTTGATCTTTGGTGCTTTGACCGACGCAAAATCGTCTACATATATATTGGTCAACGCGTATATTGGTCAACGCGGATCGTTCCTCGGTTCAACCACTCCCCGAAACGTCTGTCGATCTTCTACCTCGTTTGTCAGAACTGTGCGGTCTCACGCGACTGCTTTTCGGCGAGAACGGAGACGACCAAACTATTTCTTCAACGCTTATTGTGTTCTGAAAGGCTGATATGAAACCACCGATGACCCCCACTCCGTATGAGGTAGTCGAGGCAATGGTCGATCTTGCGAGTCCCTCAGGGAATGATGTGCTATACGACCTTGGTTGCGGTGATGGTCGCATTGTAATCGCGGCCGTTCAAGCGGGGGCAGGACGAGCGGTGGGAATCGATAACGATTCAAAATGGATTGAAATCGCACAACGAAATGCTCAAATCGCCGGAGTAGCCGACCAGACACTATTTCTGACGCAAGACATATTCGCCTCAAACATATCAGAGGCAAACATAGTGACGGTGTACACAGATGCGTGGACAACGCTAAACCTCAAGTCGAAGCTCCGAACCGAGTTGGCTCCGGGCTCTCGCGTGATTTCGCACAGTTATGGCATGTGCGATTGGGTTCCTGACCATCGCGTCATCGTAAACGGGAGAGCGCTATTCCTGTGGGTTATACGGAAGCAACAATCTCTAGAGACAAACAACGGACTAAGCTACCAGCGACGCAATAGCCTAGAGGTCGATAGTACCCCAAAACGAGGCGTCTCGATACGATTAGAGTGGGAGAAACGCTACGAAGACGCGAACACCACCGCTAACGACAGGGCAAGTTTTGCCGAGAGCTCGCGTACTCCCAAACTACCGTTGGTACGAATAACAAACCGGGATCAACACCAGATTGCAGCGGTCGTCATAAGATGCAGATTTGAAGCCCTCGGAGGAGGCAGAACTTCCACTGGGCGCTTCTCATATCTGTTTCGGGATAACATTCCGTCCTTGGAGGCTCGATTTCCAAATATACCAAACATGACACATAAACTATGGTTCATTTCTGAAACAGATTTCATATTATACCATGACAAGTTATCTGCCTTTTGCATGAGTAGATTAACTGACGACTTATGGCACACTGGCCTACTTAGCCTTGAAGCGGTGTTCTTTGCTATTCATGTTGGGACAAGGTAACACGTGAGCTCATCTATCATGCTCCGCGATTGGTCTGCCACACTTCAGCCAGAACTCTTTCTATAGGCATTCTCGATCTCATCAGCAACGGGCGGCATGAAAATCGTCACACCAGGTCGAAATTTTGTCAGCGACTCCAGCAGAGTAGCAAAATGGGTTCTGACGATACTGCAGCCGTCATCTGAAACACACATCAGCAATATCTCGTGATCAGACGGATAACACCTCTGCAGCTTTTCCACCACGCTTGCGACATTACGAGTAATAAACCTCTCTGCGGGCTGTCTAATAGAGGGTAACGCATATCGACCTATATCGAACAGTAAACAGGGCACTTGGGGATCGATCTCAACTGTTCCATCCATAACGTGTAATACGCTGTACGCTTGAATGCTATTTAATTCGTAGTCTAGCGTCAATTCTGTGATCAATAACTCAAATGATGAGACACCAGGTATCATAATCGATTTCAATCCCTCACTCTGCGCAGTTCGATGCAGACGAACCGCTGTTCCACAATGAAACGCTGGGCTACCCTGAGTCGTATACGCCACTTTCTTCCCACCTCTAACTGCTGTTAGCACCTGCTCTACGATTGCATCGTACGCGGCATTAAACTCGCCTCCTCTTACATATTCGGTTTCGTGGAGATTTACGACGCACCTGTTAGTTAGCTTTATTAGCTCGTACTGTTTACTTGTGGTGGGATAACAGTATACAACATCCGCTGACACCATACACGCCAATGCATCGAATGTAAACGCGCCCAGGCCACTTATGCTTGCGCCGATGCACGCTAACGAGAATGGGGGCGCGGTCCCCAATGGAATCATCGCCAGAGATCTGCGCCATCGTTCCTCTTGATCAGAAATGATAGTCATAGTCATTATCAGTCTCCCCTAAGCCCATTGACACACACAACTAGTGATTGAAGTCGTCTTCGCAATGAAATGCGTGAGAGTCATGGCGAACTACTCGTGGAAACAAGTAGAGCCAAGGCAACCCGCCTTGAAGCAGTGGACGCATGGGGGCCCCGTCACGGCGTTCTCGAGCCAGAGTGCCCAGCGTAGCTGGCTTAAGCGTGGTGGCGACCCACTGCACACCCGACTGGAACAGAACTTGTGGATATAAGCTAGCGCTCTGCCCCTGAAGAATCACGATCGCATCTTCTCTCACGTTCGAAAGAAAGAATTCCAGGGTTCCGTTGCACAGCGTAGAGCCCGTAATCGAGAGGAGGTCGAACTTTCGAAGCCCGGTCTCGTGGCTTACCTCGGCAGACGCAGTAATCATCTTACACGGATGATTCTGCTTCCAGATTTGGATTTGTGAGCTAAATTCATCCTTCTTGCGTTCATAACGAAGGTCAACGACGTGAATCTCTTTCATTGTTTCAGTCTCGATCAAGGGTTCCAAGAATCCTCCAAAACCAACCACTAAAGCGCTTTCCGCGCCCTTGGTCCAATTCGTCGGAAGGCGGTGAATTACTTGGAAGCACTCATCTCCGCCAGCACGTATGAACTTCGATGAGAGGGCACTTGCAATGCTTGTCATCACTGAGGCTGCTATATATGCTCTTTCTGTACTATCTTCTATTTCTGTCCCAAGTTTATCTTGGAGTGTAACGAGACGCCCTATGTCTATGGGACCGCCGCAAAAATCCATAAGGTATCGTTCGAGTCGCCACAATGCCTCGTCAGACAACGTATAATAGCTCATGGCAGCCCCTGTGCTGCTGTCGTCGAGGATTGCGACCGTGAAAAAGCGTGTTAGATGCAATGCGGTTAATCTGACGTTGAAGACAAGACGGCCAAGGTATGCAAGGGTATCTAATAGTACTCGGTTATTCATATCTGCGACCCGTTAATACACCAATCGATAGCACCGATGCTCATTGCTATTAGCCTTTCTTTTCCACAGCAGTTAGTGACTGTAGACCACGTGAAGAGATAATCGCTCCCACACACTCAATTGTTTCGTAACATATCAAGCGGATCCATAGATAGTATGCGCCGCGTTGGAAGATAAGATGATACACTTGCAAGGATTACGAGCAATAGTGTGACCAACAGAAAGAGTGCAATATCGTTTGAATTAATTCCATACAGTATACTTTTCAGATACCGATCTATCAGCATCGAGCCGGCTGCGCCGATGACGACACCCGACAATGCAAGCATCACTCCCTGTCGGACAATCATGGTCAAAATCGTCTTCTTGCGTGCTCCTAGCGCCATACGCATTCCGATCTCAGGTGTCCGAATTGTGACCTCATACGACAAAAGCCCGTAAAGGCCGACGCATACTAGAATCAGCGCAAAGCAACCGACGAATCCGGCAATTCGAGCTAGAAGCGTCTCCGGTGACAGCAGGCTATCAATTTGGTTAGTCTCGGTCCGCAACCGATAGGGAACCACATCAGGACTGACCTGGCTAATCGCGCGGCCTATAATGGGAACGAAGGTGAGCGGAGCTACCTTCGTGCGAAGTTCAAAGCAAGCCGCACCGTTCGTCAGCGGCATGTATATCATCGGACGAATGGCTCTACGCAGGTTGCTATACCTGGTGTCCCCTACAACCCCCACAATTTCCCAGACGCGGGAGCCTGGATGCGTAGTGCCGCTGCCACCGGTTGATTCGTCCCCCCTTCCAGACCTAATCGTTGTCCCAATGGGCGTACGGAATTTCAGGTTTTGCTTAACAAAGGCCTCGTTTACTAGTACAGGGACTGTTGCCTCTAGATTGTCCGAGTGGGGCTGCGCACTATTCTGTGAAGGGTCTTTGAAATCCGGCTCCACTAATGTACGTCCCTGGAGCAATGGGATACGTAGCGTATTCAGGAAATCGGGTCCGATCGCAAAGAGATCAACCGTTATCACGGAATCTTGTTGTTCAGTTTCCAGCGAGATGGAACCTGTCCACAGACCATTACTTAACAGCGCTGACGACGAATACGTCGTCGACTGGATGCCTGGTAGCTCCGATAATCGCGCCTGAATCTGTCGATACACATCGTTAACCTGTAAGTCACTATATCCGAGCGGTGCCAGATCGACATCGAAGAGCAGTATATTGTCGGTCCCAAAGCCTGGGTCAATGTTGCGCAAGTTCTTGAGTGTCTGAATTATGAGGACCGCTCCAATCAATACGATGAATGAGAGAGCAAATTGGCCAACGATCAACATTTTGCCCACTGGCATCGACCGCCCTGTGCCCGGAGTTCCGACCTGTGGATTCAATGCGTTTTCTTTTAGAATTGACATTGGGTCAGCGCGAGTCACTCGGATTGCTGGAGCTAGGCCGTATAACATCCCAGTCAGTATCGATGTCGTGATCATAAAGAGTAAGACTCGCCAATCTACCCTGACAGCAAACGGAAACGGCCGGTCTAGATTATTTGATAGAAGTGGAGCTATAAGATGTACGCCCACATACGCCACAGCGATACCGAGCAGGCCGCCTATGACTGATAGGCTCATGCTCTCGCTCAGAAACTGCCTCCAGAGCCATCTACGTTTTGCGCCCAGCGCAAGCCGCACTGCAATCTCTTTTTGCCGAGCCATTGCGCGTGACACTGCAAGCCCACCGACGTTGGCGGTAGCGAGTAATAACAGAATGCCCGCAGCGGACATTAGTACGTACAAGTCAGCAGAGTACAGACTGCGGCGACCTGTGAGCCCATCCCTCACCGGTGTCAGCTGAATCTCGAAGTTTTTGCTTTTAGATAGGACGCCGCTTTCGGACAGCATCTCATTTTGAATTGCGAGAGTCACGCCCGACTGGGCGCGCGCCATTCGCGTCCCAGGCTTAAGCCGCGCTATAATAACAAGCCACCAATTATCCAGCCGCCTGATATCCTGCGTCCAAGTGAAGGAGTTCAGTCGAGGTAGCATAGAGACGGGCAGCCACAAGTCCTGCGATTTACCCGGGCTGATACTTGCCAGCGTGGGTTCAATAACCCCGACTACGGTAAATTCGGTTCTATTTAGAAAAATGCTTCGCCCTACTATTGATGGATCACAAACAAACTCGCGCTCACAAAAGCTGTAGTTGAGAACAACCGCGGGTAATGCAGAAGGAACATCATCCGAAGGCTCGAGGACCCTCCCCATCACCGGCATAACTCGCAAGGTCTCAAAGAAACTACCCGAGACAATTGTGCCGTTCACCATACTCGCTTTGCCATGATCGCGGAATTGAAGACGGGTTGGACCCGCGAATCCAGCAGCAGATTCGAACACCTCAGATTCGGATTCAATCCTCTCTAGTGCTGCAAGGGGAAATGAGCATCCAGATGCGCCTTCGGCTGTCATCTTTTCTCGGCAGTCACCGAAGGAACTATAGTGCTTTATTTCGGGCGCTTTACGTGCACGCCATTGCAACAACAGAATCTCATTCGAATCTCGAACCGGAATTGCTCGAAGCATGACAGCATCGATAAGACTGAATATGGCGGTGTTTGCTCCGATGCTAAGCCCGAGAATAGCAATTGTGAATAGCGAGAATCCAGGAGACTTCGCCATCGTGCGGATACTATATCGAAGGTCTTTCCACCAAGACATGACGCCTCCATGACTGACGACTCCCACATCGCCTGTGCGTGTCGTTCGGCATTACTAGGACTTATTATGTCGACTTCCCTGCATCCACGACACCACCGATAGATCTCTACATACTTGGCTACTCTGAAGACGACAGGCCACCGAATCAGCATCGTGCCACACTTATGCGCTCTGGCCATTTGCCTCGACTTAGCTATGCCCTCAGACAATGGTCGTTCAAGAGCGACCATGTCTCGGCACTAGATACACAATCGATAATCCTCCATCCAAGTAAGGACGCAATGCACTGCCGTTGTAATCGGCACGCGCAACACGACCCAGATGATGGGGCTTGACAGTGGTTGATATCCAAGCAATTCCCTCTTCGAAGAGATATCTAGGATGCATACTAGCGCTTTGGCCTTGGAGAACCACGATAGAGTCACTTCTTGCGCCTCCGAGTATGTCCTCCAGAGTTCCATTGCACAAAGTAGACCCCGTGATGGCAATTAGATCATAATCACTCAAGAGGTTGGTTCCCGACAGGCAGGCTGAGGCGCTAATGACCTTTTGCGGGAACTTATGACGGTAAACATTTAGCTCATCCTCTATGGTGTTACATAGCCTCTCGTAGAACAAATCAATAACGTGCAACCTCTTTATTGTACTTGCTTCGGCGAGCGCCTCGAGGTATCCGCCAAATCCAACCACAAGAGCGCTTTCTGCGTCATCAACCCACGGCGAAGGCCGCTGGCACACGGTTGCGAACACATCATCTCCGCCCGAGACAATCATAGGAGCCGACAGCGCACTCGCGAGACTCGCCATGAGAGAAGTTGCTACAAGATATCTCTGCTCCGCGTTTGAAGTTACCTGTGACACCAGTTCATCGATATCGCCCTCATGGATTCCAATAGCTGCCCGACCCGATAGGTGCTTACCAAGAACGTCCTCAGCGGCCTTTAGGAGATTGTTAGAGAGACGGTAGTAACTCATGCATGCACCTACACTTGCATTCGCTAGTTCGACGGTACTAAAATAACGCGTTAGGTGGAGCTCGGCGATGGGTGCCTGCGCTGCCCAAGGACAACTTCTCAGATAGTTCATTGTTTTTGTAAGGATACGATTTCTCATGTCTTCGCTTCCGCAGTCTCGCTCTTGTTCATATTGTGATCGCTGAATCCGATTGTTCTATGCCGGATCCATAAATCAGAACAATCTGCCCTACCGCCTTTCCAGATTAGGCCGGGACGATAATATGACAGTTGATCTCCTCAGGACTTCCGTTGTACTGTACAACTCGATGAACACTCGAGATCAACCTGCGGCTCCCACTGCATCGCTATTAAAGACCGTGCATATTTGTTTTGCCGCGGAAGTTAATCGTACGACGACTGAGAATCTCCTTTCGATCTTAGCTGATGTGGCGAACGCTAAAGTGAAACAAGTGTGCCTAATGATCTCTACCTCCGGGGGATCGATAGCCGAAGGAATAACCCTTTACAATATCCTCCGCGCTTTTCCTTTTCTATTAGTCACTCACAACATTGGCAACGTTGACTCAATCGGAAATGTAATCTTCCTCGCCGGCAAGAAGCGTTATGCCTGCCCGCACTCCGTCTTCTCGTTTCATAGCGCCGGATATGAGGTTGCTCCTCACACCCGCTTTGAAGAAGGTCTCCTCAAGAATGAACTCCGGCGCTTGCACGATAAAAATAGTATTGTAAGCACCATCATGCAGGAGCGTACCAAGCTTCGGCGACGAGAAATCGATCAGCTCTTTCTTGAGTTCGCGTCGAAAGATGCTGTATTTGCACAATCTAAGGGTATCATTCATTCAATTAACGACATCATTGTGCCTCGAGCTAGCTCTGTCATCCTCGTGAAGCGGTAGTAAGACTCCAGCACTTACTTGTATCCACAACACTGCAACTCAAACAGTTCTGCATATCGACCACTTAGTGATATTAACTCAGCATGTGTTCCTTCCTCGCAGATCTTTCCGTCATGTAGGACTAGAATGCGATCTGCCATTCGGACGGTTGAAAAGCGATGAGAAATCAGTAGAGCCAGGCGGCCGCGCGTGAGATCAGCAAACTTGCGAAAAAGCTCATACTCCGCCTTCGCGTCGAGACTTGCAGTGGGCTCATCCAAAATGAATATCTGAGTGTCACGCATGCATGCCCGAGCCAGTGCAATTTTCTGCCATTGTCCAAGAGATAGGTCTAGGCCATTTTCAAAGCGACGACCTAACATCTGCTCATAGCCAGAGGGAAACGTGCTAATGAGGGACTCAGTGCATCCTTTCCGCGCAGCTCGCGAGATCAGCTCAGGGCTAAACAAATCTTCAACTTTACCAAAACCGATATTCTCCTTTACCTTCATATCAAAGCGCAAATAGTCCTGAAAGATAATGGCTACTTGTGCTCGGAGGCTTTCAATGTCGTATTCTCGTAGATCTATGCCATCGAGTGTGATGACGCCCTCAGTTGGATCATATAGTCTTGTAAGTAACTTGATGATCGTGGTTTTACCAGCTCCATTTCTTCCAACGAGTGCAACTCTTTCGCCGACATTTAACCTAAACGTCACACAATCGATAACTCTTCGATCCGACCCAGGATATGCAAATGATACGTTCTTAAACTCGAATCCACTACGGATCACTGGCGGTATAGGAGCGCCACGGTCCTTCGTTACCATCCTCGGCGCAGTCTGGAAGAACTCAAACAGATCCTTGGCGTAGAATGCTTGCTCAGCGATATCAGTTAGGCATGTGAATATCCGCTCAATCGCCGTACGAGCTCGCTCGAAGATGCCGGCTAGGAAAGTGAGTGCGCCAACTGACAGGAGTCCGTCAATCGTACTCCTCAAGATAATAGCGTATGCGCCGTAATACGCGGCTATGGGGAGCAGACCAAGCAATAACCGCGCACGAGCACGACGGATGGCCAAGTTCTTATTAGTGCTATAATAGTGTTCGAATAACTGCTTCAGTCGATCGATCAAATGGCCCCCTAGGCCACAGATTTTAATCTCCTTTGCATTCTCTTTACTAAGACCCAAGAATGACAAGTAGTCCATCTCGCGACGTGCAGATGTCCACCGGAATAACATTGAGTAGCCAAGTGTGGCAAACTGTGCCTCGCCGCAGAAAGCGGGCACCGCCGTCACAAGCATTAGTAGAAGGAGGTAGGGATAAAAGGTAGCTATACCAACACATAACGATGTCAGGGTTACCATTTGCTCGCAGCAGATACCAAGACTCAAAAGAAGAGAGATTCGCGATGCGGTCTGTCGGCGGGCCATTTCCAATTTGTCTTCGAACACTGGGTCTTCGAGTGTCGACAAGTCCAGAATCGATGCATGCTGCATCATTCGAATGTTGACGAGGTTTCCAAACCGATCTGCCAGTAGACACTCTGATACATTATTGAGGACGGTCAGCATCTTATTTACCACTACTAACGAGGTTTCCCATAGCAAATATGCCCAAATGGCTTCAGGATGGTGAGCATCCCCCTTGATGATCGCAATTGCTTGATCAATGATCAGCTTTCCAAGCCAAAGGCGGAGCACTGGCCCAAGCGCGATTACAAAGCGTGTGCAAATGCTTGTGGAGGTTAGTATGGGACTCGCCTCCCAAATCAGTCTCAGCAACGGTGTGATGTTGGCTAATGCTTTTAGGCGAAGGCGCCAATCGATTTGCGGTGGCATACTACTAGCCATCTACTTCCCTCGCTAGGCATAGACGCCAGGAAACGCGATAGTGATGTAGTCTGTATTCACACTTTCTGCCGATATGTGGAAGGTCTCGGCGGATCATTATCATCATCACATATTGCTACGTGCCGACACGCAGTTGGTCGGTCGCATCATATGATTGCTTTTAGCAGCGTTTAGAAGCTGCACATAAGGCGCCATTACATACTCGATAGTAGCGGCGTCAATTAGACGAGACGCAGTCCGTAACTTGCTAGAGACGTCATCGCTGAATGCCTTCGTCCCATCGACGTCTTTGGAGTATCTACGAAAGGTGTGGTCGACTGACTCGAGAGCACCTGAGGTAGATTCCAGCCCAGCTATAGATGCAATCTGTGCGACAGTGTTGATGTTGAGCATGCTGTAATCGAGAATGAAGCATTTGTCATCGATGGCGTGAAGCATCGCTGAGTAGAGAGTTCTCAAGAGGCATGCACAGAAATGGACGTTGTCAAGTGTCGAGGTGTTTAGGTTAAGTAAGCTCATAATTCCTGGCGACTGCGCGCGGAGATCCAACCACCCTCCCGGAGATAGCTGGGACACAATTATCTCGAGCGGATTACGGATGAGGAGTACAAATGGAACAGAGGGCCACACGGCTCTGATCTGATGCAGCACACAAGTATTCCAACTGGCTAGCTTCACTACCACTGCAGCGCGGTAGCCTCTGTATGCGGAGTAAATGTTAATCACTGAGTGAGAGAACAACCTACGCAACACTGGTTGATCGGCGAGGCAGTGAGAAGGCTCGAATATGTCCGTTACAATTGATGGCTCGGACAGCGCCACACAGTTCCCTATTTCCCTCAGGGCATTTGTTAACAACGTTGACCCGCAACGAGACACATGGGCAATTATGCATGCGGGATAAGCTAAGTCCACACGTTTGCCTTCCCATAATACTTGCCGTAGCGCTGTTGTTTTAGCGGGACACGTCAGGCGGCGGAGCTTTGCTACTGTTTGACGAAAGAATGGTTCAGAGATGGTTTGGGATGCACAGTCTATCCATTGGACCATCGTTCTTGACGACTGTCTTGAGAAACCGACAGGAATCCAACGCTCTCGTATTCTGGCACGCATGAATGCACTTACCTTGATAGCTGCCTATGCAGAAAAGGCTGACGCCGCTTTAGGCCAGTTCGGCACCGTCGTGCCGTTGGACGCTACCATGATTCTCGATTCTGACGATGCGGTAAATGGTCTTATTCTTCTAAGGTCACGAAGAACAAAAACCCTAGAAAACCATCGGCTCTTTGCTCCGTACTCAGCTGAAAACGGCGCCCGTCCGTGTACTGCGAATGAATTGTCAAGGTACAGGCAATCTCCCTGACCGAGAGTTATAGTTTGCTGGTTTCGATGCAACGCTTCCATGAGCAACTGGCGCGCGGCCAGCATTTCAGCGCTGCATCTCTCGTACTCCACAGGACTAATACGCAAATACGGCCGCCCTGGATCTCCAAACAGGATCGGCCGTTGCTCACCACTGCGAAACGGAAAACATTGTTCGAAAAGCGTTCGACGTGTCGCGTCGGGTATGCTGATTCCCTGCAATGAAGACAATGTTGTGACAGCCTTTTGTTCGTTTCGGAGACACAAGAACCCCAAATAGTCAGGCATGAATGGCTGGGTTTGGGATATATCCTCGGTATGTAAACCCACTTTGCCGTCCCCAGAGCTGGAATTGCTGGCCGCGCCAGGAATGGAAATAAGATCGTTAAACAAACGCCCTCTTTGCTGAGTGTCAAAGCCAAACACTTCCCCTAACAGAGCAGCGTAGAGGCCATGGATTATTTGAGGTAGATTAAGTGGGCGATCCTCACCCGGCCGCCAGTGGGAACTCGGAGTAGGGCCAACGTCCTGCGCGGACACGGGATTGTTTGTCAGCAGGAGGCCGGGAGCCGTCTCGCTCATTTTGAACGAGTAAAAAAGCCTTCTAATGTTTCTTGGCAGCTCCTGCGCACAAACTGCGGCATTGGTCAGAAAGAAGATCTCTTCGAGATTATCGCACTCCTTCGCGATGCTGAGTGCCAGGTAACGGATCTGTTCGCGATCATGCTCATCCAAGTTGAAATGGATCAACATTGCGGTCTCCATCGCTTTTGCCAATCATGGTAGCTGAGGATCACAGCAGGGTACCTCGCGCGACGTCGAATTGTTGCAAATAAACGATAGCCTTGCACTACAGTGAAACCTTCATGTCCTTAGATGTTCTACTGTATGGACTACATAGCACCGATGCGATACGCTCCCGCCAACTCGGCCCTTATCGCGTGCGACTCCTGAGAGTGTCAGGGACACTTTCTTTCCACACTTAGCTGACCAAAGGACATCTATATGTTGCCTTGATATCGATTCGAGCGGCCTGCGTGATACTGTACGTTCCCTTTGTTTTTGCACATGAGACTTGCGCTAACTCCTTTGCGTGAGTTTGGAGGTAGGTCTTGAGTGGGTACGCCGCACCACGGCGTAGAGTGCGGCTGTTGTTTATGGCTGACACTCTCTGGCTTCCAGCAAAAGCCGTGCGCTTTGGTCGCAATAGTCCCAACTCCGGCCAAACGCTCCAAGATGATTTAGGGGGACGGTGAGTTGGTGGCACTTCGACCTATTTTCTCCACAAAGCACCGGTTGACACGCACTCGCTAGTCAACCGCCCATCCTAAAGGGGACTAACCCACAGCGTTTCCGGAGGCGAATATGAGAATTGATGGCCGACATTATAGAGACGAATGGCTGCCCAATTTTTACCCAGGGAAGAAAATTGGGGATCGGATTGTGAGAGTATCGCGAACTGGGCGGACGGTTGTACTAACCCCCAGTGAAGATGCGCAGATCAATGAGTTCTTCATGGCCACGGACCTCTTCGAACGCTTAGAAAGGACCGGACACATCATCACATCCGCGAATGCATCCACAGTCTTTCACGATCTCTCCACCTGGCTCAAGGGTACATATGATGGGCCCGGTTTACATATCGTAATACCAACACGCCGATGCAATCTGAATTGCACGTATTGCCACATGTATCCTCAGCCCATGGAGGCTCTACGGACAACTACCGATCTCCAATCCGATACAATTCCATACATTGCCCGGTTCATCATGGATAGCCCGAGGAACACCCTTTGCGTCGAGTTTCAAGGGGGCGAGCCATTTCTAAATTTTCCCGGCATGATCCAGACTATTGACGAGATTCGAAAACTCAATACACAGGCGCGGAAAGATATTAGATTTGAAATTGTCAGCAATTTGATGGTGGTGACTGATGAACACCTTAGTTATTGTAAAGCTAACAATATAGGAATATCGTATACGCTTAATGGGCCACAAAACGTTCATGATCTATTTCGTATTACACGCACTGGCGCTGGATCGTACAATACCGTTGTACGAAGACTCGATGACATACGCGCCCGTTTTCCCGGCGTCCTCGCGCCGAGTCCCTTATGCGTTGTAACCGATGACAACATCCGGGACCTGAAGTCCATGGTGCGCTACTTTCATGAGGCGGGATTCACCGACATCGGCATTCTCACCTTGAAGAATCTGGGGAATGCGCGCGGCCACGTCTACTTCAATATGCACGAGTATATACCACACTACATTGACCTCTTGGACTATCTTTATGTGCTAAACAAAGACACTGATGCTGCATATTCTGAGAGGATTGTGCGGCTTGCACTTATGAAGATATTCGGTGCTGTCAACCCACTTTTCATCGACTGGCGTAACCCCATCGGATATGTTAGTAATGCCATCGTATATGACTGGGATGGTGAGATACTTCCAGTCGATGAAGCGCGCTCCTTCCGAGACGTCTTTACGCTTGGTAACGTGCGGAGTATGTCCTATGACCAGTTAATTCGGCGTAACTCAACCTTCGATACCGTGAATCTATCTATTCGCGATCGCGATCCCACTTGTCGTGAGTGTGCATATAATCCCTATTGCGGTGTCTCACCCGTGTTGCACTACTCCAGAACTGGGCGCCTAGCACCTGAGCCGCATGTTAGTCATGAGTGCATTTTGATTATAGCTGTTTTCGACTGGATATTCCGTAAGATGCTCGATGATCCTCTGCCCTTACTGAAAATGGCACCCGAGGTAAGTGTCGCTCTAGCCGCACACCTATCGGAGCGAGCGACTCAGGATTTCACGGTATGTGCCACATGAGTTTCTTAAGCTCTGTCTTAGGGCTCCTCGCTAATTTTCGCAGGAGTCCACAATACCACCACTAACCACTTAGGAGGATAATATAATGGGACCAGTCTCATCAAAGAATGACCTGACACATACAGTTGTCGATCCGCAGGAGCTCAAGCGCCAGTTAGATGACTTTATTTCAGGCAAAGCAACCACGGAGAATTCGTTGACGCAAGCCATGGATAACTACACGATGCACGGTGATGCTCATACCGATACGCATTCTGATTCAGGCGGCTGCTAGTCGTACCCGATTATAGCGGGAGCTGTATCTAACACAGTTCTCTCAATGCGGCCAGCTTTCACTCCCAAACGTGTAGCTGGCCCTCTTTTGTAGGCGCGGTTTTGCGAGCCCGCCGATTTAGGAGCGTCAGCAGATGTGTGTACGCCAATCTGAATCGCGCCGTATAGACTCGGTAGATTGCCCCAAACAATTGATAATCCATTGTGACGACCTAGGCATGGCACACTCGATAAATCTGGCAGCTTTTGCCGCATTTGAAGAGACAGCCATTACGTCCGCAAGCGTTATGGTCCCGTGTCCCTGGTTTGCCGAAGTTTGCGATTATGCCTGCAGACACCCCTCGTTCGACATTGGCATCCACATAACACTGACTAGCGAGTGGCATGGCTATCGTTGGGGTCCGATTAGTGCGCGTGATCGTGTTCGAAGTCTAATAGACCACGATGGGTACTTTCACAATAACGTAGCAGCTTTTCTTCAGTCCTCAATTCCCGCCGAGGTGGAGATCGAAATGCGCGCCCAAATCGAGCTCGCTCTGTCTCGCGGCCTAAGGTTGAGCCATGCTGACTGCCACATGTTCGCAGTCTACAAGGACGCTCACCTCACAGAATTGTTTGTGAAACTCGCATCAGAGTATGGACTTAGATATCTATTACCCCCGATGTACGGTTTATCATCTGGCCGGGAGTGCCAGGGCCAAGCACTGTCGGGACTGTTTCAGCTCAACACTCCTTTGGAGGAGAATGAGGTTTTACTCTGGTATTTGAGCGTGCTTAGTGACCTTCCAGAAGGCCTAAGCCAGTTAATAGTCCATCTTGGCATTTATAATGATGAACTCATGGCAATAGCGGCAGAACACATACCATGGGGAGCTCGGTGGAGACAGCTGGATCTCGACGTAATCAGCAGTCGGCACTTTCTTGAAGCGAGAAAGGCTCAGGGCATAGCGTTGGCTGATTGGACGTCAGTCATGTACTAACTCTTATTGCCGGAACCTAATAGGCACTAAACGATGCTCATGGGGCGACAAGACCGATTCCGTGCGAGACCGTTTCAATATTGTAGGCTAGGTGACGGTAGTGCACTTGTACGACCGCTCGGCCAGCGTGAGCAGGTAATTCCTAGTGGCGTTATAGAATATCTACGCCGTTGTACCCAGTTCAACACACTGCCTGGGCATATCGCTAATCTTTATCGATTAAGCAGCCACGTTGATGATAACACGGGGCGCGTTGGCGCGATATTGAAGGAGTGTGTTAAGCGTGGTTTCCTGGTTAGCGAGGCTGAACTTTACACACATGGCAGCGCTGATAACTCTTCCCGCCAAAGCGTTAGTACTATAGCGATCATAACGGCTCATCGCTTCGCCGAATGTCTACAGGCCGTTAAGGGCATTGTGTGCATGTCCCGGGAGGCCGGCAGAAGACTTGATCTAGTTATCATGGACGATTCTTGCCCACGAAGTAAGCCGCTGGAACACTTGCTTCCACACCTGCAGGCCATAGATACCCATGGCGCTATTAGGTATGCCGGCCGCATCGAGCGCGAGCGTTATGCGACCGCACTTTCAAAGCGCGGCTTCGATCCGGAACTTGCACAATTTGCAGTTCTGGGCGGTGTTCGCCGCTTCACTACGACCGTAGGTTCTACTCGGAATTGTGTTCTCTTAGATACGCTCGGTAAGTCTATTGTTATGACTGACGACGACATTGTGTTAAGGACTGCGCGTCACCCGCAATATTCTGGTCGCCTTAGAATACTATGTGATCAGAACCCACGCGACTTCTGGTTTTTTCGCAACCGCCGTGAGGTCATCGAGGAGCTCTCGTGGTCGTCTGCCAATATTTTTGCGGAACACGAAGCAATGCTTGGAGCGCCGATAACTAGACTGTTACGTGACGCAGAAAGAACCGACGGCGTGTGTTTTGAGGATACCTGCGACCATTTACTCTCTGGCCTTCTTAGTGATACTGCAACGGTGGCCATGACCGCGACTGGTATAGCAGGTGATTCAGGGTTTGGCTTCGCCCCTTGGTTTCTTTCGTCCGAAGGGCGAACGAGAGACAGGCTATTAGGATCGGAATCGGTCTATTCCACCGCCACTACTAGTAGGGAAACCCTTGGTGTGGCCTGCAGCCCCACAGTGAACCATTCCTGTTGGTGCATGGCTGGCAGCATTGGGCTTGACAATCGAGTTAACTTACCACCTTTTTTGCCGATTGCCCGTTCAGAAGACTGGGTGTTCGGCACGTTGCTCTTTAAATGCTTCCCGCACTATTTCACCGGTCACATTCCGCTGGCTGTCCTGCATAATTCGAATCGCCTGAACTATTACGACGCGGCTCCCATGATTAGGGTCGGTGACTTAATACGCTATTTGGTCCACTCGTTTGGTCCTCCGCATGGAACCAACGGTTTCGTTAAGTTGCGCCTATTCGGACGTTTACTCCGTGACTTATCAATGCTTCCCGTTTATGACTTGTGCAAGCACCTCGGAGACGTAGTTCGTGAACAGCAGACCCGAAGGATTCAGGAAGTGGAAAAGATGCTCACTTTTAGTGACACGCCGAACTACTGGAGGCGGGATTTGCAAGAGTGGCAGCGTCGAATGAGTGCACTTTTGGCAGACCCTCTTTGCTTTATACCAGCGGAATTGAGAGCACGATCAGCCGGTAGAGCAGCTATCACTAACACGCGACAGCTGTTACACCGAACTGGTAGATTGTTTTATAGTTGGCCCGATCTCGTGGACGCCAGTGCAGAGATGAAACAACAAGGTTATCAGATATGCTTGTCGATAATGTAACGCCGGTGTCTTGACCGTGCCTAATAATGCAAGTGCTTGCAGATCCCTGTTGCGGCCCGAGGAACTACACAAAGCGGCGCTTGCTCGTTGTGGCAGGGAGCGGTGGCTATGATCGTCAATATTCCAGGATTCCCATCTGAAGTCAGTGACCCGATAGAGTTGCCCGACATCGGAGAATTGTTAATGTACCCAGCTTTTCAAGGGATAGCCGCTGACGATTTCTTAAGGTATGCCACTGACTTCCAACGCTACCTCTTGGGACGAGTTGGGCTCCGACATGATCGAAGACACGTTATTATACGCTCGGGCGTATGGCTACTTGAGCCTGGCAGTCGTTCGCATGTCAACAACACCGGTGATTGGCATTTCGATGTGGATCCACGGGTATTTATCATGTCATCCCCGTGCTCTGCACTAACTGAATTCAATATAACTCCGTTAGAGATCGAGAGCTCGGAAAGTGAAACATCCACTGCATTAGCAAACAGAATCGGACGTCAGCACGATCGGTTCGGGGTAATCGGTCGTAAGATCGAACCGTGTCGTATCTATACGTTTGACAATCACCTTCACAGAGCTGTGAATCCTAGGCGGATTGAATTTCGATTTTTCCTTAGAGTCAAAGAAACTGATGAACCACCCTTTGAAAGGCAGCCACTAAAACGCGTCTCTTTACGCATGGTAGACGGTCCCTCGCGATTGAACATCGAGTATGACGACGATAGAGTCTCCATTGTCCGACCTATCCATTGTCAAGGACAGCGGACGTAGCTTGTATTGTTGCTAGCCGGGTTTCATCTTGAATGCATAAGCTTATTGATATTGTCGAATCAAATGGGAATTACCACATTGTCATCACTTTAATAAATGGGATGGGCGATGCCTTTCTGGCCCTGCCTGTAATTCGTTACTTGAGTGAACATGTCGGTGAAGGGAGAATAACCGTCTGGGGGCGTCGGAGTTTTCTTAACAGTGTCTATGCGGAGCTTGGCCATACTTTTCTTCCGCTGTCCGAGAGTCCCACGAGCCCTGCGATTGATTTAGAATACGAACTCAAGAGATTACGAGGCCAAATTCCAGTCGGTCGTGTTATTTGTTGGGTAAGCCTCAATTCATATGCGACGCCAGCTGTTGAGGAATATGCGATTGCAAGATTGAGCCCGATGTATTACTGGCACTATGGTGCGCCCGGCGTACGAACAGACGACGACTCCGGGAAGCATTTGCACCGCCTTGATCAATACTTTAGGGTTATCGGAGAGAAAGCTATTCCTCGCAACGTTAACCGGAGGCCACACATCGGTGACTTGGATGACTGTTTCGCGAGGGAAATGCGCCAGAAGAGCGTGAGTCGATCGAAATGCTTAATTGCGATTCATGCTGAAACAAGCATCCGCAAACAGTGGCTACTTGGACGTTGGGTCGAGTTAGGGGCGAAGCTCACGGGCGTCGCCGATCTCGTATTGCTGGGCAGGGAGGGGCAAACTCTAGGCAAGAACAGAGACTTTCAGTTTTATGGAGAGGCATGGGGTATCCAAGTCGCGATAATCAGGAACGCTCACTTTTTTGTTGGGATTGATTCGTGTTTTGCACATGTAGCGGATTCGTATAATGTTCCTGGCGTTGTCATGTTTTCCAATACGGACGTAAGTGCATCTGAAATGATTGACCGCTGGGGACCGAAGAGTGGGGCGCTGATCGCTCTAGCTTCCAATACAGGAGATTTACAAGACCTGCGATTGGAAACGGTTTTAGAATCCCTCGCGATTCAGGGGCTGAAGGACTGGATCACACTCGCAATCACTTGAAAGAAGTCATAGCGGCTTTGGACTATCCAGAAAAGCGAAATCCGCTGATCCCATTTCTAGGGACGGAACTCAAGTTTCATTTGAGATCATCACTGACATCGCTAACTGGTGCATACCAGAAGTCGATTGCAGCACTTGGTAGCTCCGATAGAGGTCTAGAAAGAACGTACAAATTCCAAACGCCGAAGACGGGGACGAATTCGCGAGTTGTCCTCAATTCGAAATGATCATTTCCTTTCGCAAAGGAAATGGTTCGCCCACGGACCTCCCCCAGTTGTTGAAACCCGAGCGTAGATCGTGGATCGAGCGACAACAGAAAGCGCCCGTAACCCGCGACGGATATTTCCAACAATTTGCTGTCAAACGTGTCGTCAGCAACAATAGCTCGTTTGATCTGCTGACCGTTTATACGAAGCTCAATCCCTCCAACGACATGAAAAGTCATATCAGTGACCTTAAGGTCGCGGCGAGGAGGAGCGATCACATCACCTGTCTCTAGCATCCAGGGCTCCGGATCCCAGGATACCTTGATATAGTCAGTTACCTTCTGGCCAGTTGCGGAATTTTCCATTACGTTAAGTGCGAGGGTCTGTCCAGAAGAGAACGTTGCGGGTGACAACCGTGGCATTCTCGCGACTCGCAACGCTGCGAGTACTTCTTGCGACAGGCCGATGTTTCTTCCGGGATGCCCAACGATAAACTTCGTGAGCGCCTCACGTACTTGATCTACTGTCAAGGTAAGAGGAAGTAAACGCACAGCGGCCGTATGCGCTCTCCGATCCGTGACCTGAACCATTATGTCATATCCAAAGTAAGCATTGGTGCTTGGGTCGACAAAAATGCGATGAAACACAGGTTGGTCACCTCCATCACTGTGGATGACATCACTATAAATCCTGACTGAAGCGTCCGGAGTTACATCTGTCGCGTAGCTACACTTCCAGCCCCGATTAGACCAAGTGGCGCCACTACTAAACACAGATGCACTCGCAAGTGGCAATACTCCACAGAAACATATATAAGCTATAATGCAGTTGAATGCGATGGACCTATTGTTTTGCATATTTTTGACCTCTCACGATATATGGTGTTATTTCCTTCGCTGGTATTAATTCAGCAAAACCCAGGCCCGTCGGCGGCATAACGGGGCCAGCTCCTTGACTGGCACAGCTGCCTGTCTCTTTCACAGTCAGCGTGGGCGCCTTAGAACTATGAGATGATGTAGTCCATGACACGCGGCCAAGGAATACGCCCACGACGAGTATCAACGCTGTAATCAACGCAACGGCGGGTGTAGATGTGCGGAATGCAATTCTCGGTCCTTGCGGACGTCGGGTAAACTGGGTCTGGTATTTCGATAGTGCGGATTTAAATAATTCGTCAGACGGAACTCGCTGATCATGCTTGGCCTTCGCCAACAGATAATCGAGCTGATTCTCACTCAAAGGATTCATGCGGTACCTCTTTCTGACCAGGAGACACGGCGTGCTCCCCGTACGGTCTCAGTATCCGCCGCAGCGCGCCGCGCGCTCTAAACAGTCGCGACTTCAGCGTACCAAGATCGGTTCCGAGAATATCGGCAGCCTGCTGAAGCGATAATTCTTCGAAGGCCACGAGCACTAAGGCCTCTCGTTGGAGGGGAGGCAATTGCGCAACAGCGCATTGTACCGCTCTCGAGAGTTCCTCTTGTTCGAGTGAATCGAAGCTGATAGATGTTTCCTCTGTATCGTTCAACACATCATCCCATAGCACCTCCCGACCTGCTACCCGCCAAAATTGGCGACTAAGATTTCGGACCATTCCATACATATATTGACGTAGACTCCCGCGCTTCGGATCGAAGCGTTCGGGATGCATCACGAGCTGCAGGAAACATTCTTGCGTGATATCATCCGCTGCGCTGCTGCTGTTGGTAAGTCGATAGGAGCAACGGAACATCGCCCGATGGTACTCTTCAAAGAGTGTACAAAATGCCCACTCGTTCCCGTTCGACGCATTTCTGAGCAGATTAACATCTCGATCGCGGTCATCGGTCATTGGGATTCCTGAATGGTATTCGCCGACATTGGAAGTTAGATACGGCATTCGTGAGTTTTGCGGAGGATTTTTTCCTCCCTAAACCTGCACATTTTAGCTCGGACAGAAGTGAGGATTGCTAATCTAAACCTTAATTACCTGTCGAGACAGTAGATCCCGTTGTTGCCGGGTTTGCGGTACTCGGCCGAGGATGCCCTTCTTTTGTCTAAGCTTATAGGCGCCCCGCTCGGAGTCGCAAGCCTAATAGAGTTTGTCACTACACGACTCTCCCAATCCTTCGTAGGGGTGGGCGTACGGCGCGCTATGGGTTACCGGTACGCTAATACAGTGTTTCCTGTATGTTACGCCTCTGCCGTTGCCAATTACATTTTTGAGATGAACACGGCTGTTCGGTAGGCCTTTCGGAGTTTCGTTATGATCACGAAAAGTCTCGCGATAGAAAGTGTTGTTCATTTGCAACTGATATCGGTATAGAGACAGCGTTTCCCGTCGTTCGAGCAGACGGCTTTCGACATCTTCGTTCCAACCCCCAGGTGCACTGTGGAACAAACAAATGCCATTCTGCGAGCTTCACAACGACAATGGGATGATCAATACTCACACAAACGATGGGACTGCCTAAAAGATATCGCCGAGTTGGCGCACTATTGTTTAGTCGCCGGTCTCTTACAGTACTCAGGAGGCAATCGTCGCATTGTTGATGTGGGATGCGGTGAAGGTCTTCTGCTCGAGCAACTCAGATTCTATGGTTACGAATACTATCTTGGGCTTGACATATCATCCGTAGCACTACGCATGGCATCGTTAAGGTACTCAGATTCCAAGACACAGTTCGTTCTTACCGACGTGCAGCAGTTTTGTCCACAGGGCGAGTTTACCTCTATAGTTTTTAATGAATGTTTGTATTATCTCCATGACCCGCTGGACATCGTCCGACGGTACACGAGTTGTTTGACGCCCGACGGAGTATTCGTAACCTCGTTATTTACAAGTACTAATGCTATTTCTACCTTAGCAGCACAGTTGGCGCAAGAATATTCATGCGTTGAGCAGGTCACACTCCACAATACCCGTGGCACCTGGGTTTGTGCCCTGTCTTCAAAAGAAGAGAGAACGCGCCGCAATTACATAGACCTGGGCAGCTAAGGGCGCTAATTAGCTCTTCACCATTGTTGGGGGCCCGTTATGCTTCCGGCCATCTCATCCTTCTCACCAGCCCGCGCGCGGTGCAGCCAGTCAACAGCAGTGAGTTGTGTGATGTTGACATTTGACAGGTTTGACCTTTTCTGCAGGAGCTTTCAATGCTTTTGTGATCAAACCTATCCACATAAGGAGCTAATTATCCTCTCCCACGGGACAGACGAGTACATCAGTATGCTAAGAGATTACGTTACGGGAAGGGGCCGCAAGGATGTGGCCTTAATTGGGGTATCGTCGCGACTACCTTTAGGATTACTGAGAAATACAGCCATAAAGACGTGCTCCGGAGACGTTATTTGCCAATGGGACGATGATGATCTTAGCCATCCTGATCGAATCGCGGCACAACTGAGTGCCATGGATCTGTTTTCATCGGATGCAACCGTATTACTGGAGAATCTGCATCTCTTCTACGACAGTAAACAGGTATTTTGGTGTGACTGGACTCGCTCTAGGCAGGATCTCGGCCTTGCAGGCACTCTTATGATTCGCCGGGAAAGTCTTTTGTCTTACCGCTCTGACATGTCGTCTGACGAAGACTCTCAGTTACTTTTCGACCTCTGCCATGGCGGACGACGCCTAGCCCTACTCGGTGGAATGGGTTGCCTCTATATTTATACTTACCATGGTTCAAATACGTTCGGTCGGCGTCACCATCAACAATTATCCAGGCATTTGGGACTGGAGCACGCGACGCTACAAATGAAGATTCAATCGATTTGTCGGACATTGGAGCATCATGCCATTCAGCCACCGATTGATATTGTGGATCACAGGGAGGATTTGGTTTGGAGATGGGATGGCACGAGACGTAGCTCCATGTTTGCCACCGCTGATGAGGCGACGACTTCTGTATTTGTCGTATCACAAGGTCAAGGTCGTCAAAGAGGTGACAATGCCGGCACAACCGGACTGGCCGTGCATAGGAGGTGTTCGGAAATGGGACTCTGGGTTGAAAGTCATTGTATGACCAGAGATAGGCATACGGGACACTTTCATGCCACTGCCATACCGCAAGCGACCGACGACTTGACAATGTGAGTGCGGCGACCAGAGGCCGGATTCATAAATTACTTCATAGCCATCATTGCGTCACATGAGTAATTAGGTTTCGTAGTTCTAGAGTGATCGAATCGTTCGCGCGGAATGCGAGCGGACTCGGGGGCCACACATCTGAGATGAAAAAGGAAACTATTCGCAATATGATTTGCCCATATTGCCTCGGGTCCTTTTCTATCGTTACGGTGATCAAGGGGAGTCCAACTAGAGTTGAATATGGCCTTGTGAAATGCGGGTGCTTCGAGTTTCCAATTATTGAGGGTGTATTGATGTTGGCGCTTTCAAAAGGATATGGGGGCGCTGAGGAATATCTGCAGCCATACGTGGCCATCCAAGCAGCTGCAATTACAATGATCAAGCGATCTGATATTAACTCATTTAAGGTGTGGATAAGGAATACCGCTCCATTGGTGGCGAGGCTATGCTCTTTTGGGGAGAGCTACTGTACATATGGAGAGTATATTGCCTACTACGATAGACAGCTACGACGTGCGATTGTCTCTTACTTACGAAGTGAGAGTAAATATGTTGTCCTTGGTGGTAGGACATCGCACGAGCTCAATCATACGAAACTGTGCGATAACTGGTATTATTCACGGTTCATAACTCCTAGGGCTGCCCGCCTACGACATCAGGTTTTCTCTGCAATTGCAAAGGGACGTATACTATCTCTGTGTTGTGGACATGGCATTGTGGAGCACCATCTGAGCGGTCACGTACGCGGATCTGAGATTGTTAGTATCGATGGGCAGCTCATTAATCTGCTTATAGTACGCAAGTTTATAAATCCGTGTGGTGATTTCATTTGTCATGATTTACAATTGTCTCTTCCGTTCAGAGATTCTTATTTTCAGTCGTCCGTGAGTTCCACATGTATTCCGGAGATACCAGCTCACGCCACTTTTATTAAAGAGGCAGTCCGCGTAACGTCAGACGACGGGTGTACGCTTTTGGATTCAATTTGGGCTGCCCCGGGCAGACGGATTGACCCTTTGCGTTATTATCGATTTTGTCAAAACGAGTTTGATAGCAGGGAATCGATTCTTAGGCTGTTACTGAAATGTGCCGACGGTCGTTCTGTCAAGCTATACTTCCCAGAAAACGTTCTCGATCGGGTCTGGGCCAGTGGCCCTGATTGGAATCGCGTCTTGACGGAGTCGACGGACCCCTATATAAGCGCCTTGATTGGAGATGCGTATCGAGAAGTGCCACTGAGCAATGCGCTCCTTTGTCAGACGGATATGAAGAAGTTGCATTTATGCCCACTGTACCGGATAGTTAAGACAGACTTGGATACCCTGCATCTTAGACGCAAGCCAACGGCGTATGGGCCTAGCTTGGTCTCCCCAGAGCCGAGTATGTTACCGGAGCAGTTCACAATAGCGAGATCTAGGCTTGCGGATTGGTCTTACTTGACGACTCTGTTTCAGTACGGAGTTTTGAATGTTCTTCCGACAACCTTTGGTGCCAAAAGTCCATCGCTTCGCTCACTCTCGCGGCTCTAGGTGGTCACGCCTCCCTGTGTTGCCGTCCGGACGATGAAACCGGCGTGAACGCACCCGGACCCCGCAGCTTTTCGGCTTTTTCTTGCACAAAGAGGCCGGAGTAGAATCCGGTCATATGTCTGAATCATCGTGTGCAGGCGACATCTGCGGAGTATGACTCCAATTCAGATCCAGCAGACGAGAAAAAGCTGCTCCAGAACTCTTTGTTTGCTGTCCACTCGCGCGGTGACATTCCGGTGGTCGTGACCTGATCCCCTCTTTCGGAACAAAGCTGAGTATGATTTTTGCGAAGGAAAGGGGAAGAGGGTATGTCGAGGAGCAATCACACGGAAGCGCAGATGATTGGGGCGTTGAAACAACTGGAAGCCGGACGTAAGGCGGAAGATGTGGCTCGGGAAGTGGGCGTGTCGAAGCACACCATCTACGCATGGAAGGCAAAGTACGGCGGGATGGATGTGAACGAAGCCCAGGAGGCGAAACAGTTACGCGATGAGAATGCGCGGCTGAAGAAGCTGGTAGTGGATCTGAGCCTGGACAAAGAGATGCTGAAGGCGGTGATCGCAAAAAACGGATGGAGCTCGTAGACCAGCGGGCGGACGTGAACTGGCTGCGAGAGCTGTACGCAGCGAGTGAGCGCCGGGTGTGCGGGCTGATGGGGATTGCGATGTCGAGTTACCGCTATCGAACGAAACGAAGTGATGAACCGTTGCGAACGCGGCTGGTGGAGTTGGCGCGAGAGAAGCCGCGCTTCGGGTATCGACGATTGCATGTGCTGTTGCGGCGAAGCGGAGAACAGGTGAACCACAAGCGGTTGCATCGGGTCTATCGCGATGCGGGGCTGGCGATCCGGCGGAGAAAGCGCAAGCATTGCGTGCGCGAAGGAAAACCGCTGGTGGCGCGGACTGCGACGAACCAGGAGTGGGCGCTGGACTTTGTGCATGACGCAGTGGAGTGCGGGCGCACGATCCGCGTGCTGAGCGCAGTGGGCGCCTACACGCGGGAGTGCCTGGCACTCGAAGTCGACACCAGCTTCGCCAGCCGAAGAGTGACGCGAGTGTTGGAAGCAATCATCGCCGAGCGCGGAGTGCCGCAGGCGATTCGTTGCGACAACGGGCCAGAACTGACGAGCCGGCATTTCCTGGCGTGGTGTATCGAGCGGCAGATTGAGTTAGTGCATATCCAACCGGGAAAGCCGACGCAGAACGGGCGCGTGGAAAGTTTCAACGGGCGGATGCGCGAAGAGTGTTTGAACTTGAGCTGGTTTCAGAATCTGTTCGACGCGCGGAGGAAGATCGCGGCCTGGCGGAAGGAGTACAACGAAGAACGTCCGCACAGCAGTCTGGGATACAAAACCCCGAAAGAGTTTGCCGAGGCGCAAGCAGCTGGCTTCTATACCGCTGTGCGAGAGGAAAGAGACTCAAACGCCGTCCCTTTCCCCTCGCGCTCCTCTATCCCGGCTCAAACCGGACAGGGAGTAATTGAAACTTGTCGTATTCTTACGTGAACGAAAGCGGGGGGCAGGTCAACCCCGAGCAGCGGAGTCGAGATGCCCGTCAATCGGTTCGCGATTTCGGTGAACTTCACAGTGGAATCTTACTTTTCTGATAGCCGTTCAGCGAGGTTCTTGGGTATGGCGTGCCGTTCTCCCTCGTCGTAGCGAACGAAAATGAGTTTGACCTTTCCGCCTGTGCTGAGGTCACGTAGTACGCAGCGGGCAGCTTCACGACTGTTCTCGTTCTTGCACTTGCTGTACTGAGGTTTTGCGAGGATCTGCTCGGCGGTGTTCTTGGCTTCTTCTTTGCTGCGCCACTCGCCTAGGAACGTGTAGTCCGAGAAGAAGTAAACGTACAGGTAAGCGAAGTCCTTCAACGTGGGCACCGACATGCTGCCTGACGTTACAAAGCCGTCACACGTTCCATCCGGGCAGAACTCCAACAAGCGCCCTTTGTTCTTGATCGCAACTGTCTCCGGGAAAGTCTTCGAAAGCACCTTCATCGGATCAGAGGCAGCAGTATCAGCCGACTGCGCTGACGCCACAGGCAAACAACACGCGCAGAGGATTAGCGCCCAGAACACTCGACGATTCATTTCGTGACTCCATGAAACAAGGGTTACTACGGCGTTGGCGGTGCGCCCTTTCCACAGTTGTTGTTTTGGCACTGATTTGGCACCGGCGCTAATATCATCGGTAAAGCCCTGGAGCCGTTCCCTGGGTAGAGTTGCAGGTGCCAATGGTGCTTCTTAGGCTCATCACCGCCTGCATCGAATCCGCAATTTTCAGCACACCTGAAGACATCACTGGTCTGCAGGTTGTTCCAGTACGAAATATCGACGGCCAGTCCCTTGTAGTGGAAACTGTTCTTGCTGTGGCCTGTCTGCTCGGCTCCGCCGCTCACAAGAAGATCGAGCTTCGGATTGTTGGTTAGACACTGCAGGCAATGCTCAAGGCAATTTAGCGCGGCTGCCGTTGCGCCAGTCACGGGCACTGTGTCTGGTGGCTTCTTGTTGTAGTGAACCAAGCCCATCGGATCGATGTAGAGAACGGGATTGTTTTCGACGTAAACGTAAAAATCAAACCCTCCATCAAACCGAATCGGGTCCTCGCTGATGAACCGCCCAACATTGGGATCGTAGTATCGGGCGCGATAAAAATTCAGCCCAGTTTCCGAATCGAACTCGCGGCTTGTGAACTGGAATGGATTGGTGAGCGTGCCCGTCGAGGCGGTCAGATTGCCAAAAGCATCGTAGGTATAACTTTTGGCGAGAGCACCTGTCGTGCTGCTGAGCGAAGTCGTGGAACGGAGATCATCAGTCTGGAAATAACTGGTCACTCCTGAGCGAAGCATCGAAAGCGGCTCATCCGCGTCCAGGCCTTGTGAGTATTTTGCTAGTACATTGCCGCTGCCGTCTACTTCCTCGATCGAGTTGAACCCGTCATAGAGGTAATTCGTCGTCCCGAGCGGGCCGGCTTTTTGAACTCTTCTGCCGAAGGGATCGTATTTGAACGTCGTCGTTCCGCCGTTCTGCCCCGGAACGATGGCCTGCACCAGCCGATTCTCGAAATCCCAGGTGAAGCTGCGGCCTTGGGCGTCGGAGAGGGTATTGCCGTTTGCGTCGTACGAATAGCTTCCGCCGGAGTTCGACGTCAGCTCGTTCGACGCGTTGTAGTTGTAGTTCGGCACGCCCAAAGACGACAGTCTATTCCCCACCGCATCGTAACTGTAGCTCTCGGTGGTACCACCCGCCTGCGTGACTTGGGTCAGTTGATACAGCAAATCGTAACCATAGTTGGAGGTTACCCCGTCCAGGTAGTTGGTCTTCGAGGTGCGATTCCCTGCCGGATCATACGCATAGCTTGCCCCGTCAAGCGTGTTCGTTGCGGTCTGATGCAGGACGCTGAGGAGGTGCGACACCGAGTCGTAGCCGTAGCTGGTGTTCACTCCATTCGGCCTGGTCAGGCTTGTTCTCCGGCTGAGCGCATCGTAGCCGAAGCCGAACGATCCGGCCCACGAGTTTGCGAGGCCGTTCAACCGATTCAGCGTGTCGTAACCATAGGTGGTGATGCTGGTGTCCGGAGCCGTCAGCGACGTCCGGTTTGACGCAGCATCGTAGGTGTAGGTGTTCTGGAAATTCAGTCCCGGCAGCCAGGCATACTGTGTCGAGGTCCCGATCAGACGGCCCATATTGTCGTACGCAAAACCGTAACTGCCGGTTGGGTCGCTCACCTGCTGCACTTTGCCAGCCAGATCGTATATATAGTCGACCGACGTCTGGTCCGGATACGTCTTCGTGCTAAGGCGGTACAACGCGTCGTATACATACTGGATCGTCTGATTCTTGCGATCGGTCTTGGAGGTCAGATTGCCCACCGCATCGTAGGTGTAGCTTTCCTGCAAAGTCGAGGGGAACGTGGTCTTTGTGACCCATCCCCGCTCGTTGTAATCAAACTGCGTCATGTGATTGTTCGCATCAGTGATTGACCGGAGGTTGCTTTCGGTATCGTAGCCATATTGGGTTGTGTGGTTGGCCGGATCGGTGACCACAGTCAGACGGTCGGCATCGTCATAGGTGTAGGTCGTGGTGCGGTTGTTTTGGTCGGTAACAGATCTCCGCCGCCCCCGCGTGTCGTAGCCGAAACTCACCGTTGAGCCATCGGGATATGTGATGCCCGTCAGCCGATTCATCAAGTCATACGTAAAGCTGGTCGGATGTCCTGCGCCGTTGATTGGATCAATCACGGATGTCCGGTTTCCACGTGGGTCGTACCCGTATGTCGTGATGTTTTGCTGTGCGTCCGTGATCGTCGCGATCAATCCTTGCGGGGTGTATGTCAGTTTGGTGACATTGTTTTTGGGATCGGTGATCTGGGTCAGCTCTCCTTTGGTGTCATATTGGAACTGTGTGACGCTGGCGGGCGTGTTCCCATTGGGGATTGGCGTGGTCACCGTCAGCAGATTGCCATGAGCGTCATAGGTATTGGTCGTGACGTTGCCGAGCGGATCAGTCGCGGTCAGCACTTCGCCGAAACCGTTGTACGTATACGACGTTGTCGCCGTGGCGCTGGGAGTCAGCGGCTTCGAACTCGAAGTCACGTTGTTGCTGCCGTCATACGTATACGTGGTCGTATTGCCGAGGTCGTCGGTTGATGTCTGGACATTGCCGTAAGTGTCGGAGGTGTTCGTGATATTGCCGCGCGCCGAGCATGAGCTGCATCCTGGCCCGGATGAGTTCAAGGTGAACCATTTCCCGCCCTGCACTTCAAAAATGTACTGCGACTTGTTCCCTAACGAGTCGGTCAGATTGGTGATCTGATTGACGTAGAACGGCGTAGAAGTTACGACCTTCAGCCCGCCGACGCTCACCGTGACCGGGCCTGTGGTTGCATCATCCGGCACGGACAGGATGATCGCCGTATCACTCCAGCTTTGTATGGATGCGCCCGTACTACTGCCCCAGAAACTGACCGAACTGTTGCTCTGAGTTGCGCCAAAACCGGTTCCGGTTATCGTGATGGTGCCGATCGATCCGTCGCTCATGAACGGCCCCTGATTGCTGGAGAGGCCGGCGATAGTTGGCGGTTGCTCGACCGTGAAATCGAGGCTATTGCTCGGAATGCCACCGACTTCGACCGTAACCGGCCCGGTCGTCGCGTTGGTCGGCACCTGAACGGTCACACTGGTACTGCTTGAAGCGGAAACACTGGCGGCGATTCCGCTGAAGAAAACCTGCGTGGTTAGTCCTTGTGCCGCAAGTCCAGAACCCGTCAATGTGACTGTAGCCCCAATCGCGCCGGAGGGCGGCGACAGGGTCCCGATTGCCGGATTTGTAACCGTGAAGATCACGTTCGAGTTGCTCGTGATGGAGTTCTCTACGACGGTCACCGGCCCCGTGGTCACGTTGGAAGGAGCGGTCGCTGTAATGGAACTGTTCGTCCAATTGCTGACCGCGGCGGAGACACCATTGAAGTTCACCGTGCTCGCGCCCTGGCTGTTTCCGAAATTCGAGCCATTGACGATGACTTGAGTTCCACCAACCCCGGAATTTGTCGAGAGGCTGCTAACGTTCGGTGTTGGAATGACGGTGAACGGCAGCGTATTACTGCCGGTGTTCCCTACTACTACGTACACGTTTCCTGTGGCGGCTGTCGGGGGCACCGTTACGGTAATCGAGGTTTCCGTCCAACTGCTCGGGGTGACAGCCTGATAAAACGGAGGGGCGTTCGTGCTGAACGTAACGTTGGTCGCGTCCTGAGAGTCTCCGAAGTTATTGCCAGTGATTGTCAGTACAGTCCCAACCGTCGCGCTCGACGGTGAAACATCGGTGATCGACGGGGTCACTTGTACGGTGAACAACTGGCCATTACTCGCAACGCCGTTGACAGTCACGACCACATTGCCAGTAGTAGCCCCGCTCGGGACGGTGGTCACGATCTGCGCATCGCTCCAGCTCGTCACGGAGGCTTCCACGCCATTGAAGTTCACGGTGCTGGAACCTTGAGAGGTTCCAAAATACGAGCCGTTGATCCTCACGGTTGAGCCCACCGGATTCAGCGAAGGACTGATCGCACCTATGGCAGGCGGCGGTTCCGTTGTGCCCTGGCCGGTCGTGAACGTGAATGAATTGTTGCTTCCCAGATTGTGACCTTCCAAATCGGAGATGGCGCTGGTGAGTTGGGCAACGTAGAGAGTGAGCGAATCAAGTGGCCCGCCCGGAGTGAGAGTTGCCGTCTGACTATCGCTCGAAATCGAAATTGTCCCTGAAACAGGGATGTTCGTGGCATAGGGGTACAAATAAAACGTGGTACTGGTAATTGTCAGCGGATTGATCGCCTTGCTGAAGTGAATCTGGATCGGATTGGTCGTCGAAACACTGGTTGCGCTACTGGTCGGGATAGTGCTCGCAACCTTGGGAGTCTTTAGATCAGAGGTGCTCCCCGTCGTGAAAGTCGAAGTAACCGGTGTAGCCAGAACATTCCCGCTGAAATCCTGTACGCCGGCAACGTTGATTGTGTATTGCGCATTTGAAGCGAGTGGCGAGACCGGAATCAATGCGATCGTCTGATTGCCGTTGGTAACGCTTTGGGATACCGCAACAGCTCCGCTTGCTCCCGTCAGCGTTAGGCCGCTTAGCTTCGTCACATCCACTGGCTCATTGAATGAGACCGTGGCTCGGGCGTTGATCGGAATCCCGGTTGCGCTGGTCGCCGGGCTCACGCCGGTAACCTGCGGCGAATCCGTGTTCGACGTCGTACCGGTCATGAAGGAGAAATTACCCATGACTCCAGTGACGGCAGAAGTAAGGCTGTTACCGGCAAGATCGGTCATTCCTCCATTCATCGAATAGACGGAATAGCTGTGATTGGCAGCGAATGGTGCAGATGGAACGAATGTCGCGGTCAATCCATCCGGACTAACAGAATAGGTACCGCTCACACTCAGATTCGTTGCGCCATCGAGGATTAGAAATGTGGAGCTATTGACGGTGCCCGGATCAATAGCTTCATTCGCTTGAACCTGGACGATGCCGTTCAGCGGGATATTGCTTGGCGGCGAATAGAGTCCGGTTTGCAGTGGGTTCGTCCAGACAACCAATGGCGGGACCGTGTCCGGGCCGATTCCCGTCGTGAACTGCACGGTCTGCGACTGAACTGGGTTCCCTGCCACATCCGTCACACCGGAGACCGTTAGTGTCATCTGAGTGGAATCCGGCAATGGTGAATGCGGAACCAGCAATACGGTCTGGTTGCTATTACTGAAGCTGATCGAATCCGGCACCAGCGTAATGCCGCCACCGCTCAACTGCACGGTAGTGGCATTGACGGTCAGAGGATTCACGGGCTTACTGAAAACCAAACGGACAATCGCATTGTCTCCGACATTCGTCAAACCGTTCGATGGAAAGATTGAAACAATCGTGGGCACGACCGTGTCGGGGCCGCTTCCGGTCGTAAATATGGAATTACTGGCAGGCAATGTCAGTCCGTTCGTGCCTTGTATAGTGCCGTCCGTACGGCAAGAAACGAAGGTGTTCGGTTGCAAAGTTGATCGGGACAGAATCTGCAAGACGGTACCGCCGTCGATCAAGCTGACACTGCTCTGCACCCAATCCCCATTCTGATAGCAGAGAACCGAAGTCGCGGTCAGACTGTTCGGATCGAGTGGAACATTGAAAGACAAATCGATGGCAACATTCGTTGGTACGCTGACGGCGCTCGGAGCCGGATTACTGCTCGTCTGAGCCGGCGTTGTCGTACTTATATCCGGTATTGTGGTAAACGAGCTTTGATAATTGTTCATGTTGACGCCGGTCAAACTCTGGGCCGACGAGGACAGAAAGACCTGGACAAATGCGTTCGGCTGGAAGGCAGCTGAGGGCGTGAACTGTACAAGTTGGCCGTTATGTGTGACCTGAGTTGTCCCACTCACGATCGTGCCGTTTTGAGAAACATAGAGAGCACCCGTCAGGGACGCTTGGTTCATCGGCTGGCTGAGATAAAGCACTACGCTATCGTTCACCGGAACTGAAGTCGCGCCCGTTCCTGGACGCTGTGAGACGACTGTGGGTGGAGTGATGCTCGATGTAGGGCCTGTCGTAAATTGACTCTCGAATTCAGAAAGCGGATTCCCGTACAAATCCGTCACGCCACCGGTGACCACAATAGTGATCGTGCTCAGCGGCGGCAAGCCATAGGGGACAACGGACTATCCCCCTGTTTGGCAACTCTAAATAGTTCTGGGTGTTCCTTTGCGAGCGCAATCCAGCCTCCGGGCGAAGATGACGGTTCCCCAAGTTCGCTCCTGATTCCCCCAGACGCCTTGCTTCCCCCCGACTCACTTCGATGCGGATATGGATCAAACGCGAGTACCTGAATCAGAGCAAGCACGTCCGCCAACCGACCGGACTTGGTGTAGGGTTTGTTTGTCATGCACCGAAATTTTACTCCTGCCTTTGACAGGCAGACAGAGGGAGGCGAAACACTTCTCCGGTGAGAAGCCGCGGAAGCTGGGAAAAAATCGAACTCGCGAATTTCCGTAACATTTTCTTTCTAGCTCCCTCTGAGCGCCACGGCTACGCACCAGAGATGGAGCCTAAACTTGATTGCCAGTAAGGCGCGCCCGAGGCCGCAAGCGGTCAAGCCGGGACCTATCTTGCAACCGAAGCTCAGGCGGAACTGTTTGTGCTTCTGACCTATCTCGTACTCGCATTTTCCGCGATCCCCGACTGTTTCGCTGGAAGACAGCGCAACCAAGCAACTCCAGCAGCGGGAAATACAAGAGAAAGCGGCAATCCGACTAGGGGAGCAAATGAGTGCCTGAGCATCAATAGCATCCAGAAAACATAGTGAACCCCGAAGAGGAGAGTACCCCGCCAAATTGGTTGGTTCCGAAGAGCATACACAAGTGCACCAACTAGGATGAGTTCTGCAAGGGCGACGTATCCATATGTGGATCCGAATGATTTCGGTTCGTAGGTGCTCCAGGTTGAATGCACGATGTACAACCAGAACGTGGGTACGGCACAAAAAGCTGCTATGCCTGACAGTGGAATGAAGAACGTTCGAATTCCTGTGCTTCTCGTAAGAACCCTGATAGCACAATACAGAAGGAGTGCAATACCCAAAGTAATGCCAAGAAAGATCGCATCGCGTATGACAGCACTCCGGGACAACTCGGCCTTCGTATGCCAGTGGATGGCGACTGGGGCGATCCGGGCGAGCATTCTTGAAAAGCCTTCCAGCCACACTCGAATAATTGTCGGCGCATCCGCGAGATGGTGGGCATTGTCGTAGATAAATAGTAAAGATGTAATTGCGAACGCAATGTTTAACGAGAATAGTCCATTCAGCGCACCCATCCGGCTGATAATATGATCTTTGCTCATTGATACGTATCCCTTCTACTTTCCAAGGCCAAGTTGCTTGAGAAGAGGTTGGTCATTGGTGTCCCATTGAAGTGGAGAGCCGCTATCCAGGTAGGTTGGTTCTTCATCCTGGTAGTACTCATATAAAAGCCACGGAGTACTAGGGTTCCCATTCCCTGGTGCGGGACAATCCGGCATCCCTGTCTTGTCGCAATCCATATCCGGCAACTGAAACTGATGGCCGAGTTCGTGGGCTGAGTCATTACCGATGCCTTTCCCGATTGCCGAAAGCAGAGCCTCAAACGCCGAGGTCTGAGATGGGCCGCTTGGCGGATAAACGGGGGACGAAAGGCTGGGCACTGCCACCTGTGCTCCCTTCATCACCGCGGTGTAGTAGAGAACGCTGTTCCATTGACAATAGAAAAACACAAGGTGACAGTTTTGCGTCGTAACACCACTGGATGGAGGGTTGGTGTCACCGACAACGTTCACTATGTGATCTGGAGTTCCTTTGATCGTGCCAAACACAGAGACATTTAACGCAGACGAAGGCCTCTGCGGTGGAACTATGGGCACCCCCCCGAATGCAGACGTTACAGCTTTTGCCGCTTGAGCCATCATCAAATTAACCCAGCCACCGTTGCCGCTGAAGTCTTGCGGTTGACTGGGGCAGTTAGGAGGAGGTGAATTGCCCGCACAGTTCTGAGGAAAATACGTAAAGCCTAAGTCCACTTCGGGAAGATTATTTGCGTCGGTTAGTCCCTGGCAGCTACCGCTGAACGCAGCACCGCACCAGAATAGTCCAATGCTGTGGACGGCGACCGTTGTTCCCTTTCCAGTAGGACCGCCCCCAGCAACAGCGCCCGGGACGGGCGCCACGGATGGAAGAGGAACGGAAAGGGAATCCGCCGCACTATAAGCTCCCTTCCATGAGTAGGTAAGTAGGTTGCCCATCTGACCGTCAGCATTGCCGTTTTGATCGAACGTTACTGCTTGCCCCGACGGCGATGTCGCAATCACGCCGCCGTCTGAAGTAGCAATTCGAGGCGCATAGTTCGGCTGACTCCAGAGTTGCTGGCCAGAGGACGCGAACGCCATCATGATATTGATTCCGCCTGATACCTGGACCGTTCCGATGTAGGGACCATCTGCTCGCTGCAGTACTGGCTGAATTGGTGCGGTCTGGCCCGGCAAGTTTAGCTGTGCAAGTGAAACGCTCCCACCGCTTGAGATCGTTGCCAGATATGAATTCGGCGTTCCGTTATTTTGAGTTCCACTGGAAGTATCGTCCGTATGGGGATCACAGCCCGCCGATGGGATACAGGTCGTCTGCGTCCAGGTAGACTGGATTCCCTCCTGCACCTGAAACGAGAGTAGCACGCCTTGGTCGGCATTCGTGATGAGGTTGGCAATTTGTGGCATACCAACCGACATGGCGGACTGCACGATAACGCCTGCGGTACATTGAGTGTAAGAGCAGATAAAGTAAACTACCCCGGGTTGGGAGGCGCATTGGGGATTAACGACTGGCCCACAGTCCGTTGCGCACTGGTACATAAACTGCTGGCTCTCGGTGCACGATCCGGCGAAGCTGGTGTACTGCTGGCAGACGCTGTTGCACCACGCGTAGCCATAGGGAACGCTATCAGTAATCGTCTGGGATGAACTGGCCGCTCCGGACCATTGCTTCACCTGGATTTTGCTGTAATCTCCGCCTGAACCGACTCGTAGAACGTTCAGGAATTGCGTTGAAGTCGAACTGTAGACATATTGGCTAGAGGAGTTGCCACTGGCGTGCGAGTAGACGTAAGGCACGTAAGCATAGCCATCGCCTGCAACGATGAGGTTGCCGACGGTGGGAGGAGTGTCCGAATTTTGGACTCCGTTGTTAGTGGTAGTCGAGTGATCCATCGGAACGCTGAAATTCGGTTGGCCGGTCGTGGGGTTGATTGCTGCAACCGAATCCCCGTCGACGGTAAATATCGTGCCGTCCGTACTTACGACTACCGATGGGGAGGTTGAGTTGTAACTAGAGAATGTGTAGGCCGGATAGGCATTTCCCGTCATTCCATCGAGCCTCTGTATCGACGTTTGAGTTACTAGCTCCAGTCCGCCCTGGAAATCAGGAATGAGGTTCGGAGAGCCGCTTATGGTCGCGGTCCAGGCCGTGATTCCGTCGCTTGTCACGGCTTGCACGGTGCCATCAGTGTGTACGGCGAACACATCCGCCAGGCCTGTCGGGCTTGGAACTGCAGGCACAATACTAGAGACACCGGAACCGTCTCCGGGGTTGGACCAAATCACGGTTCCGGTCGGTAACGTTGGTCCTGCATAGACGGTTACGTAGGTGGACGCTCCTCCGGCGGTAATGGTTACGTTGCCCGGAGCAACTGCCGTAATGATCGGTGGATCGTCACTTGAAAGCGTCGCTATGCTTGTATCGCTGGAGGTCCAAGTCAGTCCAGAAACAGCCTGATTGTTGGAATCGAGCGCCTGAATGCCACGTGTATCGCCAACAACCATGCTGACAACATTCGGAACGAGGGTTACCTGAGTTCCTTGGCCGACAGTCACGGGGACGGTGAACGTAACGGCATTGCTCCAAGTTCCGTCTTGCTGGACTTGCACAATTCCGCTTACCGCATTTGACGCGACGCTCGCCACGACTTGGCTATTACTCCAACCGCTAACTACCCCGGCCATGTTGCCGATCCAAACGACCCCATTGCCCTGAGTGCTGCCGAACCCGTTGCCAGTAACAGTCACAACTGTTCCTGAACTTCCCGATGTCGGACTTATTGCTGTGATGTGTGGCGTGTTTATCGTAAACGGAACAGAGTTGCTCCAGGCGCCGTTTTGAAGAACCTGAGCCGTACCGGAGGCGGCCCCCGCGCTCACTGTAGCAATGATCTGCCCGTCGCTCCAGCTGGTCACGACTGCCGGAGCGGTGCCCAACCACGCGATGCCGCTTCCTTGAGCGGCCCCGAAGCCCGATCCTGTGATCGTGACTTGCGTTCCAGCTATTCCGTTGTTTGGTGAAACGCTCGTGAGCGTCGTTGCAGCAACCGTAAAGGACACTGCGTTTGAGGAGTAACCGGCCTGTTGAATCTGCACCACACCTGTCGTCGAACCACTGTTCACGACTGCAACAACCTGTGTGTCGCTCCAACTCACAACGGTGCCAAGCGCAGTACCGAGCAAAACGCTGCCACTGGCTTGAACTGCTCCGAACCCAGAACCATTGATTGTCACCTGCGTTCCCGCACCTCCACTCGCAGGCGAAATGCCAGTGATGCTCGGGATCGTTGGCGTGGGAGCTGCCGTTACGGTGAAACTGGGTCCGTTGGTTGAAATTCCTCCAATGGTCAAGACTACATTCCCAGTCGTTGCGCCCGCCGGGACCAGTGCGGTTATTTCTGTCGAACTCCAGGTTAGGACGGGCGAAGGCAAGCCATTGAATGTCACAGTGCTCAACCCCTGTGTTGCTCCAAAGCCGCTTCCTGTGATCTGGAATTGCGACAGAACGGAACCGCTGCTTGGGTTGATTCCGCTAATATTGGCATTTATCGTGAAAATTACATTCTGGTTGCTTTGCAGGCCATTCACTGTGATGCTCACGGGGCCAGTAGCAGTGCCGGTTGAAACAGCCGCCGTGATTTGAGTATCGCTCCAAGGCCCGACTGTCGTTGCCTGTACTCCGCCAAAACTCACGGTGCTGTTTCCTTGAGTGGAGCCGAAGTTGATTCCAGAAATCGTGACCGTATCGCCTTCTGATCCTGAGGTTGGCTGCACGCTTCCAATATTCGGGTTCAGCAAGGATGAGCTGACGGAAACGTTGTCAAACGTAGCCGTCGCTAAAGAGGAAGTACTCCCACTTTCGACGGCCAGACCCGCATACACGTTTTGTGCCATGTTGATGGTTTGCGTGCTTCCAAGTTGCGTCCACGTGGAGGCATCGGCGGATGAATAGGCGCGGAAAGCATTCCCGCTACGTGTCACCCTTACCCAATAGGGAGGCGTCAAACTGACCCAACCAATCTGACCCGTACTGCCTCCACTTGCCGTCCTTACATCGAAGCCAAAATTGTGGGGTTGAGGATTGTCCAGCAAAGCCGCATTGTCCGACGCTGTATCTAACGTTTCACGGATCATCACACCAGCCGCTGCCCACCAACCGGAGGCTCCCTGCATGCTGACCACGCGCGCGGTGATGCTTCCATCCCCCGCTAGCTGTTGGTACGCGAAATGGAAACTGTCTGCCGCGCTGTAGATCTGATAACCGGAACCGTTGATCGTAAAGGTTCCGTTGGAATAGCTGGATGTTCCAACGACCGTCACTGTGCCGACATCGCGGTCCAACCATCCGCTGGGCAGCGGCTGCGAGGTCACCGTGAACCAAACCGGATTGCTGTCGTTCATGCTCGGTGCCACGGTAACGACCAAATCCCCCGTACTCGCGCCTGATGGGATCGTGACGCTGATAAACGTACTACTCCAGAAATTGACCGTGACCGGCACCTTGTTTAATGTCACTTGGCCATTGCCCTGCGCATTCCCGAAACCAGAACCGCTGATCAATATCTGGGTGCCCGCTGCGCCCGTTG
>Ga0335085_10002076_pt1 | contig 38901 bp, 31 predicted proteins | sample Lox_Sample_45_FD_206712 | JGI IMG/M metagenome (GOLD analysis project Ga0335085, IMG submission 206712) | Soil microbial communities from Loxahatchee National Wildlife Refuge, Florida, United States - Lox_Sample_4.5 | ecosystem: Environmental > Terrestrial > Soil > Wetlands | place: USA...
TCGGCCTGCCCCGCCGAGACCTGGCGGTCCACCGCGCCCTGCACGATCAGCACCGGCTGCCGGACCCGGCGCGCCGTGACCAGCGGATCGTAGTCCCGCGCCTGCGCGAGCCAGGGGATCGGCCGCGACACGAAGGCGTCCGCGTCCCGCAGGGCACGCGCCCGCGCGCTGTCGCGCTCCTCCGGCGTGAGGCCGGTCGCGCTCTCGACCGGGTAGAGAAACTGGTCCCGGATCACCGCGGCCATCGGCTTCGCGGTGCCCGCCATGACCACCACCGCCGCCACCCGCGGGTCCGCCGCGGCGACCATCGGCCCCACGATCCCGCCTTCGCTGTGGCCGATGACCGCGATCCGCGCGCCGTCGATGTCGCTGCGCGCGCGCAGCCACGCGATCTGGGCCCGCGCATCGCCGGCAAAATCGAGCATGGTCGCGCTGTCGGCCCGGCCGCCCGAGGCGCCGAACGACCGGTCGTCGCAGCGCAGCACCGCGATGCCCTCGCGGCCCAGCGCGTCGGCGACCTGGCGGAACACTCGATAGTCGGGCACCAGCGGCCACAGGTTCTCGTCGCGGTCCTGGAGCCCCGAGCCGGTCAGCGTGATGGCCGCGGGAAACCGCGGGCCCCCGGCGATCGGCCTGGTCAGCGTGCAGCCCAGGCTGAAGGTGTCGCCCGCGGCCGGCCGCACTGGCACGCGCACCGCGTCGGCCGTGTACGGGGCCCCCGGCGGCGCGCCGTAGTCCGGCGTCGGGCGGACCTCGCCGCGCAGCGGCGGCAACGAGTCGCCGCCGGCCCAGCGTTCGAACCGGACGTTCCCGACCCGCAACGCGACCGTGCGGACCTTGCCGTCGGAGCCTAACGTCGCCACCAGCGCCTGCGGCCCCAGCCGCAGCTCGGCGCTGTCGCCGTGGAACGCAATGCCGTAGGGCAGCGTGCTGTCCGCCGACGGCAGCCACACCCGGTACTCGTGGTCGGCGCCGTGCGACTGCTGCACCAGCCACGCCAGGCTCGCCACGCTCTGCTCGGCCGCGAACTCGTCGGGCGTGCCGGCCCGCGACCAGCGCCTAACCTCACCGGCCGACGGCGCCAGCTCGACGTCAACGCTGTCGCCGCGCGCGCTCGCCGTGTAGGTCCGCAGCAGGCTGTCGTTCCGCAGCGCGTAGGCGCGCATCTCGATGCGCTGCGCCCGCCCGCCCGCCCGCGTTTCGACGGTGACCAGCTTGAGGTTGATCAGGGGAATCAGCACGGTGGATCGCTGGGTCGTGCCGTCGTCGCTGAACGTCTCGCGGCCGATCTCGGCGGCGCCCTGGAACAGGCGGAACACGCCGCCGTCGGAGGGCGCCGATTGCGCGGCCCCGGCGCGCGCCACGGCGAGTGACGCCACCACGGCCGCGACGCCGGACCACCGGCCCGCGTGGAACCTCACCGGCCACCCGCCTCGAGCGGAGGGAGCCGGAATATTCCCACGCCGGGCGCCCGGTAGACCGAATCCGGCCGCTCCGCGAACAGCTGCGCGAGCGCGCCGAAACGCTGCGGTTCCGTCGGCTGGAAATACCCGTCGTCCTGATCGAACACGACCACGTACTCCGGGTGGAAGCGCCGTACGACCGACGCCATCACCGACGTGTCGTACGTCACCGGGAGCGGGATCGTCGGCCTGCCCGTCACGAACGCCAGCCGGTCGCCGGACCCCGTCATGATGGACGCCGAATCGCTGGTCGAGCGGCTGATCCACTGTGCGGCGCTGTCCACCGCGACTTCGTAGGGCGTGAGCAGCGGCGTACCGGCGAGGTTGTGGCGGATCAGCGGCAGCTCGCCGGCCAGGCCCGCGGCCGCATAGGCCGCCACGGCAGCCCCGACGGCGAGCGCTTTCCACCGGCGCGCCAGCGACTCCACCACGGGCCGGTGCGCCGCCCAGCCCAGCGCGGCCAGCACCAGCCACCCCACGACCGCCGCCCGGGCCTGCAGCGAGTGCGACCCGGCATGCACGCCGAGCAGCGACACGACCGCCATGACGGCGCAGATCGCGAGCCAGGCGCGGCGCGGTGGCCGCCGCCGGAGGAGCGAGACGCCCAGGCGCGCGCCGTCCCACGCCAGCACGATCGCGAGCGGCAGCACCGGCAGCACGAAGCGCGTGCCCTGGTCGAACGGCCACGACAGGATGATGAGCGCGTACGCCGCCGCGTAGCTCGCCAGCGCGATCGAGCCATGCGACAGGTGCCACCACCAGCCCACCGCCACCAGCAGCGCGGGAAGCAGGATCAGCGGCGAGAAGGGGATCCACTGCACGGCGTTCACTTGCGTCAGCAACTCTGCCAGGTGACCGGAGTGCGCGACGATGTTATGGCCGAACCGCGCGAGGATGCCCGCGACACCCACGCTGCCCAGGAGCGGTGACCGGGGATTGATCAGCCGCATCTGCGCGAAGTAGGACGTCCAGTATTCGCCGGGATACAACGGCCGGCGCCTGGCGGCGGTCCACGCCATCCACACGGCGAGGGACGCGAAGCCCACGAGGCCGACGAGCGCCAGCCGCCGCGACACCCGATCAACCGACCGGGTCCGGTAGCAGCGCGCGGCCACCACGCACGCCGGCGCGGCGAGCGCCGCGGCGCCCACGGTGCGCGTCAGCACGGTCAGCACGAGCAGCGCGGCGCCGAGCACCGCCGACCCCAGCGGCAGGCTCGTCGCGTCGCGTTGGCGGTCCACCCACAGCAGGAACAGCAGCGACCACGCGAGAAACGCCGGCTCGGACAACGGGTTCCTCAGCGCGACGTCGAGGTAGCCCGCGCAGCACATCGTCGCGGCGGCGATGGCGGCCGCACACGGCACGTGGTAGGCCCGAAACAGCCGCCACACCACCACGAAGTTCAACCCCGCGAGGAAGCCGTACCACCGGAAGATGCCGGCGAGTCGTCCGTGGAACAGCAGCGCGGCGGGCGCGAGCAAGGCGGGAAACCCCGGCGGGTAGACCAGCTCCGGCCGCCCGGCCGTCTGGTAGGGCAAGCCCCGCGCCAGCCGTTGCGCGAGACCGACGTAATGCGCGGAATCTTCGCCGAACAGGTAGTGGCCCGACGTGAGACACGCGAATGCAACGGCGAACGCGAGCCCCACCAGGTAGGGCCAATAGCGCTTCACGAACCGCGCTTTCTGGTGACGTGCTTGCGCGGCGGCTTCGTGGCCACGCCCGCCCGCTGGTCCACCTTGCGGTGCTCGTGCGCCTGTTCCGCCGTGAGCCGCTGGAACGCGTCGCGCCGCACCACCGTCAGCCGCCCATCGGCGACCGCCGCCGTCACCGCGCAGCCCGGCTCGGGACCGTGCCGGCAGTCGGCGAAGCTGCATTCCAGCGCGAGCGCCTGCACGTCCGCGAACGCCCGGAGCATGCCTTCGCCGGACTCGTGCGGCTCGATCTGGCGCATGCCGGGCGTGTCGATCAGCAGGCCGCCGCCCGGCACCGGCACCAGCTCGCGGCGCGTGGTGGTGTGGCGGCCCTTGTCGTCGGAGTCGCGCACGCTCGCGGTGGCCAGGCGCTCTTCGCCGAGCAGCCGGTTGATCAACGTGGACTTGCCCACGCCCGAGGAGCCCAGCATCGCGCCGGTGCGCCCGCCGGCCAGCACGGTGCGCACCGCTTCGACGCCCAGCTCGGTGAGCGCGCTGACGACGATGACCGGCACGCTACCCGCGACCGCGCGCGCCGCGGCGGCGAGATCGGCGACGTTCGCCGCGAGGTCGGCCTTGGTGAGCAGCACGACCGGTTCGGCGCCGCTCTCCCACGCCGCGCCCAGGTAACGCTCGAGCCGGCGCGGATTGAACTCGGCGTTGCACGAGGTCACGACGAACGCGACGTCGATGTTGGCGGCCGCGACCTGCCCCTGCCCGACGTGGCCGGCGGCACGGCGGACGAACGCGCTGCGGCGCGGCACCACGCCGTGGATCGTCGCCTCGCCTTCGGGCCGCGGCGCCGCCGCGACCCAGTCGCCCACCGCCGGCAGGTCGGTCCGCGCGATGGCGCTGTAGCGCAGCTTGCCGGCGAGCACCGCGCTCACCGGCCCCGCCTCGCTGTACAGCTCGTAGTGGCTGCGATGCTCGATCGCGACCCGCGCCGGGCGCAGGCCGAGCGCCGCGAACGGCTCGAACCGCGCCGTGAACCAGTCATTCCAGCCGAACTCGCCCAGCGCGTGCTTCACGTCGCCTCCGCCACCGGTTACCGCCCGCCCGACGGCGCGGACGGCTGGCCCGCCGGCAGCCGGTCGGGCATGTCGGCCACCACGTACGCCATGACCGCCATCAGCGCGACGCACTCGTCCATTTCGCGCGGGTCGAGCTTGTCCACCGTGTCGGCGGCGCTGTGGTGATACCAGAAGTACCGCGTGCCGTCCACGTCGGGGCTCATGGTCGGCACGCCGAGGTCGCCTAACGGCTCGACGTCCGCGCCGCCGCCGCCCGCCGTCACGCTGTCCGCGCCGATCGGCGCCAGCAGCCGCGCGATCCGGCGGACGATCGCGCGCGCCGAATCGGTGCCGCTGAAGCCCACGCCGGTCGGCCGGAACACGCCGTCGTCCGACTCGATGGCCAGCACGTGGCGCTGCCCGGCCGGCGCCGTGGCGTCGCGGTACGCCAGCCCGCCGCGCCCGCCGTTCTCCTCGTTCACCCAGCCGACCACCCGGATGGTCCGCCGCGGCCGCAGCCCGAGCCGTTGCAGCAGCCGGAGCGCCTGCCACGCCACCACGATGCCGCCGCCGTCGTCCATCGCGCCGGCGCCGACGTCCCACGAATCGGTGTGCCCGCCCATCACGACGACCTCGTCCGGGCGCTCGCGGCCCACCAGCTCGGCCACCACGTTGCGCGAGGGCGCGTCGGGCGCCATGTGCGCGTGCATCACCAGCCGCACCACCACCCGCTGCCCGCGGTCGACCATGCGGTGAATCATCTCGGCGTCCTCGACCGAAATCGCCGCGTGCGGAATCCGCCGCACCGTCGAGTCGTAGTACATCACGCCGGTGTGCGGATTGCGCATCGAGCCCGACGACACCGACCGGATCAGGCTGGCCACCGCGCCGGCGCGCGCCGCCGCGACCGCGCCGTTGAGCCGGTACTGGACCGTCTCACCGTAGGTGGTGAACGGGACGTCGAACAGCACGATCCTGCCGCGCGCGTCGGCCGCGCGGCGCGTCAGCTCCTCGAAGCTGGTCACCACCATCACCGGCGCCGTGATCCCGCCCGGCGGCGTCGCGATGCTGCCGCCCAGCCCCACCATCGCCAGCGGCATCGGCCGCGGCTCCACCAGGTCGGCCGACTCTTCGCCGCGCACCCAGTGCGGTACCATCACCGGTTCGCTCCACACGCTGTCCAGCCCGTCGGCCCGCATCCGCGCGAGCATCCAGTCGAGCGCGTGCTCCAGCGCCGGCGATCCCGAAATCCGGTTCCCGAACCGGTCGGTCATCTCCGCCAGGCGGTTCCACGCGTCGGAATCCGACAGCGCGGCCTGGATGATCTGGTTCGCGGTGGCCTGGTACTGCTCGGTGAGGGATTGGGCGCGAGCGACGGCGGGTGCGGCGAGGGCGAGCATCACAACGGCGGCACGGGGAAGGCGCATCCGTCTAAGCTAACCGGATTGAGAGACGCGCGTGCGCCGCGCGGGCCGCGCGGCCGCGGGGCCTACTTGCTGCCGGACGCGAAATAGGGGCTGGCGCCCGACTTGTGGTCGGTCACGTCCACGATGCCCTGCACCTCCGGGACCAGCTGCCGCAGCGTCGTCTCAATCCCCTGGCGCAGCGTCACGTCGGCCATGCCGCACCCCTGGCAGCCGCCGGCCAGCCGCAGCAGCACCACCGCGTCCTGCACGTCGATCAGGTCCACGCGGCCGCCGTGGCTCGCCACCATCGGGTTGATGCGCCGGGCGAAGATGTCCGCGACCCGCTCGTAGAGCGCGTCGTCGGCGCCGGCCGGCGCCGTGCGGGCGGCCACCGCCGGCGTCGCCGCCTCGAGAACGGCGCGGATCGCCTTGCCCACCAGCGGACCGGTGACCTGCCAGGGCACGTTGGAGCTCTTCGCCACCGTCACCTGCGGCCCGGCCACGATGACCTCCGTGACCCCGTCGATGGAGAACAGCGCCTCGGCGAGCGGCGAGCCGTCCGCCTCCCGCGCCTCCGCGAACCGGCGCAGCCCCTCGAACACCGGCCGGTCGACCGTGAACGTGCAGCGGGCATTCCCCTGCGGTTCGGCGGTGATCTTGATGTCGCTCATACGGGAAAGATACTACCGGAATCGCGGCTCGGCTGCGCCCCACCGCCTTGCGTCCGCAAGCCCGGCATTCGTACCATGGCGCCTCCCATGCGCATCGAGCTCGACTCCCACGGGCGCCTCTCGCCGGCGGCCGCCGTCGCCTGGCGCGCGGAGCTGCGCCGCCTGTTCGCCCGGGCGCCGCGCGAGCTGTCCGATGCGGCGGCGTACCTCGGCTCGTTCGACGGATTACCGCCGGCCACCCAGGCCGCCGTGGTGCGCCAGATCGCCGCCGATGCCGCCGCACGGCTGCGCTGGCGGACCCTCGGCCGGTGGCACGAACGGCTGCTCCACGCGCTCTACGTGCTCGGCGCCCAGCCCCGCCTCGGCCGCCGGGCGCGGAAGCTCGTCGCCTGGGTCGACATGAACGTCCGCGACGGCGCGCACCGCCTGGCTTCGACGCTGCGCGCCGCCGTGCTGAGGGCGCAGGGTCGCTGGAGCAGGCGCCCGTCGCTCGCCGCGGCGTACGCGGCCGCCGGCCTCTCGCTCCAGTATCTGGGCGCCACCTGGGCGCAGGGTGTGCCCGTGGACCGGCGCACCCGCGCGTTCTGGCACGACCGCGAGCGAACGAACGTGTACGGCTACGACCTCGGACTGGATCTGCTGCAAGCGGACGGAAAGTGGTACTTCCTCGAGGCCAACCTCGACGCCGCGCCGCCGAGCGAAAAGTCCGACGCGCTCGGCCCCGATCCGATCAGCGCGGCCCTGTTCGCCTTTGCCGCCGCGCACGAGCTGCGGCACTTGGTGCTCGTCGCCAGCGACTGGATCGCGGTTCCCCCGCCGTTGCTGCGGCAGCTCAGGGACCACGCGGCCCGCACCGGGATCGACGTGATGGTGTACGAGGACACCCGCCAACCAGGGTTCGTCCACCGGATGAACCTCGACCCCCTGGTCCGCCATTCGCGCTACCTGCCGGCAATCCCCACCGACCACACGCTCGTAGTCAGCCGCCGCCACTACGGCGTGGGCTCCGACCTGCTGGCCGACGACAAGCTCGGCGTCGAGTGGGCGCTGCTGGACCACCTGCGCCGCCACCCGGATGCGTCGTTCACCATCGAGCCGCTCACGGCGGATCCCGATTCCCTGGCCCTGGCAACGGGCGACGCGGGACCCAACGTGGTCTACAAGCACGTGAGCGTGAATGGCGGAAAGGGCGTGTACTTCTTCAAGGTGCGCTCGGGAGCGGAAGCGCGCACGCTCGCCGAGCAGCTCGACCGGCGCGCCGACGAGCCGCCGGGCTACTTCCAGCGCTTCCTGCGCGCCGACGGTGATCGCCCCAGCCACGTCCGCGCCCACGTCCTCTGCACACCCGTGGGGACCGCGTTCCTGGGAGCCTGGCGATTCGTCGGGCCGGTCCCGCATGGGGCGCCGGTCGGATGGGGGCTCGTGGACACGGCGCACCACTTTGCCACCAACCTGGCGCAGGGCGCGCACGCGGAGCTATTGCCGTCGGAAGAGGCTGAAGTGGTGCGGCGGATCGCGTTGGAGGTGGCGGGCGCCCTCGCGTCCGCCCTGCGGCAGCGGTTCGTTACGGCCGGCTGAGCGAGGTCTAGCCGCCGAACAGGCGGACCAGCCCGATGATCGTGAAGGGCAGCGACGCCACTTCCACCGCCACGCGCGCGATCTGGTCCCAGTTGTGCTGGCCGATCCGCGGCACCACGATCCGGTCGCCGGCGCGCACGTCGAGCGCGTTGAGGGTGCGCCCTTCCGTGATGGCCTGCTGCAGCTCGTCGCCCGACCACACCGTTTCGTGCCGCCGGTCGATGCGCACCTCGTCGAGCTGCGCGTACGGTGTCGGGCCGCCCGCCTGCATCAACACCTGGTCCACCAGCATTTCCGCCGGCACCGTGTAGAACCCCGGTCGCGCCACTTCGCCGAGCACCGAGACGCGGATCAGCGCCTGCGCGTGGACCACCGCGTTGGTGATGTAGCGCCGCAGTTGCGCGGTGAGGTAGTCGTTGAGTTCGGAGCGGAGCACACCGGTCAGCGGAATCGACGCGACGCCCGGCACGTTCAGCATCCGGCCGACGTCCACCGTGAGCGAATCGCGCACCGGCGAGGCCGACTCCACCAGCAGCTCGATCCGGTCGCCGGTGTTGAAGTCGCCGTTGGTCAGGCGCTGCCGGATCAAGTCGGCTTCGCGCTGGCTCCGGTCACGCAGTTTCGCGCTGTACACGGGCGATCGCGCCGTCTCGTCGAGGCGCGCCATGAGCACCTCGAGGGATTCGCGCGGGATTTCCGCCCGGCGGGGATCCCAGTCGGTCTGCTGCGCGAACAGGGGACGCACGACACCCGCGGCGCACAGGGCCACGGCGGCGAGACGGAGGGCGAAACGCGGTGAACGCATGCAACGGCGAAGCTAAGGCGCACCGGTCCGGCGCGCCACGCCGCGCTCAGGGCTGGCGACGTCCGGGCGCGAGCACGCCCGCGCTCGGGCGGGCGAAGGCAAGACGCAGAAACGCCATCAGGGCGCCGATCAAGCGCTCGTGCAGCCGCCCGTCGGCCCCGATCGGCGCACCGCACGTCACGCACAACACGCCGCCGGCCGGCCCCGAATCAGCCGGGTCCGATTCGGCGTCGTCTGCGACGCGCACTTCCTGCGGCCGAAGCCGGGCAACACTGGCGCAATGAGCGCACTGCATGGGCAACCCTCCGCCGGACACCACATCAAGTTGAGTGCCGCGAGGATCGCCCCGGCCGGGCGGCGCGTGACAGCCATATGCGACGCAACGGCTTAGACGGATGCGGCGCAACGCGATCCAACGTTGCGCTGCTGCGTCACCCGGGAGCGGGGATTGTTGTTCCGGCGCATCGTTCAGGGTCACCCTGGGCGGACAACCGAATGGGCAACTGCTTGGCCGCTAATGACTTGAAAACTTTGTTCCCCGTTGCACGAGACGTGCGTGCCATTTGGCCGGCGAGGAAGACTGAAGTTGAGCTGTAAACCCCTGAGGCCAGACCCCAGCCGGATGCGCGACTGGTGAACGGAGGCCGAGAGAATCATGCCTGACCGCGCTTTGCGCAGCCACCCGCCGCTGGTCGTTATCGCGAACAGCCAGGAGTGGCACACGCGCTCACTCGAGAGCATCCTCGGGCCGCACGGCTACGCCGTGCTCAAAGCATACACGGGCAAGCAGGCGTTGGACCGTGCCCGCGGAGCGCAGCCGGACATCATCATCGTCGACACCGACTTGCCGGACCTCGACGGCCTGGAAGTCGTTCGGATGCTGCGGCACGATCCGCAGATCAGCGAGAGCACGCCCATTCTGGTCACCAGCCCCGGCCATCCCACCCGGCAGAAGCGCCTCGACGCGCTGCGCGCCGGCGCGTGGGACTACCTCGGCTCCTCGTACGACGGCGAAGAGCTGCCGCTCCGGCTCGACGCCTACGTGCGCGCCAAGTTCGACGCCGACCGGGCTCGCGAAGAGAGCCTGCTCGACCGCATCACCGGCCTCTATAACATCCGCGGCCTCGCGCGGCGCGCACGGGAGCTCGGCTCCCAGGCGTTCCGGCACGAGGAGCCGTTCGCCTGCATCGTGTTCGCGCCGCTGCTCGACGCCGCCTCCGACGCCGCCTCCGACGAAATCGCGATCCGCGAAGCGGTCGAGCGCCTGGCGCGCGCACTGCGGGAAAGCGGCCGGGTGTCCGACGCCATCGGCCGGCTCGGGCCCACCGAATTCGCGGTGGTGGCGCAAGGGACCGACGGCGAGGGTGTGGTGCGGATGGCCGAGCGGCTCCAGAAGCTGCTCGACGCCGACGGCGGGAACGGGAACAGCTCGCGCGTGCGCGTGGCGGCGGGGTACGACGCCGTGGCCAACTACCACGACGCGCCCATCGAGCCGTCCGACATGCTCGTCCGCGCGACCATGGCCATGCGGCTGTCGCGCTCCGACGACGGCGGCCAGTGGATTCGGAAATTCGAGGCCCGCGCCAACTGACGGCGCGGCCGGGCGTCACCCAGTCGTGAGCTGTTTGGAGCCGGCGCCAGCCGGCTCCTCTTTTTCGTCCTCGGACGCGTACCCCGGCAGGTACGAGTAGTACTTGTAGAGCCCCTCGGGCCGGACGTCGTTGAGCACCGCCCCCAGCACGCGGATCGGCAGGCGCTGGATGTTCTCCATCTTGGCGTGCGCGTACTCCCGGTCCGTGACGCCCGTCCGCAGCACCATCAGCAGGTTGCCGGTGAGCGAGCCGAGGACCAGCGGGTCTACACCCGCGCCCAGCGGCGCCGAGTCGAGCAGAATGACCGAGTAGTTGCCGCGCAGCGCGATCAGCAGCTGCGACATCGCCTGCGAGGCGAGCAGCTCGGGGCCGCCGAGCTTGCGCGTTCCGCAGCCGATGAAGTCCACCTGCGGCACGCGGGTCGCCTGGACGATCTGCTCCTTCGGCACGTGCCCGCCCAGATAATCGAGCAGGCCCGGCTTCCGGTTCATGTTCAGGACGCGGTGCAGCGCGCCGCGCCGGATGTCGGCGTCGATCAGCAGCGTCTTCTGCCCCGCGTCGGCGAACGTGATCGCGAGGTTCGACGCCACGAACGACTTGCCGTCGCCCGAGCCGGGGCTGGTGATGGTCAAAATGATTGGGCCCGCCGTGCCGTATGCGTACACGAGGTTGAGGCGGATGGTGCGCAGCGCCTCCACCATCTGCGACGCATCCTCGCTGCGCATCCCCGACGGCGTCGTCTTGAGCCGCGGCAGCGTGCCGAGAATCGTCAGGCCCATGTCGCGGGTGACCTGGTCGGGATAGCGCACCCGGCGGTCGAACTTGTCCATCAGCAGCGAGATGCCGATCGCGAAGCCGAACCCGCCCGCCATGCCGCCGGCGATGAGGAACAGCGCCACGTTCCTGAGCGGCTCCTGCGGCGTCACGGCGCGGTCCAGGATCTTGACGTCGGGCACCGTGCTCGCCGCCGCCAGCTGCGCTTCTTCGTAGCGCTGCTGGAGGGTCGTGTACAGCGCTTCGGCCGTGCGGACGTTGCGGTCGAGCCGCGCCTCGTCGATCGTGCGCTGCGGGATGCTGCGCAGCTCGGCGGACGCGCTCTGGAGCCGGCTGTCGAGGTCGTCTTCCTGGTTGTGGATCTGCGTGATCAAGTCGCGAATCAGGCCGGGAATGATGTCGCGCTGGAGCGAATTGACCTGGTCGCGCAGCGCCCGCGTGGCCGGCAGCTGCTCCGTCGAGCTGGTCAGCGCCGCGTTGAGGCTGGCCCGCTGCGTGGTCAGCGTGGTCAGCGCGGTCTTGAGCTCGTTGTCGTTCTGCACCGACGCGATGGCTTCCAGCTCCACCGTCGAGACCGACGTGTCGTGCCGCGCCAGGATGTTCTGCAAGGCGATGCGGTCGCGGTCCAGCGACTCGCGGCTCACCCGCTTCTGGAGATAGTCGTCGAACACCGGGTCGCGCGTGATCGCCAGCCCGCCGGCGATCGGCGTGGACGGATCGGTCGGCTCGGTGATCGTCCCGACGCGGAAGCTCTCCAGCTCGTTTTCGGCGCGCTGCAACCGCTCGAACGACGTCTGGAGCTGCTGGTCGAGAATGTCCGACAGCTGGACCAGCTTGTCCTTCTTGAGCGTCTCGGCCACCGCCACGAAGTGCTCGATGATCGAGTTGAGCGTCCCCGCGGTCTGGGTCGGCACCGTGCCGCTCAGCGTGAGCCGCATGAAGTTGCCGTTAGGCGGCAGGTCGGTCCGGAGCTGCTTGGCGAGGTTGACGGCCGCGTCGCGCGGGCTGTTGACCGTGAACTCGATGACCCGGCCCGGGAACAGCACCGAGCGCGTCGGCGCCCACACGAAGCCGACCTGCGGTCCCACCGAGTCGCCCACCGAGCCGCGCTGAAGCTCGAGCCCGCCCTTGACCGCGAGCACGAACGTCCGCCCGTCGCGGCTGACGGTCAGCCGGTAGGCGCCCGGCGTGAACTGCGTCTTGATGTCGAAGCCGGAGAACGCGGTCGTGTCCTCCGGACGGTCCACCTCGAGGAACAACCGCTGGTCCCGCACCACCGCGTCCAGCACCTGATAGCTGCGCAGCAAGTCCGTCCACGCCGTGTTCTGAAGCAGCTGCTGCTGCTCGATCGGGCCGGAATTCGCGGTCCCGCTCGGCTGGATCCAGATGGTCGCCTGCGCCTCGTAGGTCGGCCGCTGGACCCGCGTCAGGGCAACCCCGACCAGCAAGCCCAGAATGGAGCAGATGGCCACCAGCCATTTGTAGCGGAGGATCGCCGACAGCAGCCGCTTGAGGTCGACGCCCCCGGCCTCGTCCAGATCCGGTGGAGGAGCGCCGCCGGCCAGCAGGCCGGCACTGGGCACCGGAGGCTGGCCGGCAGAATTGTCGTCGTACGGTAACGGGAGGTTGGACATACGTTCGCTGGAAGATATACGATATCCGAGCATAAAGGATACCAACGAGACCTGTGGCGCTGGCACAACATTCGCTCTTGACTACCCGCTGGAACCCGGGTAAACGTATGGGCTCTCACGCATAAAGGCGTTCCTGAGTCTCCCAGGAAGGCAGGGCCTTTGACCGCTCCAGGCGCTACACCGTCGAGCGCACGCGACACCGGCAACGACGCCGCCGACAGCCTCATCCCACCTGAGGTTAGGGCGGCGATGTCGGTGCTGGTGATCGACGACGAGCGCACCCTGCGAGAGAGCTGCCGCAGTTTGCTCGAGTCGGAGGGGTATCGCGTCGAGGCGACGGGCCGGGGCGACGAAGCGCTGGCGATGATCCGCAAGCGGCCCTACGACATCGTCCTGACCGACCTGTACATGTCGGAGGTCACCGGACTCGACCTGGTCCAGGCCTGCGTCGAGACCCATCCGGGAACCATCGTCATCGTGATGACGGGCAATCCGAGCATCGCCTCCAACGTGGAGGCCCTCAAGCTCGGCGCGTGGGACTATCTCCCCAAGCCCTTCTCCGCGACCCATCTCCAGATCCTGGTCGGACGCGCGGCGCACGCGCACATGGTGGCGCGCGAGCCCCGGCCGGAGCTCGGCGACAACGAGATGGAGGTCGGGTCGGGCGAAAAGGTGTCCGTGCTCGGCGTGTCGCCGTCGTTCCGCCGCGCGCTCGACCTGGCACGACGGGTGGCCCGCACCGACGCCTCGGTGTTCATCACCGGCGAGAGCGGCACCGGCAAGGAGCTGATCGCCCAGTTCATCCACCAGCACAGCCGCCGCAGCAGCCGGTCCATCGTCGAGGTCAACTGCGCCGCGCTGCCCGAGGGGCTGCTCGAGTCGGAAATGTTCGGCCACCTCAAAGGCGCCTTCACCGGCGCCGTGAAGGACAAGGCCGGGCTGCTCGAGACCGCCAACGGCGGCACGCTGTTCCTCGACGAGCTGCTCGACATGCCGAAGTCGGTCCAGGCCAAGCTGCTCCGGGTGATCCAGGACGGCGTGGTGCGCCGGCTCGGCAGCGCCACCACCAGCGCGGTGGTCAACGTGCGGTTCATTTCCGCCGCCAACCGCGACCCCGAGCAGGCGGTCAAGGAAGGCGTGCTGCGCGAGGACCTGTTCTACCGGCTGCGGGTGGTGCCCATCGCGCTGCCGCCGCTGCGCGAGCGCGCCGAGGACATCGTGCTGCTCGCCCAGCACTTCCTTCAGACCTACTGGCGGCGCCACCGCGGCGCGGGCACGCCGCTGCCGCACTTCAGCGAGGCGGCGCTGCGCGCGCTCAAGTCGCGCCCCTGGCAGGGCAACGTGCGCGAGCTCCAGAACGCCATCGAGCACACCGTCGTGCTGCTCGAGCCCGGGCAGGACATCAACCCCGAGGACGTGCCGTTCGGCAGCGACACCACGCCGGGCGTCGCCGCGACCGACACCAGCGCCAGCTTCCTCGACGACGCGTCCGAGGACCAGAGCTACCACGCCGCGCGCGACCGGGTGATCGCGTCGTTCGAGCGGCGCTACCTCACCTGGCTCGTCGGCCGCGCCAACGGCAACATGTCGAAGGCCGCGCGCATCGCCGGCGTAGACCGCACCACGCTCTACCGGCTCATGGAGCGGCACGGTCTCCAGCGTGAAACCATCACGGTGATGCCCGAGTGAGACGAGCGGAGGCGGGCGTCTCCGAGGCGCGCGCCGTCGAGCGCGGCGGCGGGGCCGCCGACTCGCGCGGGACGCGGTACGTCGCGGTGCTCGACGCGGCGGCGACCGACGTGCTGGAGCGCTGGCGGAACGATCTGGCCGACGCCGTGGATCCGGCCGAGGCGAGTGCGCTGGTGGCGTGGATCCGCGACGCCGTGGAGCTGGCGAGCGCCGGCGCCGCGCCGGCGCCGCTCGCCGCGGCCGGCACCGTGCTCGGCCGGCGCCTGCTCGACCTCTACCGCGCCGCGCTGCTCCACCGGCTCGCCGACACCGCCCTCGAATCGCACCAGGTCGTGACCGTGCTCCAGGCCGTGGAGCGGGTGCGCGAGACCATCGAGCCCGACTGGTCGCAGTACTTCATGTCGCGGCTGTCCGGGCCCGACGGGCTCGACTTGGTGGTCGAGGTCGCGCACGACCTGCGCTCGCCGCTCACGTCCATTCTGTTCCTGGCCGAGACCCTCGGCCGCGGCCAGAGCGGCGACGTGAACGAGCTGCAGCGCCGCCAGCTCCGGCTCATTTACAGCGCCGCGCTCGGCCTCAGCACCATGGCCTCCGACGTCATCGAGCTCGCGCGCGGCGGCGACCAGCTGCTCGAGAAGGAGTCCTCGCCCTTCTCGATCGCCGAGGTGCTCGAGTCGGTGACCGACATGGTGCGCCCGATCGCCGAGGAGAAGGGCCTCGCCATTCACTTCACGCCGCCCGCGACCGACCAGCGGGTCGGCCGCTCCCTCATGCTGAGCCGCGTCCTCCTCAACCTCACGACCAACGCGCTGAAGTTCACCGACGAGGGGCAGGTCGAGATCGTCACGCAGGCCACCGACCGCAGCCACATCGAATTCTCGGTGCGCGACACGGGGCACGGCATCAGCCCCGAAGCGCTGGCGCATCTCTATCAGCCGTTCCGCCGCACCCGCGCCCGGGCCGGCCGCAGCGGCTACTACTTCTCGGGCACCGGCCTGGGTCTGGCCATGTGCCGGAAGCTCGTCGAGGCGATGGGATCGGAGCTGAAGTTCGAGAGTTCGCCCAGCAGCGGGACGCGGTTCTACTTCGAGCTGGACCTCCCGCCGGCCTCCAGTCTATGAAGGCTGGCCGACCGGCCAATACCACCCAGACGTAGCTGCGCTGTAGCGCGCCAGCCACAGTAGCCGTTCACCCGCCACAAAATCGCCAAGTTCCCTTCCGGTTAGACTTCTGTAAGCTGCTGCAGATAAACGACTTGTATATGCAGGTGCCGCCGAGATGCATCGCGCACGCTCCTTGCTCTTTCCGGTGGCCGATGACCTCTCTTGAACTGTACGAACTCTCCCCCCGCGCAACGCGGGCCGCCGAAGTCGAGCGGTCCGCCAGCGTCGTCGCCGGCCTCGATGAAGGTCCGCGGCGGATGCTCAACGTGGTGGTGGCGGCCCTCGGTCTGGTCATCGCGGCGCCCGTCATGCTGGTCATCGCCGTACTGGTGAAGCTGACGTCGCCGGGGCCGGTGTTCTACCGTCAGCCGCGGGTGGGCGTGAACCGCCGCGGCCCCCTGACGCCCGCCGGCAACCATCGCCGGGCGATCGACATGGGTGGCCAGCCGTTCACGATCTACAAGTTCCGCACCATGACCGCGTCGAGCTCGAGCCAGAACCGGGCGGTGTGGGCCTCGCAGAACGACGCGCGGATCACGCCGATCGGCCGGGTGCTGCGCAAGTTCCGCCTCGACGAGCTGCCGCAGCTGTTCAACGTGCTCATGGGCGACATGAACGTCGTCGGTCCGCGTCCCGAGCAGCCGACCATCTTCCAGAACCTGCGGCGCCAGATTCCGCGCTACGGCGACCGGCAGCTGGTCCGCCCCGGCATCACCGGGTGGGCGCAGATCAATCACCACTACGACGAAACGATCGACGACGTGCGCAAGAAGCTGTCGTTCGACATGGAGTACATCGGCCGGCAGTCGCTGCTGGAAGACCTCAAGATCATGCTCCAGACGGCGCCGGCGGTGGTTCTCAGGAAAGGCGGCTGGTAGTAGTTTCCGGCGTGGCCGCCTCCGCGCTTCCCCAAACACCTCCCAGCATCACCAAGTCGCCGGCTCCGCTCCTCGTGGGTGGGCTGGCGTTTTTGGTTCTGTTCTGGCAGCCCATGACCACCCTCGTCCGCGACTGGTGGACCGATCCGGACGCGGGCCACGGCCTGCTGCTCTTCCCGCTCGCCCTGATCCTGGCGTGGCGGCGCGGCTTCGTGACGGAGCGCGAGCCGCGGCCGGTGCTCGGCGCCACCCTGATCGCGCTGTGTGTCGTCCTGCGCTACCTGTCCGGGCTCGCCGCCGAGCTGATGACCATGCGGCTGTCCATGGTCGGCGCGGCGCTCGGCGTGGTGGTCTACTTCTACGGGCTCAAGCAGCTGCTGCGATGGTGGCTGCCCATCGTGCTCATCATTCTGTCCATTCCGCTGCCGGACGTGCTGCTGGCCTCCCTGGCCCTGCCGCTCCAGCTCAAGGCATCGGCGTGGGGGACGGCCATGCTCCACGCGCGCAGCGTGCCGGTGCGGCTGTCGGGCAACGTCATCCAGCTGCCGGGCCGGTCGCTGTTCGTCACGGAGGCGTGCAGCGGCCTGCGATCGCTGACGTCGCTGATCGCGCTGGGCGTCCTGATCGGCGGGCTGTGGCTGCGGTCGTGGTGGGGCCGCGTCCTGCTCATTCTGGGCGCCATTCCGGTGGCCATGGTGCTGAACGCGGTGCGCATCTTCCTGACCGGGTTCTTCGTGTTCTACGTGGATCCCCGACTGGCCGAGGGCATCATGCACCTGACCGAGGGCTGGGCGATTTTCGTGGTGGCGTTCGGGATCCTGGGTCTGCTGGCGTGGGCGCTGGGCGGCATCGAGCGCGCGCTGGCCCGCCGGAGGGCACGCGCCGCATGACGCCCGCCACCCGCCTCTGGGTTCCTTCCATTCTGCTGGCCGCCGGCGCGGTGCTGACGCTGGTCGGCGTGCGTGCGCAGCGGCGGCTGGAGCTGCGGGAGCCGCTGGCCCGGGCCATCCCCGACACCATCGCGGGGCAGCCCGGCAGCCCCATGATTTTGAGCGACGACGAGCGCCGGGTGGCGGGCGTGACCGACTATCTGCTGCGCGCCTATGGCGACTCCTCGGCCGCGCGCGACTCGGCGGCCGGCGGGACGGCGTTCCAGATCTACGTGGGCTTCTACGACCAGCAGATGCAGGGCAAGACCATTCACTCGCCGAAGAACTGCTTGCCGGGCGCGGGGTGGGAGGCGCTGACGTCGAGTGTCGCGTTGATCCCGACCGACCAGGGCGACGTGCAGGTCAACCGCTATCTCATCTCGAACAAGGAGCGGCGCGCGCTGGTGCTGTACTGGTACCAGGGGCGCGGCCGAGTGGCGGCGAACGAGTACCTGGTGAAGTGGAACCTGCTGCGGGACGCCGCGCTCAGGCGGCGGAGCGACGAGGCGCTGGTGCGCATCGTGGTGCCCATCGAGGGCTCGGAGGCTCAAGCGTTGAGCCTGGCGACGAGCGTGGCGCGCAATCTCGTGTCGGAAGTTCGGGCGGCGCTGCCGGCGTAGCGCCCCTGGCTGTCCAGGGTGGCGTCACCACCTTAGCGGCCAAGCATCGCCAGCATGGAGCCTCGTAGTGCAGCAGTGCGGCCACCCCTGCGCCGCAGCGCCAGCCTGTACGTTGCCCGGGCCTTCCCAAACGCGCCTGTTTCCCGATAGTAGTATCCGAGCCGGCACAGTGCCCGCCCGACTGCCGCATCCACTTCGCGTCGGGTCCCGTCCCTAACGGTCGACAGAAACGCCTCTAGCGCAGCAATGTGGCCCCGCAGCATGAACTCCCGATTGTTGCTGACGTTCCCACCATGTACGCCAATGACGGTCGTCGGCTCGTCGACGTAGCAGAAACCTGTGAGCTGCGACGCATGTAGGCCAAAGAGCAGGTCCTCTCCGATTCCCGGTTGCTCATCCCACACAAGGTGGCGGTGCACGTCCCGGTGAACCATGAAAACAGACGGATACATGCGGTAGCCGAGCAGCATAAGACGCAGGGAGTGCTGGGAGTCCGCCGTGTAAGTGACCTCGCTCCTCCGCCGCATCAAGCTGTAGATAACGGGGTAGAGTCTTGACTGGCTCTTGAGGAGTGCCTCACCGGAGTCAAGCAGGACGCGCGTGAAGTCGGAGAACACGAACCGAGCGCTGCTGCCGACCTCCTCGGCGCTAGCCAGGTACCGCTCGATCTTCTGCGGCATGAATGCATCATCATTGTCGAGGTACGCAATCCACTCCCCGGTAGCCATCCCTGCACCGGCGTTCCTTGCAGCGGATATTCCGCGATTCCCGGTCCTCACGTAGATGATCCGCGAACCGAGTGGGCGAAGCGCCTCCTCGGTGCCGTCCGTGGAGCCGTCGTCCACGATAATGATCTCGGCGGGGGCGACCGACTGTGCGAGCACCGACTCGATTGCTCGAATCAGGAGGTCGCGTCGATTGTAGGTCGGAATAACCACGCTCACCGTTGCCACGCATGCCTCACACGCGCCTGCTACGAGGGCGCTCCGCCGCGCCGGGTCGGCTCCCAGATCGGATTCAGTTCGCCCCGCATCGCCTTGATGGACGCGGAGAGCGCTGCGATAGTGCTCGATACGGCGTAGGCAGGCATCGCCAGGAGGCGCGGCATCGGGCGTTCCTCGGGCCACAGCCAGCCGATTCCGCCCGCCGCGAGCACAAGCAGTCCCACCGCCAGCGCGGCCACCGCCCACGACCACGCCGTGGCCAGCACCGCCGTCGCTACGCCGCCCGCCACGAGCGCCCACGGCACCAGCCAGCGCAGCACCTTGTGACTCCACAGCATCCACGCGAAACGACCGTAAGCGAACGGATTCAGCAGCCGCCGCTTGTACCACAACGTTTCCATGCCGCGCGCCATGGTGCGCACCTTGCGCCGGTATTCGCGCCGCAGCGAGGGAGTGCGCGGCACGTAGCACACCGCGGCGTCCACCGAGACCGCCCGCAGGCCGTGCTCGCGCGCGATGAGCGCCGACGCGAAGTCGCGGCTCAACGCCGACGGCACCAGCTCGTTGTGCAGCAAGCGGCGGATGGCGTACAGGCATCCGGACGCCCCCACGATGCCGTCCACCGCGGTCTCGAGCCGGCGCACCCACATTTCGTAGCCCACGTACCCCGACTCCCCGACGTTGGCCGGCGACTCCACGTTCGCCACGCTCACGTCGCGCCCCGACGCGACGCCCACCGTCGGGTCGGCCATCAGCGCGGCGACCAGCGGCTTGAGACAGGCGCGGTCGAGCCGCACCGACGCGTCCGTGTTGAGGAGAATGTCACCGCGCAGCCGGCTCCGCGCCGCGTTCTCGGCCGCGGTCTTCCCGCCGCGCACCGGCATCCGCAGCAGCTCCACGCCCTGCGCCGCGTACTGCCCGACGATCGCGTCGGTCCGGTCGGTGGACGCGTCGGAGATGACCAGGATGTGTCGTTTGTCCGCCGGATAGTCGAGCTGGGTGAGCGCGTCCAGGGTCCGTGCGATGCTCCCCTCTTCGTTGTACGCCGGCACGCAGATGGTGATCTCGGGCCACTGGGCAGGTTCCGCGGTTTCGCCTCCAGCGCGGCGGCCGCGCCCGGCGAGCCACAGCAGCGCCGGATAGCCGGCGTAGGAGTACACCACGATCGCCACGGAAACGGCCAGCACCCACAGCGCCACGGTCATCAAGCACGTCCTCCAAGCAGCGAGCGATACAGCGCCTCGTAGCGGTCCAGCCACGGCGCCACACCATACGCCTCGGCCAGTCGCGCGCCGGCGGCCCGCGACCGCTCCGCGGCGGCCTCCGGAGTCGCCAGCACCCCGTCGAGCGCGCGCGCCACCTGGGCGGGCGCTTCCGAATCTACCAGCGCCGCCTCGCGCTCCGTGACCACGTCGGGCACGCCGCCCACACGGGTCGCCACGACCGGCACACCCGACGCCATGGCCTCGAACAGCGCGATCGGCGTGCCCTCCGTGCGCGACGTGAGCGCGAACACGTCGAACGCCCGGTAACAGCGGGCCGCGTCTTTCACGTGGCCGCACCACCGGAGGCGATCGGCGATGCCGAGCCGGCCGGCCTGCGCCTGCGCCGCCGCGAGCATGGGGCCCGCGCCGACCACGGCCGCGCACCACTCGCCATGCGTCAAGCGAGCGAGCGCGTCGAGCAGCACGTCGATTCCCTTCTCCGCCGAGAGCCGCCCCACCCAGCCGATGCAGGGCCGCCCGGCGGGTATGCCAAGCTCGCGCCGGGCCTCGGCGGGCGACAGTGGGGCGGCCGCGAAGCCGGGCCACGCGTTCGCGATGACGTGCATCCGGCGCGTGGGAACGCCGCGCGCCTCCAGCTGCCCGGCGAGCGTGCGCGAGACCGGCACGACGGCGTCAACCCGGCGGAAGGAACGCAGTTGGAGCCACTCGAACAGGCGATTGGTTCGGCCACCGCCAGTGAAGCCGTGCACGGTCGTGACCGACCGGCAGCCGGCGCGCCCGGCCGCCAGCGCATCCACCACGTCGGACCGATACCCGTGCGAGTGCATGATCCGCGCGCCCACCTTGCGGCACAGCGCCACGACGGCCGCGCGCTCGCGGTCGTAGCGGCGGCGCGGAATTTCCAGCACGTGCTGCGTCACGCCCGGCGCGCCGTCGAGCGGCAGCGGCGTCACCGGACCGCCGCGGTCGAACACCGCCACCACATGAACGTCGTGCCCCCGCGCGCCAAAACCCGTGGCGAGCCCGTGCACCACGCTCTCCAGGCCGCCGAATGCCGCCGGCGCCGTGATGTGCGCGATGGTCAGCGGCTCGCTCACGCCGGGCCGAGCCCGAGGCGTTGCGCCGTCTCGCGTATGCCGGGACCGAGGTCGCCCAACTGAAAGACCTGGTCTTTGGGGAACCCCAGCGTCGTGCCCACCAGCGCGGTGAGCGTCGCCATGCGGCCCGGCGCGCCCGGCGGCAGGTGGAGCGCGGCGGCCGAGCGGCGCAGCCGCGCGAGGCCGTGGTCCATGTCGCCCCAGAACCAGCGCGACCGCACGCCGGTGCGCCAGCTGGTCACGGGCGTCACCGCGCGGCCGAGCGCCGCGTCGACGAGCAGCCGCGGAAAGTCCACCCCGGCGTCAATGGCGAGCTGGAGCGAGCCCCAGAAGCGTCCGTTGATTTCCATCAGCACCGGCGCCCCGCTCGCGCCGTCGCGCTTGAACTCGACCATCGCGACGCCGTCCCAGCCGAATGCGTCCACCAGTGCGCGCGAGCGCGCCAGCAGGTCGTCGTCCAGCGGCACGCTCTCGGCGTACGTGCTGACGCCTCCCGCGGGCGGCTTCTCGCGAAGGCGGCGGTGCGCGAACGCCGCGAGCAGTTCTCCCTTCCAGGTCAGCAGGAACACGCCGATGCCCGGACCCACCACCCGCTCCTGCGCGAGGAGCGGAAAGGCGGTGGGCGGCAATGCGCGAAGCATCCGCGCCAGGTCGGCGGCGGTTGCCGCGTGTCCCACCGAGTGCTTGGCTCGCGCGCCCTCGGCGCCAGACACCGAGCGAGCCGGCTTGAGCACCACCGGCATCGTCAGCGAGGCCAGGCCGGACGCCGCGTCACGTCCGTCGAGTCGCACCTGCCGGGGCACGCGGATGCCGACCGTCTCCGCGGCGGCGGCGGCGGCGGCCTTGTCGCTCAACCGGCCGAACGCCTCCGCTCCACCGAGCGGTACACGGATCCCGGCGAGAACGTCGCGATGCGCGAGCACCGCGAGGATCGCCGCGTCGGTGACCGGCACCACCACCTCGATGCCCCGCACCGCCGCTGCCGCCGCGAGCGCGGCGACGAACTCCCGCGGCGCTCGCAGCGCGTCCGGCGTTTCGACCTCGGCGGCGCACCAGCGCGACGCCCCCGCCAGCGACTTTGGCCGCGCGGTTGCCACGGCGACCGAGTGGCCGGCGCGGCCCAGCGAGCGCACCACGGCGAGCGCGCTGCGCTCCGTGCCGTCGGTGACCAGGACTCGCGCCATCAGGTTGCGCGGATCCCGGCGGCCTTGAGCACGAACCCAGCCCGAGAGATCCCGGCAGGCACGTTGAGCCGCGGGCACGCCAACGGCTCGTTCGCGGCGGACCGGAGGTAGCCTCCCGAGACACGGAACGCGCGCCGGTAGCCCGCGCGCCCGGCGGCGGACTCCGCTTCCGGCGACGTGAGGCCGTAGGGATACGCGAGGTACGGCACATACGCCGCCGCGAAACGCTGCGTGAGCCAGGAGGCCGGCGCGTCCATTTCGTGGGCGAGTTCATCGCCAGCCAGAGCGGCGAGATTCGCATGGCTCCACGAATGCGACGCCACGCGCATCCCGGCCTGGACGGCCGAACCCAGCTCGGCCTCGGTCGCGGTGCGGGCCCACGGGGGCACCGCAACGGTGGAGCGGCCGAGCCGGCTCGCCAGTTCGAGCACGGCGTCGCCGCGCCCGCGGCACTCCGTCAGTGCGCGCTCCCGAAGCGCCGGATCGAGGCCGCCGGCCCCGGAGCCGGCCAGTGCATCCCACCACAAGGTCTGATCGCCGAGGATGCCCGGAGCCACGAACACCGTTGAGGGAAGGCCGCGCCGCGCCAGCTCCTCGAGGCCCACCGTCAGCGCACCGCGGTAGGCGTCGTCGAACGTGATCGCGGCCCGGGGGCGCGCGCCGGCGGCCGGCTGCTCGATGTCGTCCAACGGCACGATGTCGTGCGAGCGCGCCAGGGCGTCCAGGTGGCCGGCGAAGGCCCGGCGCGGCAGGTGCAGGCTGCGGTCGCCGAGCAGCCGCTCGCCGTCGGGGACCACGTTGTGGTACGCGAGCACGAGGGCGTCGCGCCGGTGCGCCGCCCGGGCCAGGCGGGGCAGCCCGGCTCCCACAAAGGCAAGTTCCACGAAGCTCTTGAGGGTCACCGGCTACCAAGATACAAACGGAGCGGATTCGCGTCAGAACAGCAGGATGCCAGACCGGAAGTGAGGCATGTCACACTCTGCCGGCCACGGCCTTCGGAAACCGTCGTTTTCGCTCTGGCGGATCGTATGGCGCGGGGCCATTATTAGGGTTCCAATCACACCTGCCGGGCGGATTCATGCGGGGAGGTCCCATGCGCAACCGCAGTTTCGGAGTTCGCGCGTTCGCCCTGTTGGCGACGGCGGTCGCGGCCACGACCTGCGGCAAGACGACCGAGGTCACGCTGACGTGCAAAGCCGGCGTGGACTGCAACTACTCGGACGCGAACATCACCGTGCACATCCCCGCGGCTGCGATTCCCAACGGCCTCAACCTCGTGGCAACGAAGGTCTCGAACCCGCCCGACGCGACGACCATCGTACCGGGCACCAGCTGGCAGGTGGACCCGAGCGACGCGGTGTTCAGCCCGCGCGCGTCGTTGTCCGTCACGCTGTCGGCCGATTCGCTCGCCCGCGCGGCCGGCGTGCGGCGCAGCGAGCTTGGGCTGTACCTGCGCTCGGGCTCCGCCTGGGCGCGCGTGGACAGCCAGTCGGTAGACACCACGGCCCTGACCGTGTCGGCGAAGATCGGCGCGCTCGGCCTGTTCGCGGTGATGGGAGCGCCGGCGGCGTCGGTCGCCGTTACGCCCGCACCAGATACCGTCATCGCGCCGCACACGACGCAGCTCGGCGCTGTCGTTAAGGACGCGAACGGCACCATCCTCGGCTCGCGGGGTGTCACCTGGTCGTCGTCGGCGACGGGCGTGGCCACCGTGGACGCCAACGGACTCGTGACCGGCGTGTCCGGCGGAACGGCAACGATCACGGCCACATCGGACACGGCACACGGCGCCGCGACGGTCGTGGTGTTGCCGGCGGCCGCGACCATCGCGGTGACGCCCAGCCCCGACACGCTCGCGCCTCCCCTCACCGCCCAGCTCTCGGCGGCCGTGAAGGACGCCGGCGGCTCGACTCTGCCGAACCGGCCCGTGACCTGGAACTCGTCGGCGACCAGCGTCGCCACGGTGGACGCCGCCGGCATCGTGACTGCCGTCGCGGTCGGCACCGCCACCATCACCGCCACGTCGGACACCGCGCACGGCAGCGCGTCCGTCGTGGTGATCGCGCCGGTCGCCTGCGGCGCCAGCGGCACCGGCGCGCTCGTCACCGGCTTGTCGCGGGACGGCGGATCCACGGCAGGCGGCACGACGGTCCGCTTGGCCGGCACAGGCTTCAAGGCTACCGATTGCGTGTACTTCGGCAGCCAGCAGGCCACGACCACGTTCATCAACTCGACCGCGATCGACGCGGTGGTGCCTGCGGCGGCCGACACGGGCGTCGTGGACGTCAAGGTGAACCAGAACGGCATTTTGTCGACGCTGACCGGAGGCTGGACCTACTACGCGGCGCCCACTACTACGTACGCCACCGCCGACTTTGAGGACGGGACCCCCGGCGGGTGGACCGAGAACTCGGGAGCGACCGTCTCAACCGACGTCGCCTATGCAGGGACCCACTCCGGTCGAAGCCAGGCCATCAACGGCATCGCCGGCACCGGCGCGAACGGATCCTTCAGGCGCAGCTCTGGAACGTACGGGAGCTTCTCCTCCATCACGAGCGCGAGCAACAAGGTCTACCTGTACACTGCTGGTGGAGCGGCGATCGGCCCGTTTGCGGTTACGAGCAGCGACGATTCTACCCTTTTCTTCACGGGCGATGCCACTGGCGCTGTGGTTGCCTACGGACCGCCGTACCAGACGGCCGCGCCGTTCTTCTCGACTACGATGGCGAACAACCCACCCCTCAATCAGCCCAATGGCTTGTATGAGCGGTGGTATCTTTACATCCCATCGGCGACGCTCGCGAACCTCGCGAACACGCACCTCCAGATCAAGCTCCAACTCCTCAGGATAACAACCGGCAGCGGCCAGCCTGGTTGGTTGGTTCCGGGGATCGGCGAGGACTTCGCCTACGGCGGCCACGACGACTGGCTGGACATCATTGCCGACCCTGGGGCGTTCCTCGTCACGGGTGGGCGGCCGACACAGGGGTTCTCATTCGGCGATGGCGTCTGGCACGAGATTCAGTTCTGGCAACGACGCGTGGGTGGCGTTGGCTATGTTCGGGTGTGGATTGACGGCAAGCTTACCGTGGACTTCTCTGACGCACGCCTGGGAAGCGATGTCTCAACCGACTCCTACAAGGCACAGATAGGCATTGCTTACACGCAGAACGGCGGCCCAGTCACCGTCTACATCGACAACGCGACCTTGGCGAATGGCTACATTGACCCCTGACGGATTGCGTCGCCCTCATGCAGGGGGCGGTAGCGGTCAGGCGGCGATGTCAGTAGTAGTTCCGGTCCTCAACGAGGCGTCGTTTCTGTCGATGACGCTCCCGGCGCTATTCCAAGCCAAGGTCGCCTATGGCACAGTGGACGTCACTTTCGCCGACAACGGCTCCGAGGACGGGTCCATAGCACTCCTGGAGTCGTGGCCCGGCGGCGGAACTGTGTTGACGCTGCCGCGTGTCACTGTCGGGAAACTCCGGAACCACGGCGCTGCACACGTTAGAGGGGAGTACCTGGTGTTCCTCGACGCCGACTGCGTCATAGCGCCGGACTACTTCCAGACTGCCCTTTCGGTGTTCGAGTCAACCGGCTGCGACGCCACGGGCAGCGCGGTCGCCCTGCCGACCCCCGCCCACTGGATCGAGCGCACCTGGGCGGCCCTTAACGACACGCACCGCGACGGCGACGCGACCTACATCAACTCGGGGAATTTTGTCGTCCGGAGGGTCGCATTCGAGCGAGTCGGTGGCTTTGACGAGAGTCTCACGTCGGGTGAGGACGCCGAACTTTGCATGCGGCTCAAGAAGGCGGGCTTCCGTCTCCACGCCAGTCGAGACGTGAAGGCTGTTCACCTGGGTAACCCCAAGACGCTTCGGCAGTTCTTCCGCCGCGAACTCTGGCACGGCGCGGGCGCCATCGGGACTGCGCGTCTCGCGAGAGCTGACAAACCGCTCATCGGCACGGCTGTGCACGGCTTCTTTGTGCTCCTCGCCACCGCCATCCTAGCGGCCGGACGCTCTGACGAAGGCGCGAGAGTGGTTCTGGCCCTTCTCCTGCTTTCAGCCGTTCCCCTGGCGGCCGTGGTCTACCGTCTGGGTTCTACAAAGCGTCGAATGGCGGTGGCTGGACCTGGTATTGTGCTGTACTTCCTCTACTTCACGGCACGGGCGGTTGCCCTCATTGCCTCGGCGTTCAGCTCCGCGCCGCGGCGACGTGCTGTGCGGCAGGGAAGAAGCGCTTCAACCCACTACTCGAGACGCGGGCGGCCAGAACGAGCGCGCTTGACCGCCGCGGCGGCCAACTGTGACCACGACACCCACGGACGCGATTAAGCCCATTGGCCTGCGCCGACTCGGGCGCAACACCGTCGTTTACAGCGTCGGCGTGGTTGCGCAGCGTGTCGCGAGCGTCGTGCTTCTGCCGCTGTACACGAGATACCTCGTGCCGGCGCAGTATGGCATCCTCCAGCTGCTGGACATCACGGTCGAAGTGACCACGATAGTGTTCCGTGCCGGTACCGCCGCCGGGCTGCAACGCTTCTTCTTCAAGGCCGAGAAAGAGGACGAGCGGCGCAGGGTCGCGTTCACCGCGTTCGTGCTCCACATGGGCGGGACGCTGCTGGGCACGGTGGCGCTGGCCGCCTGCGCCGGTCTGGTGAATCGCGACTTCCTGTCCAATGCCGGCACGCCGGCATTCGTGCGCATCGCCGCGCTGAACTTCCTCCTGAGCGCCCTGGTCATCGTCCCGCAGTCGCTGCTCCAGATCGAGCAGAAAGCGATGACGATCGTGATCTTCCAGCTGATCCGGCTCGGCATCCAGATCGTGCTCAACGTGTACTTCCTCGTCTCGCTGCACCTGGGCGTCGCGGCGATCCTGTGGAGCACCGCCGTCGCCAGCAGCCTCACGGGCATCGCCCTCATGCTGATGTTCCTGCGACGCACCGGCGTGCGCATGAGCATGGCGGCGGTGCGGGACCTGCGCCGGTTCGGCATTCCCTACCAGGTCTCCATTGCCGCGTCGTTCATCCTCACGTTCGGCGACCGGTTCTTCCTTCAGCACTACCGCGGCGTGGCGCTGGTCGGTCTGTACGCGCTCGCCTACCAGTTCAACTTCCTGCTCCAGGGACTCGCGTCCGGGCCATTTCAGCGTGCCTGGGAGCCGCACCGCTTCTCGATGGTGTCATCTCCGCGCGCCACCCGCGACGCGGCGTGCGCGCGCGAGTTCCTGTTCTCCAACCTCCTGCTGTTCTTCGTAGCGTTCGGGATCACGGTGTTCACACGCCCGGCCCTGACGGTCCTCACGTCGGCAGCGTATCACGCCGCAGCGCCGATCGTGCCGGTCATCATCGTGGCCGCGGTCCTGCAGAGCTGGGGGACGACCGTTAAATTCGGGATTGACGTGTCCGAGAAGACTTGGCTCGTGAGCCACGCGTCGTGGATCGCGACGGTCGTCATCATCGTTGCGTACGCGTCGCTCATCCCCATCTACGGCGCGATGGGCGCCGCCGTGGCGACCGTGCTGGGCTACGCTGTGCGCTTCTGGTTCACCCTCCGGTGGGCGCAGCGGGAATGGCCGGTGCGCTACGGGTGGGGACGGACCGTGACGCTCGCCGTGGTCTCCACGCTGCTCGCGCTTCCCGCCTGGATCTGGACCGGGAAGACCTTCGTGCGCCAGGTCGCGCTGGGAACGGTCCTCACGCTGGTGTACATGGTGGTCGTGTGGTACACGGTCCTGGTCAAGGGCCACCGCGAGGCGCTGGTGGCGGCCATCCGCCAGCGCAGCCTCAGCGGGCTCGCGCGGTCGTGAGCGTCGTCGCGGCGGCGCCCGCGGCCCGGGTCGACAACCGCTTGGCGCGCATTCTCGCGTTGCGGTTCAACAGCATCTGGGCCTACACCGCTTCGCAGGGGCCGACGTTCTGGGCGATCCTCTTCTACTTGTTCATCGAGTACGTCCGGCCTCAGAGCCTCTTCCCGGCAATCTCGTTCATTCCGTGGGGCGAGGTCAGCATCGGGCTAGCGGCGATCACGTTCCTCGGCACGGGCCACTGGTTCCGCGCCAAGAGCGCGATCAACTGGCTGCTCCTGTTGTACCTCGCCGTGGTGCTCGCGTCGAGCTTCCAAGCGTACAGCTTCTCTGACGCGCGCGAAGCGTGGTCGCTAATCTTCGACTGGGTCATCATCTACTTCCTCATTTCGAACATCGTCACGACGCCTGAGCGGTTCGCGGTGTTCTTGCTTACCTACCTGCTCTACAACTTCTACATGTCTCAGGGCGCCGCCCGGCAGTGGGCGGGCCGCGGTTTTTCGTTCGCAAACTGGGGCGTGCTCGGCGCGCCCGGCTGGTTCCGCAACTCGGGCGAGTTTGGCGTAGAGATGTGCGTGTTCCTGCCGATTTCGTGGCACTTTTACCTGGTCGCGCGCCAGTACCTGTCGAAGTGGAAGAAGCTGTTCGTCCTGGCCATGCCGGTGACCGCGCTGATGGGGTGCGTTGCGTCCAGCTCGCGCGGCGCGCTGGTCGGAGCGGGCGGCGTCCTGTTCTGGGCCGTGATGCGGAGCAAAGCACGCTTCCAGGCACTCATCGGCATGCCGGTGTTGGCCGCGATGTTGTGGCTGATTACGCCGCAAGCCCAAAAGGAACGCTTCACCACGGCAGGACAGGACTCCACTTCGGAGCGCCGCCTGACGTACTGGAAGCACGGCGTCGAGATGCTTCACGATCACCCGTTGCTCGGCGTGGGGTACGGCAACTGGTCCAAGTACTACTTCGACCACTACGTAGATCAGTCCGTCGCAATTGACTACTCGTTCGGCGAGGTGCAGGTCTCTCACAACATCTTCGTTGAATGCTTCGCGGAACTGGGCTACAGCGGCCTCATCGTTCTCGTGCTTCTCATCGTCTGGACCTTCATCGCCAACTTCCAGACTCGCAAGCTCGCACGCGCGGGGCCGGACCCGCCCGACCTGCTCATCCAGATGGCCTACGGCTTCGACGGCGCGTTGATCGGGTGGATCGGCAGCGGGTTCTTCGTCACCGTGCTCTACTACCCGTTCCTGTGGATCAACCTGGCCTTCACGGTCGCGTTGAACCACATCGCGCGAACGCGCGCGGCCCGGCTCAGGGCGGCCCGAGCGGCGCCCGCGGCCGCGGCCGGGCGCTGGAATGGCGCGCCGGCGGGCGGTGGGCGCCCTTGACGAACGTCCTCCACGTCATCGAGACGGGAGGCCCGGGCGGCGCCGAAACCATCTTTCTCGAGCTGGCCACCGGACTCGACCAGACGCGCTTCGCGACACGCTGCGCCGTGCCATACAGCGGCTGGCTCAGCGCCGCGCTCGAGTCCCACGGAGTCGAGCCCATCGTGGTGCGCACCCGCCGCGGACGCTTCGACTGGCCCCTCTTCGCCGATCTGATACGCCTGATCAGGGTGCACCGCATCGGCCTGGTGCAAAGCCACCTGTTCGGGGCCAATCTCTATAGCAGCCTGACCGGCCGCCTGCTCGGCGTTCCTGTGGTAAGCACGTTCCACGGTCTGGTCGACCTGGGGGCGCACAACCGGCTCACCAGGCTGAAGTGGCGCCTCGTGTCGGCCGGCTCGCACGTCGTTTTCGTGTCCAACGCGCTGCGATCGGCGTTCGCCGCCGTGGGGCTCGCTCCGGCCGCCTCGACCGTGATCCCCAACGGCGTCGATACCGACGCGTTCGCACCCGATCCCAACCCTCGGCTGCGCGCCGAGCTGCGCGTGGGGCCCGATGCGGTGCTGATCGGAGCGGTCGGCAACATCCGGCCCGCCAAGAGCTACGACGTGCTGCTGCGGGTCGCGGCGGCATGCCGCGACGATCCCCGCCTCGTGTTCATCGTGGCGGGCGAGGCGTCGCCGGCGCTGTCGCCGGGCCTCGATGCGCTGGCCCGCGACCTTGGCGTGGCGGACCGCGTGCGGTTCCTCGGGTTGCGATCGGACGTCGCGCAGCTGCTGAATGCGTGCGACGTGTGCCTCAACACGTCGAGCAGCGAGGGATTCTCGCTCACCTGCGTGCAGGCAATGGCGTGCGGCGTCCCCGTCGTGGCGACGCGCAGCGGCGGGCCGGAGGAGATCGTGACCGACCAGCGCGACGGCCTGCTCGTCCCCGTGGGCGACGTCGCCGGCATCGCCGGCGCGGTGCGCGCCCTGGCGGCAGACCCGGAGCGGCGCCACGCCCTCGGGGCGGCGGGTCGTCAGGCCGCCGTCGAGCGGTTCGGTGTCCGGAAGATGATTGAGGCGTACGCCGAAGTGTACGAGATGATGCTGCGCCCGGCCTAGAGCCGCCCTGTCGCCAGCTCGAAAAGGAACTGCGCCGGCGTCTCGATCCACTGGGAGACCGGCACGCGATTGATGGCAAGTGGAGCCGTCCCCTGCACGACCGTACCGCCCACCGCCGACACGCACACCGTAAAGCCCGCCTCCCGCACGAATCTGCGACTGTTCTCACTCAGGTTCTCGCGCCGTCCGAACGGATACGCGAACGCCGTCACCGGCGCGCCGAGTTCGCGCTCCAGTTGCGCCTTGGAGTCCTCAACCTCGCGCGCCTGCTCGCCGGGCCCGACGTTGACGTTCCAATGCTCCGGCAGCGGTGCGGCGTGTGCACGGCGGAAGCTGTCGGCATCGCCGAGGTTGACGTGGTTTACCGTGTGTGCGCCAAGCTCGAATCCCTGCCGGCGCAGGTCGCGCACGTGCTCCCACGTCATCCACTGGGGAACAACGCCCTGGTCCGCATCCCAGCCGGGGACGCGCTCCGTACCGATGTAGCCGGTCGAGACGAAGAACGAAGCGGGCAGACCCACCTTCCGGAGAATCGGGGCCGCAACCTCGTGGTTGTCCAGGTAACCGTCGTCGAACGTAATGACGGCCATGCCGCTGAGATCCCCGCCGGTGCGCAGGCGCTCTACCAGAGCGGCGAGAGACACGACCTCGAAGTGCCTGGCCAGGAAGTCGCAGAAGCGGGTGAACCGCTCCACCGGCATTCCGATCTCGTCTCCCGGGCATGCCTCGCCGACCCGGTGGAACAGCAAGACCACGGCGCGGTCGCGGAGCAGGCGGCGGTGCAGGCCGGTGGCCAGGAAGAGCCAACCCAGCAGCCCCTTGACCCTGAGGGCAAGCCGGTGAGAAGAGCGGCCGCTCATCGCCCCGCCTCGTCTCCCGCGCGCGCAAGCAGCGGATAGCCGAAATGGCGCAGCATCGGGGCGGCGATGCGAGTGATGGTCGCGAGGTCCTCGGGCGAGAGGCTCGCGATGTTCGCGTCGTTGAGGTTGCGAACAGCCTGGTCTCGCTCGTGCACCTTCCAGTGGCGCCCGGACGCCGCGGGCATATCCGCGACCTTCAGGCCGAGGAACGCCAGAATGCGCTCAAGTTCGCCGGCCGGATTCTCGGCGAGGCTCTCGTAGCGGACCCAGAGGGAGCGTTCGAGATGCGCGGAGTCCTCGAGCATGATCTCGTTCGAGCGTTCCCACTGGTGGGCGCACGCCTCGATCGGCCAGCCGCCTTTCAGGTGGTGCGGCTCCGCCTTGCGGCGGATCCCTTCGGCAACCGCGTACCCGTTACGGACGATCAGCACGAAGTGGGCGTTCTCGAAGTGGCGTTGGAGCCACCGCGTTCGCGCCGCGTTCGGCGGCGACTTCTCGAGCAGGAAGTCGCGCGACCGGTCGAGCCGGATCGCCCACTCCTTCTTGAGCCGCACGACGTCGGGGCCGGCGTCCTGTTCCGTAAGACGCCACAGGTCTTCGCGCTGCACCCACATGCGCGGCAGGCCGAGTGTGTAGTCGGCCGGCCACTGGTCGGTCAGAAACTGCCCCTCCGTTGGCAGCGCCGAGATGCACGGGTGCTCGCCGAGCATCTGGGCGAGCAGCGTGGTCCCGGAGTTGTAGCAGCCCACCACGAACACCCACGCCTTGGGGCGCGGCACGGGAGTGACCGTAATGAGGAACTCCCGGTGCGCACTTCCGAGGTAGTGACGCATGAGCTGCCGCCATCTTGTTCCACTCACAGGCATCAATCTCGAAGTTCGGGTCACGTTCAACGCATACTCAATAGTGACAAACCTTGTCGTTAAGCTATGCCTACCCGTCACCCCAAATGCTGGCCGATGGAGCGCACCGCGTCAACATTCTGACCGCGTTGGCCGGAGTCAAGCCATATCGAAACCATCTAACACCGCGGAAGCAACCGCATCCCTGCACTCAGCCTCTTGGAATTCCTGCTCCACCCGCTGTCGAGCCAGCCGCCCCATCGCCTGCCGACGTGCCGGGTCGGCAAGCAGACCCGCGATCGCCTCGGCGAGTGCGTCCGGGTCCCCGGGTGGAACCAGAACCGCGGCGCCATCTTCACCGGTCACCTCCGGGATGCCGCCGGCCCGCGATGCGACCACCGCGCGGCCCGCCGCCATCCCCTCGGCCACCGTGAGGCCGAACGCTTCGCCCCACACCGACGGCACCACGACGATGTCCGACGCGCACACGTGCGACCTGGTGTCGGCCACCTGGCCGAGAAACGTGAAGACGGCGTCGACGCCGCGCGCACGCGCCAGCTCCTTGAACCACGCCAGGTCGGGGCCGTCGCCCGCGAACTCCACCACGAACGCCGGCAGCTCGGGTCGGCCGCGCAAGCGCCCAACGGCCTCGATCAGCACCTGGACGCCCTTGTAGCGGGTCGCCCGGCCCGCCATGAAGATACGGAGCGGCGGCCCCGCCGGCGCCCGCTCCTGGCACCGGAACGCATCGACGTCCACACCGTTGTGGATGGTCGTCACACGGGCCGCCGGATAGCAGCCGACCTGCGTCAGACGGTAAGCCACGAAGTCCGACACCGCGATCATGGCGTCGGCCGCCAGGGGCGTCCGCTGGAGTAACCCCTTGGCGAACCGCGCAACGCCCCGGGCCGCCGGCGAACGCTGCGGCTCGACGACCGACGAATGCACGTGCACCACGATCCGACGAACGCCGAACAGGCGCAGCACGGCGTACGCCAGGTGACGCGAGGGCCAGTCGGTCGCGTAGACGTAGCGGACGCCGCGGGCGCGCAGCCAGCGCGCGAACGCCACCACTTGGACGGGCGACGCGCGCAGAATGTCGAACCGCGCCACCGGCGCGTCCGGTTTGCCTTCGATCTCGGCGAACGAGAGCACGACGTCGCAGCCGCGCGCCCGCACCGCATCGGCCACCGCGCGCTGGAGCCGGAAGATGAACGCCCACGCAAATCCGGTCGTGTCGGAGAAGGTGCTCGCGATCAGCACGCCCGGCCGGGATGCGCGCGGCGTCAGGGGAGATACTCCGAATCGCCGTCGCCGTCCACGAAGTGAAGACGGCTCGCGGCCTCGGCCAGGTAGGGCTCGTGCGCGGCGGAATACATGCTGAAGCGTAGCACCTCGTCGCGGGGAACGAAGCGCTGGCGGCCGAGGGCGCGCCGCAACGAGGGCAGCGTGGCCCAGCACATCACCGTCGTGAACCCGCACCGGCGCAGATACCTCCGCGCGAAGGCGATAGTCCGGTCCGGCTCGCCGTCCGCGTGCTCGTCCCACCCAATGTCCACGATCCGCGCCAGCCCTTCCCGCCCCGACACCACGACGAACGACACCGTCTCGCCGCCGCTGGTGCCGACGAACGCGCGGTACGACTGAACCGGATTGGCGAAGTAGCGCCAGTTCAGGTACGCCGCGTCCTTGCGCACCGCGCACCCGGCCGAGCCGCAGAACCGGTCGGCGAGCACGTCGAACGCCGCCGGAAAGCGCGCGATGGACTCGATGCCCGAGCCGTCGGGCTGATGGTCCACCCAGGCCCCGTGATACTGCCGCTTGAACAGCCTCGCCTCGAGCCAGCGGCGCGGCATCAGGATGGACTTCACGAACGTGTCGGGCTGCATCGCCCGATAGCCAAGCTTCATCAGCAACCGATACATGTCCGGCAGAGGCCCCTTGGAACACAGCACCGGCACCCGCTCGGCCGACATCCGGTACAGCCGCTCCATGATGCCGCGGCCGCGAAACTCCGGGTGCACCATGGAATTGGCGTTGAATGCGCCGTCGACCACCGAGCCGCCCAGCCGGAGCTTCACCGGCAGGCGGCTGGTCGCCCCGACCAACCTGCCCTCGCTCTCGGCAACCAGAATCAGGTAGCGCTCGCGGTTGGGATTCTGCTCGTACGACCACGCCCACCGCTTGCGGTACAGCGCGGCGTCGCCGAACACGAGCGTCGCCAGGGTGAACAGGTCCTCCACGCTGTCGCGCGAGAAATCGAACGGTCGATAGGTCAGCGTCACGCGGCCGCTCCCGCCGCGGGGCGCGCCAGGAACACCTCGATGTACCGCTCCAGCGACCCCACCGTCAGCAACAGCTCGAGGTCGTCGGGCCAGCGCAACGCGCGCACCGCCGCCATGTCCAGCAGCGCGCTCACGTGCGAGCCCGGCGCGAGCGCCGCGTCGAGCCACGGCTTGAGCGGCCCCTCGAGCCAGCGGCGCATCGGAACCGGGAAACCCAGCTTGGGCAGTACCTCGTAGCGCTCCGGGACCAGGGGGCGCGCCACGTCGCGCAGCAGCGGCTTGGTCCAGTCCCCATCGCGCTTGTACGTGGTGGGCAGACGCCGCGCCAGCGCCACCACGGCGTCGTCCATGAAGGGCAGCTCGACGCCGATCCCGAGCGTCGCGGCCAGACGCGTCGCCGCCTGCCAGTGAATACGGCAGTCGCCGGCCAGAGTGCGCCGCTGCTCCCACTCGAGCAGGCCTTCGACCGATGGATCGAACTCCGGCAGAAAGTCCAGCACCAGCGGCTGATCGGGCGGCATCCCGCGGAGCAGCGTCCACGGCAGCGCCGCTGACTCCAGCCGCAACGACCGCACGATCCGCTCGGCGGCCGTGTAGCGCATCAGCAGCGCCATCCGCTGGGCGAGCGACGACGGCCACAGCGCCAGCGCACCGGCCAGCCCGCGCTGCACGGCCCGCGGCAGCCATGTCAGCAGCCGGCGGCGGCGCTCGATGCTCGCGATCGCGATGCCGTCGGACGGGCCGAGCAGCGTGTCCGCGGCTTCGCCGTACAGCACCGCGCCGCCTTCCCCCGCCGCGGCCTCGAGCAGCGCGGCCAGAACGAAATCGCTGTGGTTGCGGGGCAGCATTTCCACCGCCCGCAGCACGTCGTCCGCTCCGGCGGCTATGGCGGCGTCCGACACGCGGATGACGCGGTGCTCGATCCCGAGGTGCCGCGCGATCTCCCGGGCGCGGCGCAGCTCCTCGCCGGTGTCGCCCTCGATGTCCGCCGACCAGGCGATGACGCGCGAGAACCCGGCGCGCTGCGCCTTGGCGGCCAGCAGCGCCGAATCGACGCCGCCGCTCAGCAGCACGCCCACCGAGTCGTGGCGCGCGCGGACGTTCGCCATGGCCGTGTCGAGCGCCTGGTCGAGGCGCGCGGCCCACACCGCCCGCGGCTCGTCCGCTGGCTCGGGCGCGAACGGCATGTCGTCCCACCGCCGCGGCACGGCGCCCGAAGCCAGCGTGACTTCGCACAGCGGGGTGACGTTCATGACGCCGGCGACGATCGTGCGATTGCCGAGCACCAGCCGATACGCCAGGGCGTCGGGCAGCACCGCTCGCTCGATGGAGCGCGGGCCCCCCCACGCGATCAGCGGGACGATGGACGCCGACCACGCCCAGCCGCCCTCGACCGCCGTGTAGCGCACGCCGCGGAATGCCCATCGATCGGGCCGCACCACCACCCGGCCGGCCGACACGTCGGCCACCGCGACCCAGAACGATCCCACCAGGTCGTCGAGCGCGGCGGGGCCGTTCGCCGCGACCGCGCCGAGGATTGCCGCCGCCGGCCGGGCGCGACACGCCGCTTCGGCCATGTGCGCCGCGCGCGCCAGCGCCGTGGTGTCGTGCAGCGCGCCCTCGAAGACCACCACCCGACCGTCCAGCTCGGCGACCTGATTCGGTGCGGCGCCCCAGACGCGCAGCACGTGCGCGCCCGCCGTGAACGACGCCGCCGGCTCGCCGAGGCCGGCCGGCGCCGCAAGATGCGCACGGTCTTGCAGCGACGCGGTGATCGTCACGCCGCCTCGCAGCCCCAGCCTCTAGGTGTCACTCGCTCGCGCGGATACATTGCTCCCCCGTGCCAACGGCCACCGTCGCCTATCGCCTGGCCCGCGCGCTGCGCCACGCGCCCGATCGACTGCTGCACCCGTGGCGGCGCCGCCGCGCCCGCGCGCGCCTCGCCGCGCTGCGCCCGGACAGCCTGCTGTTCGTCTGTCACGGCAACATCTGCCGCAGCCCGTTCGCCGCCGCGGCCGCGCGGCGCCTGCTGCCCGGCCTCGCCGCGCGCATCACGTCGGCCGGATTCATCGGCCCGGACCGGCCCGCGCCCGCGGAGGCGCTCCAGGCCGCCGCATCGCTCGGACTGGACCTCGCGTCCCACCGCTCCCGGCTGCTCGACACGCGCACCGCCCGGAGCGCGGGCCTGGTCGTCGTGATGGACGGCGCGCAGGCGCGCGGCGTCCGGAGCCTCGGCGTTGCCCCCGCGCGCGTGCTGCAGCTCGGCGACCTCGACCCCGAGCCGATCGAGCGCCGCACCATCGCCGATCCGGTGGAACAGCCGCTCGAGGTGTTCCTCGCGTGCTATCGGCGGATCGACCGCTGCGTGGGCGCGCTCGCCGCCGCGATCACGGCGCCCAGCGCCTGAGCGCGCCCGCGCCGCACGGTTCACGCGTCCGCACTCCGGCGTGACGGCGGCCCGCTCCGGCGCCCCAGCGCCAGGAGGCGGTGCAGCGCCGGCCCCGCGCGGAAGCGCAGCCGGTGCAGCCCGCTCACCAGCGGGCCGCCAGGACCGAGCCCAACGCACGCCCAGTAGGCGGGGGTCGGAACGGGGCGCCAGTCGGCGTGCCAGCTCGAGCCGGTCACCAGGCTGAGCCGCTCCACGCCCGGATCGCGGCAGCAGCGCTCGAGCACCCATTCCATCAGCAGCTGGCCCGGCGCCATCCGCTCGTACTGCTGGTCGTAGGCGATCTTGACAACCATGTACTCGCCGCCGGTCCGCAGACACAGCTGCGACGCGATGCAGCGCCCCTCGGCGGACACACAGTTGAACTCGCACGCCGGCAGCGCCGCAATGGCCCGGTAGAAAGCGACCAGCCGGTCGCTGAACCGGAGCGCGGTGCGCGTGCCGTGCCCGCCCTTCCAGCCCGACTCCTCCAGCGCAAGAAACGTCTCGAACGCCGCCTCGCGCGAGACCGGCGCTGCGACGTTCGCGAACTCCACGCCCGCCAGCGCCGCGAGCTTGTTGCGCGCCTTTCGCAGGTTGCCGCGGAAATTGCGCGAGAGCCGGCCGCGGAGCGTCTCGAAGGACTCGCGGCAGTCGAACTCGTCACACGGCTCGGTGAGCGTGGCTGAGCGCCGGAGCCGCCCCACGGACGCCAGGCACCGCCACGCCGCCGAGCGCGCGAGCACGCGGCCCATCACCAGCGCACGCGCCGAACCGGCGCGCTGCAAATGGCTTGCCGCCAGCGGCAGCAGCACCCGCTCCGCCTCGCCCGGAGGGCACAGCACGTCCTGGAGAAAATCGGGCCGGCCGAGCGTGAGTGTCCAGACGCCGGTCGGGACGCCGAGCACCCGCTGCCGGCCGGCCTGGACCGGGCAGATCGCGCGCACCTGCTCCCCGTCGTTGAGCGCCAGGTAGCGCAGGTCGGCGTCCGCGCGCAGGCACGCGGCCCACGCGCGCTGCACCTCGAACAGGTGATGCGCGGCAGGATCGGGAAGCGCGGCGGTGAGGCGCCGCCAGTCGCTCTCCAGCGCGCACAGGCCGTCGAGGCCGCGGTGCTCGACGATGCTCCACTGGCCGCTCATCGCCGCCGCCCGCGCCGCAGCCACGAGCCGAAGATCGGGCCGAACTTGAGCCGCAGCCTGAGCCAGGGCAGCGCGGCGCGGCTCTGCGGCGTGAGGGCCACGTACGCACGATGCGCCGGCACGACCGTCGGCCGCCACGAGTGCAGCCAGGTCGGATTGGAAACCGTCATGACGGCGCGGATCGCGGGGTCGTCGCTGTAGTGGCGCACCATCAGCCCGTGCAGCAGGTGGCCCGGCGAGACGCCGGCATACCGCGCGTCGTAGGCGATTTTGGGCGCGATCACTTCCGACCCGCCGCGCAAACACACGATGGATGCGATGCACGCGCCCGCGGAGTACAGGCCGTGGACCTCGACGCGGCAATCGGGCGCGGCCGCCGCGACCAGGTCCCGGAAGAAGGCCTCGACGTCGGGCAGGAACGACAGCGCGCCGCGCGCGCCGCGCGCGCCCTTCCAGCCGGACGCCTCGAGCGCGACAAACTCGTCGAACGCGGCCGCCGCCTGATCGCCCGTCGCAACGCGGTAGCGCGGCTGCGGCAGGGCCTCGAAGCGGCGCCGCGCGTAGCGCAGGTTGGCGCGCATCTTCTGCGGCAGCTCCGCGAGGGTGTCCTCGAACGGCACGGCGCAGTCGAACACCGCCGATGCGCCGACCCGGTCGATGCACGCGATTCGCGGGTCGAGCGCCTCCACCG
>Ga0335085_10002077_pt1 | contig 38878 bp, 32 predicted proteins | sample Lox_Sample_45_FD_206712 | JGI IMG/M metagenome (GOLD analysis project Ga0335085, IMG submission 206712) | Soil microbial communities from Loxahatchee National Wildlife Refuge, Florida, United States - Lox_Sample_4.5 | ecosystem: Environmental > Terrestrial > Soil > Wetlands | place: USA...
TACCCGTGGGGTCTCTCGGGCGGTCACGTGTCTCTGGCGGTGCGGCTTGCGGCCCCGCACTCTAACTTCCGCTTACCCTCGCGGCCACTCATTCGCCACTTTGTCCCCGCACGCCCCATGGGGCCGGCAGCCACCTGGAGTCAGCCTGGAGAGTTGGCACTGTTGCGTTGTAATGATGTAATCAAGGTATGGCAGTTGATGAACCGCTTGACGGGTACTCGCGCGTCGTAGCTAGCGTGGCGGAGCGGCTGACGCCGAAGGTCGCCAGCCTGCGGGTGCCTCACTCGGGTAACGGTGGGCGCGGTCCTGGAGGGCGCGGGTCAGGGGAGAGTCTCGGGTCTGGCGTGGTGTTCACGGCGGACGGATTCCTGCTGACGAACGCGCACGTGGTGGGGCGGGCAAGCGGCGGGACGGCCGCGTTCTCCGACGGCACGACGTCCCCGTTCCAGGTGGTGGGGGCTGATCCGCTGTCCGATCTGGCGGTGCTGCGGGTGTCGGGGCCGGCGCCCGAGCCCGCGGAGCTCGGCGAGGCCGACGAACTGCGGGTGGGGCAGCTCGTGGTCGCGGTCGGCAATCCGCTCGGGCTTGCCGGGTCGGTCACCGCAGGCGTGGTGAGCGCGCTCGGCAGGTCGCTGCCTGTCGGCGATCACGGCCTGATCGAGGACGTCATCCAGACGGACGCGGCGCTCAACCCTGGCAACTCAGGCGGCGCGCTCGCCGACTCGCGCGCCCGGGTCGTCGGCATCAACACGGCGGTGGCCGGCGCCGGGCTGGGACTCGCCGTCCCGGTGAACGCCACGACGCGGCGGATCGTTTCCGCGCTGATGCGCGACGGGCGGGTGCGGCGCGCCTACCTCGGCGTGGTCGTGGTGCCCGCCCCGGTGGCGCCCGTGTGGCGGCCGAAGCTCGGCGGCCGCTCGACCGGCCTGCGGGTTGCGTCCGTGGTGTCCGGCGGCCCGGCCGACCTGGCGGGCCTGCGCACCGGCGACCTGCTGCTCACCGCGGGCGGCCACGAGGTGGCGACCGCGCAGGACCTGCAGCGGCTGATGTTCGAGGAGGCGATCGGCCGCCCCCTCCCGGTCACCGTGATGCGCAACGGCGCCCTAGTCGACGTGATCGCCGAGCCCGCGGAACTGGTTGCCGCCTAACCCCAATGCCGTTAAGTTCGCCGGGACTCACGCGTTGGCGAGGCATCGCCAAGGGACCCGCATGGGTGTGGCAGCCAGCCGGTTATAGGCCAGTGCCACTCAGCGTAAGTTGATCATAGGCAGGCGGCCTCGCCAAGACCTCTCGATGCAACATATACCGCGTTTGGGGCAAATTTCCTGCCCGTTTGACCGCTTTGTCCCACCAGAAATCAGTACATGTCACTGGCGCGGCTCAGCCTGCAGGACGTTCTGCGGCGTGAGGGGCCCGAATTGTGGCATTTGGCCGTTCCGCAGCAGCCTAAGCTACGTTGCATTGGCCTATCACCGGCTCGGTGCCGCAACCATCCGGTTAGCCACCGGAGTCAGCCGCCAGGCGGAGCGGGTCGGCGAGGAAGCGGTCGATGTCCCGGTGGCTGCGGAGCCGGATGAAGGTCAGGTGCGCGTTGGCCGGGTCCTTGGCGGCCGCGGCGTACCGGTCGCGGTACTCACCGTGCCTGTGCCAGGCCCAGGAGATGACCGACTCCTCCGGGTCCCAGCGAAAGAAGTTGGCTACCGGCTCGCGGTTGCCGTTCCACAGCTCCTCCCGCGTCAGCGCCCGCCGCACAGTCCGCCAGGTGACCTGCCGCATGACGGTGCGCCTTGGCAGGTCGAGCCAGACGACGGTGTCCGCGCGGGCCCAGACGACCGGCCGCACCGTGCCGTAGTTACCGTCGATGACCCAGCCGTCCTCGTCCGCCCGTGCCGCGACGACCCGCTTGAACTCATCGGACGGCAGTGCTTCCCAGCCGGGCTGGTGGAACACGCTGTCCAGTTCGAGATGCGGCACGCCGAGGGTGGCGGCCAGCTTTCTGGCCAGGGTGGACTTGCCGGAACCGGAGTTTCCGACCACGGAGACGCGGCGCACGGAGGCGAACCCTAACACGGCGAAACGCCGGTGCACCAGCGGTTTCCCCCAGGCGCGGCCGTCCGGGCAAGAGCGCATTGTGCCCCCTGAACTCCGAGAGCGCAAACCGTTGTCCACAGCCAGTGGACAAATCGGGCGCGATATCCACAGCCGGTGGATACCCGGGGCGCCACACGGCACCCGCCAGGCAACGTTGGAGTGCGCCCGGCGGGCAGGGGCCGCCGGGCGCGCATGAGGACGACTGAACGCAAGAGAAAGGGGCTGGCCGCAATGAGCCAGGACAACCAGATCACGCTGCGCGGCTACCTGACGCAGGAACCGAGGCTCTTCCAGAGGACGGCCGAGGCGATCCCCGTCACCGAGATCAGGGTGGGCTCCACCCCGCGGCGGCTGAACCGCGAGACCGGGGAGTGGGTGGAAGCGCCCGCGTCGTACTACACGGTCAAGTGCTGGCGACGGCTCGCCATCAATGCGGCGAGCTCACTGCACAAGGGCGACACGGTGATCATCAGGGGCCGGTTCTACACGAACACCTGGGTCGACAGCCAGCAGCAGACACGGACGACGCTTGAGATCGAGGCGGATTCGCTCGGGCATGACCTCGCCTATGGCTGGTCGCACTTCCTGCGCGGCGTCCGTCAGCAGTCACGCGACAACGTCGACGGCGGCGAGCTGGCCCGCCAGGACACCGGGGCGGCCGGTGAGGTCTATGGCGGCGAATACCGGGGCGCCTTCGGGGCTGACACGGCCGATGCAGCCGATGCCGCTGAGATATCTGAGGCCAATGAGGCTTTTGCTGCGGCCAACGGCGATGGCGGTTTCGACGGCGACACGCCCGGCCTCGAGTCTTCCGCAATCGACCTGCCGGACTCCCTCGCCGGGCTGGCTGAGCCCGAGGCTGTGCCGTTCTAGCCGAAAAACCGGCATTGACCTGCCGAAATGCCTTCGTCGGATGCCGCCGCGCCGATTTCAGTTACTTACAGTGATGAGAATTTGGCCCTGCGGCATCTGACGAAGTGGCAACGAACCTGAGAATTCCGTACGCAGAAGAAACGGTTTGCAATTATCGTGTTACCTAGAGTGACTTGCAGATGGCTGGGCCAGACCGGACGTCGGGGGAAGTCTAAGGAAGGCGACAGGCGACGGGCATGTCAGCAGTCCAGGACGCGGCTAGAGAGCGCCAGGAGGTGTGCGGTGGCTCCTCCTGGCGGCCATGGAAGATCCCGCTGTTTGATGAACCGCTTCCGCTTATCGGTTATGTCACCGGCGTCCTCGCTGGATACCTGGCATTTATGGGCTGGGAAGCGTCGCGCACCCCGCTCACAGTTGGCGACCTGGCGCTGTTCGGGGAGCTGATGTGCTGCGGCGCGCTCTGCGTGGAGGCGACCCGCCGTCTTGGCCAGCCGATCGGCGTGTGGCGGGACCTGCTCTCCGCCTGGTGGCTGCCGGTCGCGCTGCTGCTGCCGCCGCTGTACGCGCTGGTCGCCCCCGCGCTGCTCGGCCTGCTGATCTACGTGCGGATGCGGAGCGGCTCCATGTACCGGCGGGCGTTCAGCACGGCGGCGCTCGGCCTGGCTGGCGCTTGCGCCTCCGTGCTGTTCCGCTCGCTGACCGCGGTCGGCACGCAGGGGCAGGCCTCGGCATGGATGACCTACCCGGGACCGAACGTATGGCTGATGCGCCCGACGCAGGCGGCGGTGGCAATTGGCTGCGCCATCGCCTTCGGCGTGCTGAACGCGCTCCTGGTTGCGCTCGCCGCCTGGCTTGTCGCCCCTGACTCCCGGCTCGCCGACATGCTCTGGGACCGGGAGCGGATGCTGCTTGACCTGACGGAGACCTGCGTCGGCATCCTGGTCACGATCGCCTGCGCGCTCAGCGCGCTGCTGCTCCTGGTGACCCTGCCGCCGGTCATGCTCCTTCAGCGCAGCCTGCTGCACTCGCAGCTCAAGGCGCAGGCGCGCACCGATCCCAAGACCGGCGTGCTCAACGCCGGCGCCTGGCAGGGCGAGGCCGACCTCGCGGTCAACAGGGCGCGGCGCCGCGGCGAGCCGCTCGCCGTGCTGATCGCCGACGTCGACCACTTCAAGAACGTCAACGACACACACGGCCACCTCGCCGGCGACGCCATGCTCCGTTCGCTCGCCGCGGAAATGCGCCAGCAGGTCCGCGAGTCCGATTTGGTTGGCCGATTTGGCGGCGAGGAATTCGTGATTATGCTCGCCGGGGCGACCGCAGAAGAGGCCTGCAGCGTCGCCGACCGTATTCGCCGCGGCGTCGGAGTAGTCCGCGTGTTCTCCCACGAAAAGATGGTCGGTGTCACAATATCGGTGGGCGTGGCTGTCCTCGGCGACCACGGCCGCGAGCTCAATGAACTCCTCGACGCTGCCGACCTCGCCCTTTATCGCGCCAAGCGCCTGGGCCGCGACAGAGTATGCCTCTTCGACCCCACTGACAGGTCGGACCGCACGCCAGAGAACGAGTCGGCTGACCAGATGTAGTGCTCGGCCCGGCTTTCGATTACTTGAGATGGCCAGTACCTTGCGGCGTCAGGCACAGTTGACCAGGGTGTCTCGACTTGGCTCGCGACCCTCCTTGACTGATTTGCGATCCGGGAGCAGCGGAAAAGGATCGCCTTCTCTTTGCGGCCGACCGCCGATATGAACTTGCTCGCCTAGGCGCCGAACAATGACGTTCGTGTCTAAGAACACAAGGCGCCGTCCATCCTTAATGGCTGCGGCAACAACGCGTCATTTTGGAAGCTAGGCTGGCAATAGTTTTCGGCCCCCGTGAAAGGGCATCACAGAAGGCCGCGGTTAAAGCATTGCAAATCACGGACTCGGTCTATTTGCGTCCAGCCTCAGAGCTAGGCACCTAGGCACCAGGCACTCAGGCAGTAAGGCACCTAGGCTGACCGCCGCCGACCGCGCAGTCTCCGCCGCCGAGCGTGGAACAACCAGGCATGCCAGGCGCTTATCTACTAGAGCCGGTTCACACGTATGCTGGCAGGTGGCCGGCGGCGCACGTGCCCACTGGCGCGGGTCGCAGACGATGGCAGGACGTTGGCACATCGTGAACCTGCGCGGTCGATAGCGAGTACAGCGCCGTGGTCAGCCCTGACTTTGACTGACCCTGACTTTGACTGACGTAGAGACGTAGAGAACCACGTAGCTGAGGGGTCGCGCGCACCGCGACCACGGATGGGTTAAGAGACACATGCCTGAGTTCATTTACAGCCTGCGCAGCGTCCGCAAGGCGCACGGTGACAAGGTTGTACTCGACAATGTCACGCTGAGCTTTCTCCCTGGGGCGAAGATCGGCGTCGTGGGCCCGAACGGCACCGGCAAGTCCACCCTGCTGAAGATCATGGCGGGAATGGAGCAGGCCTCCAACGGCGAGGCCCGCCTGATGCCCGGCTTCACCGTGGGCATCCTTGCCCAGGAGCCGAAGCTCAACGAGGACAAGACGGTTCTCGGCAACGTCGAGGAGGGCGTCGCCGAAACGAAGAAGCTGCTCGACGAGTACAACGAGATCGCCGAGAAGCTGGGAGAAGACTACACCGACGAGCTGATGGAGCAGATGAGCAAGCTCCAGGAGCAGATCGAGCACAAGGACGCCTGGGACCTGGACAGCCAGCTCGAGCAGGCGATGGACGCGCTGCGCTGCCCGCCGCCGGACGCCGACGTGAAGACCCTGTCCGGTGGGGAGCGCAGGCGCGTCGCTCTTTGCAAGCTCCTGCTCCAGCAGCCCGACTTGCTGCTGCTCGACGAGCCCACCAACCACCTCGACGCGGAGAGCGTGCTGTGGCTGGAGCAGCACCTGGAGAAGTACGCCGGCACGGTGATCGCGGTCACCCACGACCGGTACTTCATGGAGAACGTCGCGCAGTGGATCCTCGAGCTCGACCGCGGCCACGCCTATCCCTATGAGGGCAACTACTCCACCTACCTGGAGACGAAGGCCACCCGCCTCAAGGTCGAGGGCGCCAAGGACGCCAAGATGCGCAAGCGCCTCGACGATGAACTGCAGTGGGTCAGGTCAAGCGCCCGGGCCCGGCAGACCAAGTCGCGGGCGCGGCTTGAGCGGTACGAGGAGATGGCCGCCGAGGCGGACAAGAACAAGAAGCTCGACTTCGAGGAGATCCAGATCCCGCCGGGCCCGCGGCTCGGCAACACGGTGGTCGAGGTCGAGCACCTGGTCAAGGGCTTCGAAGACCGCGTGCTCTACGACGACCTGAGCTTCACCCTGCCGCGCAACGGCATCGTCGGCGTCATCGGCCCGAACGGTGTCGGCAAGACCACGCTGTTCAAGATGATCGTCGGCGAGGAGAAGCCGGACAGCGGCTCAATCCGCATCGGTGACACGGTGAAGATCTCCTACTCCGACCAGAACCGGGCCCGCATCGACCCGAAGAAGAACGTCTGGGAGGCGATCTCCGACGGCGAGACGTTCATTCACGTCGGCAACGTGGAGTTCCCGAGCCGTGCCTACGTCGCGGCGTTCGGCTTCAAGGGCTCGGACCAGCAGAAGCCGGCCGGCGTGATGTCCGGCGGCGAGCGCAACCGGATGAACCTCGCGCTCACCCTCAAGCAGGGCGGCAACCTGCTGCTGCTCGACGAGCCCACCAACGACCTGGACGTGGAGACGCTGGGCAGCCTGGAGAACGCGCTGCTCGAGTTCCCCGGCTGCGCCGTCATCACGAGCCACGACCGCTGGTTCCTCGACCGGATCGCGACGCACATCCTCGCCTGGGAGGGCGGCGCGAACTGGTTCTGGTACGAGGGCAACTTCGAGGCCTACGAGAAGAACAAGATCGAGCGCCTCGGCGCCGAGGCCGCCCGCCCGCACCGCGTCACCTACCGCAAGCTCACCCGCGGCTAAGGTCCGCGCCGGCTGCCTGGTGCTACCAGGCCAGCCGGGCGCACGCCTCGGTCGCGATGACGGCGGCGAGCTGAGCGGACAGCGGGATCCGCCCGCTTGCCGGCTTGTGCCAGTCCAGCCCGGCGAGCAGGTCGTCGCCGTCTAGCGCCCGCGCCCAGAGGGTGTCGCAGCCGGCGATGAGATTGGCCCGCACTCGTTCGGAGTCATCCTTAGCCGCGCCAGCCGTCATGGCGAGCTGCGCCGCATAGCGGTACCAGACGCCCTTGAAAAGCGCCACGTCTCCGCCGTCACCGCGGTCGTCGGGCACGCCGTCGACGGCGAGCTCGGCGAAGGCGGCCCGCTCGGTGGCGAAGGCGCGCGCGGTCAGCTCGGCGCGCCCGATGGCCGCGAGCTCGGCGCACGCGCCGATGTACAACCCCTGGTTGTAGCTGAACTTCCAGTCGTCGACCCGGCCGTCGTTCTCGCGGTTGATACCGTCCTCGATGAAGCCGTCAGGGCGGCGCAGCGTTCCGTCCAGCCAGTCGAAGGCGCGAGTCGACCAGTCCAGGTACGCGCCCTCGCCAGAGCGCCGGTAGAGCCGGGTGCCGAGGATGACGAACGTGCCGGTGGACGGCGTGTTCTTGTAATGGGGCTGCTGCTTCCGCCAGGCGATGCCGCCGCCCGCCGTCTCGTTCCAGCCGTGCTCGCGCACGTGGTGCCACAGCGCGGCCGCCGCCTGCCGGTACCGGTCAGACCCGGTGAGGTCGGCGAGCCGCAGGGCGGCGATGCCCATCCAGCCCATGTCGTCGAAGTAGTCGTTGAACAGCGAGCGCCCGTTGCGCCACACCACGTACCGGAAGATTCGCTCCGCCTGGTCGAGCCGGTGCCGCGAGCCGTCGCGTTCGCAGCCGTCGAGGCGTGCCTCGATCGCATGGGCCAGCCACCAGTAGTTCAGGGACTTGAAGTCCGTCACGGCGGCCGGATGCCAGTTGCGCAGCGGCCTGCTCCACGGCAGCCGCAGGCGCGGGCCGAAGTAGCGGCTCAGGCTCTCCTGGAGCCGTTCCGCGCGCTGCGGCCACACCTGGTCCATGACAGGCGCCCCGGGGCGGAAGAGTCCTCAGGCCGGCGTGATGCCCAGGTCGCCCCGGCCCGCCGGGCCAGGCACGTCTTCCGGCGCCACGTTGACCAGCGAGTGGGCGGCCATCACCAGGTAGTCCCAGAGCTGCGCGTCGAGCGCGGGAGCAAGGTCGAGTTCGTCGAGCGCCGTCCGCATGTGCTTGAGCCACAGGTCACGCTCGGTCTCCCCGATGTGGAACCGCACGTGCCGCATCCGCAGCCGCGGGTGCCCGCGCAGCTCGTTGTAGGTCGCGGGGCCGCCCCAGTACTGGATGAGGAAGAGCCGCAGGTGCTCCTCGGCCGGGCCCAGATCCTTCGTCGGGTAGACGGGCCGCAGCACGGGATCGGCCGCGACTTCCTCGTAGAACCGGCGCACCAGCTGGGTGAACGTCTCTTCGCCGCCGACCGCCTCGTAGAGGCTGACCGTGCGTCCCCTGTCCTCGCTCATAGCTCCCTCACTCGTCCCTGGTCAGGGTAACCGCCATGGTGGGCTTCTCGACCGGGGCCGGCATGATCCGTGCCTCCTTCAGCGCTCGCTTCAGGCGGGCGCGCATCTCCCGCTCGACCTCCCACTGGCGCAGCGGTGCCGTCTTCACCACCATCCGCATGGTGACCTCGGTACTGGAGATCGCCTGCGCGCCCCACACCTCGGGCGCCTCCAGCATGACCGCGCGCCAGACAGGCTCGTTCCACATCTCGTCGCCGGTCTGCGCGAGCAGCTGCCTGATCGTGGCCAGGTCGGCCGCGAACGGCACCGGAAAGTCGATGACCGCCCGAGCCCACCCCTGTGACTCGTTGCCGACCGTGTCGATGGTGCCGTTGCGGATGTGCCACACGATGCCGTTGACGTCCCGCATCCGGGTGATCCGCAGCGTGACGTTCTCCACCGTCCCCGTCGCGTCCCCGACCGTGATCACGTCGCCCACCCCGTACTGGTCCTCGACGAGCATGAAGATGCCGGACAGGTAGTCGCGCACCAGGCTCTGCGCGCCGAAGCCGATCGCCACGCCGACCACGCCTGCGCTGGCGAGCAGCGGCGCGAGGTTGATGCCGAGGTCACCGAGTATGACGAAGCCTGCGATGGAGAAGATCGTGATCGACGCGATGCTGCGCAAGATCGCGCCGAGCGCGCGCACCCGCTGCTTGCGGCGCTCGTCGACAATCGCCACCTCCACCTGGGCCGCCGCGCCGTCGATCGCGCCCTGGCTCGCCGTCTCAGCCGCCGCCGCGCCCACGTCGGCCCCGGCGAGTTCCGGTGCGTCGGAGAGCTGCGCGGCAGACGACGATTCCGCCGCCGCTGCCCGCGCCGCCGCCGCGTCGGCGGCGACCGAATCGTCGGAGGCGCTGCGCCGGCGGCGTGCAGTCCTGCCGTTCGCGAAGCGGCCCGCGGCGGCCCGGCCCGCCGCGATCCGGCCGTTCGCCATGCTGCCGCGCAGCGACGGCAGCAGCGACGAGGTCGCCCGCTCCGTGAGCCGGTTGATCACCCGGTGCACGACGTACTGGATGAGGAACGCGAGCAGCACCACGAACAGCACCTGAAGCAGCAGGTGCACCGGGCCGGCCAGGAAGTTCTTGGTGAGCGCGGCGGCCTGTCCGTTGTGCGTTACGTTCCAGACCAGCCGGCAGGCCAGCCCAGGATTAGGACCGCAACTGCCAGCCAGCGTGTCCGGCACGTTGTCCGCACCGAAGATCGACACCTGGACATGCCCCAACACGACGAACCTCCTGTGACACTGCGTCCTCTGTCTCCCCGTGAGGATAGGCGGCTAGCCGACCCGGGGCGCGCGCTACGCCGGAAGGCAGTGATCAGGATCACCCGCGCCGCGCGGTCAGGCCGGCGGCAGTCCCGTCTCCCGCGCGACGAACGCCAGGCAGTCGCCGGACAGCGCCGCGGACAGCGACACCGCGCGCTGCGAGTGGCCCACCTGTCCCTCTGCGCGCAGCAGCACCGGCCGGCTCGACGCGGTCGCGTGTTGCAGCGCAGCGCACATCTTGTAGGCGTGCAGCGGATCGACCCGCGAGTCGTTGGTGAAGACGGTGAACAGCACCGCCGGGTAGGCGACGCCGTCCCGCACCCGGTGGTAGGGCGAGTAGCCGAGCAGCCAGGCCAGTTCCTCCGGCTTGGCCGCCGAGCCGTACTCCACGTTCCAGGTCTCGCCGATCTTGAACCGCTCGTAGCGCACCATGTCGAGCAGCGGCGCCGAGCACACCGCGGCGGCGAACAGGTCGGGCCGCTGGGTGACGGCGGCGCCGACAAGCAGGCCGCCGTTGGAGCCGCCCCACACCGCGAGCCGCTCCCGCGTGGTGACACCGGTCTCGATCAGGTACTCGGCCGCGGCGTGGAAGTCGTCGAACACGTTCTGCTTGCGGTCGAGCATCCCGGCGCGGTGCCACTCCTCGCCCTCCTCGCTGCCGCCGCGCAGCCCGGCCACCGCGTACACCCCGCCCGCCTCAACCCAGGCGAGGATGCTCGCCGAGTACCCGGGCGTCTGGCTGATGTCGAAGCCGCCGTAGCCGTAGAGGATGCAAGATTTTTCCCCCGAACGGTTCCCTGTTTCACCATCCGGCTCGATGATCACCATCCGGACCGGCGTGCCGTCCGCGGAGTGGTACGTGACCTGCGACGCGGTCACCGGCGGCGGATTGTCGGCAGCCCCGGGCGATGCGGCCCAGGTGTCCACCGCGCCCGTCGCCGCGTCGTAGCGGAGGATCACCGGGGGAGTGGTGAAGTCCGTGTAGCCGAACCACGCCTCGTGCCCGCCCTCGGGACGTTCCGCGACGCCGCCGACGGTCCCGATGCCCGGCAGCCCGAGCGCGGACAGCTGCTCCCCGGTGGCCAGGTCGTGCACGGTGACCTCGCTGATCGCGTGCCTGGTCCGTGACACCACGAGCACCGGGCGTTCCAGGCCCCCGTCCTCGCCAGCACTGTCGAGTATCGCGAAGCTGCGCAGCACTGCCGACGGGTCCTCGGGGACCAGGTCAGCCCAGTTGTCGGGTCCCGGCGCGAGCGGGTCGGCGACGCAGATCCTGCCGCGCGGCGCGCCGAGGTCGGTGAGCACGTACAGCTTGCCGTCCCTGCCGACGCGCGGCGCGGCCATCGCGTCGAGCCCGGTCATCAGCGGGACGAGCACCGGCGCCGCCGGGTCGCTCGCGGTCAGGCTGGCGATCCAGATGTCTTCACGCGGCGCGGTGCCGACCGAGGCGGAGATGATCAGCCAGCGCCCGTCCCTGCTGACGCTAACGCCGAAGTAGGTCTTCTTGTCCCTGCCCTCGCCGAAGATCAGCGTGTCCGCCTCCGGCGACGTGCCGACGACGTGCAGGTACACCCGCCGGTGGTACTGCGACTCGCCCTCGGGCACCGCCTCGGGAGCGAGCCGGCGCGTGTAGTAGAACGCCTTGCCGCCGGGCAGCCAGGCGACGCCTGAGTAACGGCACCGGTCGATGGGACCGTCCACCACCTCCCCGGTGGCGACGTCCATCACCCGCAGCAGCGCCTCCTCGTCCCCGCCGTGCGACAGCTGGTAGGCGAGGAGGCGGCCCTCCTTGTCCGGCGACCAGGCGTCAAGGGTGGTCCGCCCGGTGGCATCGATGCCCGACGGGTCGACGAGCGCGCGCCCCCTGTCGTCTGGCTCCGTGTCGTGAGGCCCTGCGCCGTCGTGCACGTAGAGCACGGCGTGCTCCTGGTCCGGGTCGCGCCTGGTGTAGAACCGGGAGGTGCCGCGCCACACCGGCAGGCCGACCGCTCCGACGCGCAGCAGTTCGCGTACCCGCCCGGTGAACTCCGCGGTGCGCGGCAGTTCGTCACGGCTGGCGGCCCACAGCTCTTCCTCGGCGGCGAGCCAGCGCCGGGAGTCCGGGCTTTCCGTGTCCTCCAGCCAGCGGTACGGATCGGCTACCTGATGACCGAACAGGTCTTCGACAAGATCGAGCCGGGTTGCCTCCGGGTAGCTGGCCGCCGGGTCCTGGACGCGCATTGAAGCCATAACCGCACCTTAACCGCTGCTCGTTACCATCCATTAACCAAGAATCCACGGATCGCCTTGTACTCTAGACCTAGTAACGGAGGCACGTGGCTTCGGTCACGCCGGGACCAGCCAGGCCCGGCGGTGTGAGCGGCGCCTCACGACCGGTACCTGCGGAGGTGCCAGTGCGACGTGTGCTGCTGCTCAACGTTACCTATGAACCACTTACCACCGTCGGTCTCCGGCGGGCAGTCTGCCTCGTCCTCGGCGAGAAGGCAGAGATCGTTCATCACGACACTGGCGGGCGCATGCTTCACGCCGCCACCGTAGAAGTGGTTACTCCGTCCGTCATCAGGCTTCGCAGGTACATTCGCATCCCGCAGCGCAACCGGGTACCGCTGACGAGGGCGGCGCTGATGCGCCGCGACAACTACCGGTGCGCCTACTGCGGCCGCCACGGCGAGACTATTGACCACGTGATCCCGCGCAGCCGTGGCGGCACGCACGCCTGGGAGAACTGCGTCGCCGCCTGCCAAATGTGCAACCACCGCAAGGCCGACCGCCTGCTATCAGAACTCGGCTGGACCCTCCCCGTTGCTCCCGCTGTCCCGAAAGGAGCGCACTGGCGCCTCATCGGTGCGGAATTTGACGGTGACCCCCAATGGGAGGCCTACCTCCGGACATCGTCGGCGGCCTTACCAGGGCGACGGACATGCACCGCGCGCCGGTGAGGTTACCCGGCGCGCGGCGGCTTGTCTCGGCCGGGATCCCGTTCAGGCGTAGCGCTGCCCGGTGACGTCGTACAGATGGTGGACGGGGTCGTGGATGAAGTAGCGCGCGAACATTTCGATCGTGAAGGTGGCGCCGTCGCTGCGGCGGCCCGGGCGCTCCCAGAGGGGGCCGGTTACGGTGCGGAAGCGGGCCGCGATGGCTTCCGCCGCCGCACCGAGTTCGCCGGCCACCGTGGCCGGGTCCTGGGTGTCGTACCGGTCCGCGATCGCGGTGTCGTCCTGGTTCCAGTTGGGGTAGAGCGGGTCGTCCTGCGTCAGCATCAGCACGAGCCGGTGGTCGTACAGCCTGAGCACGTCGCGCACGTGGCAGCCGTACTCAAGCGGTGACCACTTGCCTGGCTCAGGCCGCCGCACCGCGTCTGCGGCGGCCAGCGGCGCGTGCCAGGCCTGCGCGTTGGCCAGGACCATCGCCGGGATGTCCTCGCGGGCGAAGGTGGTCGTGTCAAGCCCGCACTCCGGGCACGGGCGCCGCAGCACCCATGTCCAGTCCTTCTCATCAGGAACGATAGTCACGCCTTCAACCTTAGATGGCGGCCGCCAACCACCTACGCCACGCACCCCATCCCCGCCCGCATACCCCTTCCCGCAAGCAGGGCATCACGGAAAGTCTGATTACTGCGGAACTTTCCGCCACGTATATAGCGTCGCTAATTTCCGTGCTAATGAAAGTTCCGTGATCTGATCATGCCGGGCTCGCAGCTTCGCCTGTTGGACCACAAGCATCATCCATTACTCGAATGTTACAGCTCGCCACGCGCCACCTTGATCCGGAAAGGGAATGCCGCAGCCTCAATCGCGTTCGCACATAAATCGTTTGCGAGGACGAAAACTGGATGGCATGAAACCCGTCATGAGGGGCGTGTGTGATCCTTGTTAATTAGGTATCATCGCCTGATTTGCGAGAATTGAGAAAGCCTCTTCCTGGACATTGATGCCGGTGATATAAAAACATCAGTGCGCGCGCATGCAGTAATCAATCGGACACTTGGAGTAGTCAGTGCGTCCATCACGCATGCTCGCTTTTGGCGTGCCCACGCTCGCAGCGGGGCTCACCGCCGCCCTCATCGGCGTGGGAATGCCGGCGCAAGCCGCCTCGGCCGTCAATTACGTCGCTCTCGGCGACTCTTACTCGTCGGGGGTCGGCGCGGGCGGCGCCACCGGATCCTGCGCCCAGAGCCCGCACGCCTATCCGGTGCTCTGGGCGGCGGCAAACCCCGGCGTGTCGTTCACATTCGCCGCGTGCTCGGGCGCACGGACAACCGATGTCATCAAGAATCAGCTGTCGTCACTCAGCTCATCGACAACGCTGGTGAGCATTACCATCGGCGGCAATGACGTTGGCTTTTCCTCGATCATGCAGACCTGCGTGCTCGACTCGACAAGCGCCTGCGAAAGCGCTGTCGCCGCGGCGGAGAAAATCGCGACCACTACGCTCCCGGGCCAGCTCAACACCGTGCTGGCCGACGTCCGCGTCCACGCGCCCAACGCGACGGTCGTCGTCCTGGACTACCCCGACTTCTACGATCTCGGCGCCTGGTTCTGCATCGGCCTGTCCAGCGCCGACCACCAGGCACTCGACAACGGCATCGACATCCTGGACGGCGTGATCAAGAAGGCCGCGGTGGCGAACGGCGACGCGTTTGCCGACGCCCGCTCTGCCTTCTCCGGCCACGAGCTGTGCGACTGGGGTGCCTGGCTGCACTCGGTCACCTGGCCCATCGGCAACTCCTACCACCCGACCGCGGCCGGCCAGCAGGACGGCTACCTCCCGGTGCTCAGCGCCGCGGCGAGCAGGGCCGGCCTGTAAGGCCGGCCGCGAGACGCGGTGGCCCGCGATGATCGGCGGCCCGCGGGCCACCGCCGTTCAGGCCGGCCGATGCCGGCCAGCACCGGGCCGGCCGGCCCGGTGCTGAGTAACGCAGTAACGCAGTAACGCCGTAGCGCAGTAACGCAGTGCTAGCTGACACTGTGCTAGCTAACACAGAGGCAGAACGGGTGCCCCGCCGGGTCGAGGAACACCCGGAAGGTCGTGCCCGGCTGGTATTCGTGCTTGGTTGCGCCGAGCTCGAGCACCGCTGCCTCGCCAGCGTCGAGGTCGTCCACGATCACGTCGAGGTGCATCTGCTGCGGCACCTGCTGTTCTGGCCAGACGGGCGGGGTGTAGCCATCCTTCACCGGCTGGAACGAAATGCAGTTGCCGTTGTCCGCGCGGATCTGGGCCCAGTCAGGCGAGGACTCCTCGATCTTCCAGTCAAGAAGCGCTCCGTAGAAGGCCGCGAGCGCGGCCGGGTCGGGACAGTCGATGACGAAGCTTGGGTAGCGTGCGATAGCCATGTCAGGCACGCTACGCGCGATCCCTGACGTTCGACTTCCGGGATTGCGGTCGCCCGCGAGTCACCTTCACGCGGCCCGTTCCATCTCGATGTCGGCGCCCGAGACGTCGAACACCTCGGGCACCGGCACGCCGGAGGCACGGGCATGCGCCATGACCTCGGCTTCGGCCGCCACGCGGGCGGTGTCCCGCCCGTCGCGGTACCGGCGGAGCACCCGGCCCTCTCCGGTGTCGTAGACATCGGCGTTCCTGCCGGACCCGATCAGCGTGCCCGGCACCGCGGCGGTCATGCTGCCGAGTCTGGCACGGCGCGCCGCGCCGGGCCACCGGTTAGCGCGCGAGCACGCGCTCGCGCGCTAACCGCGACCGCGCGTGTTACTCGCCGTGGATGAGCACGCCGCGGATGTTCTTGCCCGCCACCAGGTCGGCGTATCCCTGGTTGACCTGAGACAGCGTGTACCTCGAGGTCACCAGCTCGTCGAGCTTGAGCTGGCCGGCCTGATACAGGTCGAGCATCTTCAGGATGTCGCGCTGCGGGTTGCCCGAGCCGAACAGGCTGCCCTTGATCGTCTTCTCGAACAGCGTCAGCACCGCGCCCGACACGTGGACGGTCAGCTTGGCCGGGTTGGCCAGGCCGGTGACCACCACGACGCCGCCCTTGCCGATCACGTCGAACGCGGCCGATACCACGTCCTCGTCCACGATGCCCACGGTCACCAGCGCCTTGTCGGCGCCCTGGCCGCGGGTCATCTCGACGACGGCGGCCTGCGCCGCGGCGGCGGACTCGAACGCGTGGGTGGCACCGAACCGCAGCGCGGTCTCCCGCTTGAACTCGAGCGGGTCAACCGCGACCACGTTCTTGGCCCCGGCGTGCATCGCGCCCTGGACTGCGTTGATGCCGATGCCCCCGATGCCGTAGATCACCACGGTGTCGCCGGCCCGGACGTCGCCCGCGTACACCGCGGTGCCCCAGCCGGTCGGCACGCCGCAGCCGACAAGCACTGCGGTCTCCAGCGGCAGCGAATCGTCGACCTTGACCACCGAGTGCTGCGAGATGGTTGAGTACTCGGCGAACGTGCCGAGCATGCACATCTGCCCGTAGTCGGTGCCGCCGGAGTGGAAGCGGAAGCTCCCGTCGGGGAACGACCCGTACAGGATGGTGGCGCCCATGTCGCACAGGCTCTGGTGCCCGGTGGCGCAGTAGCGGCAGACGCCGCAGTTGGGAATGAACGAGCAAACGACATGATCGCCCGGCGCCACCTTAGTCACGCCCGGTCCGACCTCCTCGATGATCCCGGCGCCCTCGTGGCCGCCGACGATCGGGAACCGCGGCACCAGGTCGCCGTCGGTCAGGTGCAGGTCGGAGTGGCAGAGCCCGGCGGCGACGTAGCGGATGAGCACCTCCCCCGGCCCCGGTCCGTCCAGGTCGAGTTCCGTGATCTCGAACGGTGCCTTCACATCGTGCAGTACAGCGGCCTTGACCTTCATCGCTGGCTAACCTCCTCGTTTGCCTGGCTCTGCCGCTGATTCTCCCCCCGATGCGCCTCCCTTACCAGCCCGCGGCCAGGCGGACGCAAAACGTGAGCGCCGAACGGTTGGTGGCGTTGTCTTACGGCACCCGGCTCAGCGCCGTCCGCGCCTCCGCCTTCATGGCCGCCTCGCTCGGCGCGTTCTTGTTGAGCACCAGGTCGGAGAAGGTCAGGAACGTGGTGCCCTTCAGCAGGTAGATGGCGATCTCGTTGATCGTCTGCCCGGAAATCGCGGCCGACCCGCTGGCCATGGCGGCCTTGTCAGCGATCCCCGGCAGGTTGTCGGTGTGCACCGACACGCCGACCCCCGAAGGAAGCTGCTTGCTGATCGCTGCCTGCGCCTCGGACTGCGCCGAGGACCACTGGGCGTCTGCGTCCGCGACGGTCGCGGCCTGCCCGACGATGACGGTGAAGACGTTGAGGGTCTGCGAACCGTAGACACAGCGCTTGCCGCTGGTGCCGCTCGGCTCCTCCTTACCAGGGCCGAACGTGGTGCCCGCGAGCGCCGACGCCTCCGCGCTCGTGACAAGCTGGCAGGGGTCGAGCGCTGTGGTCGGCTCCGCCGACGGGCTGAGCGCCGCGGCCGAGGAAGCGGCCGGCGTGGCCGCGGCCGAGGTTGCCGCGGCCTGGCTCGCCACGGCGGTGCTTGCGGCAGCGGTGCTGACCGCGGCCGTGTTCGTGTCCGACGAGGCCGCGGTCGTGGCTGATGACGCGCACGCGGCCAAGGGGACAGCGAGCACGGAGACAAGGACAGGGAACAGGACCGTGGTGCGCCGCATGGGAGGTCTCCTCGGTGGGAACCGTGCTAAGAAAGCGTGCGTGGGAGCCGTGCAGGGGGAAGCGTGCTTGGCCGGGCGAAGGCATCACCCGGGCTGCGGTGGCCGGGGCGGTGCCCCCGCCGGAACCGGCCGGCCGCGGCCGGCAACTCCAGAGCATTGACCGCGGCAGGCCGGCGCACATCCGTAGTCGTTACGTAGATCGCGCCAGTCCTGGCCGGTAGTGTGCTGCGCATGTCCAGCAGGTGGCCATTTGTCGGTCGCAAGGGCGAGCTGGCCAGGGCCGAGTGGATCCTCGCGTCCGGAGCCGGCGTGCTGATACTCGGCGAGGCGGGCATCGGGAAGACGGCACTGGCCCGCCGCCTAGCCGAACGTGCCGCGGCCGAGGGTGCCGCGGTCATCGGGGTCACCGGCCGCGCCGTGTCGAGCGGCGTGCCGTTCGAGGCGTTCGTGGACATGCTGGCCGAGTCCGCTCCGGGCCCGGCGGGTGCAGCGCGGGTCGCCGTGGCGCCTGCCAGCGACGGCAAGCCGCCTTCCGGCGGTGGCCAGGTAACCGCGGCAGCGGTCGCCGCCCGGGTGACGGCATCGGCCGCCGGCGCGAGGCTGCTGCTCGTGGTGGACGACGTCGACCTGCTCGACGACGGCTCCGCCAGGGTCCTGCTGCACCTGGCGGAAGCGGGGGCCAGGGTGATCGCGACCGCCAGGCTGGCGCCGCTGCCTGGCCCCGTCGAGTCGCTCTGGCGCGACGGCCACTGCGAGCGCCTTGACCTGGCGGGGCTGGCCGGCGACGAGGCAGGTGAACTGCTCGAGGCACTGCTCGGCGGGCCGGCCGACCCGTTGGCGAGCGCGGAGATCACCTCACGCGCGCAGGGCAATCCGCTGCTGCTGCGCGAGTTGGTCCAGGCCGCGCTGCAGCGCTCCGCTCTCGTCCGTCGGGACGCGGTCTGGGTGCTCAACGGCCCGCCGCCGCTCAGCGGGGGAATCCGCGACCTCGTCGCGAGCAGGCTCGCCGCCGCCGGGGAGGCCGAACTGGTGGCCCTGGAGACCATTGCCGCGGGTGAGCCGCTGCCGGTGGACGTGGCCACGGCCGTGGCGGGCGAGAGTCTGCTGATCGCGCTTGAGGAGGCCCGCCTGATCAGCGTCCGCCAGGGCGCGGCGGGCGAGGAGGTCGCCGCGGCTCACCCGCTCTACGGCGAGGTGCTACGCGCCGACATGCCGGTGCTCCGGCTGCGGCGGCTGCGGCTCGCCTTGGCCGGCGCGCTCGAGTCGGCCGGGCATCCGCGCCCGCACGACCTGGTGCGCGCGGCCACCTGGCGGTTGGACAGCGGCCACGCCGATGACCCGGAGCGGCTGCTCACCGCCGCCCGTGCGGCCCGAGGCATCAGCCTGGCGCTGGCGGAGCGTCTCGCCAGGCACGTGCACGAGACACAGCGGTCGCTGCCTGCCACGCTGCTGCTGGCCGAGATCCTGACGAACGCCGGGCGCGGCGCCGACGCGGCGGCGCTGCTCGCCGGGCTGCCGCCGGAGTCGCTCACCTCGGCTGACAGGGAGGCCCTCGTCTACTGCGCCGCCGTCGGGCTCGGCCTGCAATCCGGTGACACCAGCGGCGGGACCGAGACGGTGGCCGCGCTTGCGGCCGCGGGCTCCTCGGCGAGCGGTTACCTGCACGCGCTGCACTCCTCGATGCTCGCCTTCGATGCCCGGCTGCCCGAGGCGCACGCCATCGGGCTGCCGCTCATGCTCGACGAGCGGCTGCCGCCCACGGTCCGCAGCACCGCAGCCATCGGGGTGATCGGCGCCGAGTACTGGCTGGGCCGCAGCGGCGACGCGGTCGCGCACGCCGACCTGGTCGCCGCCGCCGCGACCGCGCCCGAGACCAGGCAGGCGATTCCGTATGCGGCCGCGTCGCTTGAGCTGCTCGCCGTCTGCGCGCTGATCGACCAGGGCGACCTGGCCGGGGCCGAAGAACGCGGCCAGCGGATGCGCCGTGCCGCGGCCGCTTCTGGCGACCCGTTCGCCGGGCCGCGGGCCGAGTACTGCCTGGGCCGGGTGGCCGTCGCCCGGGGGCGGGGCGGCACCGCGGTCCGGCTGTTCCGGCGCTGCCTGGCCGGTGTCAGCCAGTTCGACCAGTTCATCGTCAGGCACCTGAACGCCGTGCTCGCCCGGGCCGCGGCCGCCGTGGGGGACATCGCCACCGCCGAGGCCGCGCTCGCGGCCGGGCAGGACAAGCCAAGGATCAAGCCCTACGAACCGGACTGGGAGCTGGCCCGCGCGGCGGTGCTTGCCGCCGGGCTCCGCCTGGACGAGGCGGCAGAGCGTGCCGCCTGGGCCGCGGGCATCGCCGCCGACCAGCGAATATGGCACGCGGCGGTGGCCGGCTATCACGACGCCGCGCGGTACGGCGCCGCGCAGCACGTCCTGGTCCCGATGCGCGAAGCGGCGGCCAGGGTCGACGGCACGCTCGCCGCGTGCTGCGTCGCCCATGTGATGGCCCTGGCCGGCCGGGACGGCGCGGCCCTTGACGAGTCGGCCAGGCAGTTCCACAGCCTCGGCATGGAGCTGTTCGCGGCGGAGGCGGCGGCCGAGGCCGCGCTCGCCCACGCCGCGGGCGGCGATCTCCGCTCCGCCCGCGGCAGCGGACAGCGCTCGGCCGGCTACCGCGCCGACTGCGAGGGCGCTGTCTCGCCCTGGCTGGCCGGCGCGCTCAGCGCCGTGCCGCTGACGCCGCGCGAGCGGCAGATCGCGGCGCTCGCCGCCACGGGACACCCCGACCTGGTCATCGCCCAGCGGCTGACGATCTCGGTCAGGACCGTGCAGACCCACCTGGCCCGCGTCTACGCCAAGCTCGGCATCACCAGGCGCGCCGAGTTGGCCGGCCGGCTCAGGTAAGCAGAGCCCTGGCAAGCAGAGCGCAGGCAAGGCAGAGCGCAAGCAAACCGGAGGTGAGCCGTAGAGGCGTGGCCGATACGTATTGCCGCGCCGGTAGGGGTAACGTTCAGACATGACCACCACCACTGCTGCGCCGTTCGGCCGGCTGATGACGGCCATGATCACTCCGATGACCTCCGACGGCGCGGTCGACTACGACGGCGCGGCCACCCTGGCCGCCTATCTCGTGCACGACATGCGCAACGAGGGTCTTGTCGTCAACGGCACCACTGGCGAGGCGCCGACGACGACCGACGAGGAGAAAAAGCGCCTGATCGAGGTGGTCCGTGAGGCCGTCGGCCCGGACGTGAGCATCGTGGCCGGTGTCGGCACGAACGTCACCGCCCACACCATCGAACTCGCCAGGCAAGCCGAGTCGGTAGGAGCGGACGGTCTGCTCGTCGTCACGCCTTATTACAACAAGCCCGCGCAGGATGCCCTCGCAGCGCACTTCACGGCCGTCGCCGACAGCACGGGCCTGCCGATGCTGATCTACGACATTCCAGGCAGATCGGCGGTCGCGGTAAGCACCGACACGCTGGTCAAGGTCGCGGCGCACCCGCGGATCGTCGGTGTCAAGGACGCCAAGGGCGACCTGGCCGCGACCTCGCAGGTGCTGTCCCGCACCGACTTGGCCTATTATTCCGGCGACGACGCGATGAACCTTCCGCTGTGGTCGGTCGGCGCGCTCGGCGCGATCAGCGTCACCGGCCACATCGTCGGCGACCGCATCCACGAGATGCTCGACGCGTTCACCGCGGGCCGTACCGCGGTGGCGACGAAGCTGCACCTGTCCATGCTTCCGGTCAACGTGGGGCTGTTCCGCAACCAGGCGGCGGTGCTGACCAAGGCGGCGCTTGAGATGCTCGGCCTGCCGGGCGGCGGGGTCCGCGGGCCGCTGCTCGCCGCCAGCGCGGAAGAGCGGCGCAAACTGCGCGAGGATCTCGTCGCCGGCGGGGTCAAGCTTCCGGAGAGCGTCGGGGACGGGGCTGCCCGGTGAGCCACCCGCACCCGGAACTCCCACCTCCCCCGGCACTCCCGAGCAACGGCCTGCGCGTCATCGCGCTCGGCGGCCTCGGCGAGATCGGCCGGAACATGACCGTCTTCGAGTATCAGGGCCGGCTGCTCATCGTCGACTGCGGCGTGCTGTTCCCCGAGCCAGACCAGCCGGGGGTCGACCTGATCCTGCCGGACTTCCGCTACCTGGAGGACCGGCTCGGCGACGTGGAGGCGCTCGTCCTCACGCACGCGCACGAGGACCACATCGGCGCGGTGCCCTACCTGCTCCGCGAGCGGGCCAACATACCGCTCGTCGGCTCGCGGCTGACGCTTGCCCTGATGAAGTCCAAGCTCACCGAGCACCGCCTGACCCCGGAAGTAACCGAGGTGAAGGAGGGAGCGACGCACTCGTTCGGTCCCTTCGAGCTTGAGTTCTTCGCGGTGAACCACTCGATTCCCGACGCGCTCGCCGTGGCGATCAAGACCCCGGCCGGCGTGGTGCTGCACACCGGCGACTTCAAGATGGACCAGCTGCCGCTCGACGGACGGCTGACCGACCTGGCCGGGTTCGCCCGGCTCGGCGGCGAGGGCGTCGACCTGCTGCTCTCCGACTCGACCAACGCCGAGGTGCCGGGGATCGTCCGCTCCGAGCGGGACATCTCACCGGTGCTCGACGAGGTGTTCGCCAACGCGGCGCAGCGGATCATCGTGGCCTGCTTCGCCTCGCACGTGCACCGGGTGCAGCAGGTGCTCGACACAGCGGCGAAGCACCGCCGCAAGGTGGCCTTTGTCGGCCGCTCCATGGTCCGCAACATGGGCGTCGCCCGCGACCTTGGCTACCTGCGGGTTCCCGGCGGCATGCTGATCGACCTGCGCGACGCGGAGGAGATGCCTCCAGGCGAGGTGGTGCTGATCTCCACCGGGTCGCAGGGCGAGCCGATGTCCGCGCTGTCCCGGATGGCGGGCAGGGACCACCCGATCCGCATCGCGGCAGGCGACACGGTGATCCTCGCCTCCAGCCTGATCCCCGGCAACGAGACCGCCGTCTACCGGGTGATCAACGGGCTGACCAGGCTCGGCGCCCGCGTGGTCCACAAGGAGTCTTCGCTGGTGCACGTGAGCGGCCACTCGCCGGCCGGCGAACTGCTCTACGTGCTCAACCTGGTCAAGCCGCGCAACTTCATGCCGGTGCACGGGGAGTGGCGGCACCTGCGGGCGCATGCCAGGCTCGCCAGCCTGACCGGGATACCAGACGACCGGATCGTCATCGCGGAGGACGGCGTGGTCGTCGACCTCGTCGACGGCAAGGTCGGCATCTCCGGCGCGGTGGACTGCGGCTACGTCTACGTGGACGGGCTGACGGTCGGCGAGGTGACCGAGTCGCAGCTCAAGGACCGGCGGATACTCGGCGACGAGGGCTTCATCTCGGTGATCATGGTCCTCGACTCCTCAACCGGCAAGATCGTCGGCGGTCCCGAGATCCACACCAGGGGCTCTGGCATCGACGACGGGGCGTTCTCCAGCGACGTGCTGCCCAAGCTGGTGGACGCGCTCGAGCGCGCGGCAAACGAGGGCGTCACCGACACGCACGCGTTGCGCCAGCTGTCGCGCCGGGTGATCGGCAAGTGGGTCAGCGACAACTACCGCCGCCGCCCGATGATCATCCCGGTGGTTGTCGAGGTCTGACCGCTCTAAACGATCAACACTGAACGCTCAGGCCTGAGCGCCGCCAAGGGCGCCAGGCCTGAGCGTCGATGCCGGTCGTTACCAGGCAGGGGCGCCGAAGACGCCGCGGTACTGCGGGCGCGGCCGCTGCCGCATCCGCTCGCGCCAGTTGGCCTTCTTGCCCGTGGTGACCTGGTGCTCCCTGAGGATTTCTGCCGCGTGCCTGGTGATCTCGGCGAGCTCGGCGTGTAGCTTGCGCACCTCGCGTGCGCCCCAGATGGGGGAGCTGAACCGATGGTGGGTAATGGCCGTCACCATGAGAAACCGCGCGTCCGCCGAATCGACGCGGTCATCAAGCCAGTCAGTTCGCTCCATGCCCATTCCCTGCCCTTGCCCGCGGCGTCGCCCGCGTCGCTGTCGAAACCGTATGAAGGTCGTACGAAACTCGTCAGGATCGTCGAAAAGTCGCTCTAAACGAATGACTGAGGCGGCCATGGACCAGTCCAGGCCGCCAAAGCACGATGTGACTGCGTGGCACTGCCCGCGACGCCGCTATCGGCGGACGGCCGCGGTCACGAAAGGATAACGCGTGCCGGCTGCCCAGGCATCCCGAATCCGCGTTACCAGATTGTTAATTGCCGATGCCCTCGCGGGACATCAGCGCGCCGCCGAGCCGCCGCGCCTTGCCGGGTGCGAAGACCACCGCGAGCACCGCGACGAAGAGCCAGACGCCGGCCACGATAGGGAACCAGGCGAAGTCGCCGCTCGGGTACGGCCACACGTTCCGGTAGATCGTGTAGCCGAGGACGATGAGCCCCGCGATCGGGATGATCACCTGCCACATCGGCACTGAAGGCATCGCTCGCCGCACGAACACCAGCAGCGTCATCCCGATGACGGCGAGCACGTACACCACGAGCAGGATCAGCGTGCCGATGGTCCCCGACCAGAGGAACGCGTTGTGCGCCACGGACGACGGCTGCGTCGACACCGCCACGTAGACCACGTAGACGATGACGGCCATGACGGTCACGAGGCCGGTCGCGTAGGCCGGGGTGCCCCACCGGCTGTGCGCCGCGCCGATGTGGCGCTCGCCGAATGAGTCACGCGACATGGCGTAGAACAGCCGTGACGCGCCGACGACGCAGGCCAGGCAGCAGCCGAATGCGGAGACGGTCGTGCCCGCGGTGATCAGGTCGCCGACCCAGGAGCCGATGTAGGAAGAACCGAGGTCGCCGAGGAGCGACGGCGACGATGCGAAGGCGGTGACGCCCTTGGCTGAGGTCCCGAAGCCCATCATCTCCGCGGCGGTGACGACCACGAAGTAGATGCCGCCGAAGACCGCCACGCCCAGGATCGCCCGCGGGATGTCCCGCGACGGGTGGTGCGCCTCTTCGCCCAGCGTGGCGGACGCCTCGAACCCGGCGAACGACAGGAACCCGAAGACAACGCCGAGGAACAGCGCGGACACCGACGAACTCGGGTCCGGATCGAACACCGACCAGGTGAACGTCGACCCGCCGGGCGCCGTGTGCGACAGCAGCTTGACGAACACCACCACGGTCACGATCAGGATTAGCGTGACCGTGCACACCTCCACGATCAGCAGCACGTTGGTACCGCCGCGGGCGGGCAGCGCGGCGAGCACCAGCGCGAGCGCCAGTGCCACGCCGACGAACAGCACCGGCGCCCAGGACGGCTGGTTCTTCCAGATGCCAAGCGAGTCGAGCAGCCCCGCGCCGAAGATCCCGGCCGCGCCCGCCGTGGTCACCGCGTAGAACACGTAGGTCCCGGCGAGCCCCCAGCCCGCGATCACTCCGGTCCGCGGCCCGAGCGTCGCGCCGACGAACGCGTACACCGAGCCCGAGTGCTGGTAGTACTGGCACAGCCGGACGAAGGTGTAGGCGACGAACAGCACGCCGACCGCCGCGATGAGGAACGCGAGCGGCACCGCCCGTCCCGCCCCCGCCGCGCCCTGCGGGTTGATGTTCGCCGCCATCGACGGCGCCATCAGCGCAAGCGACAGGCCCACCGCCTGCCAGACGGAAAGGGAGCGCTTGAGCCCCGGTTTGGTCGCGGAGTCCTGGGCTGGGGCCGTTGCCATCGCTACCTCCGGGAAGCGTGATCGCTAACAGCAGTTTGCGTGACAAATCCCGATACGGGAAGAGGGAAATGTGACAGGAGTCTCCTCCGGGCCGAAGAGCCACGAACACGATCATCCCGAACGGGTTCGTGCTCCGCCCGTACCCCGAACGACAGCGTCAGGCGGCGAAAGCGAACACGCGGGCACATCCGGACGCGCTGCGTTGTTAATAGGGTGACGGGTTCTCTTCCTGGTGGCACCATCGAGGGGAACGCACACGAGCTTGGAGGACGATGACGACAACCTTCGGCGAGCGGTTCAGCATCGCCGGCGATGTCAACCCGGGTACTGGGGACTACGACCTTGAGGACAGGCACGCGCTACGGCGCGTCGCGGGGCTCTCCACGGAACTCACCGACATCACCGAGGTCGAGTACCGTGCCCTGCGCCTGGAGCGCGTGGTGCTTATCGGGGTCTGGACGGAAGGCACGCAGGAGAGCGCGGAGAACTCGCTGCTCGAGCTGAGCCGGCTCGCCGAGACCGCGGGCTCGGTCGTGCTCGACGGCCTGATCCAGCGCCGCGGCCGGGTCGATCCGGCGACCTACGTGGGGGCGGGCAAGGCGAGCGAGCTCGCCGGCATCGTGTCCGCGACCGGGGCCGACACCGTGATCTGCGACGGTGAGCTCAGCCCGAGCCAGCTGCGCCGCCTTGAGGGCGTGGTCAAGGTCAAGGTGATCGACAGGACCGCGCTGATCCTCGACATCTTCGCTCAGCACGCGAAGAGCCGCGAGGGCAAGGCCCAGGTGGAGCTGGCACAGCTCCAGTACATGCTGCCGCGACTGCGCGGCTGGGGTGAGTCGCTGTCCAGGCAGGCCGGCGGCCGGGTGGCCGGCGGCGGCGGTATCGGTACCCGCGGTCCCGGTGAGACCAAGATCGAGACCGACCGGCGGCGGATCAGGACGCGGATCTCGAAGCTGCGCGGCGAGATCGCCGGCTTCAAGACCGGCAGGGAGGTGCAGCGCGGCCAGCGACGCAGGCACGCCGTCCCTTCCGTGGTCATCGCCGGGTACACCAACGCAGGCAAGTCCAGCCTGCTCAACGCGCTGACCGGCGCGGGCGTGCTGGTGGAGGACGCGCTGTTCGCCACCCTCGACCCGTCGGTGCGCAGGGCGAAGACCCCGGCAGGCCGGCCGTACACGTTGACCGACACCGTCGGGTTCGTCAGGCACCTGCCACATCAGCTGGTGGACGCCTTCAGGTCCACCCTGGAGGAGGCGAAGGACGCCGACCTGATCCTGCACGTGGTCGACGGCTCAGACGCCGACCCGCAAGCGCAGCTGGTGGCGGTGCGCGAGGTACTCGCGGAGATCGGCGCGCAGAACGTGCCGGAGCTCGTCGTGATCAACAAGATCGATGACGCGGACCCGGTGACGCTCAAGGCGCTTCAGCTCCGCGAGCGGAACAGCGTGCTCGTCTCGGCGCGGACCGGCGAGGGCCTCGACGGGCTGCGTGCCGTGATCGAGGAGGGCCTGCCCGACCGGGACCACCTGGTCCGGGTGAGCGTCCCCTACAGCCGGGGCGACCTGGTGGCGAGGGCGCACGCGGCCGGCGAGGTGACAAGGACCGAGCACGGTCCTGACGGGACCTTCCTTGAAGCCCGGGTTCCCCCGGAGCTCGCCGCCGAACTCCAGCGCTTCGCGGTGGCTTGACTCTCCCGGGGGGACGACCCCCCGTACCCCCCGGGTGGCCGCGCGTTTTTGGCCGCTCTGCGGGAGGCGAACGATTGCCTCCCGCAGAACGGCGCACAGGTTACCAGTGAGTAGATAAGGGTTACCTCCGGTTTTCACGAAAGGGCTTGTAAGGGACCCCTTTGGTGCAATACCGTGACGGAACCGATATGTAAGACGGATCGCGCAACACGGTGCGAAATGCACCGGAGTGCGGTCCGTCTGCCCGTAGTTACGGTCAGCGCCGACGTCTTACTCCTCGCATGGCAGGTGGCCGCTCATGATGGCTGGAACCGACACTCAGGGTTCCCAGGACGGTGTGGTGACCTCGTGACCGCCCGGCTGCTCACCAGCATCGGCCGGCTGTGGACCGGGTCCGAGATCATCAGCAACGCCGCCATCCTGATCAGCGACGACCGCATCGCCTGGGTCGGACCCTCCGCCGAGCTGCCGCGCAGCGTTCCCGGCGTCGTCGACGACATCGTCGACGTGGACCTGGTGGAGAACCTGGGCGGCGGCCTGGTGACGCCTGGCCTGATCGACGCGCACACGCATCCCGTCTACGCGGGCAACCGCTACGCGGAGCTTGCCATGCGGTCCACCGGCCTGTCGGACTCGGAGATCTCCGCTGCGGGCGGCGGCATCTCCTCCACGATCACCGTGACCAGGGGCACCGACCCCTGGACGCTGTGCAACCACGTCAGGGAACGGCTCGCCTGCTGGCTGCAGTCGGGGACCACGACGATCGAGGCCAAGACCGGCTATCACCTGACCAGGGACGGCGAGCTCGCCGACGTGCGGATGCTCCGCTCGCTCGAGAACGAGCAGGGCATGCCCCGGGTGCACGTCACGTTCTACGCGGCGCAGACGGTGCCGCCCGAGTACTTCGGCCGCCGCAGCGACTACATCGACGCGGTCTGCTCATGGTGCGCGGACGCCGCGGCCGTGGGCGCCAACAGCGTGGACGTCAACTGCGAGGACGGCAGGTTCACCGAGGAAGAGGCCCGCTGGATACTGAACGCGGGCCGCCGCGCCGGGCTGCTGCCGCGGATGCACGCCTCGGGCAACCACCGCGGCGGCGCGGCCCGTGTCGCCGCCGAGCTCGGCTGCGCCTCCGCCGACCTGCTGCACTCCGCGACCGACGAAGACGTCGCGGCGCTGTCCCGCGGCGGCGTAGCCGCCGTCGTCACCCCGGGCTCCGCGCTCCAGGCGGGCACCCGCCCGCCGGTCCGCGCGCTGCTCGACAAGGGCGTTCCCGTCGCGCTCGGCTCCGACCACACGCCTGGCGGCGTGGGCATCACCTCGATGCCCTTGGTCATCAGCCTGGCGGTCAACTACCTCGGCATGTCAGTCGCCGAGGCGCTGCGCGCCGCCACCCTCGGCGGCGCCTACGCCCTGCGCGCGCCCGACCGCGGCGCCATGGTCCGCGGCCGCCTGGCCGACATCGTCCTCTGGGACGCCGACCACGAGGGCGCCTTCGCCTGGAACTACGGCCTGCACCCCCGCCGAGTCTGGCGCGGCGGCGACCCCGTTACGTTGTAAGGCCCCTCAGCGTTTCTCTGGCTGGCGTTTTGGTGCCGGGCCGGGTGGTTCGTCCCTCCCGCCAAGTGGTAAACCGAAAAGCGGGCAATACCGCCCTGCTCTGGGCTGCCGCAAAACGCCTCGGAGGGGGTTCCTTCTTGACGGCCCAACTATTGCTCTCCCTAGAGCTGCCGCCGCCCGCCCCGCAGTTTCCCCGGTCCCAGCCATCGCTCCCGCCACTCAGGTCCGCCCCGCCCCTGGTGTCTTCGGGCGTAACCGCTTGCGGAAGATAGTGGATAGTTCTGCACACCCCGATGTGCAGAACTATCCACTATCTTGCGTTTCGGGCGTGGCAAGGCGTGGCTCGTGCGTTGCGGCGCGGGGCGGCCCGGCTGCGTGAAGCCGATGGCTGGCGTCTCAAGCGGACGAACGGCTCCCACCGGCACTTTACTCATCCGTGGAAGCCAGGCATCGTGACGGTGGCCGGGCATCCGAGCGCTACGCTAAGGAACAAGACCGAGGCATGCATCCTCAGGCAGGCGGGCCTCGGGAAGGAGCGACCGTGACAGGTTACGTTGTCATATTCGAAGGAGACGACGAGGACGGCTACTCCGCCTACGCTCCCGAGCTGCCCGGAGTGGTGGCGGCCGCCGAGACCCGGTCTGAGACCGAGCGCCTCATGCGCACGGCGATCGCTGAGCACATCGCCCTGCTGCGCGAGCTCGGTCAGCCCGTACCCGAGCCCTCGGACTTGGATCACGTCGCAATCGTCGATCCCGCCGCCTAGAGGCGTCTCAATCCATGGCGAATCTGGTGCCGGTCACGGTTGTGGTGGGCGAGGAGGAGTTTCTCGTTGACCGGGCGGTCCGGGAGGCGCTTGCTCAGGCGCGGGCAGCGCTCGCGGAGGCCACCGGCGGCGGTGAGGGCGGCGACCTGCATGACCTGGAGGCGTCCGCGCTTGGCCACGGGGAACTGGCGTCGCTGACTTCGCCGAGCCTGTTCGGCGGCGGGGCGACGGTGATTGTCAGGAACGCGCAGAACGCCGCCAAGGAGATCGCCGCCGACCTGACCAAGTACGCCGCGAACCCTGCGCCGGATGCGGCCGTCATCATCACGCACGCCGGGGGAGCGAAGAACAAGGCGCTTGCCGCCGATCTGGCCAAGGCAGGCGCGCGGCAGGTCGACTGCCCGAAGCTGACCCGGCCGAGCGAGCGGACGGACTTCGTCCGCGCCGAGTTCAAGCGGGCCGGCCGCCAGGCCGACTCCGAGGCGGTCCGGGCCCTGCTCGACGCGATAGGCGGCGACCTGCGCGAGCTCGCCAGCGCCGCCGACCAGCTGGCCTCGGACACCGAGGGCAGGATCGGCGCGGCCACCGTGGCCAGGTATTACCGCGGCCGCGCCGAGGCGACGGGCTTCAGCGTGGCCGATCACGCCGTCGAGGGGCGGCTCAACGAGGCACTGGAGCAGCTCCGCTGGGCGCTGTCGACGGGCACCGCCCCGGTCCTGATCACCAGCGCGCTCGCCACCGGCGTGCGGCTGCTCGGCAGGGTCGGCGCCGCCCCTCGGAACGCCAACGCGAACGCCCTGGCCGCCGAGGTCGGCGCGCCGCCGTGGAAGATCGACCGGATCCGGCAGCAGCTGCGCGGCTGGCACCCGGACGGCGTGGCGAGCGCCCTGCAGGCAGTCGCCGAGGCCGACGCCCAGGTCAAGGGCGGCGGCGTCAGCCCCGAATACGCCCTGGAACGCGCCATCCGCCAAATAGTGGCCTACCGCGCCGCGCCCCGCTGAGGAACGCGAAGACGGCTAACCGGGCACGCCAAAACGCCGGGTCGCCATCTGGCGCCCGGCGTGGCGAGGTTGCGGGAGCTTAGGCCGCAGCCAGCTCGGCGAGCCGCTTGGCGATCGCCGACTTGCGGTTCGCGGCCTGGTTCTTGTGGATGACGCCCTTGGACACGGCCTTGTCGAGCTTGCGGGAAGCGACGCGCATCGCGTCGGTCGCGGCCTCGACGTTGCCCGAGTCGGCGGCCTCGCGGAACTTCCGCACCTGGGTGCGGAGCTCGGACTTGACGGCCTTGTTGCGCTGGTGCGCCTTCTCGTTCTGCTTGTTGCGCTTGATCTGCGACTTGATGTTCGCCACGCGAATACGTCCTTCGTCGGTTTCTAAAGTCTGCTTGCCCGCCCAGGGAACGGTCTGCCCGCCCGGAGCGGCAGCGAAGAAGTGGGCGCGAAAATGAAGGATAGCCGAAGCCGCGCCGCTACCTCAAACCAACCGGCCATCCAGGCGCGACGAATCGCGGCTGCCGCTACACCGACGGTACCCGGGAGCATCGCGCGCGAGGACCGCGCCTCGGTCACTGTACCCTGATCATGGCGGGCACCCGCGTGCCAGGCAAGCCGGAAGGCGATCCGCCGGGCAGCGGCGAACGGCCTCGGCGACAGCCGAGACGCCCGGCGAAGGTCCCGCCCACCCCGCGCAGCAGGCAGCAAACTCGCACGTTCATGGAAGCATGGTGGCAATGAGCGATCCGGTCCCGGCCAAGGCCCAGGGCAAGGCCGCAGCCGCAGCCAAGGCCCCGGCACCGGCCAGCACCGACCAGGCCGTGATCCGCAATTTCTGCATCATTGCCCACATCGACCACGGCAAGTCCACGCTGGCCGACCGGATGCTCCAGCTGACCGGGATCGTCGACGCCAGGCAGATGCGCGCGCAGTACCTGGACCGGATGGACATCGAGCGCGAGCGCGGCATCACGATCAAGAGCCAGGCGGTGCGGCTGCCCTGGCAGAAGGACGGCGTGCACCACGTCCTGAACATGATCGACACCCCAGGCCACGTCGACTTCACCTACGAGGTGAGCAGGTCCCTCGAGGCCTGCGAGGGCGCCGTGCTGCTCGTCGACGCCGCGCAGGGCATCGAGGCGCAGACCCTGGCCAACCTCTACCTGGCCATCAACGCCGACCTCAAGATCATCCCGGTGCTCAACAAGATCGACCTCCCCGCCGCGCAGCCCGAGCGCTACGCCGACGAGCTGAGCGCCATCATCGGCTGCGACCCGAGCGAGGTGCTCAAGGTCTCCGCGAAGACCGGAGAGGGCGTCAAGGAACTGCTCGACACCATCGTCGACCTGATCCCGCACCCGGCCGGCGACCCGGCCGCACCGCCGCGTGCCCTCATCTTCGACTCCGTCTACGACACCTACCGTGGCGTCGTCACCTACGTGCGGGTGGTCGACGGCAAGTTCAGCAAGCGCGAGCGGATGCTGATGATGTCCACCCAGGCCGTCCACGAGACCCTGGAACTCGGCGTCATCAGCCCGGAGCCCGTGCCGAGCGATGGCCTCGGGGCCGGCGAGGTCGGCTACGTCATCTCCGGCGTGAAGGACGTCCGCCAGGCCCGCGTCGGCGACACGATCACCACGACCACCAACAAGGCAACCGAGGCGCTGGCCGGCTACGAGCACCCCAAGCCGATGGTCTTCTCCGGCCTCTACCCGGTCGACGGCGACGAGTACCCGGAGCTGCGCGACGCCCTGGACAAGCTGCGGCTCAACGACGCCGCGCTCGTCTACGAGCCGGAGACGAGCACGGCGCTTGGCTTCGGCTTCCGCTGCGGCTTCCTCGGCCTGCTGCACATGGAGATCGTCAGGGAGCGGCTCGAGCGCGAGTTCGACCTGAGCCTCATCTCCACCGCGCCGAACGTGGTCTACCGCGTCGTCATGGAAAGCGGCCTCGAGCTCAAGGTGACCAACCCGAGCGACTTCCCCGGCGGCATCGACGGCTTCAGCGCACCGCAGGGCGGCGGTTCCAAGGCCAGCACCGGCGGCAAGATCAAGGAAGTCTACGAGCCGGTGGTGCGGACCACGATCATCTCGCCGTCCGACTACATCGGCACGATCATGGAGTTGTGCCAGTCGCGGCGGGGCATCCTCAAGGGCATGGACTACCTGTCCACCGACCGGGTCGAGATCCGCTACACGATGCCGCTCGCGGAGATCATCTTCGACTTCTTCGACCAGCTCAAGTCCCGGACCAGGGGCTACGCGAGCCTGGACTACGAACCGGACGGCGAGCAGGTCGCCAACCTCGTCAAGGTGGACATCCTGCTCCAGGGCCAGCCGGTGGACGCGTTCAGCCAGATCGTGCACGCCGACAGCGCCCGCGAGTACGGCCTGTCCATGACGGCGAAGCTCAAGGAACTCATCCCGCGGCAGCAGTTCGAGGTGCCGATCCAGGCGGCGGTGGGATCACGGATCATCGCGCGCGAGAACATCCGCGCGCTGCGCAAAGACGTCCTCGCCAAGTGCTATGGCGGTGACATCACCCGCAAGCGCAAGCTGCTCGAGAAGCAGAAGGAAGGCAAGAAGCGGATGAAGACCATCGGCCGCGTCGAGGTCCCGCAGGAAGCCTTCGTCGCCGCCCTGTCCACCACCCAGCCGGACAAGAACGCCAAGTAAGCGTCACTCAGCTATGGGCTATCCCGAACAAGAGGATCAGCACCCACAGCGACACCCACAGGTAGCCAAGCACGAGGCCGGCGATGGCCATGCCGTCGCCGCGGTCTCCGCTGCGCCTGATCTGCCCGCGCGCCACATGGCCGAGGATGATCGCCGGGATGCCGCCGAAGAACGGTACGATGCCGCAGACCAGCGCGCCGATCGCGAAGCCGTTGGTGCGCTGGATCATGATCGGCGAGTAGTAGGCCTGCTGGTACGGCATCATCTGCGCGGCAGGCCCGCCTGGTCCTGAGGGCAGGTCGGCGACCACGAGGTTCAGGTCACCGTAGGTCCGCGCCGTCAGCGCCCGCGCCGACCGCTCGTCGAACTCGCCCTTGGTCAGCCGCCCCTCCATGAACGCGGCCTTGAGCACGTCCATCGTCCGCTCCCTGTCGGCGGCGGCGGCGAGCATCCCCGGCTGCACGTAGCGCGCGTGCGGGCCGTACGGGTAGGGCGGGTAGACGGGAGGGCCGCTGTACGGCGCTGGCCCGTAGGACGGCGGGCCGTACCCGGCGCGGGCCGCCGGCGGGTGCGGCGTCTGCTGCGGCGGCGTCTGAGTCGGCGGCGTCTGCTGCGGCGGCGGCTGCATCGGCGTCGTTAGCGGCGTCGTTGGTGGCAACGGTACGTCGTTCGAACTAGGCCCCGGATCTGAAGTCACCAGTACCTCCCGCCGCATTGTTCCGACTACAGCTTATCCTCGGCTCTATGCCAGGAACGCTGCCGGATGGTGAACCGGTTCCCGATGACGGATCCTTGCCAGCTAGCGCGATCCAAGGATTCGGTGATGCCCCGTTCGGCGTTTACGTACACGTGCCATTCTGTCGCACCCGTTGCGGATATTGCGATTTCAACACCTACACCGCCTCCGAACTCGGCGGCGGCGCGAGCCAGGCAGCCTATCCGGCCCTGGTCGCCCAGGAGATCGGCCTTGCCGCCAGGGTGCTGCCCGCCAGCGAGGCAAAAGTCAGCGCCATCTTCTTCGGCGGCGGAACGCCCACGCTGGTCCCGCCGGACGCAATCGGCGGAATTGTCAGGAAAATTGATGATTCCTTCGGCCTGGCGGGCGACGCGGAAGTCACTGTCGAGGCGAACCCGGAAACGGTCGGCCCCGCCGAACTGGCATCGCTGCGCGCGAACGGAGTCACCAGGCTCTCGTTCGGGATGCAAAGCGCGGTTCCGCACGTGCTACGGGTTCTCGATCGCGAACATCAGCCGGGCAGACCGATCGATTGCGTGCGCTGGGCTCGCGAGGCGGGCTTCGAGCACGTCAGCCTCGACCTGATCTACGGCACGCCGGGGGAGAGCGACGACGACTGGCGACGCTCGCTGACCGCCGCCGTCGAGGCGGGCCCTGACCACATCTCGGCGTACGCGCTGATCGTGGAGGACGGCACCCGGCTCGCGGCCAAGGTGCGCAGGGGCGAGATCCGCCCGCCGGACGACGACGCGATGGCCGACCGCTACCAGCTGGCCGACGAGCTGCTCGGCGCGGCGGGCTTCACCTGGTACGAGCTGTCCAACTGGGCGACGAGTGACAAGGGTCACTGCCGCCACAACATGCTCTACTGGACCGGCGGCGACTGGTGGGGCTTCGGCCCCGGCGCGCACAGCCACGTGGGCGGCGTCCGCTGGTGGAACGTGAAGCACCCGTCCGCCTACGCGCAGCGGCTTGCCGCCGGTGTCTCGCCGGCCGCAGCCCGCGAGCGGCTGACCGCCGCCGAGCAGCGGATGGAGGAGATCATGCTGCGCGCCCGGCTTGCCGAGGGCCTGCCGCTCTCCCTCCTCACCGCAACCGCACTGGATCATACGGAACGGTTGCTCGATGACTCGCTCATCGACCGCTCCGCCTTCGACTCCGGCAGGCTCGTGCTGACGCTGCGCGGCCGCCTGCTCGCCGACGCGGTGATCCGCGACCTGACCTAGATGCCGTCAGGCGCGGTCACGAAGTCGATCAGCTCCTCGACCCGGCCGAGCAGTTCCGGCTCGAGATCCGCGTAGCTGCCGACGGAGCGCAGGATGCGGCGCCACGCGGCGGCGACGTCGGCTTGCGTGTCGTGCGGCCAGCCGAGCCGGGCGAGCACGCCTTCCTTCCACGACAGCCCGCGCGGCACGTCCGGCCACGCCTTGATCCCGACCGCCCCGGGCTTGACCGCCGCCCAGATGTCGATGAACGGGTGCCCGACGACGAGCACGTTCGGGTCGTCACCGACGGCGGCGGCGATCCGGCTCTCCTTGGATCCCTCGACGAGGTGGTCCACGAGCACGCCGAGCCGCCGGCCCTCTTCCGGCTCGAAGTCGCGGACGATGGCGGCCAGGTCGTCGACGCCCTCCAGGTACTCCACGACGACGCCGACATCGCGCAGGTCGTCCCCCCAGATCTTCTCCACGAGCTCGGCGTCGTGCTTGCCCTCGACGTAGATCCTGCTCGCCCTGGCGACCTTGGCCCGCTGCTGCGGCGCCGCGACCGAGCCAGACGCGGTGCGGCGGCCGACATTGCCGAGTACCTCCGGCTTCGGCGCGGGCCGGATCAGCGTGACGCGCTTGCCGTCGAGCAGGAACGTGCCGGGCAGCGGGAACACCCGGCGCTTGCCGAACCGGTCCTCCAGCGTCACCGAGCCGCGCTCGACCGCGACGACCGCGCCGCAGAACCGTCCCTCGAAGTCCTCGACGACCAGGTCACGCTCTGCCTCAACCTCGGGAACAGGGCCCCGTCCCGGCTTTGGCCTGCGGTTTTCCGGTGCGAGGATGTCCCGTCCGTACTGCCTGCTGCGCACCGCTGCAGCCTCCTAGTCGTCAGTCTCGTTCGTCTCGTGACTCCCGGTAGCTCACGGCAGAGTAACGCACGCTCCTTCGTTCTTGCCGTCAGGAAGCTCTCAAGAGTTAATAGAATTGGCACTCAAGGACAGCGAGTGCCAAGGAGGTGGACACGGTGCTAGACGAGCGCAAGCTGGCAGTACTCCGCGCGATAGTCGAGGACTACGTGTCCACCACCGAGCCGGTTGGGTCGAAGTCGCTGGTGGACAGGCACGGACTCGACGTTTCGCCTGCGACGATCCGCAACGACATGGCGGTGCTCGAGGAGCAGGGCTTCATCGCCCAGCCGCACACGAGCGCGGGCCGCGTGCCGACGGACAAGGGCTACCGGCTGTTCGTCGACCGGCTGTCGTCGGTCAAGCCGATGTCGGCGGCCGAGCGGCGGGCGATCGAGACGTTCCTGGCGGGCGCCTACAGCCTGGACGAGGTGGTGGCCCGCACGGTCCGCCTGCTCGCCCAGCTGACCAGGCAGGTCGCGGTGGTCCAGTACCCGTCGCTCTCCCGGTCCTCGGTGCGGCACATCGAGCTGGTCTCAATCGCGCCGCAGCGGGTGCTCCTGGTGCTGATCACCGACACCGGCCGGGTGGAACAGGCCGCGGTGGACCTGCCGGAGACCGCGGAGCCGGAATCGATCGCGCACTTGCGAGCCGTGCTCAACGCATGCCTCGACGGGCATAGGCTTGCCGATGCGGCCGCGACCGTGTCCGGCCTCGCGGACCGCATCCCCGTTCCCGAGCGGGCGAACGCAGGCGCCGTCTTCTCGGTGCTTCTCGACAGCCTCGCCGAGCGGCACGAGGAACGCGTGGTCTTCGCCGGCACCGCTAACCTGGCCGCCCCCGACTTTGGCAAGGGGCTCCGTGACGTGCTCGAAGCACTGGAGGAACAAGTGGTACTGATGCGGCTCCTCGGAGAGGCCGCAAGTCCGTCCGCGCTGACCGTAAGGATCGGCGCGGAGACCGGGCTGCAGGGAGCGTCGGTGGTGTCCGCCGCCTACGGCGCGGGCGGGCAGGCCGTCGCCAAGCTCGGCGTGCTCGGGCCGACCAGGATGGACTACCCAGGAACGATGGGGGCAGTGCGTGCGGTGGCACGGTATGTCGGGCAGATTCTCGGGGAGTCATAGTGGCTGAGGACTATTACGCACTGCTCGGGGTCCGCCGCGACGCCTCGCAGACCGAGATCAAGAGCGCCTACCGCCGGCTGGCCCGTGAACTGCACCCGGACGTCAACCCGGACCCGGACACGCAGGAGAAGTTCAAGGAGATCACCCAGGCCTACGAGGTCCTTGGTGACGCCGAGAAGCGCCAGATGTACGACCTGGGCGGTGACCCGTTCGCCGCGGCGGGCGGGGGCGCCGGCTTCGGCGGGTTCGGCTCGGCGGCCGGCTTCCCGTTCAGCGACTTTGTTGACGCGGTGTTCGGCGCGGCGGGCACGGGTACCACCCGCGGCCCGCGGTCCAGGGCACGGCGCGGCAGGAACGCCACGATCAGGATCGAACTCGACCTGTCGGAATGCGCGTTCGGCGCCACCCGCGAGCTGACCGTGGACACCGCCGTGGTCTGCCCGACCTGCTCAGGCGAGGGCACCGCGCCCGGCACCCACCCGGAGACCTGCCAGGTCTGCTCGGGCCGCGGCGAGATCAGCCAGGTGCGCCGCTCCTTCCTCGGCCAGGTGGTCACCACCCAGGCCTGCCCGAACTGCGGCGGCTACGGCACGATCCTGCCTCGCCCCTGCCCGGAGTGCGACGGCGACGGCCGGGTGCGCACCAGGCGGACCATGAAGGTCAGGATCCCGGCCGGCGTTGAGGACGGCACGCACATCCAGCTCGCCGGCGAGGGCGAGACCGGCCCGGGCGGCGGCCCCCCCGGCGACCTGTTCCTCGAGGTCGTGCAGCGCCCGCACCCGATATTCGAGCGGCAGGGCGACGACCTGCACTGCACGCTGACGATCCCGATGGTGGCGGCGGCGCTCGGCGCGACCGTCTCCGTGGAGTCGCTCGACGGCCCGAACGACGTGGACATCCGCCCCGGCACCCAGTCCGGTCAGGTCATCCCGCTGTACGGGCTCGGCGTCAAGCACCTCAACGGCACCGGCCGCGGCGACTTGGTGATCCACGTCACCGTGGAGACCCCGAGCCGCCTCGACGCCGAGCAGGAGAAGTTGCTGCGCGACCTGGCCAAGCTCCGCGGTGAGGAGCAGCCCCCAGGCAAGTTCCAGCCAGGCCAGCAGGGTTTTTTTTCTAGACTCCGCGACGCCTTCAACGGGCGGTAACTCCTTACAGAAACCCCGGTCCCGGCGTGGCGGAGCGGAGCGGGAACTGCCCCCGCTCCTGTACACAACAGGCCAAACCCGTGGCAGGAAGCCTCTCGATACCAGCGACATGGGAAGCGAGGCGGGAGCGCCGCAGAGCGGCGGCTTCCGATCGCCCTTGCCGTCCTCCTCAGCCGATGAAGACAGCACCACAAACTCTTTCGTTGGCAAGCCGGCTGCCGCAGCCGGCGCGGCAGTTGCTTTTCGACTTCGAGTTCGCCGCAGCCGCCCTTCTGCCTCAGCCGTCGGCCGCCGTCCGCGACAACAAGCCGCAATCGTGGGACCCGGACCGGCGGATACAGGGCCGGGCGCTAACCTGGCCCGCATGGGATCGGGCATGCCGGCGGCGGGTCCGCCGCTCTTTCTGGTGGCGGCAGGAGAGCTGACTTGGCCGGTCGTCACGCTTACCGGGCCAGAAGGGCATCACGCGGCCGTCGTACGACGCCTTCGCGTCGGGGAGCGAGCGGATGTCACCGACGGAGCGGGGACGCTGGCCGAAGGAGTCGTCACCGGCGTCGGCAAGGACTCTGTCACGCTCGACGTCCGCGCACTGCACACGGTCCCGGCACCCGAGCCGCGTCTCGCCGTCGCCCAGGCACTGCCAAAAGGGGACCGCGGCGAGCTCGCCGTCGAGCTGATGACCGAGGTCGGCGTGGACGCGATCATTCCCTGGTCCGCCGAGCGCTCGATCACCAGGTGGCAGGCCGAGCGGGGTGAGAAGGCCCTCGGCAAGTGGCGGTCCACCGCCCGCGAGGCGGCGAAGCAGTCACGGCGCCCCTGGCTTCCCGAGGTCACCGAACTGGCGACGACGGCCGCCCTCGCGAAGCGTGCCGCGGACGCCGCCCGCGCGATCGTCCTCGAGGCGGACGCCGCCGCCAAACTGCACGAGCTCCCGCTGCCCGAGCGAGGCGAGCTCCTGCTCATGG